>Ga0126307_10000309_pt1 | contig 31486 bp, 37 predicted proteins | sample Plot28_FD_89955 | JGI IMG/M metagenome (GOLD analysis project Ga0126307, IMG submission 89955) | Serpentine soil microbial communities from UC McLaughlin Reserve, CA, USA - Plot28 | ecosystem: Environmental > Terrestrial > Soil > Grasslands | place: USA: UC McLaughlin Reserve, Lake County... | reverse complement strand
TCGCTGGCACCGGATAAAGGTCGGGGAGATCCCCATAATAATGCTGGTCAAGGACGGCGCGGCGATCCCGCACGCCCAGCTCGCGCAGAGCACAGCTGAGATGGACTGGCAAGAGATAGAGCTTAGGATCTTTGGCGCCGGGGCCTCTGCCGCCAAAGGTTGGTTTTGCCTCCCCGAAGAAGGCGCGCTGCACGCTTTGCGCCTCGAATACGAGGGCCACGACTTCGTGTTGAAGGAGGATCCGCTACAGGGTAAGGTGGAGTGGAAGATCCGTACTCACGGGTGAGTCGTAGCCAAGAGAAGGGCTCTGCCGTTACAGCTCGCTCATGGCCTCCGCCAGTGCCTCCAGCTCTTCCTCCGCGTTGAAGAGGTGGATGCTCGCCCGGACGTAGGGGTACGGTTCTGGGATGAAGCGAACGACGAACCTCTTGGTAAGAAGCTTCTCGGCTGCCCCCTTCGCCGCCACGCCCTCAACCTCGAAGCTAACGAGCCCTGAGCGGGCGGGACGGGGAGAGCGAAGCGTGACGCGAGGCTGTTCCTCTAGAAGACCGGCCAGAAGGTCGGCGCGGCGTCGGATCTCGGCAAACCCCTCTGCCCCTCGCTCGTACGCGGCATTGGCCGCCGCAGCGAAGCCCGCCGCCAGGGCCGGGCTCATCGTCGAAGCCTCAAAGCGCCTCGCGCCGCTGTAGACGTGCTCCCAGTAGCCGCCCTTCGCCCTAAACTCCGTCGGGTCCGAGAGAGAGGCGTAGCCGAGGCTCGTGCTCGCCACCTCACAACTGGGTCTAACGTAAAAGCCACCCATGCCCTCTGGCCCCAGGACCCACTTGTGGCCGGTGAAAGCGTACATGTCGACGCCGGTCGCGGGGATCTCCGTGGGGATGTTGCCCACGCTCTGGGCGCCGTCGACGAGGGTCAAAACGCCCCGGTCGCGGGCTAAAGCGCAGATCTTCTCTAGCGGCAAAACCTCGCCCGTGGTCCAGTCTACGTGCGAGACGGAGACGAGGCGCGTCCTCGGGGACATAGCCTCCTCGACCTTTTCGGCCGTGATCGGGGGCTCGAGGAGTCTTAGCCGAATGCCGTACCGCCTCTCCAGGGCGTGCAGGGGAACAAGGCAGCCTGGGTGCTCCGAGCGGCTAGAGACGACCTCGTCGCCCGCCTCCCAGTCGAGGGCGAAGGCGCCGAGGTTCATACCGTGGGTTGTGTTTTGCGTCAAGGCTATGTTCTCGGGGTCTGCGTTCACGAGCTGGGCGGCGGCCCCTCGGGCGCGGGAGTACGCGTCGCGCTGGTGGGCGTAGAAATCGACGCCTTGGAGGTAGGCGGGGCCCGAACACAGGTCGTCCACCTCGCGCATGGCCCCTATCGTCTCGTAGGAGGGCGGGCCGCTGCCGCCCGAGTTGAGGTAGACGTAGGAGTTGTCGGCGAGGGCGGGAAACGTCTTGCGTGGTAGATTCATAAGGCTACGCTCTTTCTCCGGTTTAGCTTTACCTATGATTCAGCTTCGGGGAGGAATTTATACCTTCTTCTGTATAATATCCGCTCCATGGACCTCGCAAGGCTCGCCAGGATGAGCCGTCGCCGGCGTAGGAGGCACGAGAGGCGGCAGAAGCATGGCCGGGCGTGGGGAGCATTGAGGATCGCACTGGTCGGGCTCGTCTCGGACTTTCTGCTCTGCGTCGTCTCCTTTTTTACCCTGTTCGGCTACACCTACGTGCGGGTCGCCGAAGAGCTGCCCGAGCTTGGCCAATACTCGGCCGCCGAGCTCGCCCAAACCTCCGTGGTCTACGACTCAAGGGGGGGAAGACCGGCACGACCGAGCTGTTCGTGGACGCCTGGTACATCGGTGTCGTGCCGCAACTCGCCACGAGTGTCTGGGTCGGCTACCCTCAGGAGCGCGTCCCGATGATAAACGTCCGGGGGTTCCCGGAGATCAACGGCGAGAATTTCCCCTTGGACATCTGGTCCCTCTACATGCAGGAAGTTGCAAAAGACCTACCCGTCCAGCAACTCGACACCCCAGGCCCGGACATCAAGCTGCAGGTCAAGACGGACGGACGCACCTCAGGGAAGTCCAAGTCGGCAGGGGAGACTACGAGTAAGACCAAGGAAGCCACAACCCCCCGAAAGTCGTCCTCCGGGCAACTCGGGCAGTCGCGGCAGTCCGAACAACCCCAACGATCACCGCCGCTCTCGAACCAGCGGCACCAACCGCCGTCGGTCTACAGGCAGCCCCCGATCTACGGCCAACCAGTCCCCTACGACGATCCGACCTACGGGCACTAGGAGCCGTAGCAGGCTGCCAGCGATCAACCCCTGGCTATGATCTTTAGCACCTCCTCGTGTAGTGCATTACCCGGGGTGGCGAGGAGGCTGTCGGAGTCGTAGGTCCAGGGGTGCCCGGCGAGGTCAGTCACGCGGCCGCCGGCCTCGGAAACAAGGAGGGTGGTGGGGGCGTAGTCCCAAAGGGTGTTGCGAGTGCCGATGGAGACGTCGATGTAGCCCGCTGCGAGCCAGGCTCCTCTGATCCCCGCGCTACCGAGCGAACGCAGCTGCCAGCAATGCCGTAAGACCTCCAGGAGTCCTTCCTTGCGGGGGTTGTTGCCCACGCTCAAAAATGTCACATCCGCCCCGACGAAGGCATCTTCGAGCTTCTCCGCTTCCCCGACGCGCAAGGGACGGGTCTCTCCCCCCGAATCCCGGAAGGCGCCGCCGCCCGAGGATGCGTGGTAGACGTCGCCGAGGCGCGGGGCGGCGACGGCGGCGTGCTTTACTTCCTGGCCTTCGACGATGGAGATGCACGCGCAGAAGATGGGGTTGGAGCGGGAGAAGTTGGCGGTGCCGTCCACAGGATCTAGGAGCCAGGTGCGGCCCGTGGGTGAGACCTCACCACCCCTCTCCTCGGAGAGGATCGCGTCGTTCGGGTAGCGTTCGTGGATCTCGCGGATCAAGAACTCCTCGCAGAGGAGATCCACCTCCGTTACCAGGTCCTTAGGCGCTTTCTCTTTAATCTCGCCAGGATCGCCGTAGCGAGAGAGCTGCAGCTCTCCCGTGCGGCGGGCAAGGTCGCGGATAAAGGAATGAAGCTCTTCTGGAGAAGCTCCCACTTCGGGAGAAGCCCCGGGGGTGCTCACCCTTTAGGAACCCTACCGAAGGTACTCACGCAGGTTCTGGGTGCGGCGCTGCTCGCGAAGGAGGTTCAGGGTCTTCATCTGGATCTGGCGTACGCGCTCGCGCGTGATGTCGAACTCACGGCCGACCTCTTCGAGGGTGCGAGGCCTGTCGTCCTTCATCCCGAAGCGCAACTCGATGATCTGTCGCTCCCTCTCCGGCAGCTCGTCCAAAGCCTCCCTGAGGTGCAGCTTCAAGAGCGTGTCTGAGACCGCCTCCGTGGGTGTTAGGGCGGTTCCATCCTCAATAAAGTCGCCCAGAGCGGAGGAGTCCTCGTCGCCGACCGGGGTCTCTAGGCTTATGGCCCTCTGGCTAATCTCCTGCAGCCTCACGATCTCCCCGACCGGCACGTCGAGCTCGTGCGAGATCTCCTCGTCGGTGGGCTCGCGGCCCAACGTCTGCGTCATGCGCCTGTGCGTTCGGTGGAACTTATTGACCTTTTCGACCATGTGAACCGGGATGCGGATCGTGCGCCCCTTGTCGGCGATGGCGCGGGTGATGGCTTGCCGGATCCACCATGTGGCGTAGGTCGAAAACTTGTAGCCCTTGCGGTAGTCGAACTTCTCGGCCGCCCGGATGAGGCCGAGGTTTCCCTCTTGGATGAGGTCCAAAAACGAGACCCCGCGGTTGCGGTACTTCTTAGCGATGGAGACTACTAGCCTCAGGTTGGCCTCGACGAGCTTGTCTTTGCACCGCTTGTCCCCCCGGTCTATGCCCTTAGCGAGGCGTATCTCGTCGGCGTGCGTCAGGAGCCTAACGCGCCCGATCTCCGCGAGGTACATCCTTATCGAGTCGCCGGTCGCTACAGCGTGCGCCAGCTGCACCACGGGCGTCTCCAAGGTCTGCGCCGGGCCACCGGACGCTGGGGATCCTTCCGCCGCCTCCGGGGAGGCGATATCGCCCTCTACTATGCTTATGGCCTCTTCTTCGAGGGCGGCGTAGAATTCCTCGACCTCTGTCGCCGAGAGCTCACCTTCCTGCAGCAGATCCGCGACATCCTCCGTACTTATAAAGCCCTGGGCCCTGCCCCGGTTCAAAAGCTCGTCTGTCCGTTCTGCTATCAGCGTGGGATTCTCGGCAGACATCCTACTCCTTTCGTGATTCGAAGCCTGGTCCGTGCCGCGGACGCCCTCCCTTAGAATCCCCGCTCGCGGCATTTTGTTAAGTTTTTGTAAAAATAACCAGCGTAGGTTAACACACGCCCCCCAAAGGGTCACCGCGAACTGGAGTGATCTAATTCACAAAATGTTGGTGTGGGGCAGCCCTTTACGATAATGGTGGGCGGGATCTTCGCCGCCCTTGCTACACTACGGGAAGTGATTGCTCTCCTACGCGCACAGTTGGCCGACGTCCTGGGTGCGAAGTTACCGCCGGGCGTGGACGTGGTACGCGGGGTAACCCACGACTCGCGCTCTGTCCGGCCAGGATGCGCCTTCGTGGCGGTGCCCGGTTTTAAGCGCGACGGCGCGGAGTTCGTAGGAGAGGCATTGCGGCGTGGGGCGGTGCTCGTCGTGGCCGAGCGGGAGTTGCCCCCAGAGGTTCCCGCCGTCGTCGTCCCCGACGCCCGGGGCGCTCTTGCCGCGCTCGCGTGCGCCGCTTTCGGTTACCCGTCGGAGAAGATGGCGGTCTACGGCATCACCGGCACCAACGGCAAGACCACGACCTCCTACGCTCTATACTCGATCCTCGCCACAGCCTATGGGCCCGATAGATGCGGCCTCATGAGCACCGCGGAGGCGGTTTTCGGCGGCGAGCGGCGTCCCGCTGTGCGCACCACACCCGAGGCCACTCAAGTGCAGGAAACCCTGCGAAAGATGTTGGACGCCGGGATCGAGCACGCCATTCTGGAGGTCTCCTCGCACGGCATCGCCCTCAAGCGCGTCGCGGGCACTCACTTTGCGGGCGCGCTGTTCACCAACCTCACCCGCGACCACCTCGACCTGCACGGTTCGATGGAGGAGTACTACGCTGCCAAGCGCGATCTCTTCCGCTGGGCGACGGGCCCGAAGCTCGCCAACGCCGATGACGCCTGGGGACGGCGGCTCGCGGGCGAGATCCCGGACGTAAAGACGTTCGCTGCCGCCAAAGTCGCGGACTACCGCGTGGAGGATGTTCGGCCTACGCGGGGAGGCACCGCCTTTCTGCTCGGATATCCGGGCGGGGTTTTGGAAGTCGAGAGCCCCCTGCTCGGTTCTTACAACGTCGAGAACGTCGCCGGGGCGGCGGCGCTCGCGCTGGCTTCGGGGGCGGGGGAGGAGGCGGTCGGTCGAGGAGTTCGGGAGATGAGGCAGGTGCCAGGCAGGTTCGAGCGGGTCGTCTCCCCCGAAGCTTTTGGCTTCGAGGTGGTCGTGGACTACGCTCACACCGACGCCGAGCTTGAGGCCGTCCTCGACGTCGCCCGCGCGGTAGCGGAGCAGAGGAACGGGGGAGGCGGTCCCGGCGGCCCGGGCCGCGTCCTGTGTGTGTTCGGGGCGGCGGGCGATCGGGACGTGGCGAAGCGCCCTTTGATGGGCCGGGTGGCGGCAAAGCTCGCGGAGTTGAGCATAATAACGACGGATGACGCCTATACCGAGGATCCGGAGAAGATAGCCGGCGAGGTTGCGGTGGGCGCGAAAGGTGGACCGGGACGGTACGAGATCGTGCTGGACAGGCGGACGGCAATCCGGCGTATTTTGAGTGAAGCTGGGCCCGGGGACGTGGTAGTCGTAGCGGGCAAGGGCCACGAGAGGGTCCAGCACCTCCCAGAGGGCGAGGTGCACTTCCACGACGCGAGCGTCGTCCAGGAACTTTTGGGAGAGCTTTAAAGGGGAGGATGATTTGCAAGACGGGGCCAAAAGCGAGGTTTTAAGGCGCCTGAAGAGCGTCGAGGGGCATGTTCGGGGCGTCGCGAAGATGGTCGAGGACGAGGACGTCACCTACGCCGACGTCGTCCAACAGACGAACGCCATCTTCTCGGCGATCCGGCGCATCAACGCCGTGCTCCTCAAAGACTTCGTCGAGGAACGCGTCGCGGAGGAGGGAGCCTCTGAGGAGATGGCTAAAGACCTCACAAAAGCTATAGATCGGGTGGTGAAATAGGGTGGGTCGCCCGTGAGGCACGTACGCCCGATCGTCCTCCTCTACTTGCTGCTCGGGGTCGTGCCGCTGTTGGTCGGCGGCGCGGGGTTGGCCTCTTATCTCCTGCTGCGTGCAGGGTACGGCTTCCTGGTGTGGGGGCTGTTGCCCCTCGGCGCGCTGCTCCTGCTCGCCAGCGGGCTCGGCGCGGTCCTCGGAACGGCCGCGGGCGGCAACCTGCCAGGTCCCAGCCGTAAGGAGGAGAGGCCGCATGGCGAAGCGCCTCGGGGAAGACCGCGCCGCGGAGATGATGTATAGTCCCGGGCCTATGAGCGGCGGAGCGGAGATAGGACGTCTTGAGGAACGGCTCAAGGAGCTCGAGAAGCTCGCGGAGGAGCTGGAGGGCGTTCCGGTCTCGGGAGTGGTGAACGTCCTAGATCGGGCGGTAACGGTCCTCGCGGAGGTCAACGCTCGCATAGAGGCCGGCCTCGTGGAGGCGGAAGACGAGGTGCGGGAGCTCGACGAGCTCTTGGAGAAAGTTGACTTTGGACCGTTCGACACGGCACTGGAGGATCTGGAACGGCCTTCGGATGGACAGGGTGGGGGCTGACCCGGACCTCGCCTCGCGTGTGCGGGAGGCTGCCCTGCTCGAGGGTGATTTCCTGCTTTCGAGCGGCAAAAAGAGCCGGTTCTACGTGGACAAGTACCGCTTCTCGACGGAGCCCGATCTTTTGCGGGACCTGGCCCGCGAGATCTCGAGCAGGCTCCCGGACGGCACCCAGAGGCTCGCGGGGGTCGAGCTCGGGGCCGTGCCGCTGGTCGCGGCGACGGCGCTACACAACGGCATCTCTTACGGAATAGTTCGCAAGAGCGCCAAAGGATACGGGACTGGCAACAGGATCGAGGGATACCCCATAGAGGCCGGGGAGAAGGTCGCCCTCGTCGAGGACGTCGTCACCACGGGTACTCAGGTCCTGAAGGCGGCGACCGCTTTAGAGGAGGCGGGCGCGGAGGTAGTGGGGATCGTGGCCGTCCTGGACAGGAGGGACGAGGGCTCGGGCGTTTTGGGCGGCTATCCGTTCGAGTCAGTGCTTAGGATGGGAGATCTGGGGGTAAAGGTATGGGATTGAGGCACATCTGGCCCTTTGGTATAGTCTCTGGCTGAGACGGGGGAGACCGAAAATGGAAGCGGACAAGGGAGGCAGCAGCTCATGGCGGTAAACAAGACGCAGTTGATCGAGAGGATAGCCGACGAGGCCGACAGCTCTAAGAGCGACGCCCAAAAGTTCTTCGACGCGTTCACGAACGTGGTTGAGTCGTCCCTCAAGAAGGGCGAGGACGTCCAGATCACTGGTTTCGGCAAGTTCTACGTGCAGAAGCGCGCGGCCCGCGAGGGCGTCAACCCCCAGACGCAGAAGAAGATGAAGATCCCCGCCTCGAAGGTGCCGAAGTTCACCGCCGGGAACGGTCTCAAAGACGCCATCAAGTAAGCTGAAAAGCAACCTTTTCGAGCCGCGGGGGACTTCCTCCCGCGGCTTTTTCGTGTCCGCGTTGCGGGAACCTACGCCGGGTCGAGCCCTTTGGACGCCTTAGTCTCCTCCGCCCGCCGCAAGGGGAGCGCCGTCGTCGTGGGCCTCGATCCGGACCCCCGCCACCTGCCCGAAGTGGTCCTCAAACGCGCATCCACGACGGTCGAGGCTGTCGGGGAGTTCTCTTTGAGGGTTCTCGAGGCGGTCGAGGTGGAGGCCGCGGCCGTCAAGCTGCAGTCGGCGTACTTCGAGCGCCTAGGCCCCGAAGGGATGGAAATATACGCGGAGTTGCTCCGCGCGGCCGACGCCCTCGACCTCCCGACCGTAGCGGACGTGAAGCGCGGGGACATAGGATCCGTAGCTGCCGCCTATGCCGAGGCCCACCTCTCGATCTACGGTGCCACGTGCGTCACGGTCAACCCCTACATGGGCGCGGATGCGGTGGCACCGTTTCTCGAGGAGGCGCGGCGCTTAAAGCGGGGCGGGGGCGTCTTCGTCCTCGTCGCCACCTCCAATCACTCCGCCGAATACCTGCAAAACTATTCGGCGCCGCCGCTCTACGAGCTTTCTTCTAAGCTCGTGGCGACTTTGGGCCGGGTCGGGGCGTCGGGCTACCTAGACGCGGGAGCGGTCGTGGGCGCGACCCGTCCGGAGGTGGGACGAAGGGTGCGCGAGCTCCTCCCGGAGGCGCTCTTTCTGGCCCCGGGCTATGGGGCGCAGAAGGGAGATGCTTCGGGGGTGCGGGCGCTGCTCGATAAAAGGGGGACGGGGGTGTTGGTTAACAGCAGCCGGGGCATCGTGCGCGCTTTCGAGGCTCCAGATTCGGGCGACTACAAGAGCGCTGCCCGGGCCGCGGCCCGGAGAATGCGCGAGGACCTGAGGGAAGCGGGGGTCCGGGTGTAGGAAGAGCGGAGACTCGTATTCGTCAGGAGTTGATCTCGTAGAGTATGGCGGCGATCGTAACCACCACCGTTGCGACGAAGACCAATATCCCTAGGATCTGCACCATGTTCTCTCGCGTCATATTCTCCTATTCTTCGTGCGCGAACGTTCCTTCTTCAAGGCGCGTCTTGCAATATCTGGTCGAGCTCTTCGCGGAGGCGTTCTTCGTTCTCTGGGTAGTGGCCGTTCTGCACGAGCCTTATCTCACCGTCGCTGATCAGGAATAGCCTCGGCACCCTTTTTACGTTGTACATGGCGGTCAGCTCCCCGGAACCGTCCCCCAGCACGGCGTAGGGCACGTCTTTTTCGCTTGCGGGGGGGCTGCTCACGTAGACGGCGGCGAACGAGACGCCTTCGTCCGCGTATTCGCGGGCCATGCGCTCGAACTCCGGGCGGGCTTCAGCGGTGTCCTTGTTCGTCAGGAGAGGCAACGAGGAGGAGCTCCAGAACGTGAGCACGTAGACCCCCTTATCGGAGAGCTCGAAAGAGCCGCCTTCCCGGTCGGTGGCCTCGAATGAGGGCGCTTTCTCGCCCTCATTCGGTGATGGTTGGGGGAGAGTAAGGCTGCCCGTCCCGGTTTGGGGCGAGCCGTAGAACCGGTAGCCCGAGGAGGCGACGAGCACGAGGAACACGACGACGAGGAGGCGCTTCACGGGCTCGAAGGGCTGAGGAAGGTGCGCATGGCGCGCCTATTGTAGCGTCCCGCGGAATCCATGTCCCGACGGGGGTCGGGGAGAGCCTACCCGCTGTGGGAAGGTGTAATATACAGCGTAGGGTCTTCGGGTAGGAGATCGGGGGAAAGGAGAGATTGCCCAAGTGATCCTGACCGTCACCCTCAACGCCGCCGTGGACCGGACCCTTATCGTCCCGAGCCTGACGCTCGGGCACAGGCACCGGGCGCAGGAGGGTGTAGCGCTTGCGGGCGGCAAGGGCATAAACGTCGCTCGGGCCTTGCGCGCTCTGGACGCGCCTGTGCTCGCAACCGGGCTAGTCGGGGGGCGCAACGGAGACGCCATCCGGGACGGCCTCTCTGAGGCGGCTATCCCCTTCGACTTCGTCGAGATAGGCAGCCCTAGCCGGACATCGACCGCCATCGTGGATCCGACCACGGGTACGCAGACGGAGATCAACGAACACGGCCCCGCTGTCTCGCCCGAGGAGGCCCACGAGTTCTCCAAGCGGCTCTTTTTCCTCATGGAGTACGCCACGGCGATCGTCTTTGCCGGGAGCCTGCCGACAGACCTAGACGAGGGTTTTCTTATCGGCCTCTTGCGCAAGACTCGGGAAGAGGGCCTGTACACGGTCGTCGACGCGCCGCCGACGGTCCTGAAGGCAGCGCTAAAGGCCGATCCTTCGCTGGTCAGCCCGAACCAGCACGAGGCCGAGAGCGCCGTGGGCTTCGACTTCATAGAGGGAGAGGACTTCCTCCGGGGTCTCCACAGGCTCGTCGAGCTCGGGGCCGGGAGAGCGTGCGTGACATCGCCCGAAGGCCACTCCTACTTCGCCGGGGAGGAAGGCATGATCTCGATCCAGGCGCCAAAAGTCGAGACCCTCTCGACCATCGGTAGCGGCGACGCTTACCTCGCAGGCCTCCTGGCTGGCCTCCTCCACCGCAAGTTACCTCCGGTCGAGGCCGTGCGCCTGGCCGCCGGTTGCGCCGCCGCGAACGCCGAGACGTTGGGCGCTGGCGTCTTCGCGGCGCGGCGGGCCGAGGAGCTCGCCGAAGCGGTCCGGGCAGAGGTCCTCGCGGGTAGCCCGAAGTAGCAGAGGAGTGGTGGGGCCGCCGGGCTCCCGGAGGGCGAAGTTCGGCGTGCTAGAATAGCACGGCTAGAGGAACGGCAACTTAAGTCTTGGAGGTGCTGTTGATGGTAGCCGAGGTTACGGACGCCACGTTCGAGAACGAGGTTCTTGAGTCTGAGAGGCCGGTTATAGTCGATTTCTGGGCGCCGTGGTGCGTGCCGTGCCGGCGCGTCTCCCCGATCCTAGACGAGATAAGTGAGGAGCGCGACGACGTGCGCTTTGTAAAGCTCAACGTGGACGATAACCCGCAAACCGCGATGAGCTACCAGATAACGAGCATCCCGACCATCGCCCGCTTCGAGGGCGGTCGGCCCACCCAGCAGACCGTCGGCGCCCTGCCCAAGAACCAGCTCGCCTCGCAGCTCGGGCTGTAACCGTGGTGGGGCGCTATGCGTCGCATCCGGGCATCTTGCGTCGGAGGTTTCGCGATTGCTTGTAGTAACCCGGCCGGTTACAATCCGGGGCGAAAAGGCGATGTCCGGCACGCCCGGAAGGTTTAAGGACGTGCCAAGGACACGTAAGTCAAAAGAGGTTAAGGAGGTGGCTTAAGTGAGGTTCAAGCCGCTCGGTGAGAGGGCGTTGGTGAAGGTGGTGGAGCGCGAGGAGACGACGCCGTCGGGCATCGTGCTCCCGGACACGGCCAAGCAAAAGCCGCAGACGGCGGAAGTAGTCGCGGTTGGCCAGTTCGAGAACGGGGTCAACGTCAACGAGGGCGACGTCATAGTCTTCGCCAAGTACTCGGGGACTGAGATCACGCTCGACGGCGAGGACTACATGATCCTGGACTCCGACGATATCCTCGGGGTGGTCGAGGACTAGCCTAAAGGACAGGGGACCATCCCCGCCCGAGGTCTTCACGCCGGGCATTCCGTCGGAGATGCCCGGCACGCTTATTTAGGCGATCATCCGGAGCTTTTGTTGCTTTCTGTGAGCCTGTTCCCGACCAGATCGTTCGAGGGGCCCTCCCGTGCGCGCGCTGCGTAGAGGCGACAGGGGCCGGGAGGTCGTGGATCTCCAGACCAGGTTGCAGGCCCTGGGTTTCGAGCTCGGCAACCGGGGGATAGACGGGGTCTTCGGGCTCAAGACCGAGCTGGCCGTGAAGGCCTTCCAGCAGGCCGTAGGGATACTCGCCGACGGCGTGGTAGGCGAGATCACCTACAACGAGATCCACGAGGCCAGCTACCGTCCCGGCGGACGCCTCTTGTACCTGCGACAACCCCCCTTCAGGGGCGCCGACGTCGCGGAGCTACAGCGCATGCTGAACGACCTAGGCTTCGACCCCGGCGCCGTGAACGGCCTCTTCGACGAGCGCACCACCCGCGCTACGAAGGAGTTCCAACGCAACGCCGGCCTTGAGCCCGATGGTGTTGCAGATCCCGGGATCTTCAAGGTCTTAAAGACCTACGCTGACCAGACTTTGGGGACTCACCAGTTGCCGGACAAGAGCGGCGGCTACTTCCCCGAGGACCTCTTCTCCGGCACGATCGTGGTGGACGCCGCCCACGGCGGATGGGACAGGGGGCACGTCTGCCCATCGGGCCTGGCGGAGGCGGACCTGAACCTTGCAGTGGCTCAGGAGCTCGCCCAAATATTGCCGGTCCGCGAGGTGCTCCTCACCCGCAGCGAGGACGAAGAGGTCTCCAACTCCGACCGGGCGTATCTGGCCAACTCTTCGGGGGCGAAGATGGTCGTCTCTATCCACCACGCCGTCTACAAGTCGCAGAGGGCCGAGGGCACGGCCTCCTACTACTACAACCGCCTGGGCTACCAGTCGCACCGGGGCCGTATGGCGGCAACCTATATACAAAAAGGCGTCAGCCGGGTCCTGGGGACGCTGGACATCGGCGAGTTCGGCCGCTCCTACGATATCCTGCGCGAGACCAACATCCCGGCCGTCGTCCTGGAGCCTTTGTACCTCACCAACCCCCGCGAGCTCGAGCTTGCCTCCGACCCTTACTATCCTGCTACCGTTGCCGAGGCCATAGCCGGAGCGCTGGAACTCTACGCGGGTCGGGATGCGGCGTTTATAGCCGTTTAGCTGTCGACCATCAGCTTTCGGCACTCAGCGCTCATGCGGCGCATCATTATGTAGACGCGAGCGGGCAAAGGAGGACAGTCGGGCTCGTTGGTGGTCGTGAGCGACCTGACGGTGTCACGAGAAGATCTCGATTGGATGCAGCCGATCCGAGCGGAACACGACGAGCTCTACTACTCAGCGATCAATCCCCACTTCACGTTCGTGTTTCCCGTCTTCGGCTTTGATCGCGAGAAGTTCGGGGGGGCACGTGAAAGAACGGACCGATGGCGCCCAGAAGATCCGCTTCGCGTGCAGATGCGCAACCGTCGTCAAGGACGCCATCAACGAGTACACCCACTTGGTTTTGTGATCATGTGTTGACCTATGGCTGACAAACAATGGCTGACTGCTATAATGACTTTTACAGTCGGGACGTAGCGCAGCCTGGTAGCGCGCCTCGTTCGGGACGAGGAGGTCGGAGGTTCAAATCCTCTCGTCCCGACTACTTCGCCGGACCTAGAGTCCGACCTCTTCTGCTTCCTGCATGAGTTCGCCCCAATCCTCGTAGAGTCCTTCGAGGATGCTTTTGAGCTGGCGGTGCTCGGTAACGACCTTGCGGGAGCGTTCGCCGTCGGCGTAGAGCTCTGAGGTGGCGAGCTCTTTTTCGAGGCGGGCCACCCGACGCTCGGTCGCGTCTATTTCGCCCTCGACGGCCACGAGCCGCGTCGCGACAACGTTCTGCTTCTTGTCGAGCCCAGGCCTGACCCTGCGGCGGGGCGAGCGACGACCGCCCCGACTACCCTCTTTAGCGTCCAGGCGGCGGTGGGAACGGTAGTAGTCGTAGCCGCCGAGGTAGTCGACGAGACTCCCTTCTTCGAGCTCGACGACGCGGGTGGCGAGCTTGCGCAAGAAGTAGCGGTCGTGGGAGATGAAGAACATTGTACCCCGGTACTTCAGGAGGGCGTCTTCCAGGGCCTCGCGGGCGGGGATATCGAGGTTGTTCGTCGGCTCATCAAGGAGGAGCAAATTCGCGTCGCTCGCCACGATCTTCGCCAGGCTAAGCCGGTTTTTCTCACCCCCGGAGAGGGCGGAGACCTTCTTGAAGACGTCGTCGCCGGAGAAGAGGAAAGCGCCCAGGAGGTCTCGAGCTTCTGGCGCGGCCAAGCCCGTAGCGTACATCGCCTCCTCGAGGACGGTCTTGCTCCCGTCAAGGCGGGCGAGCTGCTGGTCTTGGTAGGCAAGCGCGACGTTGTTGCCGAGGCGGACAGTGCCCTTTTGTAGCTCGAGCTCCCCTGCTACCAAGTGCATGATCGTGCTCTTGCCGGCGCCGTTAGGGCCGAGTAGCGCCACCCTTTCTCCGCGCTCGATGACGAGCTCCAGGCCGGTCAGCAGGGGCTCATCGTCGTAACTGTAAGAGACGTCCTCCATCTCCAGTACTACCCTGCCGGACCGGGCCGTCTCGCTGCCCAGGTCCAGCTTCATGTTCTTTTTGCCGTTCTTTGGGCCCTCGATCTTCTCCATGCGATCTAAGAGCTTCTGCTTGCTCTTAGCCTGCTTCGCCTTCGTCGCCTTCGCCCGGTTCTTCTCGATGAAGCGTTCGAGCTGCTCGCGGCGCTCGAGGTTGGCCTTCGCCTTTCTCGCGAGCTGCTCGCCCTGGGCCTTTTTCTCGGCGACGTACCTGGTGTAGTTACCGGGATAGCGGGCGAGCATGCCGTCGTCGAGCTCCAGGATGCTGCCGGCGACGGCGTCCAGGAAGTAGCGGTCGTGCGAGACGACGAGGACGGCGGACTTGGCGTTCTTGGCGAAGTTCTCCAGCCACTCGATGGCCTTGAGGTCCAGGTGGTTCGTTGGCTCGTCGAGGAGGACGAGGTCTGGCTCGGAGAGCAGCAGCCTTGCCAAGGCGATGCGACTCTGCTCGCCGCCGGAGAAGGAGCCCACGGGGCGCTTCCAATCTTCGGGATCGAAGCCCAAAGAAGAGAGCGCGGAGGCAGCCCGCGCCCGGTACCCGTATCCGCCGTTCCGGTCGAACTCGGCCTGGAGGCGCCCGTAACGCTCCAACAGATACGGCGAGGGGTTCTCGGAGAGCATTGCCTCAAGAGCTTTGAGATCCTCTTCGCGGCGGATCAGGCCCTCGAAAGCCGAGAGCATCTCCTCTTCCACTGAGCGCCCCGTCCCCACGTAGAGGCTCTGGGATGTCATCCCGACCTTCACGCCGCCCACGCGCTCGACCGCGCCGCCGTCTGGCTCCAGGTTGCCGGAGAGTACGTTCAGGAGGGTCGTCTTGCCGACCCCGTTGCGACCCACGAGACCGATCTTCTCCCCGACCTCGACCGAAAGAGTCGCCCCGGAGAGGATCTTCAAATCCCCCCCGTGGTACTTCACGATGTCTCTTGCAACGATAACCTTCATGACACTCAACGTTTGCTCATTATATGAGGCGGCATGCTCGCTGTGGCGAAGTAAGCTACGATAGCGATAGCTCGACCTCTTGACCACCGTCGGAGAGTGCAAGCCGGAACGTCAGCTTGTGGCGGTTGTCGGATGAGGAAGCAGAGGAACCGTCACTTCCCGACGAAGAGGCGGTAGCTATCTGGCAACGGCTGGACGACGGGGTCACAATCATCTGGTCGAACGCTACCTCAAAGAAGTCGAGAACTTCCGGAACCTCCTCGATCTCGACCGCGGCCCGCGCCTTCTTCCTCTATACTCTGATCGGTTCTACTCGCTCTTGGTCAGGATCGGCCTGACTGCAGCTGTCGGGCGTGAACACCCGGAATTGGGAAGGATAAGTTTGCGGATTGGGAATTTGATGCCATATAAATTCAGTTGGACTAGATGTGGCCGTGGCGCAATGGCTGATGAAGCGTAACGAGTGACGATGTAAGGCTGCCGTGGCCTCCAGTGGTTCTTCGATCTAAGGGTTAAAAAGGGCTAGTCCATGGCAGCAGGTAGATTGCCTCCTAGCCGGTCGTCGACCTCCGCGAGCAGCCCCCTCGCCGCATAGGCCGACATGCCCTCGCTGGTGTTGAAGTGTACGACCGCTTGCCCCGAGGAGCCCCGCTTGACCGCCGCTATGACGAGCACGCTCTCCACCTCCGCGTCTGCGGCGTCGGCGTAAGTAGCTTCGAGCCTTGTTGACAGCCGCGCCGCCACCTCTGATATCCTGCTGGGGTCTATAGTCACGTCCTACTCCTTTCTCTTCTCATGCATCGGAATGATGGCACTAACCAAAGCCCGCCGCATCCCCCGCTAGGAGCTACGTTCCAAGCAGCCTGCGCCAAGGGTGCTGCCCCGTTGCCTCTATAGAAGTCAGTAGCTCCCCCAGACACCGGATCGCCGGTAGTCGGCTAGTATCGCTAACCCAATGGCAAACTGAACCAGACCGATGAGAGCCTGTAATAGCGTATACCAGACCGGGACATCCGCACGTACCAACCCGACCAGCTGCAGGATGGATGCTGGCACGCGCAGCACGCCGCCGAGAATGACGGCCACGACAATGAGCCAGAATGTCCAGCGCCAGCGCCGAAGGACCCCGATCCCGAGCACTACAATGAAAGCGGAGACCGCAGCCAGGAAGGCGAGCTCAAGCAGGCGACGGTCGTCGCCAGCGGGCAGTCGCAGAGCCTGGCCGTAGACCTCGGGCGCCGCCACGAGGATGGCTACCAAGCTGCTCCAGGCCAGGACAAAAAAGCCGAGCACAAGCCCCTGCGGGCGGTTCAAGCGCAAACGCCTCAAAACGCTAACCCTCTTTAGAAGAGCCACTCTCCCTAACCTCGATTATAAAGGTCTGCCGTTCCTCCAGTAGTGTGCTCACAGCCTAAAAGCCGTTTCTAGCCCTTGCACGCGCCTGGGCGGCCTCGCGCTAAACCCTCGGCGCGGGGCGGCGAGAAGATCGCATGGGCGGTAGTGGATCTGGTGGAACACAGTTTCGCCGGAGGCAGAACAGAGTGGTGTTCACCAAAGCCAGGCGACGCTCGGAGGAGTTCGTAGGATGCCCGCTTGCTCGGTTGTACGAAGTCTCACAGAAGCGTAGCATTGCGTCCCTCACTTCCTCCGACTGCCTCATGTTTCCTCGGCGCTATCATCGAGGTCAAGAAGCTACCCGACCAGGGTGTGGTGACATACTTCGAGGGGCACTCGATCGACAGAAAGGCCGAAAACCGTTGCTACGATGGGCCCAGTCCTGACCGTCTTCGATTTATCAGACACGCCCTAGTCTTAGGGTCTATCCGAGTTTTCAGGCACTCTCTCTAGGGCAGCAAACCTAGCCCTGCCGTGTGCGGTACACAGCCGAACCGCGACTGACGGCAATGGAGCAGCCGAGGAACGCGTGGGTTCTACTTGGGAGTGAGCGGCAAGTCCCGTAGACTCTCGGCATGGTCTTGCAGCGCCAACAACGAGGAAAGGATACAAACCGCTCTCGCCGGCCCCTTCCGTGGTTCTCGTAACGCAGCGGCACCGGTCGTCGAAAGGAAACGTCATGACCACCAAGCCGGACCTGCCGATCGTCACCTTCGCCTCCCGCGACGCTTGGGATGCTTGGCTTGAGGAACACCACGCGGCTTCTGAGGGGCTGTGGCTCAAGATCGCCAAGAAGGGATCAGGTATCGAAACCGTTTCCTACGCAGAAGCCCTCGAAGCGGCTCTGTGCTACGGCTGGATTGACGGCCAGAAGGCGTCGTTCGACCAAGGCCACTGGCTGCAGCGGTTCACGCCGCGTAGACCGAGGAGCAAGTGGTCAAAGGTCAACTGCCAGAAGGCGACCGAGCTTATCGAAGCGGGCAGGATGAAGCCTGCTGGGCTGCGGGAGGTAGAGCGGGCCAAGCAGGACGGCCGGTGGGAGGCCGCTTACGATGCACAGAGCACGGCGACGGTGCCAGCTGACCTGAGCCGAGCGCTGGAGAAGAACGACAGGGCTCGGGAGTTCTTCGCCAAGCTCGACAGCAGGAATAGGTACGCGATCCTGTACCAGATCCAGGACGCCAAAAGGCCTGAGACGCGGGCACGACGCATCGAGAAGTACGTAGCGATGCTGAGCGAGCAGAAGAAGTTATACTCCTGAGCGCGCCCTGAAGCTGCGCCTGGGATGCTACGCTCCGCACGGTCTGGCCCGGAGCAGATGGCGTAACTGACATGCTTGAGCGGATGCCAAGTCGGTCGGGGGGCGGCGTGCTACCCGGCACCTTGATCGGCCTATGCGTCTCGGACATCGGCTCTGTTGGCTTTTCGGTGAATGGGGTTGGCGCCTCTGAACCGAGAGCGATAGTAATACCGTCATGGTTACCAAGGTTACGTCTGGTAGAGCAGCCGTGCGCATTCGTCCAGGCTCGCACACTCGCAACGCAGCGCCTCCTCCAGCAGCCCTCTCGTCTGCCGGAGCTGCGCGATGGCCTCGTCCACCTCAACCAGCTTCTCCGAAGCGAGCGCCTGCCAGCGTTGTGCTGCCCCGGTACCAGCGGGGAAGCCGTGTAGGAGGGTGCGTATCTCGCCGAGGGTGAACCCGGCGCGCTTGGCGCCACCGATGAGGGCCAAACGACGCAGTACTTCCTCGTCGTAGCGGCGCTTGCCGCCCACCCGCTCGGGCTCTTCTAGTAACCCGGCTTCCTCGTAGTAGCGGATCGCTGAAGCCCTCACACTCGCGCGCCGGGCGACCTCGCCAATGGTTAGATGAGTGGACATCGGACGGCCCTCCTCTTTGGCCCTTGACCTCAAGTGCACTTGAAGTTTTACCCTCAGACTAGAAGGGCGCAAGGGCGCCCACTTATCTGATGAGGAGGTAGAGAGCATGAGTTTCGAGTCGAGACGTACGGCGAAGCGGTTGCCCATCACCTGTGAACTCTCGGAGGTAGCACAGCGCTCGCGCCGGGAGGAGATCTCGGGCGAGCTCTTCAGCGGATGTGAGGACGTGAGGGAACTCGAGGACGGCTACGAGTTCGTCTTCCCCGGGGGCGAGGAGTGGATCGAGAGGCTGACGCGCTTCGTCGCCTCGGAGAGGGAGTGCTGCCGCTTCTTCGCCTTCGAGCTCCGCTTCGAGCCGGACCTGGGACCGGTCTCGCTGAGGATACGGGGACCGGCCGGGTCCAAGGAATTCCTCGCGGCGCAGTTCTAGGCTTCCGAGAAGCCGCGTACCTGCACGCAGTCCAGTAAGCAGGGCACGTTCACTTACCCGCTAGACTAGCATCAGCTCGACCTCCGGCTCCTGACCCACTGTGGCGGAGAAGCGAAGCTCGGGGACATGTTGCATCCGACTCTGGTCCGTGAAAGCTACGACAGCGAGAGCTCCCGTCTATCCTCGGCGAGCGTCACCCAGACTTTCTGCTAGTCTCCGCTCGGAGAGCCAGCCACTCGACTCCTAAGATCCGGATAATCTCGGCTACAGGTATGGCCAGAAGCGCACCCAAGATGCCAAGCAGTTGCGCCCCGGCCACGGCCGCCAAAAACACTACTATCGGATGAAGGTGCACCCTGCGACCATAGACCAAGGGTTGGAGGAGATTATTCTCGATCTGCTGATAGACCAGGAAGTACACTACCAGTATTATCCCCGTAACCGGAGACACAAGGAAGCCGACGATGATTACTATTAAGGCCCCGATGGTTGCGCCAATGAGTGGAATCAGGTCGAATACCGCGACTACCAGCGCCAGGGTCAGCGAATACGGAACGCCGAGGATTTTGAGGACGATGAAGGCTGCTATGCCTGCAACGAGGCTGATGACGAGATTGCCGGTGATGTAGCCGGCGACTGCGGCTGCTGACTGGTCTAGCATCCTCTGTAGACGCGGACGCTGAGAAGACGTGAAGTGATTCAGTCCGGCCTCGACGAAGCGCTTTCCGTCCAGGAGTAGGAAGAATGTCAAAAGCAGAATGCTCAGCAAGGAGACCACACTGCCTATAACGCTCCTAGTGATCAAGAACAGTTGAGTAGTAGCGTCGAGCAGCCTGTCCGGAAGGGAGCTGAGCTGAGCACGCACCGCATCGAGGAAGCTGCCAAGGCTATAGCGGTCTGCTAGATCTTGCAGTGCTTGTTGGCTTGGCCCCTGTGGCTCGCGAACCAGGTCGATAACGAAGGAGGTTAGTGCTTGAGATTGTTCCACCAGTGGAGGCAACAGTAGTGCCCCAACCCCGACGATCAAAAGGAGCAGTACAAGGTAGACGAGCAAGATAGCGAGAGTACGCGGCAAGCGCCGGCGGTCGAGCCAGTCTACCGCTGGGTTGAGCGCTACCGCAAGGAAAATCGCGACCGCGCACCAGCGGATAATCTCCCTCAGTTCCCACAATAGATACAGCCCACCCACAAGCGTGAGCGCAGTTAGCATCACCACCAAAACGACACGAGGCGTCAGTTGTGGTCGTTCGTGACGTGGGATAGATGTGTACACTTCTTTGTCGGTCATCGACGATTCTGATTCGGGCGGAACGGCGGCAGCGTCGTCGTTGTCCTGGCTCAGAAGACCCACCCCTTCAGTAAAGAACTGCTCGTTCTGATGATCACAGTTACCCGGGTCGCTCGTCTCTATAACTCGTCAACCTTACGGAATCGATACTAGGGGCAATGACATTCCCTCCCTTACCAGGCGTAAGCTCTTCTTGGGAGATACAGTGGATGCCCCTTACCATCACCATATTCGCCTAGCAGGAAGGTTCGGTAAGGAGGGGAAGTTCGTGGAGGTAGCCAAGCTAGAAAACGAGTGCTTGCAGTAGTGCGCTCGACAGGGCTCGAACCCGCAACCTTCTCTGTTCGTAGTCAGCCTCATTTGGGTGGCACAACATCCTCACAAGGCGCTGTAGGAACCATCACCACCGCGCCAGCGATCGAGCAGAGAGCCAATGAAAGGCCCTACTTACCCCCATATACGGTGCAACAGGGCGCAAGCCCTATAAAGGAAGCGCTGAGCCATGGGGTTCTTCGTGTTCGGGGCCACCATCTATCATTTGCTTTCTCTCTCGGCCGTTTCGACACCTTTGGAGGTAAGGGTGAATGTAGTGAAGTCATCGGACACGTTATCTATGGTTCCAACCCATGTGTGAAACTCCGCCGAGGCCTCGTACTCGCTGATTTCGGAGATCTTCGAAGCGCGCATGACATCCTCTCTGTGGACGCGGGCTCCAGGCGTACCATCGGCTTCGTCGTAAGCAGCTTGTAGGAACCGTCGGTGCTCCTCCCGGATCTCTTTCAAAAAGCGATGTGCCATCCTTCTTCGCTCCTGTCCTCATCTTACAAGTCTACTTATGCTACAGGATGCCATTTAGCACGCTTTAGCGCATCCCTCCGGTTAGGGGCAACTGGGCACCTCCCGCTAATGGGCGTTAACTCTCTCTATGGTCAAGGCTGCGATCCACCTGTGTGTGGAGGTGTCTCAGATTCCGGCAGGGCTAAGCGCATAGCAAGGCCGACGAGTAGAGCTATACTCAATGGGGCACTAACGAACGCGAGAGCGAAAGTGAAGATATGAAGCGCCGTTGCGAGCATATATCGCCGCGTCATCTTCCGAAGCAGGGCAGGGTCGAGATTGAAGTCTATCAAGCGATAGTTTCTGGAAGCGTACAGCCAGATAAGGGTAAACACGATGAGGGGCGTAGCCAAGGTGCCGCTGTAGACGGCGACCGCGGTGGTACGCTCTGCGCTTCGCATGTACTCGGAGAGCAAGGCAGTGGAAAAAGGGAAAAAGCCAACGCACATCAGAAATATAGTGTTCAGGAAGATCAGGCCGGGGTCAGAGCGAGCGATGTAGCGGAAGCGATTGTGATGGTTGGCCCAAAGGATACCGATGCCGAGAAAGCTAATCACATACGCTAGGTAAGAAGGCCACTCCTCTATGAGCGCACCGAAGAGGGTTGTTCCCTCTGATTCGTTCCCAATATGAGGTACGCTGATCTCAATGACCAGCAGCGTCATCGCTATGGCGAACACCCCGTCGCTGAAGGTTTCCAGGCGCCCCGTATCGATGGCGACGAAGTTTGACGCTGTAGTGTCACTTTGATTCTCTTGATCCATCGAAGGTCCTCCTCTCAGAATTACCGGCAAGTAGCCTGAATTTTTGGTCCCCGGAGCAACTAAGTTGGGCTTTTTCGACCGTTTGGTGTACTTGTGAGGCTTCAGTTCGGAGTCCTTGGGGACTTTTCGGCCAGTTTCTGTGAGACTGTATGAAAAGTGTTTTACACGGGACTCTATCCATGATCAGACGCACCCGAAGCAACTGAAAGCTACAGTGCTGCCGAACTGCCGTGTGAAGGCAGCACTCTACCGAGAGCGACTGTTGATACGAGACTTGGTAGCTACCACTGATAAAAACCAGGGCATATTTCCCGATCCGCTCTACGCGCTAATCGAAGAAAGCCCGTAACCACGCCCGAAAGGGTGATGAGGGACCCGAACCTACCTTATGAATTCTACGCCAAAGTCAGCGAGATTTCTCGGCTATCGGGCGATAGCGTCACTCGGAACACTAGCCTGGGGTAGGTGTCGGATGAGGAAGCAGAGGAAAGGGTGCTTTCTGAGCGACAACCGTCGTCAAACAGGCCCCGGAGCTGAGGATCACAAAACCGTCGAATCCTTGCCGTCCGGCCGCAGTTCACTGCTGTAAATGGCGCCGCTGCCTCCTATGCTCGACAAATGTACGCTACCGTCCGGATACGCTTCTCGGCCAGGTTCTGAACCTGATTGCGGACCATCTGCGGGAAATCGGCGCCGAGAAATGATTGGAAAGTGACTGGCGGAGGTCCCTCTTTCGCTTTGCGAACCGACATCTCCTGAAACCAGACCAAGCTTGACTCCGTAGAATCGATCTCCTCCAAGATTTCGAAGCTGGACTCGCTCAGCAGCTGTCGCATCTCCACTGGCGTGGCGAGAGCGCCGATCGAGGGATCGCGCGCGCCCATGGAACGGGGAACAGAACTGGGCCGCCCTCTCCCTGCAGCACGTCGTAGACGGCAAATATCCGATCTGGCTTGAGTGCTTGCTTGGCACTGGCGTAGAGGGTGTCCTTGGCAGGAATGTTCATCGCCACATGGATCGTCATTGCTGCGTCGAAGCTGGCGGGGTCAAAAGGCTGGTTGGTCGCGTCGTCGTGCACGAACCGGACCTTGCCAGACAGGCCCAACCAATCTGAAATCATCGTGGCGGCCTCGCAAAAGCTTTGAGAGAGCTCTATTCCCGTAACGCTGCAGCCATACGTCTCGGCCAGTGTTCTTGCCGGCCCGGCAAGTCCGCTCCCGATGTCAAGCACATGGCAGCCTTGGGTGAGCTTCATGCGGTCCGCCAGTTCGAGCGTCGCCTGACGGCCCCGAATATGGAATTCGTCCACGGCGGCCAGATCCATGGTCGTAAGCCGCTCAACGTCCTTACCGGCAGCAATGAAACTATTCCTGATCCGTGCCGCCAGGTCGCCTGAGCCGCCGTAATGGGTCTCGATTTCAGTGTTCATGTGCGCTTCCTTGCAACCACGAGGTAATCCTAGCATGGACCGTGCAATCGTTTAGTATGGTATTGAGGCCGGCTAGCACGAACAGCAAAAGACGTTCATTAGACTTGCGCGAGTTGCGTAGTTTCGAGAGTAGCGGCGCCGCTCGTCGAGGCCGGGTCGGCCCGCACCGCGGCCTCGGAGATCAGGTCATCAGCGAGCATGCGCTTGATCGAGCCGTAGAGGGTGCCAGGATCGAGACGCACTCGAGATTTGACCAAAGACGGCATCGTGCAGCAGCAAGCTCAGGTACGACGCGACGAACGCCCATTCGTCGTCGCTCACATCGCGCGGACACAGCTTCCGTTCACTCATCCCCGTGATCTTAGCGCCGCTTTCGCCTCAGTTCATAACAGGCATCAGAGTGAGGCGTTTGGCGTAGAGAAAGCGGGAGAACCGCCGCTTCTCGACGAAGGTGGTAACTATATGGCAACGGCTGGACGACGGGGGTCACAAGCGTTTGGCCGAACACTACCTCAAAGAAGCCGAGAACTTCCGCAGCTTTGGCTGCAACCCGCGGCTCCTTTATCTATACGCTGTATACTCTGGTCAATTCTAATCGCTCTTGGTCGGGATCGGCCCGGCCGTCAGCAGCGGCCACGAACACTCGGAACCGGAAGAGAGTGTTTGCCGAATAGGAATTTGATGACAGAGGGATTATACAAAGGGGAACTTCTGACGCCGGAGGAGCGTGAGACCTTCGAGCAGGACCTGATCTCCTTCTGCGACCGCGAGCTCGACCTCCTCGGAGACATAGGGGGCCTGAACGTCCTCTACGCTGGCGGCGCTTCCCCGCTCTGGATCGAGGGCCTTAGCCAGCGCATCGGCAACACCGGCACCCTCACCGCCCTAGACGCCGACACCGAACGCGTCGAAGCGGCTCAGAAGCTCCTCTGGGAGGCCGAGCTCGCTGCCCCGGTCCGGCTCGTCGTTGGGGATGTCTTCCGGTTACCCTTCGCGCCGGGTATGTTCGCCCTCGCCTACTCGGCGGGCCTCTTCCACGAGCTAGACGTACGCGTGAGAACCGCTGAAGATGCCCTCGCGAGCCTCGTCTCCGTCGTTCGAACCGGCGGGCGGGTCGCGACGAGCGATTTTGTAGTTTCCGTACCGGCGGTCCAGCTCGAAGACGAGAAGCTTCAGCGCGAGCTGGCGTGGGAGATCTCGGGTGCGGAGTACTTTGGCATTGGCTCGTCGGATCGCCTCGTCGCACTCCACGAAGCGTTGCTTGCAAAGGTGCGATGGCGGATCTTACCCCCCCACCCTATGCGGCACCTCGACAAGATCGCCCTCGTCGAAGAAGAGTCCGAGGAGCTTGGGGGCCTCACTGCAAAGTCGAGACGGAGGCTGCGTGAGCACCGTGAAGCGCTACTAGAGCGTATCAAGCACGAGGGATATACTCGCCCAGCCACCGTCTACGTCGAAGGGTTTGTGATCGGCGATTAGCTGGGGACGGTCTTCCGATCGGGATCGCGCTGGCCGGCACGAGTATTCTTGCAAAATACCGTGCTTGGCTATTGCGGTTGTTGTCTCTACCGGATATGTTCAGTTTAGTAGCTGGTGTTTCGAGGAGAAAACTTTGCGTCGTCTTCGACCCTTATCCACTTGGGCGGGTTGGCGGCCATGGTGGCCGGGGTGCTGCTGGTAATCGCGGAGTTCATGTACTTAATAGTGGGCTTCCAACCGTCCGCCGAAAGCTTCACCAGCGCCTCTGGCTTCATCCAAAACGCGCTGTTCCCACTCAGCGGCGTACTGTTAGCAGGGGGCTGGTAATAAGCCTCTACGCCGGCCAGTCGGGGTGCACTGGGCTCGATGGCTTTCTTGGTCGCCTTCGTCGGCACCATACTGGTAGCGGGCGCGTACTGGGACACGACCGTCACCGTCCCTGTCCTGGCGCGAGAGGTGCCCGAGTTGGTCGAGGCCGGGTCGCCGGGGTTGGTCATGTTCGGCAGCAATCTGTCGTTCGGCCTATTCTCCCTGGGATGGCTCTTGTTGGGGGGGGGAGTGCTACGGACCTGTATGTATCCGCGCGGTGCCGCCGTACTGCTCATGGTCGGGTCGGTTCTTGTGTTCTTCCCGTTTCCCTTCACCGTCATCCCTTTCGGCTTGGCGGTGGCCTGGATGGGCTTGAGCTTGTTGTCGGGGAGGGGCACACCGGCCGAGTAACCCGCACGCGTGCAATGAGAGTAGCCCAGGAGACTATCTCTCCAAAACGATCGTCACCGGTCCGTCGTTGACGAGCTCCACTTCCATCATCGTCCCGAAGGAGCCGGTCTTTACGTGCTTGGCACCCGCCGCGCGGAGCATTTCGCAGAAGTAGTCAAAGAGCGGCTCGGCCTCTCCGGGCTGGGCGGCGTTTATGAAGCTCGGGCGCTTACCTTTGCGGGTGTCGGCGAGGAGGGTGAACTGCGAGACGGCGAGGATCTCGCCCCCGGTTTCCCTAACACCGAGGTTCATCTTCCCCTCGTCGTCGGCGAAGATCCTGAGGCCCGCCACCTTCTCGGCGAGCCAGTCGGCCTCGGCTTCCGTATCCTCCTTGGCGACTCCAACGAAGAGTAAGAGGCCGGGACCTACCGAGGAGATCTCTTCGCCACCCACGGAGACGGAAGCGTGCTTCACGCGCTGGAGGACTATTCTCAAGGGACTTCCTAAAGTGGTTGGCGGCCCTGGTAGCCGGCCTGTAGCTCGTGCCAGTAGCCGACCTGCTCCTCGGGCGGGTGCCAGCAGAGGAAGACGACGCGGCCGTTCCTCTCGTGGGGGAAGTCGAGGAGGCCCATATCGAGGTCTTTGAGGATGACGCCGAGCTCGCGTATGTGCTCTATGGCGAGGTAGAGGTTGTACGCCTCTACACCGTACTCGGAGCCTACCTTGCCGCCACCGTTCGAGACAGAGGCTTTGAGGATAGGCTCCAGGTGCGGAGCCTTCTCGCGCAAGGCGTCGCGGTGCGCGGCGACGTCGTCCAAGAGCTCCTCGAGCTTGGGCAGGAGGGCGTTCGCCTCTTCGACGGTGAAGAGCCTGGGGAAGGAGGGCTCCACGTTCTCCTCAGCGGCCATGTGCCAGCCGGTCGGCAAGGGTGCCGGGGAGGCCGGCGGCCCGGATCTTGGCCTGGGCCTCCTCCACGTCGTACTCGACGAGGCGGTAGGTGACCTGAGGTCCATCCGGCGTGTTCTCGGCGAGGACGTAGGAGGCGAAGGTGTCTCCGTCCCGGGGTTGACCGACGGAGCCCGGGTTGACGAGGTAGGGCCCGTCCGACGTCAAGTCGAGCGCTGGGGAGCTGGGAGATGGTCCGTCCGGCGAAGGGGCGACGGCCTTAACGTGCGTGTGCCCGAAGAAGCAGACCCGAACCTCCGGGTACTCCGCCTCAAGCAAGGCGAGGTTCTCCCGTGCCACGGCCCCGTTCAGGATGTACTCGTCTGGATCTCGCACCGAACCGTGCACGAAGAGCGTATCCCCTTCCTGTATCTTACGTGGTCGCGTGCGCAGGAAATCGGCGTTCTCTTCGTGTAGCTGCTCGCGGGTCCACTCGATGGCCGCCGCGGCGACCGGGTTGAACCAGGCCAGGTCCGTGTCGAGGTCCGTCACCGCGAGGTCGTGGTTGCCGGAGATCACCGGCATCCCGGAGGAGCGCACCAGGTCGCAGCACTCGTTCGGGCTCGCCCCGTAGCCTATAACGTCGCCGAGGCAGTAGATCCCTTCGACCTCGTCGGGCACGTCGTCGAGGACAGCCTGAAGGGCCTCGAGGTTGCCGTGGATGTCGGAGATCACCGCGTACATATCGGGTGCGGCGTAGTATAGCAGCCAGGTAACGGGTATCAGTCGTCGGCAAGAAGGCGGGACCGAAAGTTTATCGCGCGTTACCCCCGGCGAGACGCTTGTCCCAACGAGCAGCACGAGGGTTGCCTGGCTAGAAGCTGGCTGCTGTGACCTGATTGAAGGGGTACGGGCCTTACGGTAACATTACCGGGCGGTTTCTTTTGCGAGGGCCTGTAGCTCAGGGGATAGAGCAACGGTTTCCGGGGCCGTGTGTCGCAGGTTCGAATCCTGCCAGGCCCGCTCCGCAAGGTTAACCTACTTCGAACGGCTAACCCCGCTTTTCTATGCGCGAAACCGTCACTTTATCCCCTGAGCTACAGGCCCTCCTGCCGTGGTCCGCCCGGCTCCTCCGATTGCTTTGACAGTCTATCTGACAGTCTATCGGGGGAATAATGACCAAACGAAGGGTTAAAGGGGAAGGCAGCGTATATCGCCGCAAGGATGGCCGCGTAGTCGGTGAGTATCTAGACGCCAACGGGCGTAGGCGGTACATCACCAGCAAGACCAAGACCAAAACGGAGATGAAGGGCGCACTCCGCAAGCTACTTGAGGATAGGGATAAGGGCATCGCCTACGACAGCGAGAACCTTTCCGTTGGCGGTTATCTGGACAGGTGGCTAGATGTGGTCAAGGGTACGGTGAGGGACCGCACATGGCAGCGTCACGAAGGGGTAGTGAGACTACACTTGAAACCGACCATAGGCGGCGTGAAGCTCGACAAACTGAACGCACTCCAAGTACAGTCCAGGTACCGAAAGAAACTCGCCTCAGGGCTATCGGCGCGTTCGGTAGAGATAATCCATACGACGCTACACAAGAGCTTGAAGCAAGCCGTAAGATGGCAACTAATACCGCGCAACGTGGCAGAGGCAGTAACGCCACCGCGACCGGCTAAGAAAGAGATAAAGCCTCTGACGAGGGACCAGATTAAGGCGTTGCTTGACGTGGCACGTAGCGACAAGCTATATGCCTTCTACACGCTGGCCGTAACCACGGGGATGAGCAACGGCGAATTGCTCGGCCTCCAATGGCGAGATGTTGACTTGGATGGGGGTACTTTGCAGGTTAGGCGGACCGTCTTCAATGGCCACGTCAACGCTCCAAAAACCGCAAGCGGTAGCCGTACCATCCGACTCTCCAAACTCGCCACACGCGCACTCAAGCAGCAGAGGGCCAACGCGGCGAAGGAGAGAATCAGCGAGTGGGTCTTCTCTACCAAGGCAGGTACGCCTATCAGTGTGCATAACGTCCATAACCGTAGCTGGCGACCTTTGTTAAAGAAAGCGGGATTGCCAGAGACCACACGGATGCATGACCTGCGCCATTCCTGCATATCCCTATTGCTGGCGCAAGGTATCCCGGTCAAGGTAGTGTCTGAAATGGCCGGTCATGCAGACGTATCAATCACGCTATCTATATACGGGCATGTGCTCCCCGACATGCAGAGCTCCGCTGCTGACGGGATTGACGAGGCTCTAGGATAGCCCCAGACGCGCTAGGAGCCATTCTAAGTTGCTTGGTAGGTGCTGGTAATGGGTCATCTGTGAAGTGCATGGCTGCGTTGGCGTCCAGCGCAGCTCGGGGGTGCGCCGCTCGGGTTTGTCGTCCATCATTCGTCTATGGATTCAGTAAGGGTCCAAAGCATCGCGCCCACGTTCAGCACCTGCAACGCGGCCCGCACCGTCTGCCACCGCTCGAACCGGTCGAAGATTTCGGCTAGCGCCGTCTCGTCATCCTGGGCGACCTTGCGCTGGGAGAAGTTCGTCGGAGCCGCTCGCGTCGTCGCCAGAGAATGCAGCACCGCCAAACCCGCGGCCGCGTAGAGAGGCGGGGTGCGGCGCGACTGTGGCTCATGGCGGTGCGCAGACACCGCCGCCGCGATGGTCAGCGCGGCGGCTCCGACACCCAAGGTGCCGTAGAACGCGATGCCGTTGCCCAAGTCGGAAGCGCGGCTGTAGGCAGAGTAATCGATGGCTCCGATGCGACGGCGGGCGGGCAACTGCTTGATGGATTGGTCCAGACTGGCCCCGGCAAGCAGGCCGTTCGCCGCCGTCGCGGCCAAAACCAGAGCGGAGGTGCGGTTGAGTTTCATTCTCTCGACTCCAGAACGGTATCGTTGGTGTTAGCCTCGGGCGGAAACATCCGGTCTTCCGCGACCGAATGGGTAATTATGCGCCTACGTGAGGCACGAGGCAACAGAAAGCAACCAATTCACTAGACACCTAAGAGGAAAGCTGTGTACCCCGACCCCCAACGCTTAGAGGCGGTTTCAGAAATCCGTCTTCCAACGAGAAGCGGGTAATCGCGCTAGTCTTGCACCCTGCTATGATGAAAGTTGATGCCCCTCTCCATCCAAGAGTTCTACGATCGCCTTGCTGATGAGTACTATCTGATCTTCGGAAACTGGGATGAGGCAGTAAAGTGGCAGGGCGAGGTGCTGGACACGCTTCTACGCTCCGAGACCGGACGGGGCAGCCTATCTATCCTCGATTGCTCTTGCGGCATCGGCACGCAAGCGATAGGCCTTGCCCTCTTAGGGCATCGTCTCACCGCCACCGATCTGAGTCCCCGCTCGATTGAGCGCGCCAGAGAAGAGGCAGAGAGATTCGGAGTGGACATCACCTTCGGTACGGCGGACTTCCGTGCCCTGGAAGAGGCGGTCGAGGGCACCTTCGACGCGGTCATCTCCTTCGACAACGCGCTGCCGCACATGATGAGCCGGGATGATCTGCTCTCCGCTGCTCGGAGCATCCGCTCGAAGGTTAGAGAAGGCGGGCTGTTTATGGCCAGCATAAGAGACTACGACGAACTGCTGAAGGAGCGGCCCGGCACGACCACGCCCAAGGTAATAAACACGCCTGAGGGCAGGCGCGTCTACTTCCAGGTCTGGGACTGGGATGAGGATGGCCGCGCCTACGTCTTCAACCTCTTCTTACTAAGGGAGGAGGGCGAGGGCTGGCAGACAGTACACTACGACGCCCGCTACCGGGCGGTGCTGCGCGACGAGCTGCGCGATGTGTTGAAGGAGGCCGGGTTCTCAGACATCGGCTGGAAGACGCCCGCCGAGAGCGGTTACTACCAGCCGATCGCCACTGCCAGGGTCTAGCGGTGACACCAGCACCTCCTACATGTCGCTGAGCAACTCCTTACCCATATCGGCGAGCGTAGCATGCAATTAATGAAACCGCTTCTTAGAGGCCATTAGCAGTATTCGTGATGCGATGCGCCGGATAAGCCAAGGGGCTCAAGTCGCCGTAGAGCTATTGGATGCCAAGATAGAAGATGAACGCCTTTCCCTGCGCCCCGTCTTCCCTTGAACACCGGACGCTTCTGGGTTATGTGGGATTTTCTGAGTCAGATAGTAGCTTACGCTACTCCTGTCAGCCTATAAGATGGTGTTCGAGGTAGCCGGGTTAGGGTAATAGGATAATCATGGAAGGCGACTTCGAATCGAGAGCTTGGAAGTTCTTGCACGAGCTTTACTCCCTCGCCCACGGTAAACCTAAGAGCGTTGTTGTGGGTAGGGAAGCGGCTAAGAGGGCTGGCATCCCTTACACTACCAAGGACTACCACTTTATAGCTAGACGACTTATGGATTCGGGATTGGTAGAGGAATGCGGTACTATCGGCCTGGAAATCTTCAGAATCACACCTCTTGGAGTACGGGTGGTGAACGAAGGAGAACCGCTGTTGTTCTTAACCTAACAGATTACAGAGACGGCCTGCAGGCTGTAGACTCCTCCGTTCTAGGATAGCCTCAGGCGCGCTAAGAGCCGTTCTGAGCGGTTTCGTGGGTGGCTGGTAAGGTCCGCCCCGGTCCGCCACGAAGAAGCGCAGCAGCCATCCTCGCGCCCGCAGGAGGAGCGGAGCTGGTGGCGTAGGCTCTAGGAGTGAATATCCATCCAAGCGTGTAGCAAGATGTCTGGTCGAAATCGCTCCTCGGGCGAGGAGTCTGCCCTTAGCACCGATCCTGACGCATAAGTATCCGAGAGGGTAAATAGGGGTTTCCGGGAACCCTCCTTGTCGGCAATCTAGTCAATAGACGAGACCGGCAAAGAACTGGACGAATCCTCGGCCGCAGCACGAAGGGTTGTGTTGGCAAGCACCGCGTACACGCTCCTCTGTGGGATCTGCCAGCGCCCGGTTGCGTCCTTATGACCTTCGAGCTCGCCCGATTCCAGGAGCTGGTGCACCCTTTGTATGGAGACGCGAAGTATGCTCGAAGCTAGGCGTATGCTGTAAAATTCTTCAGCCACCGCGCATAGTGTCCTACGTCAGAGTGCTGTGCGAAACGTTCTTTACGCTTCCAGTTTTGCAAACCTCCACACCTTGGGGGTTGTAAATGGACTAACCACTGACCCTAGTGTCGCGTCTGTAACGAATAAAGGAAGTGCTTCGGAACACAAAGCGATCCTATGCACTTACAGCTACTAAAAGCGGCAATCTAGGAAACCCGCATAGCCCCGGTCGCGACGGACATGGTGACGGTCACCATGTCGGGGAGGCCGCCAACTATTATGTGGAAGTTAGCCCCGGTCCTATCGCCTAAGCACCCCCACAGTAGGACCGGGGGGAGCAACAAAAAGGCCGGAGCCTCGATAAGGGACCCCGGCCCGGAACACACGAGGAGGGGGTGCAGGCCATCCCCCTCTGTGCAGAAGTAGCCTTACTAAGAAGTACGCCGCCGTACAATGGCCCATCCC
>Ga0126307_10000308_pt1 | contig 31487 bp, 36 predicted proteins | sample Plot28_FD_89955 | JGI IMG/M metagenome (GOLD analysis project Ga0126307, IMG submission 89955) | Serpentine soil microbial communities from UC McLaughlin Reserve, CA, USA - Plot28 | ecosystem: Environmental > Terrestrial > Soil > Grasslands | place: USA: UC McLaughlin Reserve, Lake County... | reverse complement strand
TCCCTGCAGCACAACGACTTCACTCCCTACTGGGCGCGCAAGGGGGACCAGTGGACCCCGGTCGCCTACTCCCAGCCTGCCTCCGAGTGGATGAAGCCGCTGGTCCGGGGCGAGGAGATAGACCTCGTCAAGATCCCGCCGAACTGGTACCTGGACGACTTGCCCCCGATGATGTTCATAAAGGCGAACCCGAACAGCCACGGGTTCATGAACCCGCGAGACATCGAAGACCTCTGGCGCGACCAGTTCGACTGGGTCTACCGCGAGATGGACTACGCCGTTTATGCTCCTACCGTCCACCCGGATGTGTCAGGCCGACCGCAGAACCTCCTAATGCTCGAACGCCTCATTGGCTACATTAACGCCCATGAAGGTGTTCGTTGGATGACCCTGGAGGAGATCGCCGACGACTTCCGGGAGCGCCAGCCCCGTGGCGAGCCTGCCAACGTCGAGAGCCTGAAACACCCGTAGGAGGAGGCGCCGGCGCTCATGTGTATTCTCTGCGGTGAGTTCGTCACCCGGATACACTGGACGGAGAAACATGCCGAGGACAGGGCTCGCGCGTCTACAGACGCCGGGGCGAAGGACGAAAGCCGGCGCAACAGGCGCCGCGAGCGTACCCGTCGGGCGGCTGTAACCAACCAGGTGCTGCGCCACTACGGCCTCAATGTCTGCGACTGGAGTGGTACCAAGTACATCCTGCGCGACGGCAAAGGCCGCTCCGAGCTCGTCCAGGACCTCGGCTCCCTATGGCCCGTAGCTCAGAAGCTCACTGGCCGTCCGCTCGACCCTCTCGACCCTGCCCTGCACGCTGCGCTGCGCGAAGCGCCGGCGATCTCATCGATAGCGAACGGGGAATAAAACGGCGAAGAGGCCGGTGACGATCGTTACGGGCTTCCTCGGGAGCGGCAAGACGACCCTCCTCTCGAAGGTGCTCTCGGCGCCATCGATGGCGAGCACGGCCGTCCTCGTAAACGAGTTCGGCAAGGTTGGCCTCGACCACCATCTACTCAGGCGCGCCGACGAGAAGACGGTCCTCCTCGAGCACGGCTGCGTGTGTTGCACCACCCGCGAGGATCTCGTCGGCGCGCTCCTGGAGCTCCTCGACGAGGAGGACAAGGGGTGGATATCGCCTCTCGACCGCGTGGTCGTGGAGACAACAGGGCTCGCGGACCCCACCCCCATCCTCTTTACCGTCTTCTCGCACCCCGTCTTGCAACACCATTACTTCGTGAATCTCGTGATAGTCACGGTCGACGCCGTAAATGGGGAGCTGCATCTCGACCATAATCCTGAGTCGACCAAACAGGTTGCGGCGGCCGACGTGGTCGTCCTGACCAAAACGGACGTAGCCAAAACCGGCGCCGTCGATCCTCTGCGCGCCCGGCTTCGCACTATCAACCCCTCCGCCCACACGATAGAGGCACCCTTTCGTCAGGTGGACCCCGAAGAGCTCCTCCGCCCCGCAGCGAAATGGTCACCGAACGGAACCCGCGACGTCCTTGGTCACGGCGCGAACAGGTTAGCGCCGTCCCCCGAAGACCTCGCGGTAAGGGACAAAGCCGCCCGCCACGTGTCCCAGACGCATTCCACCTCGCTGACCTTCGACGGGCCGGTGGACTGGGTGGCCTTCGGGACCTGGCTCAGCATGCTGCTCCACGCCCGGGGCGAGGACGTATTACGCGTGAAGGGTCTGCTGGACGTCGGCGAGGCGGGTCCCGTTCTGCTCAACGGCGTCCAGTACGTCATGCACCCACCGGACCACCTTGGAGGGTGGCCCGACGAAGATCGCCGGTCCCGAATCGTCTTCATTACGAGGGGTGTTCGCTCCGAGGAGTTGCTTGCCTCCTTGGAGGCGTTCCGGGGTATCATCAAGGCTGGACCGCGCCTGCTCGAAGCCAACGCGCCCGTGTAAGGAGACGGTGCCCGTACTCGCCTCGGTAGTGATTTTCGGTATGCCAGTGGGACCAAGGCCTCGGTCACTAACTCACTCGCCGCTTCTCCGGGATACCGGAGGGCCGCTATGAGATCGGCGAGGGCTAGCCGTGCACCCGTCCTACGAACGCGCCGTCTCCTTACCGCTTCGCAGGGACAGGCGGCCTTCACCGAAGACGTCGTAGGCGACGCGGTCGCCTCTGTACTGGAAACACTCCCTTAGCCTCCACACTGCTGCTCCTCTTGCCATCGTCCGCCTCCAAGGTTCTTCCCAATGGCCTGCTATCCCGTCCTGCTGGAGGTGCTTGGGCAACACGGCAAGCGCTGAGTCGCATTGCCCTGGGCCTATATGGCCAAACCCCGGCGTCGGCGATGAAGGCCGCCTTCTCGAACAGCCACTCAACAAAGGCCATGGACTCGGGGTTGCTGTTTGGCAAGCCCTGTGCTCCCTCCTTTGTCACCGACCGCTTCCGGCGTCTTCACCCACCCGGGAGTTTGCCCACCTCAAGGCGTCATCGAGGCGGTCGTTGCCCCAGAAAAGCTCGTCGCCGACCACGAAGCTCGGAGCACCGAAAATCCCAGCCTCTACGGCTCGCCGGGTCTGCTCGTGCAGGCGCTGCTTGTTGTCGGGAGCTTGGGCTTGCTCGACGATCCGCGTGCCTGGCTGCCCGAGCGAGTCGAGTATCGAGCGGACCTCCACAGTATCACCGATCTCACGGTCTTCTGCGAAGTTGGCTCGGAAGACCGCTCGTACGAATTCGGGAAGCCAATACTCTGAGGTCGCTCTTGCGAGACAGGCGACCCGGGCGGCGAGCAGGCTGTTGCGAGGGAAGCGCGACGGTTTTGCGAACGGGATGCCGTACTTATCGCACAGGCGCTCCAAGTCCCGCCACATATAACGTCCCTTCGCAGGAACGATGTTGAATGGCGAATCGTCCCAACCCTGCTCGGCGAATATAGGGCCTAAGAGGAACGCCTCCCAACGGACCGGCACGCCCGCTACGGCGGCCTCGTCTTCGATCCGGGCGACCGAGAGGTAGGAGTACGTGCTCGCGAACTCGAACCAGAATTGCAAGCTGGGCGTATTCATCGTCCTCCTCTGTTCCCATTCTCGTCAACCAAGCTTGTCTGCCCGCCGAAAAGTCACTTGGGAATCATCATGCGGACCCTCCAGTTCCGCTGTCCTTCCTCTTACAGGTCGGATAACACGGTGGAGGTCCTACACCGGAGGAGAAACCTCCGTCTGGATGAGTATGTCATGGGAGAAACGTTGAGACAATAACGAGGGCAGAGATCTCTGCCCGCTTTTTGCACACCCTCACCAGAGAGCCGAGAGGATGTGGATCCTCGGAGACGTTCGGTCGTTCTGACACCAACGCTGACACCAACCCGCACGAACACCGACGAACACATGCGATGGGACAACCGGAAAAATACGCCTACTTGCAGGAGTTTTTGAACACCAGCGAACAACCGCGGCACCATCGCCCCGTAATACCTCTGAACGGGGTATCGAGGGTTCGAATCCCTCCTCCTCCGCTCCTTAATTCCAAAGCTTACCACCTGGGTAGCGGTGTGGTTCCGAAGCACACAGGCACTGCTCGCTACCCGTTAACAGCTAGGATTACAACTGTTACGCTAAGTAATAGATTTAGTTGAGATACCCCCAGCGAGAGCCTTTGGTGCGCGTGGCGCTTTTCTGCAAGAGAGCGGGCATCCTCTGCACTCCCAGCATGCTGCTCGACTTCGGCCAGGCCCGCCAGGCGTCGCCCAAAGTACGCGCCATGAGCTGCTACCAGCCCAAATACCACGGCCAGGAGCACGTATTCGACGTAGAGAATCGCCCCGAATCCTTTTAGTAGCCCATCGAGTACGGCGAAGATGAAGAGCAACACGAGATTGGTGGTGCCCACACGAGCATACTGCTTCCCGATCACCGAGCGCACCCTCACGCGATCGGTCTCCGTCCACTTCATAGCCTTTAATGCCGGAGAGACAACCGCTGTCGTGAAGACCACCCCACCGAGCCACACTCCCGCCAGGATAATGTGCAGCGTGTGGACAGCTACGTTCACCGCCGCCTCCTCAGGGCCATGGCCTGCATTCCACCTTTGGACATCAGCAGTACCCGTCGCCCTGATACCCGCACCATCCTCTCCTCCTGCTCCAACACACCTCCCGCGAGGGCCAGCCACCATCGGATCGCGCCCGGTGCTGCCCTCAGGACCTCCACTTAATCATCACTGATTAAGCAATATATGTGGGTGACGACTGCCGCGCAAGCGTTCTTAGCTCTCTTAAAGGCAACAACCTTTTAGCGCGGTTTTGCTTCCGATTCAAGTTTGCTGCACGCCGCTGTAAGATCTTGCCCGCTGCGCTGCTTGCTTTGCGTCATGCTCGGCTTCCTGTTCGGCATTCTTTCTTGTATGACTTGGCAATCTCGGTGCTCTCCTACATCTTGCCCGCGGACTAAATAAATACTTTCCCCAAATTCTTGGTAGTCCAAAGCCGCAGGAAGAGCTGGCGCTAGCCGGCCAACACGCCTGCCGCTGCCATCTGATGCTCCTCCTTGGCTCGTCCTCTCGAGCCTCGCACGCGCTCCTTCCGCTGACCGAGAAACCGAAAACTCCCCGCTGGTGCCATGACGGTGGCGGTATGGTACTCAGATTTCATCTCCACAATGTAGTCCTTATTTTGTGCTACCATCCGAGTGGATGGTATTGGGGTGTTGGAAGGAGGGTAAAAAGGTGCCACTGACTGAGCTGGAGAAGATCACGATCAACATGGGCCCGGTGGATCTGGGGCAGATCGACCTGCTGGTGCGGGAGGGCTTCTACCAGAACCGCACCGACTTCATCCGCACGGCGATCCGCAACCAGCTCAACACCCACGACGAGGTAGTCAGACAGATGGTGGTCCGCAAGGAGTTGGTGCTCGGGTTGCAGCACTACACCCGAGGCGATCTGGAGGCGGTACGCGCGGCGGGCGAGACGTTGGAGATCAAGGTACTGGGCCTAGCGAGCATCGCCGTCGACGTCTCCCCGGAACTGGCCCTGGAGACCATCGCCTCTTTGGAAGTTCTGGGCGCCTTCCGGGCGAGCTCAGCAGTTAAGGCGGCGTTAGCGGGCCGCATCCAATCGACGTAGAGCACAGAGGAGAGGAGAAGCACACATGAGTAAAACGCTACAGGACATGATGTCGGAGGCCACGCGCCTCACCAACGAGGGGCGACTCGCCGAAGCAACTGCCGTCATTCAACGCACCCTGGGGGGCATCTCCGCCCCGCTGGCGTCGAAGGACCCGAGCGGGACCGAAGGTCCGGTTGAGACGAGCAGCTGGGCCCTGGAGGAGGCCACGCGCGCCCCGGAGAGTGCGTATTTCGGTCGGAGCGAGGATACGCTGCAGGGTGCTCTCAGGCCGAGCTGCCACTATCGTGGCGTGCCGCACCTGCCCGACGGCCGATCCAGCCTAACTAACAGCCCGCTGAACAGCTTACCCGGTCTGCTAGACGGCCTACCCAGCAGCCTGCCTGACATTTTGCCCGGTCTGCCGAACGGATTACCCAGTTTGCCCGACGACTTGCCCGGGCCGACGAAGGGCGTCCCCGAGCCGGTCGTCGTTCCCGCAGGAGGTCGATTCGTCGAGCTGTCCTACGCCGGGCCGGCCGGGGCCCGCGCCTACAAGCTGTACGTCCCCAGCGGTTACACCGGCCAAGAAGAGGTGCCCCTGGTGGTCATGCTCCACGGCTGCACCCAGAACCCCGACGACTTCGCGGCCGGAACGAGTATGAACGAGCTCGCCGAGGCGCACACTTTCCTCGTCGCCTATCCTGCGCAAGCGCAGAACGCCAATATGCAGAAGTGCTGGAACTGGTTCAAGGCTTCTGACCAGCAGCGTGGGCAGGGCGAGCCAGCTATAATCGCCGGCATCACGCGCCAGGTCATCGAGGAGTACGGTGTCGTCGACGGCCAGGTGTACGTGGCCGGGATGTCGGCCGGCGGGGCGATGGCCGCGATCCTGGGCGCGGTCTACCCCGATCTCTACGCCGCGGTCGGCGTCCACTCCGGCCTCGCCCCCGGCGCCGCTCATGATCTCCCCTCCGCCTTCTCCGCCATGCAGGGCAGCAGGGCTTCTAACACGCATCAGGATACCTCCACAACTGGTTCAGAGGTGAACGTACCCGTGATCGTGTTCCACGGGGATCGCGACACTACCGTACACCCGAGCAACGCCGAACAACTGCTCGCGGTCTACCAGAAGGTAGACACCACCCCGGGCGGCCGTAACGCGGCGGGCAAGCCGGTCCCGCCGGTCGCGGTGCGAAAGGGGCAGGTCCCCGGCGGCCACGCTTACACCTGCGCTACTCAATACGACGCCGACGGTCGCCCCGTCATGGAGCAGTGGACCGTCCACGGCCTCGGACACGCGTGGTCGGGAGGGAGCCACGCTGGCTCCTACACCGACGCCAAAGGACCCGACGCCTCGGCGGAGATGGTGAGGTTCTTCGACCAGCAGCATCCGAGGGCCCGGAGCACCACCAACTGATCGATGCAAGTGGCGCGGGATAAACGCTATGGTGGGAGCTCTCGAGTCATCGCGAGCCCTCGCCCCCAAGTACATGGAGCCTCCTACCAAATGCCAACTCATAGCGAGTTGCACAGGTTTTGAGCCGCCCTCACTATCAATGTGTGCTTCTCAGGATCGATTGAGATATCTCCCTCCCTCGTCCTGGTAAGAGTCTGCTCGTCGACTCTTATTTTCGCGAACTCTACACAAACATAGAATCATAGCTGGTAAGTTGAGGCACAAGCAGGCACGACACTAGCCGTACACCAATTAGTACACCAACTCAGGCGAAGAACGGCGAACGTCTAAGATGATTCATAAGAGAAAATATGCTTGTTTGCAGGAGTTACTGAATGTCAGCGAATAAACACGACATTATGGCTCCGCCTTGACACGGCAGATGTTGCTGGTTCGAACCCAGCATCGCCTACTCGCAAGACCTTCCGTTTTGCAGGAGAAACGTAGAGACAATAAAGAGGGCCGGGAGACTAGAGAGCCGAGAGGACGCGAGCCCCGGAGCCATCCGATCGATTCTGACATCAACCCGCACGAACAATGGCGAACACGCGCGATAAGACGACAGGGAAAATACGCCTACTTGCAGGAGTTTTGAACACCGTCAAACAACAGCATCATCATCGCCCCGCAAATACCTCTTGATGGGGTATCGAGGGTTCGAATCCCTCCTCCTCCGCTTTAAAAGTTGCGTCTTTGCAGGGGAAACCCACAGGCGAAGGATGAGAGTTATAGAAGTTGCAACCCTTTTGACCCCAACTTTGACACCCACGCACTCCCTAGCAGAGCCCCGCCCTTACACGGTGGCAGGCCGAGGAAACGTCCCAAGAAGCTGCATGCCGACAAGGGCTACGACTTCCCCCGCTGCCGTAAAGCGCTCAGGAAAAGGGCATAACCTCGCGCATCGCCCGACGAGAGGTCGAGCCTAGCAAGAGGTTGGGACGGCACCAGTAGGTGGTGGAGCGAACGCTTGCGTGGTTGGCGAGGTACCGCAGGCTAGCGGTACGCTAGCCTGTGGCGGGCCGACCTCCACGAGGCGTTCCTTCATCTCAGCTGTTCGTTAGTCTGCCTCAACTACCTAGCATGAGGCTCGCGCAAGGCGCTCCTAATCTAGATTGTATCCACCAACGCATCCATGCTCGGCCGTCGCTGCAGAGACTAGCGCTTCTTACAGCACCAAAGCGCTAGTTCCGCTCTATAGAACGGTAGGGTTAGGCTACTACTGAGCCTCCAGGATCACCTGGTCGTAGCCGTTGGCAAAGAACTTCGTGAACGCCAGCGCCTCAGGTATCATACCCTCACCATTGCTCGTTGCTTCCATGAGGGCGACCTCGTTCTCGCCGTCGGACGCGTAGACCGTGAACGCCTGGTTCGCCGGCAGCCCGCTCGCCGCCACGTCGATCTCCTCAATCCCCATGACTTCGCGGATGCTGGCTGTGCCACTTCCTGATTCTATGCCTCGCACCTCAAGGTCGAAGTTCTCGATACGGTTGCCGATGCCCTGCTGGGTAAGGGTAGACTGCCCGCCACCTTCCGGATTGGCCCCTGCTACGTAGACCAGGGCCTGGGGGTCCTGGCCAACCTTTAGCGTGTTGATCACCTCGTTAGTGTGTGTATCGATTACGTCCACGGCATCGGATTTCTGCAGCGCCACATAGATTCGGGCGTTGTCCGGGCTCGGCCAGATACCGTGCGGGCTCGCGCCGCTGTTCTCGATCTCGGTCACCATCTCGGGCTCGCCGTCGTCCTCTGAGCGGTGATACACCAGGGTCTTTTTCTCGCCGCCGACGGTGACGTAGGCCAGCTCTTCGCCATCCTCGTTGGTGACGAAGTTCGGGTGGTTGGTCCGCGGTCCGGTGTCGAGCACTTCCTCCACCATGGGCTCTCCAACATTCACCACGGTCGTCTTGCCCGTCATCGGGTGACCCAGCCAGATCTCCTCGCCGTCTGGAGAGATCGCCTCGTCGGCTGTGGCGCCAGCCTCATCCGGAATCGCGATGCGATCTATTACCTCGCGGCTGGCTACGTCGATTACATCGAGCTCGCTCGCGTCGAAGTGGTTGACGAAGGCCTGCTCACCGTCCGGACTGAACACAACCTTCGAGGGACCTTTGGCGGTCTCGATCCGGTCGACCTCCTCGCCGCTGTCCAGGCTGGTGACCGAGACGTAGTCCTCGCCGCGCACTGCTGTCCAGACTTGGGTGGCGTCCGGCGAGATGAAGGCTTCGTGAGGGGAGCGGCCTACATAGCTCGTCTGCACGACCTTGTTAGAGGAGGTGTCTACTATCTGGGTGGCGTTGGACGTGACGTCGACAACGTCGAGGAACCGCCCGTCGGGAGAGAAACCGAGGCCGTGGGTATTCACCTGGTTTCTGTCCACCGGATCTAAAACGCCATCGAGACGAGGTTGGCCTAGCGAGATGGTCCCCAGCACCTCGCCTTCGTTATCGTTTGCGGACGGATCGATCACCGTGACCGTGTTGGAGGACTGGTCGGCCGTATAGACCCGGTCGCTCGATGAGATGGCCTGCGCTCCGGGCAGCGCCGGCGCTTGCTGAACTCTTGGTTCCCCGGCAGTGCTGTCTTCGCCCTGCATAGCGGTCGTGGTCATCGAAGTTGTGCTCTCCTGAGCGGTAGCTTCATGACCTGCGGCTTCGCCGCCTGCGACCGCAGAAACAGTTGCCACCATCAGCACCGCCACCAGGAACGGATGTGCAAGGCTTCTTCTTACTATGATTGTGATCTCCTTCCGGGTTATTGGATAGCGACATGCCCGCTGGCAAAAGTAGCGCGGCGCTTTCGCAACCTATAGCTTTCAGGTGATTATATGGAGGGACCGGTTAGTTCAACCAGCCTGTTCTCGAAGAGAACGATCTAGGACCAATGAAAGGTTTGAAAGATACTCTTAATGCTGTCTCAAAACAGCAGCGAGGTCTCTCATCACGGTCACAGTGCTCGTGAACCAGCACGCCCTTCCACGCTCACCAGAGAGTCAAGAGGATGTGAATCCTCGGAGTATCCGATCGGTTCTGACACCAACCCTGACATAACCCATACGAACGACGGCGAACACACGCGATGAGAAAACAGAAAAAATACGCCTACTTGCAGGGGTTTTGAACACCGGCGAACAACCACGGCACTAGCCCCCCGCAATACCTCTGAACGGGGTATCGAGGTTCGAATCCCTCCTCCTCCGCCTTGTAGATAGTTTAGCGGGTCGGCAGCATGAGCTGCAGCCCCAGAAATGCAAGCGACGCGCCAGCGACTCGGTCCACCCCGGGCTTGATACGCCGATAGGCCTGCTGGGCTCGTCGGGTCGAGAACAAGCAAGCTAGTGCGACATGCCACCCGGCCGCATCTATGACGATGATACCAATAGCGGCGAGCTTGACCCACGTGGGTAAGTTCGGCGTCAGGAGTGTCGCGAAAATGCTCCCAAAAAAGATGACGGCCTTCGGGTTCGTCAAATTGGTCAGGAGTCCCAGCCCAAAAGCTTGCCAATCGGTATGGACGCTCGCATACGTAGATGAAGGTGGTATAAGGAAGCTGTGGCGCGCCGCTGACCACAGCTTAATACCCAGATAGAGTAAGTACGTTCCTCCCAAGAGTTTGAGCCCGTCATACAACCACGCGAATTGCGCGAACACGACACTCAAGCTGAGAAGAGCGGCACTCGACCAAATGGTGGAACCGGTCGCAACGCCTAATGCCGTGGCGATGCCGGCACGGCGGGTATGGCGGAGGGCTGTTTGGGTGACCATGAGAACATTTGGGCCGGGGCTAATCATGGCCAGTACATGGACAGCAAAAATACTACTGAGCACAACGGCATAGTTCATACCGTAACGCCTTTCCTGACCGGCATGACGTATTCGGTGCGATAATATCAGCGCGTAGCAGTTGTGGGGAGGGCCGATCGTGGCCTTCTGTATCGAGGGACCCAGATCTCCTGCGCCGAGGGTTAGAAGATCTGCTGCAAGTAGGCCAGAGCGTTTAGTAGTTTGGGATTATTCGTGTGCCCATCAACGCATCCCCGTGTCAAGCTCAACTTTCACAGTAAGCCAACCCAGCGGCGGCTATCGCCACGGAGGTGATAACGAACAGCGACAGCGCGGCGCGCAGGCCCACCGCATCTGCCAATACCCTTACGATAAGTGGTCATTTCTGGTCATCCTCGCGGGCTTCTTGTTCGCCCGGCGATCCGTTGTTCGGCAGCCCCAGGAGGACGATCAGTAAGGTCATGATCGCGAAGCCGGCGCAAGCCAGCAGCCCCCCCGTAGTCCGCCGACGAGCGCCTCGGAGCCGACGGCATCGCCACCGAGGTTGGTCGCCACGGCCGCGACCAACGTGGCGACCACGCCCAGTCCCCAGGCGTTGCCGAGCTGTATGGGGGTGTTCAAGAGGCCCGCCGCCAGCCCTCTATCATCCTCGCCCGCGCCTCCGCTGCCCGCGATCGTCAGGGGGACATTGGAGAGCACGAATCCAACCTCCCCAACGACCATTCCCGAGATAACGAAGAGAAGACCCCTACCCTCGGACATGCGCGTCATCAGGAGCAAACCCGCAGCGACCAGCGCGAGGCCCGAAGATGCTGTTGTCCTCAAGCCGAGCCTCGTGGCGAGCCTGTCGGCAGCGGAAGCGGCGACGACTGCGGCGAGGGTCATGGGCAAGAAGAGTAGCCCGGCCGCAAGCGGGTCGTGCCCGAGTACCTTCTGGAAGTAGAGCGTCAGCACATAGAGCCACGCGATGCCGACCATCGATTGGAAGAAGATCGCCACGTTGGGGGCTACTACGGCGCACTCCCCGAACACGCGCAAAGGGACCAGCGGCGCCGAAAAGCGCCGTTCGGACATCACGAAGAGGGTTAAGAGCGCCACACCCAAAGCTCCGAAACCGAGCGTCGTAAGTGACATTCAGCCGCCTTCGGGCACCTCGGAGATCGCGTAGATGAGCGAGGCGAGCCCCGATGTTACCGTCAGAGCCCCGATAGGATCTAGCGCTCGTGGGGCTCCCTCGTCCTGGCTCTCGGGCACCGCCGCAGGGGCGGGCAGGAGTGCCGCAAGCGCGACAGGCACGTTCACGAAGAAGACCCACCGCCAGCCCAGGAACTCTGTGACCACACCTCCGCCCACCATGCCGACCACGAACCCCAGAGCAGCCATCGCGCCGTAGACGCCGACGGCGCGGTTACGCTCCTCCCCCTCGGCGAAGGGGGCGATGAGCAGCGAGAGCGAGGCCGGCACGAATGCCGCAGCACCCGCGCCCTGCAGGAAACGGGCAGCGACTAGCACCCACGGTGCCCACGAGAGCCCGCCGACGAGCGAGGCCACACCAAACAGGGCGAGCCCCGCCATAAAGATGCGGCGCCTGCCCCATAGGTCGCCGGCACGCCCGAGCAGTAGTAGTAGGCTGCCGAAGGCGAGGGGCCCGGGTTCAAGCTTCCACCGATGATGTTCACGAACGAGGAGGCGCTGGGGCTGGCGCTGGGCCTGCTGGCCGCCCGAGACTTGGGTCTCTCCAGGGTAGCCCCGGCGATCGAAGGGGCGTTGTCCAAGCTGGAGCAGGTCATGCCCGAGGCGCTGCCAGAGCTAGTCAAAGTGCTAGAAGAGACCGTTACGACAGCAGCTGCTTGGCCCGCAACACTAGCGTCTGGGGAGGCGGTCGCGATACTGGCCGCCGCCGCGCGGGACGGGAGGCGGGTCCGTGTGCGTTACCGCTCCGGGCTCCACGAGCAGACCGAGCGGCAAGTAGTTATCTACGCCGTGGTACGCAGGGAGGGTTACTGGTACGTGGTGGGTTATGACCACCTGAGAGAGGCAACGCGGCTCTTTAGGATCGACCGAGTTCTCGAGGCGGAACCACTCGAGGCGACGTTCGAGCGCCCACCCAGCTTCGACGCCCCCGACCGCGTGCTCGACGCTTTAGCCACCATGCCCCACGACCGCTGGTCGGTGGAGGTGGTCTTGGAGGCGACGCTCGAAGAAGCGCGCGAGCAGGTGCCGACACTCGGCGTAGCCCTCGAATGGGCGCCCAACGAGGGCGTCATCTTGCGTTAGTCGACGTCTGATTTGAACTGGATGACAAGCGTGCTAGCCGGGTTACGCCTCCCGTTTGCGGTGAAAAAAGCCACCCGAACTGAGGGAGGCGCTCAAGCGGCAAGCAGAGAAGATCGCCGTTCTGGCGGAGCGTACGCAATACTCGTCGTCTGCCTGAAAACGCTAAAGTCCAGGTCCGGGGCGTAAGAGTCCCGGTCCCGTCTTTGCGCCAAAATACCCCTCAAAACGAGCAGCCGTCTCGAGCTGAGGCCGGTCATCAGCGCCGAGAGGACGATACCAGCCGACCTGATGACCGACTTGATGGGACGAACGTCCTGGAGGAAAGGACGCTGTACGTTATCTTAACCAGCGGACACCAGGGTGTTTTTCAACACGCTGGTAAGCCTTACCGGCAGCTCTGTGAATAGGAGATAGAGTGAGCGCCAAAAGTAGGGAAGAAAGGAGCAGAGGGGATGGCGGTGTACGCTGTTGTTAACGTCCAGATCACCGATCCTGACCGCTATACGGAATACCGCGGAAAGGCCCCAGCCACCATTGCCCGCTATGGAGGCAAGTACCTAGCGCGCGGAGGCGAGGTCGAGGTGCTCGAGGGGGACTGGAACCCCCAACGCCTGGTAATCGTCGAATTCGAGAGCATGAAGCGGTTCCACGAGTGGTACAACTCGCCGGAATACGCTCCCCTTAAGCAAGTACGCCATGAAGTCACTGTCACGGAGTTCGTTGTCGTCGAAGGCCTGTAAGAGGAGAGAACAGGCCATGCGCATAGAAGCCAAGCTAGAGGACTTCGGCCTTGTGCTACCCGAACCGATGCAGGTACCCTCGGGCCTACGGTTGCCCTTCGCCTAGGTGCGCGTGCGCGGCAACCGGTCCTACATCTCCGGTCATGTCGCCTTGAATCCGGACGGTTCGGTAGCTCAGCCGCTGGGTAAGGTCGGTGCCGAAGTCTTGGTCGAAGAGGGCTACCAGCCCGCGCATCACGTCGCCGTCGCCCGTCTCGCTAGCCTCAAGCGGGCTTTCGGGGGCCTGGACCGGGTCACCGTTTGGCTGCGCGCCTACGCCATGGTCAACGCAGCCCCGGGATCAACCCAGACGCCCCTAGTCACCAACGGCTACTCGGACCTCATCCTCGAACTCTACGGTCCCGAAGTAGGGATGCGCGCCTGCTCCTCCATCGAGATGATGCTCCCGCTTAATCGAGATGATGCTCCCGCTTAACATCCTGGTCAACTGTGAGGCGGAGGTAGAGATCGGCGGTTAGCTCGAACACCGTCTAGAACGGTTGAAGCAGGCGATCAGAGCCACGCTGTAAGCTCTCAACGAGCCATCGAGAGTTCGAATCCCTCCTCCTCCGCTCCCTCCATTTCCGCTCCTGTCATCCCTTTCACACACAGTAGCAAACTGATACAATCTCGGGCGTCATGGCGGATGAGAAATCGCAGACGTTCGTCGAGACTAACAAGGCGGTGGCCGCGGGGCTGGCCTCGGTGGTGGTGGCGCTCTTTACCTCCAAGCTCGGGGTGGCTGGGACTTTGATCGGAACTGCCTTGACGGCCACCCTGATCACCCTGATCTCCGCCGTCCTGAAAGCCCAGATGGAGAAAGCCTCCCAGGTCATAGTGAGCCTCCCGAGCACGGTGCAGGGAGGTCTCTCCACCCAGCAGATCCGCATTCCCGGCAAGCAGGGCCCGGAACCCCACCCGAAGCCAGAAGCGGGAGAACGCTCCCCCGGCCTGTGGTCGCGCTTGCGCACCTTACCCGGTTTCCTCAGGGATCTCCCGTCCGCCCAGAGGAGTAAAGTGTTGCTCGCGGGCGTTCTGGCCGGGCTGGTGGCGACGGTGATAGGCCTGGTCAGCGTCACCGGCATCGAGTTCGCCGGGGGTAAGACCCTCTCCTGTATGGTCTGGAGCTGCGATGAATCTGCGGAGGCAACCGGCCGCTCGGGCCCTTCCCTCTCCATTCTGGGCGGCTCCTCGTACACGGAGACCTCTATCGACCCATCCGAAGAGCAACAACGCGCGCCCATCGAAAACCAGCAGGCTCCTCAGGAGCAGCCCGCGCAACCGGGTGTCAACGGCGGAACGCCACAGCAGCCGGAAGAAACACCGCAGGTCAAAGACCAGGTGCAGCCCGGCGCGGGTGGCAAAGAGAAACAAGAGGACCCCGCCCGCTAGAAGATTCACCGCCAAAGAAGGTACAAAAAAGAGGACCGGGTTAGTCCCGGTCCTCTTTGGCCTCGTGAAGGGGGATGGACAGCCCCTGAACCGGTAGGTGGTCAGGACCTTACTGTGCATCCCCCTTCATGGGCTTTAACGCCGCGTGATCTTAGACCATGCCGCGAAGCTCGGCCACCATGTCCAAGCCCTGCTGCTTGCACAGGTCCTTGGGGCGCATGATCGCCTGCTCGTCGAGCAGGTTGCGGGTGCGGGCCTCCTTCTCGAGGTGACGCTCGATCACGTCTATGGCCCGATCCACCTCCTCGCGGGTGACCTCCCTGGTCCTCTCGTGGGTGATGGTCATAGTCATCTGGTCTGCACCTCCTCTCCTCGGCGATTTGGCGACGCTTGTAACGTTTGCTCCGCCGTGCCCAACTTCAGAGTAAAGGCCCCCCGGGTTTCTGTCAAGGATATTTTTGGCGAACATTTTGGCCCATCTCCCGCCCCTCGTTTAGGCCATCAGGCCAAACCCCAGCTATTCTCGGCCAACAAAGGCATCTCCCACAAGCCGGGGCACAACCGGCACGGTATTCTCGGCGAGGCAGAAGTCGAGATCCTCCTCGTAGCCGAGGCGCTTGAGACGCTGGGCAGCGCTGTTCCGGCGCAGAGACTCCTTAGGACACGTGAGGTACAGGTCCACTACGCGCTCTGCTTGCTCATCAAGCACGGCTCCCTTCTCCTTTAGACGTTGGAGGATGGCGCCCGCAGCGGACTCGTCCTCGGAGGCCCGGCTTCCCTCCGAGCCGCAGCCGATCATCGTCACCAGCTCCCCCCAAGCGCCGGCCGCTAAAGCATCGGCGACGGCGTGAGCGTTCACGAAGGCACCGGTCAGGATAAGAGGGGCACCGCGGGCCGCCTCGATGATCTGGGTGCCGTTCGTGGTGCTCAATACGACCGTGGCGTCCGAGACCAGCTCCGACGCCTCGATCTCCGTCGGCGAGTTCCCGAGTCGAAGCCTTCTTCCGCCTTAGCGCTGCCACGCTCCCCGATGCGGTAGTCTGCCCCAACGTAGGACGCGGCTTCCTCGACGGAGGCTACGGGTATCACCCGGGCGCCCTTGCTCACGAGGAGCGCGATCGTGGTACTCGCCCGGAAAGCGTCGACCACTACGACCGCCGAAGCGTCACGGGCCGCCGACCGGGCCCCCTGCTTCCCGGCGGTGTAAGCGGCGATCATCCCACGCTCTCTACCACCCGCGACATCATATACGCCGCTACACGCCGTAGCGATGTTTGAGAACGTTTACACTGTGACGGGCGATAGAATGTAGTAACCAATGTGCTAGATATTTTACGTCCAAGAACGCAGCGAGAGGAAAGAGATGAAATACCGGAGGCTCGGCGATACAGAGATAGAAGTTTCCGAGGTAGGCTTTGGCGTCTGGACCGTCTCGACCGGCTGGTGGGGCGAGGTGGACGACGAGAAGTCAGTGCGCCTTTTGAGGCAGGCGCACGAGAGGGGCATCAACTACTTCGACACCGCCGACACCTATGGTTCCGGAAAGGGCGAGACGCTACTGGCCGACGCCTTCGGCGGGATGCGTGACGAGGTTGTCATCTCTACCAAGATCGGCTACGACTTCTACAGCCACACGCAGCGCCGCGGCCAGCAAGAACGTCCCCAGGACTGGTCTGAGGACTTCATCCGGTTCGCCCTCGAGCAAAGCCTCAAACGGCTCAGCACCGACTACGTAGACTTCCTGCAGCTCCACAACATCAAGATGGACGCCGTCGAGAACGACGCGCTCTTCGGGCTCATGGAAGAGTTCGCGAGGGAGGGCAAGATCCGAGCCTACGGCGTCGCTTTGGGGCCGAAGATCGGATGGCTCGAAGAAGGCGTAAAGGCGATGCGCGAGCGGAACGTCTCGGGCGTGCAGATGATCTATAACCTCCTCGAACAAGACCCGGGCAGTGGATTGATCGAAGCTGCAAGGGAGACCGGCACGAGCCTCGTAGTACGCGTCCCCCACTCCTCCGGTATGCTCGAAGGCAAGTACACTAAAGAAACTACCTTCGCCAAGAACGACCACCGGCGCCACCGCTCCAAAGAATGGCTCTTCGACGGCCTCGAAAAGGTCGCGCAGCTCGCCTTCCTCACCGCGGAACGCACCCTGGGCCAGGCGGCCCTGAAGTTCGTCCTCGCCTCGTCCGAGGTCGCCTCGACCCTGCCGAACATCTACGATGAGGACCAGCTCGAGGAGTTTACCTCCGCGCCCGAAATGCCGGACCTCACCGGGGAAGAGCTCGCCCGGATAGAGGAGCTCTACGAGAACAATTTTGGACTCGAACCCGCCGTGAGGAGGTAGAGGATGACCGAGACGCAGACGCGAGGGCAGCAGGCACCCGAAGAGAAGCTCCCCGCCCAGTACATAAACTACGTCTTCTTCAAGCTCGTCCCTGAGTGGCGCCGGCTGTCCGACGAGGAGCGCGAGCGCGGCAAGGAGGAGTTCCTGGAGGCGTCCGAGGAGCACAGCGGCGACATGCTGCTCAGGTCGTTCTCCCTGATGGGCCTCCGCTCGGACGCGGACTTCATGCTCTGGCGCATAGGCTACGACCTTGACGCCTTCGAGACCATGACCGCAGCCCTCTCGAAGACGGGCCTGGGCAAGTACCTCACGGTGGCCTACTCGTACTTCGGTCTCTCCAGGCGCTCCATCTACGTCGGCGAGCATACCCCAGGCTTCCAGAACCGGCAGTACATCGTCCCCGGCGAGGGCGAGTACCTCTTCGTCTACCCGTTCGTGAAGACCCGCGCCTGGTACCGCCTCCCCCTCGAAGAGCGCCAGCGCATGATGAACGAGCACATGCGCATAGGCCGTAAGCACTACCCCGTGCAGAACAACACCGCCTACTGCTTCGGGATAGACGACTACGAGTTCATCCTCTCCTTCGAGGCCGAATCACCAGAGAAATTCCAGGACCTGATGATGGAGCTCCGCGAGAGCGAGGCCAGCTCCTACACCGAGCTCGACACCCCCATCTTCACCTGCCGTCGCAGATCCCTGGAAAAAATCGTGAAACTATTGGGATAGATACGCAAAAACGTGTAGCGAAGCAGCGACGGACTCAGGTACAATCAGGCCTACGCACCAACCATAGCCGGAGGGCTCGTCTGTGGCCTTCCGGCTACTGCGTTGGTCAAGCGTTTTCCCCTCTCCTCTTCTGGACGCGGGGCTTCGAGCTTGTATAATAATTCCGACATGATTACTAGGATTAACGACTTCACCCAGCCCACGGACCTCGTCGGGAACACGCCGCTCCTTGAGCTCAGTAGCATTTCGCGCGAGGTGCCGGGGGTGACGATCCTCGGCAAGGCCGAGTGGTACAACCCGGGCGGTTCGGTAAAAGACAGGCCCGCTTTGTGGATGATCCGGGACGGTGAGAAGAGCGGCGAGCTCGCGCCGGGGAAGTTTATCCTCGACGCCACGAGCGGGAACACGGGGATTGCCTACGCCTGGATCGGAGCTTCCTTGGGCTATAAGGTCAAGGTGTGCATGCCGAAGAACGCAAGCGAGGAGCGCAAGAAGATACTGCGGGCCTTGGGCGTCGAGGTCGTCCTCACCGACCCGGGCGAAGGCTCCGACGGGGCCATCCGGGAAGCGAGGAGGCTGCACGCCGAAGAACCGGAGAAGTTCTTCTACCCCGACCAGTACAAAAACCCGGCCAACCCCAGGTCGCACTACGAGTCGACGGCGCCGGAGATCTGGGAGCAGTCCGATGGCGAGATTACGCACTTCGTCGCGGGCCTGGGGACGAGCGGCACCTTCGTCGGCGCCGCGAAGAGGCTCAAGGAGTACAACCCAGAGATAAAGGTGATCTCCTTCGAGCCCGACTCCCCGTTCCACGGCCTCGAGGGCATGAAGCACATGGCGAGCGCTATCGTCCCGGAGATCTACGACCCGACCATCGCCGACCAAAACCTGGGCGCCCCGACCGAGGAGGCCTACGCGATGGTCAAGCGCCTGGCCCACGAGGAAGGCATCCTGGTCGGCATCTCGTCCGGGGCGGCGGTCGCCACCTCCTTACGGGTCGCGCGGGAGCTCGAATCGGGCGTTATCGTCACCGTCCTTTGCGATGGGGCGGACAAGTACCTCTCCGAGAGCTTCTGGGAGGAGTAAGCCCTTGCCGCTCAAGATAGGCCGGGGGGATGTGGGTCACATCCACGACCACGCCAAAGAGTCCTACCCCGAAGAGTGCGCCGGGGCGATCGTCGGGATGGACACCGGGAAGATGAAGGTCGTAGTGGACGTCTGGCGGGCCGAGAACACCTACGATGAGATAGAGCGTTCGCGGCGGTTCCTCATAGAGCCCTTGCAGATAAAGGATTTCGAGGAGAGAGCGCAAGAGAGGGACATGGACCTCTTGGGTTTCTACCACTCGCACCCGGATCACCCCGCCGAGCCCTCCGAGTACGACCGCGAGCACGCCTGGCCCTACTACTCTTACGTCATCGCCTCGGTCAACGGCGAGAACATCGAGGAGATGCGCTCGTGGATCTTGAAAGACGACCGCTCGGGCTACGACGAAGAGCCTATCGTAGGGTAACCAAGGAGAAAAGGAGACTAGCATGCCGAAGGTCAAGATCCCCACTCCCTTGAGGCAGTACACGGGCGGCGACGCGGAGGTCGAAGTGGGGGGCGACACTGCGGGCGCGGCTTTAGGAAACCTCGTCGAGGAGCATCCGGACCTCTCTCAGCACCTCTACACCGGCGACGGCAAGCTCCGCTCGTTCGTCAACGTCTACAAGGGCGACGAGGACATCCGCTACCTCGACGGCCCTGACACCGAAGTCTCCGAGGGCGACGAGCTCTCGATCATACCCTCCATCGCCGGCGGACGATGTAGCTAATTTCAAGACGTAGGTTCGTACCGCTAACCATTCGACAACAAAAGAGGTTCGTAAGATGGAGACACACCAGCCACTGATACAGTCGCCCAACGGGGGGCCTCAGCTCTCGAACGAAGAGATCGCGCGCTACAGTCGGCACCTTATCATGCCCGAGGTCGCCCTCGACGGCCAGAAGAAGCTCAAATCCGCCCGGGTCCTCACCATCGGGGCCGGGGGCTTGGGGAGCCCGCTCGCCCTTTATCTCGCGGCGGCGGGCGTAGGCACGCTCGGCATCGTTGACTTCGACATCGTCGACGAGTCCAACCTGCAGCGCCAGATCATTCACGGCACCTCCGACCTCGGGCGCCCGAAGATGGAGAGCGCCCGCGACCGCATACAGGACATAAACCCGAACGTGAGCGTTGAGGCGTTCGAGGAAGCGTTGTCCAGCGAGAACGCCCTGGAAATTTTCGAAGACTTCGACGTGATCGTGGACGGCACGGACAACTTCCCGACGCGCTACCTGGTGAACGACGCCTCGGTGCTCTCAGGCAAGCCGAACGTATACGGCTCCATCTTCCGCTTCGAGGGCCAGGCGAGCGTCTTCTACGCCAAAGAAGGTCCCTGCTACCGCTGCCTCTACCCCGAGCCGCCGCCGCCGGGCCTCGTCCCGAGCTGCGCCGAGGGCGGGGTCTTGGGCATCCTGCCGGGCGCTATAGGCACCATCCAAGCCACCGAGACCGTCAAGCTGATCCTCGGCATAGGCGAGCCCCTCATCGGGCGACTCCTGCTCTACGACGCCCTCCGCATGAGCCTCAGGGAGATGAAGCTCCGCAAGAACCCGAACTGCCCGGTCTGCGGCGAGAACCCGACCGTCACCGAGCTCATCGACTACCAGGAGTTCTGCGGCATCCCGCAGGCACAGCGGGCCGAGGACGTCGACGAGTTGCCCGAGATCGGGGTCCAGGATCTCAAGGAGAAGCTCGAAGCTGGGGAGAGGGTTGCCGTCCTCGACGTGCGCGAGCCGCACGAGTACGAGGTGGCGAACCTCGAGGCCCAGGGCGCGAAGCTCATCCCCTTGGGCGAGCTGCCAGAGCGTCTCGCGGAGCTGAACCAGAACGACGAGATCGCCGTCCACTGCAAGACCGGCGGCAGGAGCGCGAGGGCCGTCAAGATCCTCCAGAACGCCGGCTTCGGCAACGTTTACAATGTCGAGGGCGGCATCACCGCCTGGAGCGAGGAGATAGACCCCAGCATCCCCAAATACTAAGGGGAACACGAACGGGAGTACGTGGGGGAGGCAGCGCCTCCCCCGCTTCTTCTTGCCGGGAAGCTTCGAGCACGGGTGCCGGTCTCCCAGTATCATTTGTTCGTGGACCGGATACCCGTCTTCGACGGTCACAATGACACGCTGCTCAACCTCCGTTTCTCCGGCCGTGGGGGCGGTCGCGGTTTCTTCGAGCGGAGCAACACCGGCCACGTAGATCTCCCCCGCGCCGGGGATGGTGGCTTCGGCGGCGGGTTCTTCGCCTGCTGGACCCCGCCCGACCCCGAGAGTGGCTGGACCGAAGAGTCAGCCCTCATCCTGACCGACGACGGCTACGAGGTAGCGGACGCGCCACCGCTCGACCCACACTACGCCCGGGGCACCGCGGAGGAGCTGGCGAAGATCCTGTTCGGGATCGAGTCCGGGTCCGGAGGACAACTAAAGGTCATACGCACAGCCGAGGAGCTCTCCCGCTGCCTGCGAAGCAGCGTGCTGGCGGCGATCCTGCACTTTGAGGGGGCGGAGAACCTCGGCCCGGACCCGGGCGCTCTCGAAAGCTTCTACGAGGCGGGTCTGCGCTCGCTCGGGCTGGTGTGGAGCCGGCCCAATGCCTACGGGCACGGCGTCCCTTTCAGGTTCCCGGCTTCGCCCGAGACTGGCCCCGGCCTGACCGGTGCCGGCAAGGAGCTCATCCGCGATTGCAACCGGCTCGGCGTCTTGGTCGACCTCTCGCACCTGAACGAGCGGGGCTTCTGGGACGTGGCCGCTCTCTCCGAGGCGCCGCTCGTTGCGACCCACTCTAACGCCCACGCCCTCTGCCCCTCGACGCGTAACCTCACCGACCGACAACTCGACGCCATCCGCGACTCCGGTGGCATCGTCGGCGTGAACTTCGCCGTCGCCTTCTTGCGCGAGGACGGTCGCGACGACGAGGACACCCCGCTCGAAACCGTGGTACGCCACGTGGACTACCTGGTGGAGCGCGTCGGCGTTGACGGCGTGGGCTTCGGCTCGGACTTCGACGGGGCGAAGGTTCCGCGCGGGATCGGGGACGTATCGGGGCTCCCGAAGCTGCTCGGGACGCTGCCCGAGCGCGGCTACGACGACATAGCGCTGCGCAAGATCGCACACGAGAACTGGGTCCGCGTGCTGCGCGCGACCTGGGGCAAATAGTCACCGATAGTACGTTGGGCGAGCGACACTCGGTGCCCCTAGAATCGGAGTCGAGCGTACTATGTTGCGCTTTCTCCACGGCGCTCCTCGCGGACTGCATCCGGAACCGGAACAGCGGACCGTTGCTGTCTACAGCGGCGCCTTGGCGGTTACCGCGATCTTCTTCACCCTGCTCTGGCTGTACGCCTCCGGCAACCGACGCCTGGTAGACCGTGTAACCTAGATCCTGCCCTGCTCCAGGTGATGACGCGACGTTATACGGGCGGCATGATTCTCTACATTGCCGCCTTCGCGCTCGCGTTCGTCAGCGTCGTGGCGAGCCTCGTCCTCATAGTAGGTCTGGCCCTGCTCTTCGTCCTCCCAGAACCGGGCGAGCGTACCAGTCGAGGAAACGCGCCGGTGAAGACGGTCCGGACGAGCAGGCGGCCACCGAGAAGCCGGACGAAACCTAGCGCAGGCTTCTGCAAAGCTAGCCTTTCTTGGGGGGCGTTTTCTTGGTCCCCTCCCGGGCGTAACGGGCGCCGCCGATGTGGAGGGTCGGGTAGAGGATCAGGGCGAGGGGTATCGGAAGCCAGAAGTTGAAGAGACGGTAACCGAGTATGGGGATGGCAGCTTCGTAGCCGACACCGAGCAAGGCCAAGGCGCCGAGCATGGTCGTCTCGAAGACCCCCAAGCCCCCGGGGGTCAAAGGGAGCGACCCGAAGGTCGTCGCCACGCCGTAGGCCACGAGGAGCTCCACGGGGTTTACGTCTACCCCGAAGGCGAGGAAGACCACGATCAGGCACAAAGCGTCGAAGCCCCAGTAGCCTAAAGCGAGGGTGCCGAGCTTGAGAGCCGCCAAGGGATGGTAGAGGAGCTGCTCGCGCAGAGCGCGCGCCTCCATCCTGAGGTTTACGACGATCCTTGCGGCCCACACCTCCGTCCTCTTGCGGGACCACCCCCTGCGAAAGAACCGGCCCAGGGCATAGAAGAAGCCGGTCAGGCGGCGCCGGGCATCGCGAGGCCAGAGGTAGGCCAGGTATCCCAAAAAGACGAGGCAGAGCGTGAGGACGAAGATGAGGAATGAGGCCATCGTGGCAGCTAGGCCGAGGTTGCGATGCAGGGTGAGGAAGAGCAGGCTCCCGAGAAAAATGGCTCCCAAAGTCCCGTAGACGAGCACGGTGATGGTCGCTACTGCGAGCCCTATGCGCGCCGGTCTCAGGCCGCGGGACCTCAGCCCGGTGTAGGTTACGGCCGCTGCCGAGCTTCCCCCGCCCGGCAGTACGCGGGCGGCCCCGTGCTCGGCGATGGTAAGCCGGAGCATGAACCACCGCCCGAGCCCCCTACGCCGCCTCCTAGTGTAAGCGCTGGCCCCCACCGCCGCCCCCGCCGAGCGCCCGAGCAGTTCGGCGTAGCATAGCTGGCTCGCGAGGATGGCCAGGAGAGCCGCCAGGATCAGGGACCGCGAGGAGTCCGCGACGAGGACCAGTGAGCGTTCTATGCCCGGAAGCTGTGGCAGGATGAGGTGCAACGCGAGCCCGATCGAGGCCAGGTACAACACGCTCCTAAGGAGCGTCCTAGGCGTCACTGCCCCACCCCGAGCGCCGACGCGCCGCAAAGGTCGTGTTCGCGAGGACAATTCGCTTCAAAGTGACTACGCGCATCCCGCGGTTTTATACGTTAGGGGCGCGCCGACGGCCATCGCCCGTGCCGCGTCTGTTCCTAGCGGACAAAGTCCGTGTCCTTCTTCAGGCCCTTTACGTAGGCGGCGATGAGTCTGGCGCAGTTCGTCAGGTCTTCGAGAGCCACGATCTCGTTGGGCGAGTGCATGTAGCGGTTGGGCACCGAGACAAGCCCCGTGGCTATTCCCTTTCTCTGGAACTGTATGGCGTCCGCATCCGTGCTGGTGGAGCGAGAGTCGGCCGCTAAAGTGTAGGCGATGTCCTCACTTTCGGCGGCGTCGATCAGACCATCCGTGACGACGGGACTCAAGTTAGTGGCCCGCGTTATGGCGGGTCCCGACCCCAAAGAGTGGTCGCCGTGCTCGTTCTTGGAGATTCCGGGGGTGTCGGTGGCGTGGGTAACGTCCACGGCGATGGCCGCATCGGGGTCGAGGCCGAAGGCGGCGCCGCGGGCGCCGTAGAGCCCTATCTCCTCCTGCACGCTCGCCACCGCGACGACCTCCGCCGCCAGCCCATCTTCCCCGGAGAGGAGCCTCAGGGCTTCGAGGATGACGAACGCGCCCATGCGGTTATCTAAAGAACGGGAGGCGATACGGTAGTTCGGGAGCTCGATGAGGTCCTGGTCCACGACTGCGACGTCGCCCACGCGGACCTTCTCCTTCGCCTCATCGCCATCTTTGGCGCCGATGTCGATCCAGAGGCTCTTTATCTCGGAGACCTTTTTGCGCTCCTCGGCCTCCATGACGTGGATGGCCTTCTTGCCAATGACGCCCCTCACCTCGCCGTCCCTGGTCTGGATGAGTACCCTCTGGCCCACGAGGACCTGCGGGTCCCAGCCGCCTACCCCCTGGAAGCGCAAGAGTCCCTGTTCGTCTACGTGGGTGATCATGAGCCCTATCTCGTCTATGTGCCCGGCGAGCATCACCCTGGGCGCGCCGCCACCGTTCAGGGCGGCGAAAGAGTTGCCCATCCTGTCGCCCCGGACCTCGGCGAACTTCTCGGCCTCCGTCCGCCACGCCTTGGCCGCCGCGCCTTCGTAACCGCTCGGTCCCGGCGTCGAGAGCAGGTTCTTCAAGAATTCGTACGACGCTTCTCTCATGGAAGTTCCTTCTAGAGTGCTAAGGGGATCTTTCGGGCGGCGCTAGAGCGCTGGGCTCGCCTAAGGTTACCCGAAGTTCGAGACGCTCGCTCCCTACACGCCGACCGCTCTGCGTAACCAGCGTATAAGGGATAACGAGGTCGAAAGGCTCTGAGAACGGATTGGGGTCCAGCCGCAGGATATGGCGGTCCTCCCAGATGGGCTCGAACCTCGCGCCTTCGAGCTTAAAGCCGTTTTTGTACCATGGGTGGTCGTTGCGGCCCGGCTCGTTCAGGCATACGAACAGCGACAGATCGTCGCACATCTGCAGCAATCGGAAGTTGTGCCCGAGGTTTTCGACCTCCTCTTCGGACATCACGCCCTTCAACCTCTCTTGGCGCCGGATCTCTCCCTCCCTGAATCGTACTTCGTCCACGTCTTTCGAATTTCGCACGAAAGAGGCGTAGTGCATGCTGCAAAGGCACGCCGCATACCGGTCTTGCGACTCCAAGAGATCCAGGCCCTCCCTGTAGGCTCGGAGCTTGGGCCCTGTCGGATAGTTCGTGAAGGAGTAGGGTTTGCCCGCCGCCTCGTCCCAACGCACGGTTTGGTCCAGCCCTTGCCAGCCCGCGTCGTGGGTGGCGATGGCGTAGAGGGTGGGCTCTGGCGGATAAGGTTCTTCGGCGAGGTGCCGCGCGAATTCGCCAGCGATCAAACCGTGGTCGTGCTGCTTTACGAGCACGTAAGAATCTGGCTTTTCGCGTACGATCACGGCTTAACTACTCCCGAAGACCACGACTAAACACCCCGGAACAGCAGACTTCCGCCATAGTAAAGAATTTACCGCCGACGAAAACCGCTGACAAGCTGACTGCTGAGAGGGCGTCCGCTCTAGAGCACCGGCCGCCGGTCGACGGCGCGTGGAGAGAGAATGGTGTCCTCTTCGAGGAACGCGCTTTGCGCCTCGTCGAAGTCCTCCTCGGGCACCGTAGCTAACACCAAGGCAAAACCGGCGCGGAAGGAGGTCTCCCACTCTCCGGCGAGCTTCTCGGGGAGCCCCAGACGCAGGATCTGCTTCTCGACGCGCGGACGGCGGTGGTAGGCGACGAGGCCGATCACCGAAGAAACCGTCAGGAGCACCTGCACGACGAGGCCGGTCCACAGGTGGAAGACGCCCATGAGAAAGCTCACTGTTGAGGCCGAGAAAAAGGTGCTCGCGAACTCTAGCCACTTCCGACGCGATAGCCTACTCTCCACGCTCCGCACGCGGACCTCGGTGGAGATCGCCCGCGCGAGGCGCTCGTCCCGCCTCCGGGCCAGCACAACGACGGAATCGGGCTCGAGGTCCAAAACCTCGAGCCGGTCCACGAGCCCCTTGAAGGATCCGACATCCGGGGCGATGGCCCCGATGGTGTAGTAGCGCGGAATGCTCATATCTTTCGAGTATACAAAAGCTCGCGAGCCCTCGGCGTGGGCGGTCACATACAGTGGAGGTTGTCTCAGCTTCCCGCCGGGTACGTAGGGTTCAAATTGGCTCTACGAGTGGGCGGTCCGAAGGAGGCAGGCATGACCGATAGTATGCGCCGTCGTAACGAGTTTGGAGAAGCGCTGAGGAATGTGCTCGCGCAGCTCAAACGGGAGGGCGTGGAGCGCGTAGACAGGGCCCGCGTGGAAGAGTTGGGGCAACGGTACGGCCTGGATCCGGACGAGGCCCGTAGAATTTTCGCGGATTCCGAAGGCACCATCTGGCAGGGCGAGCTCATCGAGAGTGCCGAGGAGCCGGGTTGGGAAGCAGCCGTGCTGGAGCACGTTCCTCCCGCCGCTCCCGAAAGCGGCATTTAGGCGGTTACGCCACCAACGTCCTTCGTACCAGCCTCCGCGCACCGGCGAGCGGCTTCGCGCCGCGATCACGCGAGGGTGAGGACGGCGGCGGCGGTCGCCGTGCCGATGAGGAGGCCGGCGAGCACGTCGAAGGGGTAGTGGACGCCGAGATAGATCCGAGAAAGGGCAACGAGGGCACCGGAGAGCAAGAGGGCCGGCGCGAACGAAGGGTAGACGGCAGAGAGGGTGATGGCGCCGGCTGCGGCGGTCGCTGCGTGGCCGGAGGGGAAGGAGCTCGAAGAGGGCGTCTTTATGAGAGGGGCTATCTCGGTGTCGGAGATGAAGGGGCGGGCGCGGTTGAAGAGGTACTTCGCGCCCTCGGCGACCGTCCAGGAGATCGCGACCGCCGCCCACGGCACGAGGAGGTTGTAGGGTTTGAAGCCGCTGGCGGGGAACGCCAAAGCGGCGATCACGCCCCACAAGACCCCCGATCTCCCGGCGACGGTGAAGGCTCGCATGATCGGCGTCAGCGTCGCCCACTTCGCGCGAAAAATCACCCGAAACAACGCCCGGTCCGCGTCCCGGATCCTGGATACGAGGTTCTTCAAAGCCTTTCCTTATCAGCGTTAGACCGCCAGAACCGCGATATTTTAGACCGAGGTTTGCGGAGCGGCAATCGGAGGGACGACGCGGCCTTAGGTATCTTCCCGTTGACCGCCTTCAGCAGTGTATCCGGACAAGGAGGTCTTGGCCCCGGGCTTGGACCCCGCTACCTGGCCGTAGTTGAGCAGCGTAACCAGGAAGACCCCTCCGACGATGTTCCCCAGGGTGACCGGGAGCAGGAAAAGGCCCAGGTACCCGGAAGGGGAGACCTCCCCGGTGAAGACGCCTACCAGGATCTCCGAGGAACCGGCTATGCAGTGCGTGAGGTCCACGGCCGGGATAAGGAAAGCGAGCACGAAGATAAAGAACGCCTGAGTTATGGTGTCCTTAGAGGCAGCCACCAGCCAGGCTATGAGCGCCACGACCCAGCCCCCGAAGACGCCCTTCACGGCCGCGACCCAGAATCCGTGGTCCACCTTGCGGACGGCCTCGTCTACGAGTATCCCGAGCGCGGAGGGCGACAGCGCGTCCCCGTAGACCAACGCGGCGGCGAGGATTACAGTGCCGAGTACGTTGGAGACGAAGACTACCACCCACATCCGGAGCATGTTGGGCAGGCTGCTCAACTTCGTGAGCACCACGGTTACCGGGGTGACAGTGTTCTCGGTGAAGAGCTGGGCACGGCCCAGTATGACGATGAGGAACCCCACGGGATAGAACAGCATCGCCGCCAGTCCTATGCCTCCGGCCAGCGACGCCACCACCCCGAAGGCTATGGCCCCGAAGGAGACGTTGAGCCCGGCGGCCATCCCGCTCAACGCGAGCCCCGCGCTGGCCCGATCCAATTCCGCTTGACCGTCCTCGACGACAGCCTCGAGTATCTCCCCGGCTGTTTTTGAGGCGGCCACGGCAGAGAGTTTACCCTATGTGGCGCGAAGCGTGCCCGGCGCCGCACGGCTCCTACCCCTCCGCCATCTAAAGTAGAATAGACCCGAGAAAGTTCATCGCAAAAGGAGAGATGTGGATCGAGAGACCGTCAAGAGGATAGTGGAAGAGGCCAGCGACGAGGAAGCGAACCTCCTAGTCTGGGACAGGAGGGACACCTTTACCGTTGAGCCTAAGGCGGAAATCTCCGTCGAGGAAGACTACCTGAGAGTAAAGATGGAAGACGGCAGGGCGACCGTCTACGTCGAGTATGACTCTATCTACAAGCTCGTCGTCGAGAAGGAGCGCACCGCCCGCGGCGCCCGCGCGGGCTTCGGCGCGACCTTTGGCTAAGTCCCAATAGCCTCCGTTCCGCTCGGGCGGGCCACGACCGCCCAGGCGAGGCCGACGAAGAAGCCGCACTCCAGAGCCCCAGGAATGCGCTTTATCTCGCCTCCGAGCACAGCCGGGTCTGGGATGGAAGGAAAGAGGCAGTCGGCCGTGTAGTGACCCCCGTCGGTGACGAAGGGGCGTCTCGAGTCTTATCGTCCATCCTCAATTCGAGCCCGCAACCCAAAGAGGCCTGGGCCCTTAGGTTTGTTTCCCAGCAAAAGGTTTCGATCTCCACCGGCAAATGTCCTTGACCAAGGGATTCGACCAGCTTCGACTCGTCAGCGACGACGAGGCTGTTCGCGGAAGCGTGAGCTACGATCTTCTCCCTCAGAAGCGCTCCCCGCGTCCCTTGATAAGGGCTAGACCGAGACCGATCTCATCGGGGCCGTCTATGGGGTGATCACGGGCCTCCGACAGCGCGACGAGCGGGACGCCTACCCTCCTGGCCAAGGCCTCCGTCCGCCCCGAAGTCGTGACGCCTCGCACGCCCTCCAGCTCCCCGCCCGCGATGAGCTCCCCCAGCTCGCGGACCGGCGGAGAAACTGTCGAGCCCCACCACCATCCCGCTCTGGACATACTCTCGACCGCCCTCTCGGCGGCGGCGCGTTTCAGATCCTCCAAAGCGCTACTGACTATCGGACGGCTCCGCAGGACGGGCGCCGAGGCTTACCGTTACCTCGCGGGCTTCTTCTCCGGGGGTGACGGCGGTGAGGTCCAGGTTGTCGCCGGGCTGAGAGGAGTTGACGACCTTTATCAAGTCGTCCGGCGTAGAGACACGCTCGCCCTCGACCTCCGTGATCACGTCCCCAAGGGGCACCGGCACCCCTGCGATCTCCTCTGTCTGCTCGCTGCCTGCGAGTTCCGCCTCCTCCGCCGGACCGCCCTCGCTCACCCGGCTGACGATAGCCCCGTTCTCCGGCAGGCCGTACTCTTCGGAGAGCTCCGCGACAGACCGTCCCGAGTAGGCCACGAGCTCCTCGATGCCCGCCGGGAACATCCTCACGCCTATGTAGCCGTGCTCGACCTCGCCCGTCTCGATGAGCTGCTCGGCCACCTCCTTGACCGTGTTGATCGGGACTGCGAAGCCCACCCCCGAGAAAGACCCGGTCTCCGAGGCGTGCTGCTCTATCACCCCGATGACCTGACCCTGCTCGTCGAGCAAGGGACCCCCGGAGTGGCCAGGGTTGACTGCCGCGTCCGTCTGGACGGCGCCGTCTATGGTAAAGCCGTTGGGCGCCCTTATAGGCCGTCCCAGGCCGCTGACGATGCCGGTCGAGACGCTGATGCCGACGTCCAGGGGATTCCCGATGGCGATCACCGGTTCCCCCACCCCCAAAGCGTCCGAGTCCCCCAAAGTCAAAGGCTTCAGGGTCTCCTCTGGAGCGTCTACCTTCATCACTGCGATATCCGTGGAGGGGTCTTCGCCCACCAACTCGGCCTCCGCTCTCGCCCCGCTGGAGAAGCGCACCGACAAGTTGTCAGCCCTCGCCACGACGTGCTGGTTGGTGACTACGTAGCCATCCTCGTCGATCACGAACCCCGACCCCCCGCTTGGACCTCCCCTCTCCGAGGCAACGTCTATGGTCACCACCCCCGGCCCGTCGCGGGTGTACACCTCGCGCACCGAGGGACCCTCCTCTCCGCCGGGATTCACGCCCTCCGCCGGCGTGGTCTGCCGCGCCTCGTCTATCGCCACCCTAGGCCCCTCCCCCAACCCCGAGGTCCCAAGGTAGAACAAAGCAGCGGCGATCAAACCACCGATGATCGCCGAAACGAGTGCGGTAAATGCAGTCTTCAGAACGCGTTCCTTCCGTAAAAGTAGCTTTTCGAGCCTATTGCATCCATGCCGATCAGACGTTGATGCTGTCTATCTTCCACTCGCCGTTCTCCCGGACGAGCGCAGCCGTTCCGGTCCTCCGGTCGGTCCGATCCGTATGGTAGGCGATAGTACTGAACGAGACCGTGGCCGTGTTGCCGTTGACCTGGGCTGTCGGGCCTTGTGTAAACTCTATGCTATCCAGGGTATCGAACGTACCCTCGAAAATGCCTCGCGAGTACCACGTGCTCTGCCGGTAAGCGTTGCTCAAGAGATTTGCTGACCTATCATAATCGTTCTCGGCGGCAGACGTATAGAACTCTTGCACCGTCTGTGCCGCGGCTTCTCCCGAAAAATCGCCGCCATCACCTCCCGAGGAGGTGTCCTCCTCCTGTGCCCCTCCGGTACTAGTCTCCGCTGCGGCCTGCTCCGGCGTGCTCTGGGCTTCCGTGCTCTCCGAGGAGCTCGCCGGCTGGTTCTCCTCTTCCGGGGCTTGTACCGACTCGGAATTTTGGCTACCGAGCAGGCTCCCGTTCGCCGCGTACACAGTGCCGACGCCCAGCAAAATCAGGAGCAGCGCGGCGGCCGTTAGAATAGGCCAGCGCTTCCGGCGTCCTTCGCGACGTGCTCCGCGCGGTGGTCTCGCGGGAGGCGCTTCCGGCGGCGCGGTGCGAGTTTGCCCGGCGGGAGAAGGTTCGGCAACCGGGGGCGCGGCGTAGGCGCCGCGCGCCTTTCGGCCTTCTTCCCGGAGCCGCTCGTGGACCTCTTCAGCGGTCGGACGGCGGTCCGGGTTCTTCCGGAGGCAGTCGAGGATGAGGACCTCGACCCCACTGCTCAAGTCCGCGCCCAGAACGCTCGGCTCGGGCGGCGTCTGTGAGACGTGCTGGCTCGCGACCTCTATGGGCGTCCCTCTGAACGGCGTCGCGCCGACGGCAGCCTGGTAGAGGGTTATCCCCAAGGAGTAAACGTCACTCTTCGGCATGACCTTCTCACCCTTCAGCTGCTCGGGCGAGGAGTAGAGGGCGGTACCGAGGTAGGAGCCCGTGCGGGTGGCATGCGTCGCGTCCACAGCCCGGGCTATGCCAAAGTCGCTGAGCTTGGGACGGCCGTAGGAGTCGAGGAGGATGTTCTGGGGT
>Ga0126307_10000307_pt1 | contig 31522 bp, 35 predicted proteins | sample Plot28_FD_89955 | JGI IMG/M metagenome (GOLD analysis project Ga0126307, IMG submission 89955) | Serpentine soil microbial communities from UC McLaughlin Reserve, CA, USA - Plot28 | ecosystem: Environmental > Terrestrial > Soil > Grasslands | place: USA: UC McLaughlin Reserve, Lake County... | reverse complement strand
CCGGCCTCTGCGCCGGGGCCCGGCCACCTTCGAGCGGGGGCGCGCCGTGCGCCCCACGGGAGTCGACTCGTGACCTCACGCCGCACGTTCGTCCTCGACACCTCCGTCCTGCTCTCCGACCCCGGTGCGCTGCTGCGCTTCGGCGACTCCGACGTGGTTCTCCCGCTCGTCGTGATCGGGGAGCTGGAGGCCAAGCGCGACCACCCGGAGCTGGGCTGGTTCGCGCGGCAGTCGCTGCGGATCCTGGACGAGCTCCGTGTCACCCACGGCCGGCTGGACGCGGCGGTGCCGGTGGGCGACGACGGTGGCACGCTGCATGTCGAGCTCAACCACAGCGATCCGGGGCTGCTCCCGGCGGGCTTCCGCAACGACAGCAACGACAGCCGGATCATGGTTGTGGCGATGAACCTGCGCTCCGAGGGGCGCGACGTCTGCCTGATCACCAAGGACGTGCCGCTGCGGGTCAAGGCCGCCGCGGTCGGGCTCGACACCGACGACTACCGCATGCACGACGCCGTCGACGCCGGCTGGACCGGCATGGCCGAGGTGTCCCTCGACGACGCCGAGCTCGACGCGCTGTACCAGGACGGCGAGGCGTTCGTGCCCGCCGCCGCCGAGATGCCGCCGCACACCGGGCTGGTGCTGCTGTCCTCGCGCGGGTCGGCGCTGGGCCGCGTCACCCCCGACAAGCAGGTGCGCCTCGTCCGCGGCGACCGCGAGGCGTTCGGGCTGCACGGCCGGTCCGCCGAGCAGCGCGTGGCCCTCGACCTGCTGCTCGACCCCGAGATCGGCATCGTGTCGCTGGGCGGCCGGGCGGGCACCGGCAAGTCGGCGCTGGCGCTGTGCGCGGGCCTCGAGTCGGTGATGGAGCGCCGGGCCCACAAGAAGGTGGTCATCTTCCGGCCGCTGTACGCCGTCGGCGGGCAGGAGCTCGGCTACCTGCCCGGCAGCGAGAACGAGAAGATGTCGCCCTGGGCGCAGGCGGTCTACGACACCCTCGGCGCGCTCGTCTCGCCGGCCGTGCTCGACGAGGTCGACGCGCGCGGGCTGATCGAGGTGCTGCCGCTGACCCACATCCGCGGCCGGTCGCTGCACGACTCGTTCGTGATCGTCGACGAGGCACAGTCGCTCGAGCGCGGCGTGCTGCTGACCGTGCTGTCGCGGCTGGGCGCCGGGTCGCGGGTCGTCCTCACTCACGACGTCGCCCAGCGGGACAACCTGCGCGTCGGCCGGCACGACGGCATCACCGCCGTCATCGAGGCGCTCAAGGGCCACCCGCTCTTCGCGCACGTGACGCTGACCCGCTCCGAGCGCTCGCCGATCGCCGCGCTGGTCACCGAGATGCTGGAGGACCTCCCCCTCTGACGGGACGAGTGGCCGGGCCGCTGCGTGCCCCCGCTTCAGGGGTGTTGTTCGCGCTTCCTGGGTCCAGCAGGACCCCGAGAGCGCGAACAACACCCCGACAGCGACTCAGCCGAGGCGGGTCCGCGCCCGTTCCCTCGCCCGCCGCACCCGGGCAGCGAGGCGGTCGGGCCGGCCGAGATCCGCCCAGGTCCAGCGGAGGACACCCCAGTCCCCCTCGCGGATCGCGTCCTCCCGTCGCTTCTCCTCGAGGACGGAGTCCCCCGCGTCCTGACCGGGCCGGAGCAGGCGGCCGTACTTGATGCGCCCGTCGAACTCGCCCACCAGACGGTCCGCCTCCCAGGCGAAGTCCGTCCTCGCTATCAGTCCGCCGTCGGCTGCGTGCACCTCGAACTGCAGAGTCGACGGCGGAACCTTCCAGCGGTGCAGGATCACGCGGCTGCGGGACTCGCCGACGCTCTGGCTCCGGCCGTCCGCGAACACGACCGCCCGTGCGGCGCTGCGGCTGCCCGGAGTGCCGGCGATGTCGAACAACCGGCTCCGCAGCGTGTCCGGCGAGAGCAGACCCAGCCGCAAGGCCGCGTCGAGCACGACCACGGCCGCCTCGTGCGACAGCGAGCGAGCGAGATCCAGCGCCGTCCGCACCGGATCGGTCACCGCGACGCCGTCGACGGCCACCACCTCGTCGTCCCGTAGCCGGGCCACGTGACAGCAGAGCACGGCGCTCGTGTCGTTGTAGGCACGCGGCCGCCTGGTGACGTGCACGCGGTCGAGCGGGGCGTCCCACAGCGGCAGCCCGTGCAGGACAGCGGCGGACTGGTGGCTGACCACGGCCGGCCGGCGCAACCCGGCGAGGGTGGCCCGGATCAGCAGACGATGGACGTCGGCTGCGCCCGGGGGCAGGACCGAGTCGACGTACGCGCCGCGGCGGAGCCGGCTGAGCTCGCCCGCGCGGACCAGTCGGGCCAGTTCGCCGTCGGACCGGCCGGTGGAGACGGCGGCCCGGCGCAGCAGGAGTTCGGATCGGGGAGGGGCGGCATCTGTCACGCGGCGACGGTGCCGCCGACCGGAGGCTCACGGCGGGTAGCGCAGGGATCCGTGGACGACGCTCCGGCCTGTGGACGGCGCGCTTGCGGGGTGTTCTACGCGCTTTCGGGGTCCTGCAGGACCCGGGAAGCGCGAACAACACCCGGAGAGCGCCCGAGAGAAAGCCCACGCGCGGTCAGACGGCGGGGGAGGGGTGCTCCTCGGCGTCCGCGTCGGACGGGTCCGCGGCGAACGGCTTCCGCTCAGGCTTCTCGGCCGGCTCGGTCCGCGGCGTGCCGACGGCCCGGATCAGCGCGACCACGCCCCAGCCCGCGAGGAGGCACCAGGGCAGACGGGTGACGACCTCCTCGGTCGTGAGGTCACCCCGTGCCCCCAGTGCCAGCAACGGCAGGGCCAGCACGAACCCGACGAGGAGGACGTCCCAGCGCATCGGGCTCATGCCGTCGTGTTCTCCAGCCGCTCGCAGAGCAGCGAAGCCCAGCGGTGGGGCGTGGCGCGGACGCCGTCGAGAATGGCGACCGGCACGTCGACCACGCGGAGGACCGCGGCCGGGTCGGCACTGACGTCGGTGTCCTGAACGATGAGCGCGTCGACCTGCGGCAGCCCCCCGATCCACGGACCGAGGTCCTCGGGCTTGCGGGTGGCGTCGACGACGGCCCAGACCGCCAGCGGCGCCCAGATGGCCGTCATCTGCGCCATCCAGTACGCGTCGGTACGCAGCGCGGCGTCGACGGCGACGATCGTGACGCTGCCGGCCGACGCCGCGTCCTGGCGTCGCTGGATCGCCGCGTCGATGGTCGTGATGCGACTGCCCTCGGGCGCCAGCCCGGCGAGATCGCCACGGGTCGCCCACTGCACCTGGTGGGGATCCAGCCGCAGGGTGGTGGCCAGCGTCCGGGCGGCCCGCAGCGTCTCGACGCCGGGGCCGACAACGAACAGCACCTCGCCGGCGCCGTTCGGCAGCTCGGGGGCCTGGGGCAGCCGCAGCGCGAGGGCGCGGGTGAGCGCGGCGTAGGTGCCGTGCTGGGCGACGTCCTGGCTGAACGCGGGGCCGAGCAGCCGAGCGGGGATACCCAGGGACTCGAGCCGGGCGGCCACGTCACCGATGGCGTCGACGGGCGCCTCGACGGGCGCCTCGGGACCGGTGACGCTCGCCTCGGCGGTCGCCGGGGCGACCGGTTCCGGCGAGCCGAACAGGTTCTCGGGAAGCTCGGGCAGCTCCGGGGTCGCCATGAGGGGGGCGACCGGGAGGCGGGTCACCGTGGCCAGCAGGCGGGTGGCCGGCGGCAGGATCAGCGGGGCCTCGGTCTCCTGCGGCGTGGACGTGGTGATGTCGGCGGCCTCGGGAGCTCCCGGAGCCGCGGCCAGCGCGCTCTCGGCGGCGACGTCCGGCTCCGCGGACGCCGTCTCCTCGACCGGCGGCTCCGGCGCGCGGGGGGCCGGCGGGGTCACCGGACGGGACGCCGACGAGCGGGACGGCGCCGGCGGGACCGGCGGACGCCCGCGGCCGCGGCCGGAGGGCAGCGGCGGCAGCAGCGAGAGGGGCGGCATGACGGTGGTCGCGTCGAGCGACATCATCGGGGCCAGGTCGCTGGCCGTGCGGGCGAGCAGCCGGGCCACCTGCGCGATCTCGGTCTCCGCCTCGGCGATCTGCACCTGCTCCTCGACGGCGTCCTCGGCCGCGTTCTCCTCGACGGCCGGCTCGTCGGCAGCCTCGATCTCGATCTCGGCCACCGACTCGGCGATCGGCTCCTCGGCGAGCGACACATCGGCCACCGGTGCGACGGCCTCGGTGCCGGCGTACCCCTCGGGGACGCTCTCCTCGAGAGCGTTCCCCTCGGTGATGGCCTCGTCGGCGATCGCCTCGTCGACCACGGCGTCCTCGGCGACGACCTCCTCGGCGACGACCTCCTCGGCGACCTCCTCGACCGCCTCCTCGTCGGCGAAGACCTCCTCGGCGATGACGTCCTCGGCGACGGCCTCCTCGGCCACGGCCTCCTCGAGAACAGTCTCCTCGGGAACGGCCTCGTCGAGGACGGTCTCCTCGACCGCAGCGGTCTCCTCCGCGACGGCCGTCTCGAACATCTCGACGACCGGAGCGGTCTCCTCGGCCGGCTCGTCGACGAGCGTGGGCTGGTCGGCCGCCGCAGCCTCCTGGGCAGCGACCTCGGCCCAGATCGGCGCGTCCAGCTCGGCGTCGTCGGTCGCGGCGTCGGCCACCGGCTCGGCGGGCAGCTCGACGTCGCTGTCCGCAGTTCCCGATGCCGGGACGGTGCTCACCGGGACCGGGGTCCGGTCGTCCCACAGCGACGGGAGGGCCGGCTCACCCCACATCGTCTGGCCGGGCGGCACCCACGGGAGCGGCTCGATCCGGGGGGCGGAGTACCGGGGCATGGCGGGGGCCGGCTCGAAGACCGGCGTGTGGACCGGCTGCGCCGGAGGCGTGTACGCCGCGGCGGGCGGCGCGGCCTCGGGCAGGGGCACGCGCGTCACGACGGCCTCCGCGACGGGCCCTGCCGGGGGCACGACGTCAGGGACGGCGATGTCGGCGAGCACGACCTTCGGCGTCCCGGGGACCGGCATCTCGGGCTCGGTCAGCGCGGTCTGCGGGGAGACGCCCGCGAGCACCTTGCGCAGGATCCCGGCGAGCGCCTCGTCCGAGTGCCCCTGGGCCAGGGCGGAGCGGAGCACCTCGGCGATCGCCTCCTCGCGGGAGGACGTCGAGGCGGCGGCGTCGGGCTCGCCGGCCCAGGTCGGCACGTCCACCGAGGGGGAGACGGGCGGTGTCACCGGCTTGGAGACGGGCCGGGACGTCGACTGCGGCACGGGCGCGGACATCGGCTCGGACGCCTCCGGCAGGTCCGACGTCTCGAGCATGGCCGAGGAGGGTGCGATGACCTGATCTCCCACCGTTTCCTCCTCCTGGCGCGCCGGGCGCGACGTTCCCGATGAATCAGCTGGGCCCGGACGTCCACGGCCCGGCCGGGGCTCCGCCTTGCCGGCGGCCGGGGTGCCCGCGGGCCACTCGAGCGCCTCCCGGACCGCCTGCTGCACGTCCCGGTCGCCGGCCACCATCCGCGCGAGCGCCGCAGTGAACGGAGAGGGCACGTCGGAGTCGGCCGGGGTGCTGCGCTGGTCCCCGCCGCGACCGGTCGGCGCGGGGGCGTCCTCGTCCCGCCGCGACGAGGACGGACCGCCGGGTGCCGTGCGCGGGAAAGAGGCGCGCGGAGCCGCGGTGCGGGAGTAGGTCGGGACCTCGGGCTCCGCCTGCTGCGCGGCCAGCAGGCCGGCGATCTCGCTCACCCGCGCCGCGTCGGTGCGGGTCGTGCGCGGTGCCGACGCCGCCGGGTGGACCGGCGTCTCGGCGGCCCGGGCCGGAAGCTCGTCGGCGAACGGCGAGTCGGGGAAGGACGGGGAGCCGAACGACCGCGCCGGGGGCGCGGTCCTGGCCGGCATCCCCGCGGGGCCGGGGCCGTCGGCCGACCGGGCAGCCTCGGCCGCCCAGGCGGCTGCGCCGTTCCGGGGCGGCGCGGCCGTCCGTGCGCGGGCGGGGGCGGCGGAGGACAGCGGTGAGGAGAAGTCCGACGGCGCCCCGTCGTCGATGGGGGCGTCCCGCAGGGCGGCGCGGAGGTCGTCGGCCCGGGAGGGGGCGGGCACCGGCACGGAGGGGCGGCCGACGTCGGGCGCCACCTCGGCCACGTACCGCTCGGTCGCGAAGAACCCGAGCACGCCGCCGGAGCGCACGCGACGGACGCCGACGACGCGGGCCGACGGACCGAACTGCTCTCGGGCCGCGGCGATCGCGTCGTCGCGCGTGGCGGCCTCAACGGATCGCAACGGCACCGCTCACAACTCCCAGCGACTCGATCTGCGCTGTCCGGGAGACCTCGGCGTAGGAGATCACCGGAAGCCGGGGAAGCACCTGCCGCATCAGGCGGGCCAGGGCCGCGCGGACCTGGGGCGAGCACACCAGGACCGGCGACAGACCCTGGCGCTCGGCCTCCTCGAGCAGGCCGCTGCAGCCGTGGACGAGGGCGTCGATGCCGGCCGCGTCCAGGGCCAGCACCACGCCGGCGTCGCTGGGCCGGATCGACTCGAGGAGCCGCTGCTCGAAGCTCGGGTCGAGGGTGAAGACGTGGAGGCGCTCGTCGGGTGTCACGTACGGATGACTGATCGCCGAGCCGAGAGCCGCCCGTGCCGCCTCGACCAGTCCGTCGAGTTCGGTGGACGTCTTTGCACGTACAGAGAGTGCCTCGAAGATGCGGACCAGGTCCCGGATCGACACCCCCTCTTCCAGCAACGCGTGCAACACGCGTTGCACCTCTCCCAGCGTGAGCAGGGTGGGGGTCAGTTCCTCCACGACGACGGGGTGCGTGCGCCGGACCATCTCGACGAGCAGGCGGACGTCCTCCCGGCCGAGGAGGTCGGCGGCGTTCTGCCGGACGACCTCGGCGAGGTGGGTCGTGATGACCGAGGAGCGGTCGACGACGGTGGCGCCGGCCATCTCGGCCTGGCGCTGGAGCTCGGCCGGCACCCACTTGGCGGCCAGGCCGAAGACCGGCTCGCGGGTGGGCTTGCCGGGCAGGTTGTCGAGGTTGTCGCCGATGGCGAGCACCGTCCCGGCCGGGGAGATGCCCTTGGCGGCGGGGACGCCGTTGAGCCAGATGACGTACTGGGAGCCCGGCAGGTCGAGGTTGTCGCGGGTGCGCACGAGCGGGATGACCAGGCCGGTCTCCATGGCCACCTTGCGCCGCAGCGCCTTGACCCGGTCGAGCAGGTCGCCGCCGCGGGAGGGGTCGACCAGGTCGACCAGGTCGAAGGCGACCTCGAGCTCGAGCGGGTCGACCCGCATCTTCTCGGCGATGGCCTCGGGGGAGTCCGGCTTCGGCTCGTTCTCGAGGGCGGCGGCCGCGGCCTCGGCGTCCTCGTCGACCACGGGGGCCTCGGACATGCGGGCGGCCATCACCAGGAAGGCCGTGCCGATGACCAGGAACGGCAGCTTGGGCAGACCGGGGATGAGGCAGAGGGCCAGGGCCGCGCCCCCGGCGATGCGCACCGGCTGGCGGAAGCGGCCGAGCTGGCTGAGCAGGTCGGTGCCCATGTCGCCCTCGGTGGCCGAGCGCGTGACGATGATGCCGGTCGCGGTCGAGAGCAGCAGGGCGGGGATCTGCGAGACCAGGCCGTCGCCGACGGTCAGCAGCGAGAAGGTCGAGACGGCGTCGCCGGGGGCCATGCCGCGCTGCATCACGCCGATGGCGAAGCCACCGATCAGGTTGATCAGCGTGATGATGATGGCCGCGATCGCGTCGCCCTTGACGAACTTCGAGGCACCGTCCATCGAGCCGTAGAAGTCGGCCTCGGCGGTGACCTCGTGCCGCCGGCGCCGGGCCTGGGCCTCGTTGATCAGACCGGCGTTGAGGTCGGCGTCGATCGCCATCTGCTTACCGGGCATGGCGTCGAGGGTGAAGCGGGCGCCGACCTCGGCCACGCGGCCGGCACCGTTGGTGATGACGACGAACTGGATGATCGTGAGGATCACGAAGATCACGAGGCCGACGACGAGCGAGCCGCCGATCACGAAGTGCCCGAACGCCTCGATGACCTTGCCGGCGTAGCCGTCGGTGAGCACCAGCCGGGTCGAGGAGACGTTGAGCGCCAGCCGGAACAGCGTCGCGATCAGGATCAGCGACGGGAACACGGCGAAGTCCAGCGGCTTCTTGATCTGCATCGAGACGAGCAGGATCAGCAGGGACGCGGTGATGTTCAGGCCGAGCAGGAGGTCCAGGACCGCCGCGGGCAGCGGGACGACCAGCATCAGGACGATGGCCACGACCCCGATGGGGACGGCCATCTTGCTCACGCCCCTCATGCGTCCGCTCCGCGCGGGGACGACGGACGACGGCTCACGTCCTCCTCATCGGCAGCCCGGCGGAGCGCCGGTACCGACGGCGCTTGTGCACACTCGCCGTCGTCGGAGGCCTGTGTCCGCAGATGTCGTTCAGGCCGCGATGCGTCGTCGCCCGGCCTTCGGCAGATCCTGTGTGTCCGGCGGCTCGAAGCCGGGCCGGTGGAAGCCGCCCTTCACGCCCCGCGCGCCCATGTGCATGACGAAGGCCAGGACCCGCGCGACCGCGGTGAACAGCTGGCCGGGCACCTCCTGGCCCAGCTCGCAGGAGCCGTAGAGCGCCCGGGCCAGGGGGATGTCCTGCACCATCGGCACCCGCGCCTCGGCGGCGATCTCGCGCAGCTTCGCGGCGATCTCGTCGGCACCCTTGGCGACGACGCGGGGCGCACCCCTCTCGGGGTCGTACTTCAGCGCGACGGCGACGTGCGTCGGGTTGACCAGCAGGACGTCGGCCTCCCGCGCGTCGGCCATCATGCGGTTGCGCGACATCGACATCTGGACCCCGCGGCGGTGCGCCTTCATGTGCGGGTCGCCCTCGGACTGCTTGTGCTCCTGCTTGATCTCGTACTGGCTCATCTTGAGCTTCTTCATCGTCTTCATCCGGACGACGACGTAGTCGGCGACGGCGATGATCAGGCCGGTGACGGCGACGACCCGGAACATCAGGATCGCCGAGTCGGTGAAGGTGGCGGCGACCGCCGAGAGGGGCAGCGAGCCGGCCGAGGACACCAGCGTCTGCGCCCGGTCGCTGGTGATGACGACGACGGTGCCCAGCGCGCCGGTCTTGATCAGCGCCTTGACCGACTCCCAGACCCCCTGGGTGCCGAACATGCGCTTGATGCCGGGGAACGGGTTGAGTTTCTTCAGGGTGGGCTTCATCGCCTTCGTGGCGAACGTGACCCCGCCCTGGGCCGCGGCGGCGACCGTGCCGACCACCATCAGGGCCACGGCCGTCGGCATCAGCGTGGTCAGGAACGCGGTCAGCGCCTGACCCATGAGGACCGAGACGGCCTCGGTCTCCGGGTGCGCGGCCACCGCCCCGACCTGCACGAACAGCTTCTGCACCGCCTCGAAGGCGTTGCCCACCAGCATCGGCAGCAGGGCGCTGGCCGCCGCCACCCCGAGCCACGTCCCCAGTTCCTGGGTCCGCGGGATCTGCCCCTCCTTGCGCGCCTTCTTCAGGCGCTGGGGAGTCGGCTTCTCGGTCTTCTCACCACCCGGGCCGTCGGCAGCCATCAGCCGCCCCGGAGGGAGAGCATGGCCCGGGTCGCCTGCTCGAGCAGGGCGTCCAGGGCCGGTGGCAGCAGCGGGAAGGTCAGGCCCAGCATCGCCAGGGTCAGCATGATCTTCACCGGGAACCCGATGGCGAAGATGTTCAGCGCCGGGGCGGCGCGGCTGAGCAGGGCGAGCGCGACGTCGGCGAGCAGGAGCACCGCGACCATGGGTCCGGCGATCTGCAGGGCGGCCAGGAACATCATCGAGAACGCCGTCAGCAGCACCGCGCCCAGTTGGTCGGTCGGCACGTCACCGCCCACGGGCAGGCCCTCGTACGACGTGGCGAAGCCCTTGACGATCATCAGGTGCCCGCCGCTGGTGAACAGCAGCGTGATCGCCAGCAGGTAGTGCAGCCGGCCGATCGTGGCGTTCTGCGTCATCGCCAGCGGGTCGTAGGCCGGCTGCAGGGAGAAGCCGCCGGTGACGTCGATCAGGTCGCCGGCCATCTGCACCGCGGTGAACAGCACCTGGACGACGAAGCCGAGCGCCGCCCCGATGATCACCTCGGTGATCGCGCTGACCACCAGGAACCCTGCCGTCGGCGCGGGCAGCGACGGGGCGATCTGGGTGGAGAGCAGCACCGCCAGGGCCATCGCGAACGCGGCCTTCACCGGGACGGGGATCGACCGGGAGTTGAAGGGCGGGGCCAGCAGCACGAACCCGGTGGCGCGCGCCGTCCCGAGCAGGAGTGCCGCCAGCGTGACTGCCGGGACCGACAGGTCCACGGCGTCAGGTCCGGTCGAGGAGCCGCGGCAGCGAGTCGAACAGGCTCTGGGTGAAGCTGACCAGCTCGGAGAGCACCCAGTTGCCGGTGACCAGCAGCGCGATCGCGACGGCGATCATCTTCGGCACGAACGACAGCGTCGGTTCCTGGATCTGGGTCGCCGCCTGGAACAGGGAGATCAGGAACCCGACGAGCAGGGCGGTCAGCAGCACGGGGGCGGCGACCTTCGCGGCGACCATCATGGTCTGGGCCGCGATCTGGGTGACGTCAGCGTCGCTCACGGCTAACCACTCCCCCCGTAGGAACCCACGAGGGCTGTGGTGATCAGCGCCCAGCCGTCGACCACCACGAAGAGCAGCAGCTTGAACGGCAGGGAGACGATCGTCGGGGGCACCATCATCATGCCCATCGCCATGAGCGAGGCGCTGACCAGCATGTCCAGCACCAGGAACGGGATGAACACGACCAGCCCGATGATGAACGCGCTCTTGAGCTCCGACAGCACGAACGCCGGGATCAGTGTCGTGATGCTGACGTCGGCCTCGTCGGCCGGCGGCTCCTCGCCGGACAGGCCGACCATGAGCTTCAGCTCGTCCTCGCGGGTGTTGCTGAGCAGGAAGTCCTTCAGCGGGACGACGCCGGCGTCGTAGGCCTGCGAGACGGTCATCGTGCCGTCCATGTAGGGCTGGACGGCGATCTCGTTGATGTCCGAGAACACCGGGCCCATCACGAACAGCGTCAGGAAGAGCGCGATGCCGGTGAGCACCTGGTTGGGCGGCGAGGTGGGCAGCCCGAGCGCGTTCCGGGTGAGCCCCAGGACGACGATGATCTTGGTGAACGACGTGGCCAGCAGCAGCACCGACGGCGCGATCGACAGGACGGTGATCGCCAGGATCAGCGTGATCGAGCTGCTCGGCGAGCCGTCGCCGATGGAGATGTCCACCCCGCCGGCGCCGTCCACTACGGGCGCGACCGGAGCCGTGGGGTCCACCGGCGCGGTGGGCGCCGCGGAGGCGGGGCCGGCCAGCAGGACGGTCGCGAGGGTGCTGAGAAGGGCCAGCAGCAGCACGACGGCCGCACGCCGACGGGTCGACGGGGCCGCGGGCGCCACGGGGCGGCGCGGCGACGTCATGAGCGACGGACCGTCCGCTCGCGCAGTTCCTGCACGAAGGTGCCCCAGCCGTTGCGGTCGAAGACCGACCCGGCCAGCGCGCCGCTCGGCGCCGGGCGGGGCGACGGCACGACGGCGGCGCGGGCGGCCCGGGTGGCACGGGCCGGCGGCCGGCCCTCGGCCAGGGCGTCCTCGACCATGTCGATGTCGACCTCGGCGAGCAGCGTGACGTGCTCCTCCGTGGCGCCGACGACCAGGACGACGTCGGCGATGCGGACGACGTTGACGGTGCTGGTGCGGCCCAGGCGCTGCCGCGACATGACCTCGATGAGCCCGTTGCCCTGCCCGAGCCCGCGCTTCTTGGCCAGGCGGGCGGCGTAGAGCAGCACGACGGCGATGAACGCCAGCGACAGGATCAGCCGCACGATCATCCACGTCATGCGCTGACCTGCCCCAGCTCGGCGGCCGCGGCGTCGGTGACGATCTCGCTGATCCGCAGACCGAAGTCCTCGTCCACGACGACGACCTCGCCACGGGCGATGAGCGTGCCGTTGACCAGCAGGTCCGCCGGCGCGCTGGCCGCGCGGTCGAGCTCGACGACCTCGCCGGGGTGCAGCGACAGCAGCTCCTGCACGGTCATGCGGGTGCGCCCGATCTCGACGGTGACCTCCATCGCCACGTGGCGCAGGAGGTCGAGGCTGCCGCGCTGGTGGTGCACGGCGGGCAGGGTCACCTGCAGCGCGAAGGTGGCCTGGTGCTCCCCGTCGGCGAGCAGCGGGACGGCGACGAACATGCCCTTGTCCCGCAGCCCGTCCAGGGCCGCGACCGGCTCCTCGAGCCGCTCGGAGGCGACCCGGACCCGGCCGAGGGTCGCCGCGGCCGCCTCCAGCGCGGGCCGCAGGGCCGCGGCGACGTCCATCTTGCCGACGGGCGAGTTGTTCAGCGCCTCGACGACGTCCGCGGAGATGACCAGGACCACGTCGCCGCTGACCTCGCCGGACAGGCCGGCCGACACCGCGGACGCGGCGCCGGGGGGCAGCGGGACCGTGTCGGGGTCGCTGACCGGGGTGCCGGGCACCAGCGCCACCGTGGCGGGAACCAGCGAGGCCGCCGCCAGGGCGGCCGCGGTCACCACCGCGGAGACGGTCTGGGAGTCCTGCGAGGAGTCGGTGCGGGGCGCGGTCATGCCGTTTCCTTCGCTGCTGCGTGCGGGGTGGGGACGATGGAGGCGGCCAGTCGCCGCCGGTGGTTGCTGGCGATCGCGTACGCGAACGTCACGTCGTTCGTGGTCACCTCGAGCGGTGCGTCCGGCGGGTGCCGCAGGAGCAGGACGTCACCGACCGCCAGCGACAGCAGGTCGGCCGACGACACGGTGAGCGGCGCGAACCGGACGCTGACGTCGACCGGGACGAGGTTCAGCCGGGCGGTGAGCGCCTCGGTGGCCCGCTTGCGCTTGGCCAGGGCGGACTCCGACAGCTGCGGGGAGGCCGCGTTGTTCAGGGCCTGCGCGAACGACGAGAACGGCAGGACGAGCGTGGCCTCGCCCTCACGGCTGCCGATGGCCATCGAGAACGTCGCGACCATGACGGTGTCCGAACCGGAGGCCGCCTGGGCCAACTGCGGGTTGTACTCGAACCCGTTGAGCGCCGGTTGGATCTCGGTGATGTGCGCGAAGGAGCTCGCGAACTCGTCCAGGAGCCGGCCGAGCAGGTGGTTGGTGATGGAGGTCTCCATCGCCGTCATCGGCCGGTTCGGCTGCTCGGCGTTGCCCGAGCCGCCCAGCATGTGGTCGACGGTGGCCATCGCGATGTCCAGCGGGTAGGCCAGCAGCCCCTTGCCGGCCAGCGGCTCGAGGGTGAACGTCGAGATGAAGACCGGGTTGGGCAGGGTCGCCAGGTAGTCGTCGTAGGAGAACTGCTCGATGCCCACGAGCTCCAGCCGGGCGCCGGCCCGCAGGAACGTGGTGAGGATCGTCGTCGCCTGCCGGGCGAAGGCCTCCTGCGCGATCTGCAGCACGCGGACGTGCTCGCGGGAGAGCTTCGTTGGGCGGCGGAAGTCGTAGGTCCGCGGCTCGCCGCGGCGGCTCCGAGTCGACGAGGTGGACGTCGTGGACGACGGGGGCGCCGGCGCGGCGGGGGCGGTCGGAGTCGCTGCCGCGGGCTGTGCGGCCGGGGCGGTCGCGGCCGCTCCGTCGCTGGCAGGGGCCGCGTCGTCGGCGGCCGGGGCCGGAGCCTCCGGGGGAACCGGTGACTCCGCCGGCGACTCGGGAGCCGGCGCGCCGTCGGCCGGTCCGGGCTCGGGTTGGGTCACGTTCCACTCATCGGCGGAAACGGGACCCACCCTGACCGGCGGCGCCGGGGCGCCGCCGGCCCTCAGGGAGAGCTGTGACGGGTGGTGCGGATGGATCTGCGGTGCGGCCCCGTCCAGGGCACCGCCCTGAGCTTGCGAAGGGTGGGTGGGACGGGGTCCTTCTGTTACTGGGTGACGTACTCGTTGTAGTAGATGTCCATGACGTCGCCCTCGTAGGCCTCGACGATCTTCTCCTCGAGGGCCTCCTTGAGGGCCTCCCGGGCGCCGGTCACGTCGGCCGGCTGGGCCTGCGAGAAGGTCGAGATGATCAGGTCGGTGGCCTTCGAGCCGTCGGGCCCGCCCCCCTCGCCGCCGCCGCTGCCCTCCTCGGTGAACTGGAGGGTGACGCCGATCTTCAGGTAGCCGCCGCCGGCCAGGTTGACGGCGATCGGGTCGAGCTTGAGGACGTCGCCGGGGACCGGCTCCTCGCCGGCCTCGGCCGACCCGCTGAACAGGAAGAAGTAGGCCGCGCCCGCCGCGGCGAGCAGCACCAGGAGCGCGATCAGGACCAGCTTCTTCTTGCCGCCACCCTTCTCGGTCGCCTCGTCGGTCTCGGAAGCCTTCTCTTTCGTGCTCATTCGGTCACTCCTTGGTGGGCGGCATCGATGCCCGGCAGCAGAGCGTTGGCCTCTGCCGAGGCGGTGGACAGGACGACGATGTCGACGCGGCGGTTGACGGTGACGGCGTTCCGGTCGGACTCGGGGACCAGCGGCTGGGTGGAGCCGTACCCGGCGGCGTACATCCGCGGTTCGGGCACGCCGTCGCCGGCCAGGTAGGTGAGCACCGTGGTGGCGCGGTAGGCCGACAGCTCCCAGTTCGACGGCCACGGGCCGCCGCGGGTGACCGGCAGGTGGTTGGCGTGGCCCTCGACCCGCAGCACGTTCGGCAGGGTGGTCAGGGTCGGCGCGACGGCGTCCAGGATGGTGCGGCCCTCCGGCCGCAGGACCGCCTCCTCCGCGTCGAAGAGGACGGCGTCGGCGACGATGTGCACGACCAGCCCGCGCTCGTCGATCTCGTAGCGCGCGGCTCCGGTGAACCCTGCCGCGGTCAGGGCGGCGTCGATCTTGTCGCGCGTCGCGGACAGGTCGTCGTACGCCGACGCGGCCTCGGCGGCGACCCGCTTGGCGCGCTCGGCGGCGGCCTGGGCCGCGGCGGCGTCGACCTCCGCCTGGTCGGCCTTCTCGCCGGGGGCGATCCCGGCGGCGATGTCCACCGCTGCCGGCAGCGCGTCGAGCACGGAGGCCGACTCGGGCGTCGTGCCGGGCAGCGCCGTGATCGGCGCCCCGAAGCTCGCCGACAGGCCGGAGGCCAGGGCGGCGAACTTCGCCTTGTCCACCTGGCTCATCGCGAAGAGCACGATGAAGAGGCACATGAGCAGCGTGACCATGTCGGCGTAGGAGACCAGCCACCGCTCGTGGTTCTCGTGCTCCTCCTCCTCGTGCTTCTTTGGCCGCTTGCGGCCGGGATGGGGAGCGGTGCTCATGCCGCCTCCCGGGCGACCTCACTGGGCGGCACGAGAGCGGTGAGCTTCTGCCGGACCGCACGCGGGCTGGTGCCGGCCTGGATCTCCGTGATCCCCTCGACCAGCAGCTCCATCTGCGCCGCCTGCAACTCGCTGACGCGGGTGATCTTGGCGCCCATGGGCAGCCAGAAGACGTTGGCCGAGAGCACGCCCCACAGGGTGGCGACGAAGGCGCCGGCGATCAGCGGGCCGAGCGCCTCGGGGTTGGAAAGGTTCTCCAGCACGTGGATCAGGCCCACGACGGTGCCGATGATGCCGATGGTGGGCGCGTAGCCGCCCATGGCGGTGAAGAACTTGGCGGCGACCTTGTCCTCGCTCTTCTTGGCCGAGATCTCGCCCTCCAGGACGGCGCGCAGCTCCTCGGGGTCGGTGCCGTCGATGCCCATCTGCAGGCCACGCTTCAGGAACGGGTCGTCGATGTCCTTGACCTGCGCCTCGAGGGCCAGCAGGCCCTCCTTGCGGGCCTTCTCCGCGAGGCTGACCAGCGTGGCGATCCGGTGGGAGATCGGGGCCACCTTGGCGGGCAGAAGCGCCTGCTTGAACCAGCCGCCGATCTTGGTGACGTCGGACATGGACGAGCCGGCGATGGCCGCGCCGAACGTGCCGCCGAACACCAGCAGCAGCGGGGGCAGCAGGATGATCGCCATCGGGCTTGAGCCCTCGAGGATCATCGTGACCAGGAGCGCCCCCATGGCGAGGGCGATGCCGATCAGAGTGGCCGGATCCATGGATCAGCGCTCCTCTCGGCTCGGGAACGGGACGACCGAGGAGGGGACCTCGGCGGCCTCCGGCGTCGCCACGAGGGGCTGGTACTCCCCGCGGTCCATCTCGTAGGACGTCGCGAGGATGCCGGCGCGGTACTCCCGGATCTCCAGGAGCACCTCGTCCACGCTCTCCTTGACCACGTACTTGGTGCCGTCCACGAGGAAGGCGACCGTGTCCGGGTGGCCCTCGACCCGCTCGATCAGGTCGGGGTTGAGCGCGAACCGCTCTCCGTTCAGGCGCGTCACACGGATCACGGGTCGGTCCTCTTGCTCGATGGGGGCCCGCGAGGGGCAGGAATTCCACTGTTCTCATCGGCCCACCTGGCGCTTCCCTTGAGCCGAACGGTCTCCTCACCCCCTAGGGGGTGGGCAGCGCATCGGGGCAGCCGGTGACGCCGGCCGCACTCCGGTGGATCCTTCGGTCATCCACCGGCGAGGAGGTCCGGATGCTCAGCACCGGCGACATCCTGTACGGCGTCGGCCTGACTGCCGCCGCCGAGGCCGTGCTGGCCGTGGTCGTGCCCCGGTGGCGCCGGCCGCTGCTGGTGGCGACGGCGGCCGCGGTGGGCTTCCTCGCGCCGCTCGCCTGGCAGCTGGTCCTCCGGGCCACGCATGCCCGCGAGTTCTTCACCGACCTGCCGTTCCGTCCCTTCCCGGTCAGCTGGCAGGACACCGGCAGCGGTGTGGCCGCCCTCGCCCTGGGCGCGGTCGTCCTCGCCTACGGGCCGATGCGCAGGGACACCCCGGCGGCGGTCGCCACCATGGCGCTCGCGCTCGGAGTGGTCGCCGTGGTGGTGGACGTGTACTTCTACTGACGTCCGGGGGCGCCGTGGGCAGTGACGGGCTGCTCCGTGGGATAGGCGTGGATCGCGGCGCTGCGCAGCCGAGGCACGTCCTGGATCAGCCGGTGCTCGGCCTCGTGCGCGAGGCGGTGGGCGGCGGTCACGCTCACGTCGCCGTCGATGTCCAGGTCGGCCTCGGCGTGCAGGCTGTGCCCGATCCAGCGCATCCGCACCGCCCGTTGGTGACGGCCGGGGAACTCACGCAGCGGCACCGACGACTATCTGTCCGTGAACTCCTCTGCTTTCTCTCCCGGTCGTCGCGTCGCTGTCGTGGTGGGCGGGGCCCTGATGCTGGCACTGGCACCAGCCGGCCCGGCCGGCGCGCACATCGAGGTACATGCCGAGGGCGCGCAGGCCGGCACCGGGCCCGTGACGCTGTCCTTCTCTGCGGAGTCCGAGTCCCCGACCGTCGGGATCGTCGGGGTGAAGACCCAGCTCCCTCCGGGCATCGAGCCCGGCGACGTCTCGCTCGCGGCCGCGCCGGCCGGATGGGTGCTCACCCCGACCGGCGACGGCTTCCAGATCGGGGGACCCGAGCTCCCGGCCGGGGAGGATGCCGCGTACGACGTCGTCGTCGCCCAGCTGCCGCAGGACGCCACCGAGCTGGTCTTCCCGACTCTGCAGTACTACGCGGACGGGCGGGAGGATGCCTGGATCGAGCCGGTGACCGAGGCCATCCCGGAGCCGGACAAGCCCGCGCCGGTCCTCACCGTCGCCCCCGCACCAGCGGCCGCCCCCGGCCCGCCGTCGACCTCGGCGCCCGACGACCCGACGACCTCGACGCCCGGCGACGACGCGACCCCGGAGACCCCGGACGCCGACGAGAGCGGGGGCGTGTCGACGGCGACGTGGGCCGTGCTCGGCATCGCGGCGCTGGGTGTCCTCCTCGGCGCGGGGCTGTGGGCACGAAGGCGCGCGGCGCGGGAACGGCCTCCCGCGCGGCGGTGACCCACGACGCCGACAGCCGCACCCCGGACGGGGTGCGGCTGTCGGATGCGGACGGACCTCGCGCGACCCGCAGGTACGGGAGCGCGACGTGGATCAGCGCTTGAGGTTGACCAGGTCCTGCAGGATCTCGTCGGAGCTGGTGATCACGCGGCTGTTCGCCTGGAAGCCCCGCTGGGCGACGATCAACCCGGTGAACTCCTCGGCGAGGTCGACGTTCGACATCTCCAGCGCACCGGAGTTCAGCACGCCGCGGCCGGCCACCCCGGCCAGGCCCACGTTGGCCACACCGGAGTTGACACCGACCCGGAAGGAGCTGCTCCCGGCCTTCTCCAGCCCGCTCGGGTTGTTGAACGACGCCAGGGCGAGCTGGCCGATCGGCTGACGCAGGCCGTTGGAGTAGACGCCCATGATGGTGCCGTCGTTGCCGAGCTGGAACGCCTGCAGCGAGCCCAGCTCGTAGCCGTTCTGCGCCGTCGCGGTCACGGAGTTGGAGCCGCCGAACTGGGTCAGCGCGGAGACGTCGACGGTGACCGGGCCGGTCCAGCTCGGGAAGGTGGCCGCCGGGGGCGTGAAGGCCGCCAGCGTGCCGGGGGCCGCGGGGGTGGTGAGCGCACCGGCGGCGCTGAACGCCACGGTCGCGCCGGTGACCAGCGCCGTCCCGTTCGCGTGCAAGATGTCGAGGGTCCAGGTGTTCGCCGCGGCGGCCTTCGTGAAGTTGTAGAAGACCTTCTGCTCGACGCCCTGGGAGTCGTACATGCTGATGCCGGTCTGCATCGTGGTGCCGGTGGCCGCACCCGCGGGCAGGTTGCCCTTCAGTGCGCCGGTGGTCGTCTGCCGGGGGTTGACCGTCTGGCCGTAGGGCACGGTCAGGTCACCGACCGGACCGTTGGTGTTGATGACACCGGCCGCGTTGGCCATCCAGCCCTGCAGGACCGAGCCCGTCGGGGTCACCAGCTTGCCCTCGCCGTCGAAGTCGAACGACCCGGCGCGGGTGTACAGCTGCTCGGTGCCGGCGCGGGTCACGAAGAAGCCGTCGCCCTCGATCATGAAGTCGGTCGACCGGCCGGTGGACTGGGTGGCGCCCTGGGTCCAGTTGGTGGTGATGGCGGCGACCTTGGTGCCCAGACCGACCTGGGCGGGGTTTGTGCCACCGCGGTCGGCGGCGGGGGCGCCGCCGGCGCGGATGATCTGCGAGAGCGTGTCCTGGAAGACGGTCTGGCTGGCCTTGTAGCCGACGGTGTTCACGTTGGCGATGTTGTTGCCCGTGACGTCCATCTTGGTCTGGTGGGCGCGCAGGCCGGAGATGGCCGAGAACATGGAACGAAGCATGGCGAGGAGCTCCTCAGGGGTCGGGGTGCCGGTCGGCGGGGAGTCGTGGGGAGACGCGGGCGGATCAGGAGGAGCTGGTGGCGACCTCGGTGATGCGGCCCATCGAGACCGCCACACCGCCGACCACGGCCGTGGCCTCGGTCGACTCGTTGCCCAGCCGGACGGACGTGACCACGCCGGTCTTCGTCGCTCCGGTGTCGTCGGTGTAGCTGACCGTGCGGCCGACGAGGGCGCCGGCGCTGGTCGAGCGCTGCAGGGCCAGGAGCGAGGCGTTCTGGGCCGCGATCTCCTCGAGCTTCTCCACCTGGGTGAAGGTCGCGGTCTGCGCCATGAATTCGCTGCTGCTGGCCGGGTTGGCCGGGTCCTGGTACTTCATCTGGGCGACCAGGAGCTTGAGGAACATGTCCTTCTGGCTGCCCTGGTCCTTGCGATCCACCGTGGTGGTCGCGGGCGTGTAGACGGGGGTCGTACCGCTCACTGCGTCCGGCATCGGTCGGTCAGCTCCCTCTCAGACGCGGTAGTCCACGCCGGACGACGTGGATCGGTTCGGATGCGGGACGGACCCGTCGCCACCGGTATCGGCAGCCGCGCCCCAGGGTCGTGACCGGGGGGTGCCGCGGTCGGCGGAGCCGCGGTCGCCGAAGCCCTGTTGGGCGTGCTGCTGGGCCTGCTGGTCGGCCGCGTGCCGGGCCAGCCACGAGCCGCCGGTGTCGCGGTCGACCTCCAGCCGTGCGGGGGTGAGACCCGCCGTCTCCAGGTCGCGGCGCAGGTCGGGCAGGGCGTCGAGCAGGGCGGCCCGGCCGTGCTCGTGCGCGCCCCGGAGCGTGAGGTCGACCGTGCCCTTGGTCAGGGTCACCTGCACCTCGACCGGGCCCAGCGTGTCGGGCGTGAGGACCAGCGTCATCGTCTGCGCGCCGTCGGGTCCGCCCCGGAGGACGGCCACCTGGCGGGCCACCTGCGACCCGACCGGCTGGGAGGCCGCGGCACCGGTGGCGCCGTCGACGTCCGCGACCGCAGCGGTTCCGGTCGGCTGGACGGGAGCGGCACCGACGGACACCGCCGTGGTGGTCTGGCCGCCTGCCGGGGAGCCCTGGTCGGAGGTGCCGCCGCCGTCCGCGGAGGCTCCACCGGTGGCCGGAGCGGCGCCGGCCACCGCACCGGGAACCGGCGCGGCGGGCACGTCCTCGGCCGTCGCCTGGCCGGCAGCGGTCGGAGCGGTCGCCGCGGCGTCCGTGGTCGCCGCGAGGGCGGCCGGGACGACGATCGGGGCGGTGGACGTGCCGGGCTCGCTCGCCTCGGTGATCACCTGCAGTGCGGGGACCTCCGCCGGCTGGGATCCGCCGACCGTGCCCGACGGGGCGGGCGCGGAGCCGGTCGGCACCGTGCCGCCGGCCGGAACCGGCCCGGTCGCCGGGGTGACCAGGGCGTCCGCACCGGTTCCGGGCGCCGGAACGGCCGTTCCGTCGGCGGACACGGTCGCCCCCGCGACCGGCGGCTGGTCGGTGGGCGCCGGCCCGGTCGCCGTCGCGGAGGTGGGCGCGAGGGCGGCGTCCCCGGGCAGGGGTGCGCCCGGGACCGGGAGACCGATCTCGGCCGGGGCGGCGGGATCGACCCCGCCGGCGGTTACGCCGACGGCGGGAGCGGTCGCGCCGGTGACGGCGGGAACGGCCGGCTCCGGGACGGGGGCGCCCGCGGTGCCCGGCGTCGTCGGCAGTGGGCCGCCCATGATCAACGCCCACAGCGCCGCGGGCAGGCCACCGCGCAGCACGGGATCACCGGCCGGGGCCTCCTCCGCCGGTGACGTCGTCCCGGCGGTGGTCTCGTCGGTGCCCTCGGCCGGGTCGCCCGGGTGCGTGGCCGCCCGCGCCGCCGCGTCCGCGGCGCGGCCGGCAGCCCGATCGGCCCGGGCCTCGGCCCGGTCCGCGGCCCGCTCGGCCCGCTCGGTCGCTGCGTCGGCGGCGCGGCCGGCCCGCTCGGTGGCGCGCGCCTCGGCATCGGCGGCGCGGTCGGCGGCCTGTGCCGCCCGCTCGCCGGAGGTGTTGCGCCGCTCCTCGGCCCGCTCCCGGCCCACCGGGTGCCGGTCGGTCGCCCGCTCGTTGGCCCGGTCGTTCGGGCGGGCCCCCTCCAGCGCCGAGTCCAGGGCCGAGGCGAAGGGTGCCGCGCTGTCGGACGCACGCAGGTCCGGGCCGCTCGCCGGCCGTTGCCGGGCCGCGGCGGGGGCAGTGGTCACGGGTGCTGTCATCGGTAGGCCTCCGCCTTGCTCATCACGGCACGGACGTAGTTCTGGGTCTCGGCGAAGGGCGGGACGCCGCCGTAGCGGGTCACGGTGCCGGGGCCGGCGTTGTAGGCGGCCAGGGCCAGCTCGGTCGAGCCGAACTGGTCGGTCAGGCTGCTGAGGTAGCGCGCGGCGCCGTCGATGGCCGAGGCAGGGTCGAGGGCGCTGACGCCCAGGCCCTTCGCCGTGGCCGGCATGAACTGCATGAGGCCCTGGGCGCCGGCGGGGGAGACGGCCTTCGAGTCGAAGCCCGACTCCTGGTTCGCGACGGCGGCCAGCAGCGAGGCGTCGACGCCGTGCCGGCTGGCCGCGCGGGAGAACAGGTCGGCGTAGGGGACGCCCGCGAGCGACGAGCGGGCCGAGCCGGCGGCGAGCGACGCCGTCTGCTCCGGCAGCACCCGCCGGATGACGGCGGGATTGCCGACGTCCTGCACCTTGACCGACTCCCCAGGCTGCGGGGCCGCGATCATCTTGCCGTTGCCGATGTAGATGCCCACGTGGTCGATGCCGGCGCGGGACGACGAGTGGTCGAAGAAGACCAGGTCGCCGGGGCGCGCGTCGGCGATCGAGGCGACCGGGCGGCCGGCGGTGGCCTGCTGCGAGGAGACCCGCGGCAGGTCGATGCCGAGGTTGCCGAAGACCAGCTGGGTGAAGCCGGAGCAGTCCAGTCCCTTCGACGGGTCGGTCCCGCCCCACAGGTAGGGCACGCCGAGGTACTTCTGCGCCTCGCTGACGACGGCGCTCTCGGACGCGGTCGACGCCGTCGCGGTCCCGGAGACCGAGGTGGTCGACGAGAGGCCCGCCTTCGCCGCCGCGGTCGCCCAGTCGCCGGTGGAGGCCGGGGTGCGGTAGAGGAAACGGGACTGGATCTCGCTGATCCGGGCCTGGACCTGCGTCACTCCGTCCACGGCACCTCCTCGGCGGGCGTGGCGGACCGGCCGGTGCGGCCGGTGACCAGGTCGTCGACGGCGCGCTCCTCGGCGGCGTCCTCGGCGGCCTGGAGCGCCGCCTCGTGCCGGTCGCGCAGCCGCTCGAGCCCCTTGGTCCGCTGGGCGGCCTCGGTCCACCGGGCGCGCACCAGCTCGGCCTGCTCGGCCGAGGCGGTGGCGAGGGACCGCGCGGCCGAGGCGTCCGTGGCCGCCGTCCGCAGCAGCGTCATGGCGGCGACGAACGTGCCCGCCGGCAGATGCCGGGGGAGGACCGCGGTGGCCAGCGACGTCTCGTACTCGGTCGCGCGGCGGTCGGCGTCGGCGGCGACCGCGGCCGCCTGCGCGGCGGCCGCCGCGGCGGCCCGCTCCTCGGTGCGGCGCAGCTCGAGGACGGGCTGCAGCCGGAACGCGGCGCGCTTCACGCGGCGCCCCTCACGATGCGCTGCAGCCACGCCCACGACTCCGCCGGCGGGGTGGAGTCGTCCATCGGCTGCTGCAGGAACGCCTCGATGGCCGGGGCGAGCTGGCGGGCGCGGTCGACCAGCGGGTCGCTGCCCGCCTGGTAGGCGCCGATCTCGATGAGCTCCTTCACGTCCCGCAGGGCGCCCATGAGCCGGCGCACCTCGCGGGCGTCGGCCATCTGCTGCGGCGGGACGACGGCGCTCGCGACCCGCGAGATGGACTCGAGCACGTCGATGGAGGGGAAGTGGCCGACGGTCGCGAGCTTCCGGGTGAGCACGATGTGTCCGTCCAGGATCGAGCGCGCGGTGTCCGCGATCGGCTCGTTGTGGTCGTCACCCTCGACGAGCACCGTGTAGAGACCGGTGATGGAGCCGGTGACGCCGGTGCCGGCCTTCTCCAGCAGCTGCGGCATCATCGCGAAGACGCTCGGCGGGTATCCCCGGGTCGCGGGCGGCTCGCCGGCCGACAGCCCCACCTCGCGCTGGGCCATCGCGGTGCGGGTGATCGAGTCCATGAGCAGCAGCACGTCGCGGCCCTCGTCGCGAAACGCCTCGGCGATGCGGGTCGCCACGAACGCCGCCTTGAGCCGCACGAGCGGCGGCTCGTCGGACGTGGCGACGACCACCACGGTGCGGGCCATGCCCTCGGGACCGAGGTTCTCCTCGATGAACTCGCGGACCTCGCGGCCACGCTCGCCGATCAGCCCGATGACCCGGACGTCGGCGTCGGTGCCGCGGGTGATCTGGGCCAGCAGGCTCGACTTGCCGACGCCGGACCCGGCGAAGATGCCCAGGCGCTGGCCCTTGCCGCACGGGACGAGGGTGTCCAGCGCACGGACGCCGAAGCTGAGCGGCTCCTGGACCCGGCTGCGCGAGAGCGCGTGCGGGGTCTCGCTGGCGAGGTCCACGTAGGACACCCGCGCGCCGAGCGGCGGGCCGCCGTCCAGCGGCCGGCCCAGGCCGTCGACGACGCGGCCGAGCAGGGCCTCGCCCACCGGCACCTGCAGGGGCATCCCCGTGGCCCGCACCGGCGCACCGGCGTGCACGCCCGAGAGGTTGCCCAGGGGCATGCAGGTGAGCCGGTCGCGGCCGACCGCGACCACCTCGGCCAGCAGCGGCCGGTCGGCCGGGTTGACCTCGACCAGATCGCCGACCGCGGCGGACAGGCCGTCGACCGTGAGGGTCAGGCCCATGGCGCCGGTCACCGAGCCGGTGACCAGGGGGCGGGCCGCGGCGCGCGCCCGGGTCAGCAGGGTGCTGGGCACGGTCGCAGGGGTGGCGGGTCGGGTCATGAAGTCAGCACCGCCTGCACCCGTTCCAGGGCGGCCATCAGCTGGGCGTCGATGCGCCGGGGGCCGGTCTCGGCGACCGCGCCGGCCCGCTCGATGCCGAGGTCGCCGACCACCCGGACGCTGTCGGGCAGCTCGGCGAGCGACTCGGCGGGGATCTCGGCGAGGTCGTCGGGGTGCACGCGGACGACGGCCGGCGCGTCGGCCGGGATCAGGACCAGGGCCCGGCGGACGGCGTCGAGCACCGGCGACTCGGCGAGGGCCAGCTCGCGGCCCAGCAGGTCCTCCACCAGCGTGAGGACCATCCCCAGGATCGTCTCCCGGACCTCGTCGGCCACCGGCAGGGTCGCCTCGTCGAACCGGGTCACGGCCGCGCCCAGCGCCGCGGTGGCGGAGGCCACGCGGCGCTCCCAGCGGGCCTGGACGTCGGCCAGCCGCTCGGCGGCGGCCCGCTCGGCCTCGGCCACGACACCCGCGGCCGCCGTCATGCCCTCGGCGTGGCCGGCGGCGTAGCCCTCCTGGCGGGCGTGCTCCCGCAGCCGGGCCAGCTCCTCGGCGTAGACGTCGCCGAGCCGGAACGACCCGCCCCCGCCGACGACCGGGAGGTCGGCCGCCCGGCGGATGGTGGTCCGGCGCTCCTCGGGCTGGGGAGGGTGCTGGACCGGGCCCTGCTCGCGGTAGGGGGTGGCCTGAACCGCGCCGTTGCCGCGGATCAGGACGCCCTCACGAGACGAACTCATCGTCCTGTCCACGGGTCAGCGTGAGGACACCGGACTCCTCGAGCGTGCGGATGACGCTGACGACCTTGGCCTGCGCCTCCTCGACCGTGCGGGTGCGGACCGGGCCGAGCAGCTCGATCTCCTCGGCGAGGTTCTCCGCGGCGCGCTCGGAGAGGTTCCGGACCACCTTGTCGCGCACGTCGGGGCGCACACCCTTGAGGGCCGTGGCCAGGTCGTTGGCCTCGACCTCGCGCAGCACCTGCTGCAGGGAGCGGTCGTCGATCGTGACGATGTCCTCGAAGACGAACATCTGCGACCGGACCTGCTCGGCGAGCTCCGGGTCGGTGTTGTCCAGCCACTCGAGGATGGAGCGCTCGGTGGGCCGCGGCGAGCGGTTGATGATCTCGACCAGGGTCTCGACGCCACCCACCGTGGTCATGTCCTGGTGCGCGAGCAGCGAGCCCATGCGCCGGCCCAGCTCCTCCTCGACCAGACGGACCATCTCCGGTGAGGTGCGGTCCATCGTGGCGATCCGGTGCGCGACCTCCGCCTGCTGCTCCGGCGCGAAACCGGACAGCACCTCGGCCGACTGCGCGGCGGTCAGGTGGGCGAGGACCAGCGCGATGATCTGCGCGTGCTCGTCCTTGAGGAACGTGACGAGCTGGCGGACGTCGGCATTGCGCAGCGAGGCGAAGGGCACCTCGGTGTAGACGACGTTCAGCCGGGACAGGATGCCCTCGGCCTTGTCCTCACCGAGTCCGGCCGCGAGGATCTCGCGGGCGAAGTCGACGCCGCCACGGCCGATGAAGTGCTGCGCGGTCATCAGGCTGTGGAACTCGTTCATGACGCCGTCGACGTCCTCGACCTCGACCGAGCCCAGCCGCATGAGCTCCCGGGTCAGCGATTCGACCTCGCGGGGCCGCAGCTTGGACAGCAGGATGCCGGCCTCCTCCTTGCTCATCTGGGCGAGGAAGACGGCCGCCTTGCGCAGGCCCGGCAGCTCGGGGCGCGGGGGCGCCGGCGGGACGGCCGGCAGGTTGCCCGCCGCGCCGCCGCCGATGCCGAGCAGCTGCTCCACGGACGCGATGCTCATGCCGACTTGCTCTCGCTGAGCCAGCCGCGGAGCATCGCCGCGACCTCGTCGGGTCGCTCGCTGACCATGGCGGAGATCTCCCCTCGTACCTTCTGCCGCTCGGCGGCCTCGAGCTCCAGGGCCCGGGTGTCGACGAGGGCCTCCTCGCGGGTGCTCTGGACCCGGAGGCGCTCGAGCTCGGCGAGCATCTCGGGGTCCAGCTCGAGGGGCTCGTACTCCTCCTCGATCTCCTCGCGGCGGCGCGAGCGCAGCCACACGAGGAGGACGACCAGCGCGATGCCGGCCGCGATGCCGCCGGTGCGGATCATCGACCACATCTGCTCGCTGGCCTCGGCCTCGCGCGCGGCCTCCATCGCGTCGGCGGCGGCGTCGGCGGCCGTCGTGTCGAAGGGCAGCGAGGCCACGGTGATGTCGTCGCCCCGTGCCTCGTCCAGGCCGACGGCGTTGCCGACCAGGTCGCGGATCTGCTGCTGGTTGAGGTTGCCGGCCACGGCCTCGTCCATGACCACCGAGACGGTCAGCCGGTTGAGCCCGCCGGGCGCGCCCTGCTCCACCGTGGTGGTCTTGCCGACCGCGTTGTTCGAGGTGGTCGACTCCTTCTGGTAGGAGGAGTCGCCGCCGCCGACGGTGCTGGCCGCGTCGGGCATGTTCTCCGGCCCGAGCACGCCGCCGACGGGGACGCCGCCGCCGTTGTAGTCCTCGGTGGTCGTCTGCTCCGAGATCGGCGGCGTGCCGTTCTCGTAGGTGTAGGTCTCCGAGGTGGTGTCGCGCTGGGAGAGGTCGACGTCGGCGCGCACCGAGACCTCGGCGCGGTTCGGCCCGAGGACGCGGTCGAGGATCTGCTGGGCGTTGTTCTCCAGGCGGCCCTCGTACTCCAGCTCCACCTGCGAGCGGGCGTCGCCGGCCGCCGCGGTGATGCCGGTACCGGGGGCCGAGAGGACCTGACCGGTCGAGTCGGCGACCGTCACCTGGTCGGGATCCATGCCCTCGACGCTGGAGGAGACGAGGTTGGTGACGGCCTGGATCTGCTCGCCGGACAGCGTCGTCCCGGCGGTGAGGGAGAGCAGGACGGACGCGGTCGGCTCCGCCTGGTCGGTCACGAAGACCTCGTCCTCGGGGAGGGCGACGTGCACCACCGCGGACTGGACGCCGGCCAGTGCCTCGAGGGTCTTCGACAGCTCACCCTCGAGCGCGCGCTGGTAGGTCACCTGCTGCTGGAACTCGCTGGTGGTGATGCCCTGCTCGTCCAGGAGCGCGTACCCGGTGTCCTGCCCGGCGGGCAGGCCCTTGCCGCTCATCGTCAGGCGCAGGTCGTAGACCTGGTCCTTGGCGACCATGATCGTCTGGCCGCCGTCGGCGAGCTCGTAGGCGACCCCGGCGGCGTTCAGCTCGTCCACGATCGCCGAGGCGTCCGCCGAGGCCAGGTTGGAGAACAGCGGGGCCTGCGTCGGGGCGGTGATCCAGCGGAAGAAGAAGAACCCGCCGAGGAGCAGCCCGACGAGCAGCAGGCCGATGACGACCTTCTGCCCGAGGCTGATCGTGGCGAACGTGGAGCGGGCACGCTCCAGCGTCCCGGCGAGTGCCGACTTCATCAGACCTGCATCCTCATGATCTCGTTGAACGCCTCAACGGCCTTGTTCTTGATGGTCACGACCATCTCGGTCGCCAGCTGGGCCTCGTTGGCGGCGATCATGTAGTCGTGCACGTCCTTCAGGTCGCCGGTGGCGGCCTGCGTCGCCAGGGCGTCGGCGGTCTTCTGCGCGCCCTGGAGCTGGTCGAAGGACGACGCGAGCACCGCGGCGAAGCCGTCTGCGTTCTGCGCCTGGGGCACGCCGGTCTGCGCGCCGGCGACACCGGTGACGGCACCGAGGCCGACCGGGACGATGCCGCCCAGTGGGGAGGTCATGGTCAGCCCTTCCCGAGTCGGAGGGCGGCCTGGTAGGCGTTGGTGGCGCGCTCGACCACGGCGAGGTTCGCCTGGTACCCGCGCTGGGCCATCATCAGGGCGACCATCTGGTCACCCATGTCGATGTCGGGGTACCGGACCATCCCCTCCTCGTTGGCCAGCGGGTGGTCGGGCTCGTAGACGACGCGTCCGTTGGGGTCGCCGCCGAACTCCATGCGGGCGACGCGGGTGCCGCCCTCGCCGGAGCCGTAGTCCACGGCCTGCGCGACGATCAGCCGCTCGCGGAAGGGCTCGTCGTCGTAGGGGTTGACCGTGTTGATGTTGGACATGTTGTCCGAGACGGCGTCCATCCACTTCCGGTTGACCATGAGGCCGGACGCGGAGATGCCCAGGGTGTCGAAGACGGCCATGTCACTGCGTCCTGAGTGCGCTGCGGAGGACGTTGTACTTGCCGTCCAGCGCGTTCAGGGCCAGCTGATACCGCAGGCCGGTCTCGGTGGCGATGACCGTCTCGTGATCCAGGTTGACGTTGTTGCCGTTCGTGTTGGTCGGATCGAGCGAGCGCGCGGTCGTCCCGCCGTTGATCGCGGGGGCGTCACCACCGCTGATCGCGTTGCGGAGCGAGGTCTCGAAGTCGACCCGGCCGGCCAGGAAGCCCGGCGTCTGGATGTTGGCGATGTTGTCCGCGGTCACGCGCTGGCGCTGGGCCAGTCCGCTGAGCGCAGCGTGCAGCGCCGTCGAGGTGGCGTCGCCGATCATGGGGCGGGTCGCCGACGGAAGCAGCAGGACACGATCGACCTCCGGGTACGCGGAAGGCACTCGCGGGCGAGTGCGGGGCCGCCGATCCGTGGCGAAAGTGGTGCTGTCCGTGCTCTTCCCTCATCGGCACAGGGGTGTTCGGGACTGACCGCCGGTCCACCACGCGAGGGACGTCAGTGGCCGGGAGGGGAAACGGTGGTGGATGTGACCAGCGGTGACCTCGCCGTGTCCTGGGCCGACGGGGGCAGGGGAGTTGGCACCTTCCGTGGTCGCATCCCGCAGAACGCGCCCGAGAACCGCGAGAACGCACAAAGCCCCGCCGCCGGCAGCCGGCGACGGGAGGGGCAGAGCGGTACGGCGGGGACGGCCGCCGGAGGGGTGGTCCGGAGGGGCTCAGAGCGCCCGGTCGATGAATGACGCGACCGGCCGGGACGGCCGGTAGGACATCCGCGCGGCGACGTCCCGCTGCCGCTGCGACTGGGTGATCCGCTCGATCAGCGCCTCGGCGACGGCGAGCTGGTGCTGGAGGAGCCGGGCGGCCCGCTGGCGCAGATCGTTCGGCAGGGGACCGAGCATGTTCGGCGGTACCCAGTCGTCGGAGCGGCGGCCCCAGGCGGCGATCTCCTCGGCCCGGCCCTCGGCCATGGCGGCCTCGGCCGCGAGGACCTCGCCCTCCAGGTGGTCCAGGACGACGGCCCAGTTCACCGGCGCGGCCCCGTGGCCCGCGCCGTCGACCGGGTCGCCGGCCCGGGAGCTCGTCATGACGGACTACCGGCCAGCGTGGCGGCAGCCTGCCGCCACGCGTCGCGCAGGGGCTCGACCACCTGGCGGCAGGCCGAGATCCGGTTGGTGTCGAGCTTGACATTGGCCTGCACCAGCTCACTGATCAGCCAGTTGTAGAGCGCCGCCAGGCGCGGCCCGCCGTCCCACGCGTCGACCTGCAGACTGGACAGCAGCTCCAGGACGATGGCCTGGGCGTGCTGCAGCTGCTCGCTCGCGGCCTCCCGCTCGCCGGCCGCGACCGCCCGCTGCGCCCGCTCGAGGTCGAGGGCCAGCCGGTCGTACAGCATCACCAGCACCTGCTGCGGCGAGCTCGTCGCGACGGCGTCGCCGAGGTAGCGGGAGCGGAGGGATGCGGCACTCATCGAGATTTCTCCTGGAGCGTGGGGAAGATCGTGCGGGTGTTCGGGGCGGTCAGGACGACTACGGCAGCGAGTTGATCTGGCCGGCCAGCCAAGTGGACTGGTTCTTCAACGAGCTGAGCGCGGTCTCCATCGCGGTGAACTGACGGGTCAGGGTCTCCTTGCGCTTGGCCAGGCGCAGGTCCCAGGCGGCGATGCGGTCCTTGTAGTCCTTGGCCAGCGGGTCCTGCCCGTTGGCGAGGGCGACCAGCGACCCGGTGGTGCTGTCGGACGCGGCCTTGGCGACGTCGAACAGCCGCGTCGCGAGTCCGGGAACGGCGACGACGTCGTCACCGCCGCCGACGACCCCGTCCGGGCCGTTGCTCGCCGCGGTGCCGCCGACCATCCGCTGCACCAGCAGCGGGGTGTCCTTGAGCGCGGTCGTGAACTTGGCCTTGTCGAAGGCGATCTTGCCGTCCTTGGTCAGCTGCAGGCCGATCTGGGCGGGGGAGCCGTCGAGGCCTACGGCGCTCGACACGGCGTTCAGCAGCTGGCCGGCCAGGGAGGTGACGGCGTACTCGCCCTTCAGCGCCGCCGTGCTGCCGGTGGCCGTGCTGGTGTAGGTCTTCACCGTCGTGAGCGCGGAGTTCACCGCGTCGACGAGAGCCTGCATCTTGCTGGCCGCGGCGTCGGTGTCGCTGGCGACGGTCAGGGTGACCGGCGTCGGATCGATCTTGGACACGGTCACCGAGACGCCGGAGAGCAGGTCGGCGAAGGTGTTGCTCGACGAGGTCGCGGTGAGCCCGCCGCCGAGGTCGATGGTCGCGTCGGTGCCGGGGCTGGTCTGCACGAATCCGGACCCGGCGGTGATCGCGTCCTCGGTGGCGCTCTTGACCGTGATGACGCCGGCGGCGCCGGGGGTCTCGCTGGTGACCTGGAGGCGGTACCGGCCGTCGCCCATCTTGACCGCCGCGGCCTTCACGCCGAGGTCGGCGTCGTTGATGGCCTTGACGGCATCGGCCAGCGTGGCGCCGGCCGCGATGCTCACCGTGCCGAGGCTCGCGCCGTTGGCGTCGAGGATGTCGATCGGCCAGGCGGGCTGCTGCGTGGTCACGTCGGCGGCCGTCGAGGCCCACTCGCTCGTGCTGATGACGCTGTGCGTGCTGGCCAGGCTCGTGACCGAGAAGGTGAGGCTGCTGCCGGCGATGGCGGACGCGCCGGCGCTGGCGGTCACGGCGGTGCTGGTGGTCGTGGCCTTGCGGGCGGCGGTGACCGCCGTCGTGCTGAGCGCCTCCGCAGCGGCACGCACGGCGGCGAAGGTGGTGTTGACCGTGCGGTAGGCGGACGCGGCCATCTCGCTGGCGCTCAGGCGGGTCTTCAGCGCGGTCTGCGGGCCGGCCTCCGCCTGGATCAGCTGGCTGATGAGCGAGGTGGTGTCCATCCCGGAGACCAGGCCGTCGACGCTCATGCTCATGGTCCGGTGCCTCCAGGTTCCGTTCGGCGTGTGAGTGAGGGGGGAGGCCGGTGGCCTCCCCCCTCACCCAGGGGCGGTGCTCAGTGCGGATGCTGCTCGGCCGTCTGTCGGTCAGCCGCGCAGCAGGGACAGGACGCCCTGCGAGGCCTGGTTGGCCTGCGCGAGCATCGCGGTGCCGGCCTGCGACAGGATCTGGTTCCGGGTGAACTGGACCATCTCCTGCGCCATGTCGGCGTCGCGGATGCGGCTCTCCGAGGCGGTCAGGTTCTCGACCGCGACGTTGAGGTTGTTGATGGTGTGGTCGAACCGGTTCTGGAT
>Ga0126307_10000306_pt1 | contig 31523 bp, 30 predicted proteins | sample Plot28_FD_89955 | JGI IMG/M metagenome (GOLD analysis project Ga0126307, IMG submission 89955) | Serpentine soil microbial communities from UC McLaughlin Reserve, CA, USA - Plot28 | ecosystem: Environmental > Terrestrial > Soil > Grasslands | place: USA: UC McLaughlin Reserve, Lake County... | reverse complement strand
GCGGCGAGACGACGGAGGATGGGTGCGGTGCGTGTCTCCATGTTGCGCATCGCCAGGTCCAGGGGCCTGCGCCACAGCTTGTCGCGCAGCACTGGCGTTATGTCTAAGAAGAGGCGACCCGCCGCCTCGGCAACGAAGGCCGGACCGGCGTAGAGGTCGCGCGGCGGACGGCCGGCGAGGGTGGTGGCTATGGCCGAGGCTACCAGACGGAAGGCCTGCAGCCCCATCGGCGTAAGCGGCTGGTAGACGCCCTGGGCGACGCTGGCCGAGAAGTAGACGCGCAGGTTGTCGTCGCTCGCCGGGGCGCCGGAGGGCAGGGGAAACAGGGTCGTGATCGGCCGGGCCTGCAGCAGCCAGATACGCCCGTCAGCGTCGATCGCCCACTCCGTGTCCTGCGGCGCCCCGTAGTGCGCCTCGACTCGCGCCCCCAACTCCGCCAGGGCACGGACCTGGCCGTCCTCGAGGCAGGCTTCCTCTTCGTTCCCGGCCGGTGCGAACCGTTCCGTGCCACTCCCCGCGGCGGCCCGGATGGCGACCCGCTTGTCGCCCGGGCGACGCTGCAAGATCTCGCCGGTTGCGGTGTCCACGGCGAAGTGGTCAGGGTTGACCATGCCAGAGACGACCGCCTCGCCCAGGCCGGGGCTGGCGTCAATCACGGCCCGGCGGCGCTTCCCTGTGAGAGGATCAGCCGTGAAGAGCACGCCTGCGACCTCCGCTTCGACCATTTGCTGGACCACTATGGCGAGCTTGACCGTCTGCTGGTCGATCCCTAGAGGCTCGCGGTAGGCGATGGCGCGATCGGTCCAGAGCGAGGCCCAGCAGCCGCGGACGGCATCGAGGAGCGCTTGCTCGCCCAAGACGTTCAAGAAGGTGTCCTGCTGACCGGCGAAGGCAGCCCCCGGGAGGTCCTCGGCGGTCGCGGAGGAGCGCACGGCAACCGGACGAACCTCTCCAAGCTTGCGGTAGGCAGCCAGGATGGCCCGCTCGATTTCAGGCGGGATCGGAGCCGCCTCGAAGGCGGATCGGATATCGGCGCCGCCCTGCTGCTCCCGAACTGCCCGGGCGATCGTCTCGCCCAGACGGTTGTGTGTTACGAAACCGTCGTAGGCCGCGGTGGTAACGGCGAAGCCACCCGGCACCGGGAAGCCGGCGCGGATCAGCTCGCCCAGGTTTGCCCCCTTGCCCCCCGCCCGGACGAGGTCGTCTCTGCCTAACTGCTCCAACGCAACGACGAAGGTATCCACAAAAGCCTCCTTACGGTTCGTGCTCACGTCTTTGCCGTACGCAGGGAACGCTCAAGCTGCAACTGTGCCTGGACCTGTCGCCTCCCCCGGCTGCGTTGCACCCAGAACACACATCAAGAACTGTCGGAGCTCTCCCACGAGCATATTTCTATGCCGTGCGGGTTTTATCCAGGAGCTAAAAGCCCAACGGCGCGGAGCCCATCTCCTGCTCCTGCTGGCTTATGCGGCGGGCCATCCCGCTCTCCTTGCCCGCTTCGGAGACCGTCTCGGCGACGGCCGGTGCGACGCGCTCGTTGAAGACGGAAGGTATAACATAGTCCTCCGAGAGGTTCTCCTCGGGGATCACCTCGGCTATCGCGCGTGCGGCCGCGAGCTTCATCTCCTCGCTGATCTCGCGGGCCCTCACGTCCAATGCGCCGCGGAAGATGCCCGGGAAGCAGAGGACGTTGTTGATCTGGTTCGGGTAGTCGCTGCGGCCCGTGGCGATGACACGGGCGTGGCCCATCGCAAGCTCCGGTCTTATCTCGGGCTCGGGGTTGGCTAACGCGAAGACTATGGGATCTTCGGCCATCGAGTCGAGGTGATCCACCGTCAGAACCTCCGGCACGGAGAGCCCTAGGAAAAGGTCCGTGCCCTTGACGGCCTCGTCGAGCTCGCCGGTGCGGCCCTCCGGGTTCGTGTGCTCGGCGTACCACCTCTTCGAGGCGTTAAGGTCCTCTCGCCCCTCGTGGACGATGCCCTTCGAGTCGCAGCCCATTATGTTCTTCACACCAGCAGATATCAATATCTTGGCGCACGCCACCCCCGAGGCACCGACCCCGTTAACGACCACCTTGAGGTCCTTCATCTCCTTGCCAACGATCTTCAAGGAGTTGATGAGCGCCGCCAGGACCACGACCGCCGTGGCGTGCTGGTCGTCGTGAAAAACGGGTGTCTCGAGCTCCTCCTTGAGCCTCTCCTCGATCTCGAAGCACCTCGGGGCGGAGATGTCCTCGAGGTTTATCGCGCCGAACGCCGGGGCTATCCGCTTTACGGTCTCCACGATCTCGTCCGTGTCCTTGGTGTCAAGGCAGATAGGGAACGCGTCCACGCCCCCGAACTCCTTAAAGAGCATCGCCTTGCCCTCCATCACCGGCATCGCCGCCCGAGGTCCTATGTCCCCGAGGCCCAGCACGGCGGTCCCGTCGGTGACGACCGCGACGGTGTTGCGCTTGATGGTGAGGTTGAAGGCCCGCTCGGGTTCGTCGGCAATGGCGCGGCACACCCTGCCGACGCCCGGGGTGTAGGCCATCGAAAGGTCGTCGCGGGTGCGGATGTGCATCTTCGAGCGGACCTCGATCTTGCCCCCGAGGTGCATCAGGAACGTGCGGTCGGAGACGTTGAGCACTTGCGTCTCCGGCAGCTCCTCGACGGCCTCGACTATCTTTTGCCCGTGCTCGGAGTCGCGGGCGCTGACCGTGATGTCGCGGGTGCTCTTCTCCTGACCCATCCGGACGATGTCCACCGCCCCGATCAGGCCCTCCGCCTCGCCTATGGCCGTCAGGATCTTGCCCAACGAACCCGCTCGATGTGGCAATTCCACCCTCAAAGTCAAGCTGTAGCTTGCGCTGGGCATCGACTCCATGCTCTAAGCTCCTTCCCCTGAATATTTCAGTTCATTCAAGATACCGATTCTATTCCAACCCCTGGCTACAGGTAAACGGGAGCGGCAAAGCGCTCGTGATCTTCTGCCTCCGGTGAGTCGCCATCAGTTCGAAAGCCTCTTGCTCCGTGACGCAAAGCGATAGAATGCGGTCAATTCTCTCCTGGGAAGGAGGATGAGAAACCGTGAGCAACGGAGAACGAGACAACGCGGGGGTCGTCGCGCCTCCGCCCCTGATCTACCTGGGACCTCTGGTTCTGGGCTTGCTGCTCAACAGGAAGTTCCCGGTTCCCTTCTTGCCTCACAGGGCAGCACGTATCCTCGGGTGGCAGCTCCTCGGCGGCGGTTTCCTGCTTGGGAGCTGGTTCTTCCGCGCCCTCAGGCACGCTGGTACGCTGGTAGATCCCGGGGAGCCGGTGTCGAGTCTGGTCACGAACGGGCCATACCGCCACACCCGCAACCCCGGTTACCTCTCCATGGCCATGATCTACGCGGGGATAGCCAGCCTCGCGAACACGCTCTGGGCCATCCTCTTTCTACCAGCGACGCTGTTCGTGATACAGCGTAGCGTGATCGAGCGCGAGGAACGCTACCTGGAACGCAAGTTCGGCGAAGAGTACCTACGCTACAAGGCACGGGTGCGACTCTGGATCTGAACCTCAAAATAAATATCGAAGGCTAACAGCTACCAGCTGCTACACCGGCAAGTACTCCGGGTTCTCGGGAAGGTCTCCGCCGGGTAGAGCGTCGCGGCGGGCGAGGAACCAACGGCTCAAAGGCGTATGGGGGCCGGCTTCTTCGGCGGCTTTGGCAAGGCCCGCGCGCAGCTCGCCCAGAAGAACCGGGCGTTCTCCATAGGGGATCATCTCAAGCTCGGCCGCGAGGGCGGCGTCGACGAATTCGCCCCAGGGTCGCGACGCTGGGTTCTCGGGGTTCGGGGGCGCGGCGAAGGCAGCTTTCACCTCCTCGGGGAGCAGGGCGGACCCTATTAGGTCTGCTCGATCCGCCCTCTCCGCAGGATCAGAGTCGAGGTAGCGGCGGGCGGCGAAGAGCAGGAGCCTGCTGGAGACGGTTCGCTTCTCCCAAGAGGCAACGACCGCCCCCCAATCTACGAAAGATGCGCCGTAGAGTTCCTGAAGATCCATACTTGGTTATTTTATCCTGATTAAGCCCTTAGGCGGCCAACAGGCCACCCAAAGTGCCGGCCTTACACCCACCTCCGCGGGCAGTCCCCGGACGCCTCGGACGAGCGTTGCGCCCCCTCGCGGATCTCTCGACCCGACCCCGGTTACGCATCAGTCGTCTTAGGAGGTTAGTAGGAGAAGCGGCGCGAAACAGGGAACGAGACGTGCGCAGGAGGAGGCGCAGGCGCAGCGAGCACGTGGGGCTGGTGCTCTACTAAGCCCTGATGCTCTGGGCGTCTTCCCTGAGGCGAGCAGGGACCGCCGGGAGCGCGAAGGGAGGGCCCGCGTCGCGTACAGACCTGGCCGCGTCTCCCGGGGCCAGTACCCCGAAAAGCAGAGAGACTATGGCCCCTAATCCTGATATAGTGCAGGCGCGGTCGAAGGTAGGGTCTGTGGTAACCGAAGTGCCGACCCGTCAGGAGGGGCGGAATTATTTGTTGCGGCGGGCCCGAGGAAAGAAAGGCGGGCGCTAACGGATGGCCCAAGAAGGAACAGGAACGGTCAAGTGGTTCAGTGACGAGAAGGGCTACGGCTTCATCGTCCCGGACGACGGGAGCGAGGATCTCTTCGTGCACCACACGGGCATAGCTGGCGGCGGGTTCAAGTCTCTCGAGGAGGGCGAGATGGTCTCTTTCGAGGTTGTCCGGGGTAGGAGGGGATTGCAGGCCGAGAACGTCTCAAAGGTTTCGGGCGGACAGGGCGTCGGGGCGAAGACCTTGGAGGTGCCCGCGGAGGTGGGGACGGCTGCCCGCGTCCTCGTCAGGCACTTCGACCCCGAGGAGCTTTACGAGGCGATGGTGAGGGAGGCCGGGAGGGCGTAAGCCAATCTTCGAGCACCTACCGGGGCCGGGGCCTAGAGGGGCTCCGGCCCCTTTTTTCTGCGCCTGCCCCCTATGGACCTCGGAGAGAGTACCGCTAAGGGTTGACGGGAAGGAAGAGCCGGGACCGCTTACGGAAGAGGTCCCAGCAAAAAGTCTTGGGGCTTGCAACTACCGGTCGGCGTATGGGCGCTCCTCCTTACTGGCCGGCGCACGTTGCTTACGAGTACGGGTCATCCGCCTAGTCAGGCTGCTCCACGATGGTCGCGCGGAAGAAGGCGCCATCGTTAGTGGTGGTGCAGCAGTAAAGATCAATTGTTTTGACCAGCGTGGTACACAGCCTCGAGCCGGATCGTGTGCGCTTCAGTGGGCAAACCTCAACAACGATAGAGTCGTCGACGAACGCCTTGTGTCTGTCTCGCTCGTTGATAAAAGCTCTTGAGTACCCTAAGAAGTTACGGTCGAACATGACGTTCATGTCGCTCAACCCGTGAGACCGGGCTGAGGCGAGAGGTCCAGAACCCAGAGCCGCTGGCTGCATCGCGAGTGTCCCGCCCCTGCTCGTCGTGTATAGCGGTTTGCAGTGCAGCTGAACCGCAACAACACGGGCATGCTAACGCTTGTGCAGGAGGCGTTCTCTGCAAGTAGTACGCACTGATTCTGCTGATGGGCCAATAATAGTGTAAGGCGCTGTAGGCACCCTCTTCACCCGCTCGAAGTGGACCTCTCGCGCCCTCGGCACCAGCAAGGCGCTTAACGCGCGTTTGTAGGTTGGCGAGTCATTCTTCTGGACTTCGATCCAAGTTCCTCCCGTAGAGCTCTGCGTAAGTGTCACGGGCCTCGAGCACTTCCTCGACGTAAGCTCGGGTCTCCTCAAAGGGGATGTCACCTCCCGCGTCGAAAAGCCCTTCCGAGATCCAGGCATCCACCCGACCCTCTCCCGAATTGTACGCCGCCAAGACCAATCTTTCATCGCCCTCATAGCGGTTTTGCAGGTAATTTAGGTACCAGGTGCCCATCCCGATGTTCGTCCTCGGGCCCCGGTAGTCCCCGGTTATACCGCTCCGCTCGGAGATGAAGCGGGCCGTCTCCGGCCGGATCTGCATCAGCCCGTACGCCCCTTGCGACGACTCCACCTCTTCATCAAAGTTGCTCTCCGTCCGGATCACCGCCGCCGTAAGGGCCGGCTCGACCCCGTGCTCCGCGGAAACGGACCTGATGGTCTCCTCGTGCTCCAGAGGATGGGTGAACTGCCGGACGGCGTCGTCGAGGCGGGGGAGAAGAAGTAGCGCGAGGAGAACGAGCGCCAAAACGACGAGCAGGATCGTTCCGCGGCCGCGTCGGGGCGACCGTCCGTACCTGCTACGCTTCTCCGGTTCCTCCTTCGCCGCGATTCCGCCCACCGAGCATCCGATCCACGAAATTCCTCGCCTGCTCTTTGAGTCTATCTATGTCGCCGTCGTTTTCCACCACCACGTCTGCCCTTCGGGCCTTCTCCGCGCCGGGGAGCTGGCGCGCTTCTATCGCGCGGCGCTGCTCCTCCCCCACGCCCCGCTTCTCCGCCCACTCCTTGCGCCGCTCTTCCGGGGTCACCACAGCGACGGTGACATCGAACCGCTCGCTACCCCCGCCCTCGAAGAGGAGCGGTATCTCGGTCACGAAGAGATCCGCGTCCGAAGCCGCGGCGCGCCGGTCCGTCTCCTCGCGCACCCGTGGGTGCAGTATGTCCTCGAGCTCCCGCAACGCCTCCGCGTCATCGAAGACCTCTTGACCCAGAGACTCGCGATCAATGCCCCTCTCGCCGCGCACGTGTTCTCCATACTGTTCCACCACCGCGGCTATGGTCTTCTCATCCTCGGCGAGGAGGTCGTGTACGACCTCGTCGGAGGAGACGGTCTCAGCACCCAAATCCCCGAGAACCTCTACGAAGGTGCTCTTGCCGGAAGCCAAAGGGCCGGTGACGGCTATCGTCACCGGCCCTTGTTCGGGCTTCCCTTGTGGAGGGTTAGCAGCTATCCGTTCTCCAGGTCCAGGTCACTGAGCTTGTCGAAGACGCCGCTCCGGAGACCATCGCCGACCCGGTCGCCGCGGTCGCGGTCTTTATCGCGATCACGATCCCTGTCGCGCGAGCCGCGCGGCTCGTCGTAGTCGCGGCGGAAACGGTCCTCGCGACGCGGGCGATCCTCGCGGTCGCCCTCTTCCTCGCGCTCCTCCTTCTTCGGGCGCAGGGAGAGCGAGAGGCGGCGACGCTTGGCGTCCACGTCGATGATGCGGGCGTCCACCTCGTCGCCGCTGCGCACGATCTCGTCCGGCGTCTCGACGTGGTGGTCGGCCAGCTCGGAGATGTGTATGAGGCCCTCCACGCCCTCGGCGACCTCAACAAAGGCCCCGAAGGAGACCAGCTTCGTGACGCGACCGTGGATCGTCTCCCCGACGTTGACCCTTTCGACGATCTCCTGCCAGGGATCCTTCCTCGTCTGCTTGAGGCCCAAGGAGATCCTCTCCCGGTCCCTATCAACCTCAAGGACCTTGACCTGGACCTCCTCGCCAACCTCGACGACTTCACTCGGATGATCCACGTGGTTCCACGAGAGCTCGGAGATGTGTATGAGGCCATCTATCCCTTCGAGGTCCACGAACGCCCCGAAGTCCACCAGGTTCGAGACCGTCCCCGTGATGACGTCACCCTCCTGCAGAGTGGTAAGGATGCGGTGCCTCTCCTCCTTGCGCTCCTCCTCGAGGACCGCCCGGCGACTCAAGACCACGTTGTTGCGGCTCCTGTTGAGTTCGATGACCTTGCACCCCAGGCGCTGGCCCAGGAACGAATCGAGGTTCCTCACACGCCGGATGTCCACGAGGCTCGCCGGCAAAAACCCACGCAGGCCGATGTCTATTATGAGCCCCCCCTTGACCACCTCGATAACAGGACCCTCGACGGTGTGCTGCTCGGCGTGGGCTTCCTCTATCCGATTCCACGCCTTCTCGAAGGCCGCCCTCTTGGCCGAGAGGATAAGCCTGCCGTCCGCGTCCTCCTTCTGGAGGACCAGGGCCTCTACGTGCTGACCCAGCTCTACGATCTCGTGTGGGTCCGCGCCTTTGCGGATGGAGAGCTCGTTAGCGGGGATGAGCCCCTCCGACTTGTAGCCGATGTCCACAAGGACCTCGTCCATGTCTATGCGGACGACGTCACCCTCCACAATATCGCCGTCCTTGAAGTCGATGAGGACCGATTCGTCTACGGGGACGATCTCCCCGTTCTCTTCCTTGAAGAAGTCCTTCATCGTTAGTTCGCGTGTAGTAGCGTTTTCGGTAGTGTCCGTCATGTACTAGTTGCTTTCCTTCTCTCTTACTTGTCCGAAAGATTATACAAGAATAATCCGCACGAAGCCCTCAGCTCCGCAAAAGGGGACGCACCCGCCCCCACCGATCCCCGATCTTCACCTCGACCTCCAGGGGCGGGCGCAGGTCGTAGGCCGCGATCATTCTCTCGACTGCGAGGGTTGCGATCTCGTTCGTGTACTCGGCATCCACGTCGAAGACGAGCTCGTCGTGCACCTGCATTAGCATGTCGGTCTTGAAGGCGGGCAGCCGTGGTGCGAGATCCACCATCGCCACCTTGATGATGTCGGCGGCCGTCCCCTGAACCCGCGCGTTGAACGCGATGCGCTCCCCGAGCTTCCGGACGTTCTTGTTCTGATTCCTCAGCTCCGGCACGTACCGCCTCCGGCCAAAGAGCGTCGTCGCGTACCCGAGCTCCTCCGCTTCCTCCAGCGTCGCCTGGATGAACTCCATCACCTTCGGGTAGCGTTCCAGGTACCGCTTGATGTACCGCTCGGCCTCCGCCGGGTGCACGTTCCCCAACCTCATAGCCAGCCCGAAGCCCGAGATGCCGTACAGGATGCCGAAGTTGACCATCTTCGCTCGTCTACGAAGCTCCGGCGTCACGCTCTCCAGGCGCACGTCGAAGACCTCCGAGGCGGTGCGGGTGTGAACGTCCTCGCCGATGGTGAACGCCTGCACGAGAGCGGGCTCCCCGGTCATGTGCGCGAGTATCCTGAGCTCTATTTGCGAGTAGTCGGCGACCACGAGCTGCCTATAAGGCGAGGCGGTGAAGGCGTCCCGGATGCGGGTACCCATCTCCGTCCGTACGGGTATGTTCTGCAGGTTCGGTGAATCGCTGGAGAGCCGGCCCGTGGCGGTCGTGGTCTGGTTGAGGGTGCTGTGGATACGTCCCTCCTCGTCGATGAGGTTGACGAGCCCGTCTATGTAAGTACCCTTGAGCTTCGCGAGCTCACGGTAGGCGATGATTCTGTCTGCTATCGGGTGCTCGATGGCGAGCTGCTGCAGAACCTTGGCGTCCGTCGAGTAGCCTGTCTTGGTCTTCCTGACGGGCGGGATGCCCAACTCGACGAAGAGCACCTCCCCGAGCTGCTTCGGGGAGCCTATGTTAAAGGGGTGGCCGACTTCCTCGTAGATCCTGGCCTCTATCTCACCTATCTGCTCCTCTATCTCCTCTCCGACCTCCTCCAACGTCGAGATGTCTACTGGCATCCCGACCTCTTCCATCTTCCCCAAGACGTCCGCGAGCGGCAGCTCTACGTCATAGTAGAGCCTCGCCAGCCCCATCTCTTCGAGCTCCTCGTTGAGCACCGGGGCGAGCGCGTGTACCAACGTCGCCCTTCTCGCGGCCTCGCGCACCATCGGGTCCTCGTGGGTGACCTCGACCTCCACCCCCCATTCCGCCGCCAGAGCCTCGAGTTCGTAGCTCCCCGCGCCGGGCTTCAACAGGTACGCCGCGAGATACGTGTCGAAGTGCGCGCCCCTCACCCCGATCTTCTTGGCGTCATGAACCTGCAGGGGGCTCTCGGGAACTCCCTCCACGAGCTGCACCTCGCCCTCGGCGACGGCTACGCACCAGCGTTCGCTGTCCCCGACCGGGGCCGCGGCGACCGGCTCGAAGGAGAGCTCGACGGGCTCCTCCGAGACGCGCACCTCCAGCCTCTCCGGGAGCGGTATCTCCTCGCTGCCTACTACCGGCAGTTCGGCGAAGCGGGGCTCCAAGGACCGGAACTCGTAGCGCCGGAGAATCTCACGGCTCTCCGGCGCGACCCCCTCGAACTTCAGGGCCTCTGCGTCGAATTCTACCGGCGCGTCGAAGCGCATACGGGCGAGCTCCAGCGAGAGTAAGGCATTCCCCCGTCCCTCCTCGAGCTTCTTCCGCGTTCCCTTCGCCTCGACCTTTTTCAGGTTTTCGTACAGGTTCTCGACGGTCCCGAACTTGGCGAGCAGGCTCGCGGCGCCCTTGGGTCCGATGCCCCGGACACCGGGGATGTTGTCCGAAGAGTCGCCGACCAAAGCCTTGTAGTCGGGGATCTGCTCCGGCGTCACACCGTACTCCTCGATCACCTCGTCGCGCCCGTACGCCTTCGTCTCCGAGACGCCGCGCGTCGTCCTTAAGACCTTCACGCTGCCGTCCACGAGCTGCATCGCGTCCTGGTCGCCGGTTACTATCATGAGCTCCACGTCCTCGGGCAGACGCTTGGAGAGGGTGGCCAGAACGTCGTCGGCCTCGAAGCCCTCGGCCCGAATAGCCGGGATGTTCATGGTCTCGAGGATCTCGTCCAGGTGGTCGAGCTGAGCTCTTAGTTCCTCTGGCATCGACGTCCTTTGGGCCTTGTACTCCGGAAAGATCTCCATCCGGAAGGCCGGCTTCCCACTGTCCCACACTACCCCGATCCCGACCTCCTCCTCCGAACCGAGCAGTTTCAATACCATGCTCGTGAAGCCGTAGAGGGCGTTGGTCGGCAAACCGCTCGTCGTCACTATGCTCTGCGGCAACGCGTAGAACGCCCGGTAGAGCAGGGAGTAACCGTCGATGAGGTAGACACGCATTCCCTGTGATTATACCGGAGAGCCCGCAAACAGAGACCCCTAATTCGCTACTTCGACGTCTATGACCCTGCCGAAGCCGAACTCGCCGCCCTGCAACAGCTGCCCGGAGACCTCGGTAAGGGTGGTGTCGCCGTCCTGGTCGAAGCTCCAGGTACCCAAGACGCCACTGTAAGTGCTGCTCGCGAAGAGCTCCCGGACCACACCCTCGCGGGTGACCTCGCCGTAGGCATTGTAGGCCCTCTCGATTGCGTCGAGCAGCACGTTGGCCGCCTCGTAGCCGTAGACGGTGTACGCCTCGACGCCGCCGCCGAACCTCTCCTCGTAGTTCGAGACGAAGTCCTGGCCCGCCTGACCGAGCTCGCTGACGGGCAGGCCGCCGAAGGTTGCGTAGATGCCCTCGCCAGCGTCCCCGGACGCCTCGATAAAGGCATCCTCCACTATGCCGTCTGGGCCCATGAAGATCACGCTCTCGTTCGACATCCCGGCCCCGACCTTGTCGGAGACGAGCTGACCGGCGTTGTTCTGGGTGATGCCGCCGAAGTAGACGGCGTCGGGGTTGGTCTGCGCTATCTGGGTCATTAGCGCGCGGTAGTTGGCCGCATCACCGTCTATGCCCTGGCGTCCCAGGACGTTTATCCCGAGATCGCTAGCGGCCGCCTCGAACTGGTCGGCGAGACCCGCGCCGTAGGTCTCCTGGTCGTCGAGAATGTACACGTTCTGGACCCCTAATTCGCACATCCAGACTGCGCCCGCGCGGCCCTGCTTGTCGTCGGGCACGATCACGCGGGTGTAGTTGCGCTCGCCCGTCGGGTAGAACCTCTCCGGCTCGCCGGGCTCCCCGCCGGGCTTGGTCAGGCCGATGTAGGTATTCGCCGGGCTGACCATCGCCAGGCCGGACTCGTTGAGGATCGGGATTTGGACCGCCGCACAACCCGAGTTGAACGGCCCGACCCAGCCGATTATGGACTCGTCCTGAGCGGCGCTCTGCGCGTTCTCGGCGCACCGGGCCTCGTCCCACTGCCCGGCCTGGGCAGTGGCGTTGTCCTGAGACGTGTACTCGATCGTAACGTCTCCGGCCATGTAATCCCGCTCTTCTAAAGCCAGCGCTATGGCGTTGACGAGGGTCTCGTTCTGCGGCCTTGAGGAGCCTTGCAACGGCAGGTCGCTCACTATGGTAGCGGTCGGGCCTTCGCCTTCACCGCCCTGGCCTCCGCCGCCATCACCGCTACATCCCATGATAAAAAACGCGGCGGCTACCACCAGCACCGCGAGCATCCCTACTCGAAGTCTTCCCCGCACCTTGCCTCCTTTATAGAGCCCCATCATGCGGGCTTCCCGACCTTCCGCCAAACGCCAGCGTTAAAGCGTTGTTAAAGCAGTATTATTGCCTCGCCAGCTGTTCCATGTTGACAGAACAATCCGGTACATGGGCCGTGCTATAATCGCTGCTCTCTTCCTCGCCTGCCGGAGTGGCGGAATCGGTAGACGCGCCGGACTCAAAATCCGGTGAGGGCAACCTCGTGTGGGTTCGAGTCCCACCTCCGGCACACGAAGAAATTCCTGTAAAGCCAGGGTTTTCTCTATCGTACAGTCGCCAACTTCTTCGCGGTGAGCAACCGCACTTCTGTGTATTGCTCTAGCAACGGAGCGAAGGAACGAGTCCTCAACCTTGCAAGCAAGGTCGTGATCAACACTGTCCGGAGTGCTCAGCTTTGGTAAGCTTCGCTCTAAGTGAGGAGCCGGATGGAGATCAGTATAGCGCTGCCGCAAAGCGGTAAGCACGCTTCCCCCGAAACAATAGCTTACGCCGCCCGGGAAGCGGACAGGCTCGGGTACGGCACGGTGTGGGTGCTGGAGAGACTTCTGCGCCCCGTGAACCCGCGCTCCTCGCCTGATAGGCCAGCCCGGCCCATGCCGGAGTCCTACGCCAACGTCTACGATCCAATCGAGACACTAACCTACGTCGCTGCAATGACCGAGCGCGTCAAGCTTGGCACGAGCATCATCGACGCCCTCTTCCACGTGCCCGCGATCCTCGCGCGGCGCTTCGCCACCCTTGACCACTTTAGCAACGGGCGCATAATCGCCGGGCTAGGCCAGGGTTATTCACCGGAGGAGTTCGCCGCAGCAAACGTGCCGATGTCCCGACGCGGAGCAGGGTTCGAGGAGTTCATCGGGGCGATGCGCGCTGCCTGGGGCCCGGACCCAGTGACCTTCTCCGGCCGCTTCTACACGATACCGGAGTCTCAGATCAACCCGAAGCCGCTGCAGGACGGTGGTCCCCCGATCGTCATCGCCGCGATGCAGAAGCCAGCGGTCGAGCGCGCCGGGCGGATGGGGCTAGGCCTCAACCCGCTCGCGCCGGGCTGGGAAGCGCTGGAGGACGCGCTCGGGGCCTTCCGAAATGCAGCCCGGGCGGCGGGCCACGACTCCGGGGCCTTGCCTGTGGTCGTGCGGGCGAACACGGCCGTCGGAGAGGAGCCAGAGCCTGAAGGGAGGACGCCACTGAGCGGCTCGTACGAGCAGGTGGCGGAGGACTTCGAGCGGTTGCGAGAGATGGAGGTGGATGAGGTCTTATTCGACATGAACCGCTTCTCCATTCCGGTGGAAGAGCAGTTCCGGGTTCTCAACTCCCTGCGCGCCGCTGCGCCTTAGCCGGTACGGTCTGCCACCCGTCCCCGTCCAAAGAACAAGGGATGAGACTCCGCGGACAGGCCTAAAGGCGGGACCGTGAGGACGCGACCCCAGAGCGGCGGGCGATCTCCTCGAGGTTGTCCCACCCCATACCGCGCTCACCGTCCTCGATCTCGTGGACGATATTTACAACGGCGGCGTTGACCGGAGTTGGGACGCTGCGCTCGTGTCCTGTGGCGACAATCTGCGCCACCTGCGCGTCCACCTCGGTCTTGCGTTTTTTGACCTTCAGGTCGCGCCAGATACCCATATGTTGCTTTATCGAGTGCCGCCAGGACTCGGCGAGTTCCATCAGGGTTTCGTCGGCGCGTGCCTCCCAGCCGTCTCCTGGGGCGAACTTTTCCGGCTCGAACTCACCGGTAGGCTCCACCTTCTCCACCTGGGTGCGAGCCACGAGGTAGGCCTCCGCTGACGCGGCGCGGCACAGGCTTCTGCCGAGGGGGTCGTCTATGACCTCCGCTACCGGGGCGTCGACGCAGGAGACAACGAAACCCGTCGCCCCGAAGACCAGCTTGCCCCAGAGGAAGCCCCAAATATTGCCAGTCACGTGGGTCGGCATGACGTGCGAGAGAGCCTCCGCGAGCGCCTCGACTCGGGCGGAGCTTTGTCCGTCCAGCTCGCCGACATAAATCGTCTCCTCGTACCCGAGTTGTATGACGCCATGCTCGACCAGGTCGGCGCCGAAGTGGACGAAGGCGCCGACCGTACGCCTTTCCCCTATGCGCCGCGCGATCAGGGTTTCGTTCAAGCCGTTCTGCAGCGAGAGCACGTAACCGTCCGGCGCCAAGAGTGGCTCGATCTGGTCCATGGCGCTTTCGGTGAAATGGCCTTTGACGCACAGGAAGGTCGATTCGAGCGGGGCTTTCAACTCCTCGGTCAGCACCGCAGGGGGATGGAACACCTTATCTCCGCGCACGCCGGTGATCCGCAGCCCGCGCTCCCTGATGGCTCGTACGTGCTCGGGTACTACGTCGACGAGAGTGACCTCGTACCCGGCCTCGTCCAGATAGGCACCAACCATCCCCCCTATCGCACCGGCTCCGATGACGGTAACGGGGACGTCTCTCAAGTCATCCACCTCGATCTCTCTCCTTCTCCCGCATCCTCCAGGTGACAACCGTCATCCAAAGAGCGCGAGCCCGTCTTGAAGAGCGCGCTTGACTAGGGACAGCTCGTGGAGTACATGATTGCGGCGGCGTACGAGCAACGTCAGGTTCTCATGCGCCGCATCGCTCCCCGGTTCTGACAACGAGAGATCGTCCACGGGCATAAGTAGCGGCACGGGTTGCTGGCTGAGGGCCGGGTCTTGGTCGTAAAGGTCGGATCTCACGTAGTTCAGGCGCACCAATCCCTTTTCGGCGCGTGTTATGGCCTCGTTGAGGCTTTTGGTCATCTCTAACTCTGCCTCGTCTCCGAGAGTCTCAAGGCGTGACTGCAGCCGGGCTGCCACATCCGCCACTTCTTGGGACCTTGAGACGACAGCGGAGAGATCGAAGCGCTCTCCGGCTTTTTTCTGCCAACCTTCGAGGTGTGCCAGCAGCTCTTCCGCAGAGGCCTGCACGTCCAGGGGTAGCAGCACGTCCGAGAGAAACCGGTAGGCTGCGACGGCGTAGATCCGGGTATCCCGGACTAGAAGGCCGGGGTCGATCTTGTCCACGGTATCCTCGGTCGTGTGCCACCACCAGCCGACCCCACCTCCCTTCGCGCCGGGGGCGCCCAGAAGCTCCACGACGTCCCCGGCTGACTCGTCTTGGCCCGGCGGTTGCTCGGAGACGAACATGAACAGGGAGGGGATGCCCTGTGACATGAAGGATTGGTCCCCCGAACGGCCGAAGCGGGTCCCGTTGAACTCCTCCCCGGTCAGTGCCCGTATGATGTCGGCGGCGCAGGCGCGAGTCTCCGCCATCGCCTGTCCCTCGGTCATGACCGTAGCACCTCGTCCGCCCGGCGAGTCGGCGTTAAGGTGCAAGACGCAGTTGTCGTGGAGGTCCTCCCAGAAGTTGTCGGCATACCACGTGGAACCGGCATAACGACCGTGGGAGTGACCCGACCAGAAGGCTAGCCTCAGGCTGCGGCGTAAGGTAGCCCTGTAGGGCAGCAGTACCCTGAGCGTTTCGAGCAGCAAGGCGTTGGCGCTGCCGTTGTCCATCGCGCCGTAGTGCCAGGAGTCTATGTGCCCGGAGAACAGGACGAACTTCTCCGGCTCCTCCGTTCCGTCCACCTGCGCGGTTAGCGTCGGGATCTCTGTCCAAACCGTAGAGACGCGCGCCTGCAAGTGCACCGTCGGGGAGGGTTGTTCGTTCAAGGCTTCTTTGAGGACAGCTCTCCCGGCCGCGCCGACGGAGACGACAGGGATGCGGGGCAGTTCATCGCGGGTCTCCGGCGCGGGAGAGCCCCATACCGTGGAGATGATCATCTCGTGCACGTGCTCGTCGGCGTTGGCGAAGACGCACGCCGCGGCCCCCGCCTCCTCCGCTAGTTGCACTTTGCCGGGGATAGCTATGCCCTCCACAAGGGCGACCTTCCCCCGCACATCACCGGATGAGTAATCCTCCTTCGTCCCCTTCCCGAGGTAAACCAGCGGCAACCGCAGCCCGTCCTCGGGCGTGTTCGGTGCCATGGAGTGAGTAATCGCGGGCACTTCTCTGTCCTCGACGCTCAGCTCAGCGCTCTCGGGGAGGCTGATGTAAGCCCAGCCCGTATGACGCGTGGTCTCGAGTCCCATCCGGCGTAGCATCCCCTCCACGTAGTCGAAGGACTTGAGTTCGTCCTCCGTGCCGGAGAGCCGGACCCACCGGGCTATGGCTTCGGTGTCCGACATCAGCCGTTCGGGCGAGACGGATTCGACTAGCGTTTTCTCCATGTTGTTCAGGTCCCTCATTCCTCCGACGCCTCCCTGGGTAGTCGGCAAACCGCCGTCCCTTATCTAGTGTTCCTCTAGAGTGTCTCCATCAACCGGGCCACCAGGGCCGCGCGCAGGGGTATGCTAGCGACCTCGACGTGCTCATCGGTAGCGTGGGCTCCTCCACCGACGGCCCCCAACCCGTCGAGCGTAGGTGCGCCGACGGCGGCGCAGAAGCAGCCGTCACTGGCGCCACCCGCCAAGCCTTCCCTTAACTCGAACCCGAGCTCCTCGGCCAGCCGGCGCGCGTGGTTGAAGAGTTCCTCCGTTTTCTCCGCGCGCTCCATGGGCGGCCAGAGCTCACCGCCTTCAACGCTCACGCTCGCCCCCGGGTTGCGGGGTTTCAGGCCCGAGATGACCTCGGCCACGCGGCCTGCCTCCGCTCGCGTCACAGCCCTGACGTCCACCTCGGCGGAGGCCTCCGCGGCAACGACGTTATAGCGCGTGACCCCCGCAACCACGCCGACGTTCACCGTGGTCCCGGTCTGTAGATCAGTATGGCCGTGGAGCTCCAGGATCAGCCGCGCCATCTCTTCGATGGCGCTTATCCCTCCTTCGGGGTCCAGCCCTGCGTGGGAGGGACGCCCCGTCACGCGGATCCGGTAGCGGCCCACGCCCTTGCGGGCCGTCTTGAGCGCGCCGTCCAGGCTGGGTTCGAGGACCAGGACCGTGTGGGCTCGTCGAGCCTCCTCCTCGATGAGGACGCGGGAGTTAGGGCTGCCGACCTCTTCGTCGGAGTTGCACAGGAACACCACCGGTCGCTCGACGCCCGCCGCTTCCCGGAGTGCTCTCACGGCCCAAAAACCTTGGACGAGGCCGCACTTCATGTCGAAGATGCCCGGTCCCGTGGCGACGCCGTCAGCGACGCCGCACGGCATTTTCTTCAGCGTGCCGGCAGACCAGACGGTGTCATAGTGGCCCAGCAGGAAGATGGGTGGCCTTCCATTCTCGTTATCCCAGCTGACGCGCACGTTGTTGCCAGAACCTTCCGTGGGTAAGATCTCCACCCGACCGCCCGCAGCCGAAGCGGCGTAGTCCGCCAGGAACTCGGCGAAGCCGTCTAGGAGGGGCTTGTCAGTCGAGGGCGTCTCCCTCTCCACAAACCCTCGCAAGTCCTCGAGCATGTGCTCCTGATGCTCTCGGAGGAATCTCAGGATCGGGTTCACGCGGTGCTCACTCCTTCGTCAGACGGCGCTTGCCCACGAAAAGTGTGCCCGGCCGAGTAGCCGCCGTCCACGAAAAGCGTGTGGCCGGTAACAAAGGACGAATTCTCGGAGGCCAGGAAGACGACGGCATCGGCGATCTCGCGCGGCTCGCCGGTACGGTACATGGGGATCTTGTCCAACTTCCGCAGGTGCTCCATCCTCCCCTCCTCGGTGCCCAGCAACGCGCTCACACCCGGAGTCTCGACGAGGCCGGGGGCGACAGCGTTCACGCGGATGTCGTGCTCGGCCCACTCAATGGCGAGGACCTTTGTCAGCATGATTAGAGCCGCCTTCGAAGCGGCGTAGTGGGCGATGCCGGGTCGGGCGATGGTCCCCGCAGTAGAGGCGATGTTGATAATGTTCCCTGGCCTGCTCTCCCTAACCATCCAGCGGGCCGCGGCCTGGGAGCATAAGAAATGTGCCCTCAGGTTGAGCCCGAGGACGTGATCCCACTCCTCCACGGACAGCTTTAAGGCAGGGGACGTCGGGAAGACACCAGCGCAGTTGACCAGGACGTCGACGCTCCCGAAGGCGCTCACAGCCTCTCCGACGATCACATCCTCGGCTCCGTCCTCCAGCAGATCCACGGTGAGGGGCAAGGATCTCTCGGTGCTGATCGAGGAGCACGTCTCCTCCAACCCAGATCCGTCGCGGTCCACCGCAACGACCCTCGCTCCAGCGGACGACAGGGCGCGGGCCAGCTCCTGCCCTATACCGCTCGCGGCGCCGGTTACGACGGTGATCTTGTCCCTGAGAGGCATATCGGTCACCGGCGTATCCCGTCAGGTCTCACGCAGAGGGTCCCTGTACGTTTCCTTTATCCTAGCGACGACGATCAGCGTGATCACGGCGGCAGCAATGAGATAGAGACCGGGCGAAAGGTTGCTGCCGGTCCGTGAAACCAGGAACGTCGCGATAAAGGGGGGCGTCCCCCCGAAGGCGGCGACCGCTATGTTGTAGCTGACCTCTAAAGCGCTGTAGCGCACGTTCGTGGGGAACATCTCTACGAGCGCAGCTGCATAGTACTTCTTATCGAGGATATACTTCTGAGTATCGGTCACCTTTCTTCACCAGGAGATCATCGGACGACCTAGCCTCTCCCGAGGCTATCTTGGGAGGGGTCATATAGGCTACCTTTGAATGGATCAGGCCGGTTCCCACTAGGGCTTCAGCCATCTTCAAAGAAACTTTGCCCGGGTTTATTACAGGTACGCCTAGTGTCTCGGACATCTCCTCGGCGACGTTCAAGAACCCCATTGACATGCATCCGAGTATCAAAGTGTCGGCCCGGTCCTTCTCAATAGCTGCTCGCCCCTCCTCGACCAGCTTCTCGGTCGTCTCGTCCTTATTCTCGGCTAATTGAAGGACTGGGGTCTCTATCGCCCTCACGGAGGCGAGCTTTTTGCCGACGCCCGCCTTCTCAACCAGGTGGTGTAAGGCATTGATAATGCTGCTCGTGACCGTGATGATGGAGAACCTGTAGCCGCACATTGCGGCGGCCATCACCCCCGCCTCGCCTGGTCCCACCACAACCATCTCCCTCGTGACTTCCCTAATCGCGTCGAGGCCAGGGTCCCCATAACAACCAAGAATCGCCGCAGCGTACCCCTCTCTCTCTACCTCAAGCATCTTCTCCACAGTGTTCGGGATGCTCAAGTACTCTTCGTAGAGAGACTCCACGGACGCCGGTCCCTCCTCGACGTCGACTATGTCCACCTCCGTGCCGGGCGCGGCGTACGTGCGGAGCAAAGACAGGCGGCGTTCCATCTCCGCCCGTCCTTCTTCCGTCCGACCCTTGGGACCAGGCAATACATAGACTATTCTCACCGCTTTATGCTCCTTCCTAGCTTCGTATCGTCTCCCGAGCTTGGCGTAGAGCCCAGATCACGCGGTTCTGACCTCGGGTAAGATGAGTTTGCAGCACATTGTACCCGTGGGTTCCCTCCTCCAGATTTTGCGCCTCGGCGGCAGGGGCGAGATCCGGGAGAGGAGGCACCTCCAAAGCGGGATCGTGGTGGAACTTGCCCCTCCTGGAGAAGTTGATCGGCACGAGGATCCGTGCCAGCCGCCGTATCTTCTCGTTCGTCTTCCGTACCTCGGGATCCGTGACGTCCCTGTTTTTCAGCCCGGCGGTGATCTCGCGGAACCTGACCAAGTCTTCGCGGAGAGCCCTTGCCTCTTCGAGGGCGGGGCCGAAATCGAAGTGCCCCCCCGCCGCCGCCTGGTACGATCCGATCGTGGCCGCGAACTCGTCTGCCGTGTCGACGAAGTCGAATGGGTGAACAGGCTCATTGGCTGCCCTGTACACCGCTGCGGTGTAGATCTTGATGTCCTTGACGAGTGTGTCAAGGTCGGCTATGTGCATTAGGTCTTCTTCGGTGTGCCACTCGATGTTTCCGCCGCATCCTCCCACCGGATAGTATCCCTTCTCTTCGACGAGGTCTTCCGGCATCGTTGAGGAGAGCATGAAGAAGGACGTGATCCCGATGTTGTTGAACGAATAGTCCCCCGCACGTAGAGGCCTCGTGCCCCCGGCCTTCTCGTCAAGCACGTCCCGGATCACGCCCTCACAGAACTCGTTCGTCTCGCTCATCCACATCATGTGCTCGTAGGATGTGGCCCAGCGGCAGCCCGGCGAGTCGCAGTTCACCTGCGCTATGCAATTCTCCTCGAGGTCCAGCCCGAACGTGTCCGCGAACCAAGTGGACCCGGCGTACCTGCCGTAGGAATGCCCGGGCCAGATGGCGATGCGGACGCTTCTCTTCAGCTTGTCGCGGTGCGCGTTAAAGACGCGCGCCATCTCGAGTAGCGCCGCGTCCCCTGTAGCGTTGTCTCCGATCCCTTCGTGCCACGAATCCAGGTGGCCGTGGAGCAAGACGTACTTATCAGACTCTTCGGAACCCCTGACGAAGATATCCACCAACGGGCAGGGGTACCACCCCTTCTCCAGGCTGGTCTTAAACTCTATCCTCACCGTTCCTTCCTCACAGAGCCTGGTCAACTCTCTCCCGTCCGACTTGTTTATGGCCAAGACTGGTATCTTGGGTTCGTCGTCGATGTTGTCGAGGTCTGGAGACCCCCAGATGCTCGTGCAGATCCCTTCGTGGATACGCTCTCCCGGGCTAATGAAGACTGCAGCCTTCACGCCCAAAGAACTGAACTGAGCTACCTTGCCGGGCATCGGAAAACCCTCTGTCAGCACCACTTTGCCTTCAAGGTCTCTGACGTCACCGTGTATCTCGCCCCCGAAGATGTCTCCAATCCCCGTGGCGTAGCCCGTGGAGACGAAGACCATCTCGCCCTCTATCCACTCGTCCTCGGTGGAGACAGAGAAGGACGGGGTTTTAACGCGAAACTCCTTCTCCTCGGGGTTTACCACTCTCAGGGCCGCCCCTCTCGGCAGGCTCAGGTAGAGCGAGGGGGTGTGGACGCGGTGGGGCACACCGGCCTCCTTCAAGCGATCGACGATGAAGCTGGCGGCTTCTCTCTCGCCTTCGTTACCTGATTCTCGCACCAGGTTGCTGAAGTTCTCCAGCAGGATGCTCGGTAGGCGCCGATCCACCTCGTCGATCAGCAGCTTCTCGGGATCACCGACCGTGCTTTTCACTCGTGAGATCCTCCCTTCTACTGTGCTTCGAAGGCTCCTCGTTCAGGTGGCATCTCTAAAGAAGGGCTTTAACGATTCATCTGGCACCGGTTTGGTCACTAAGCTCACGACCACGAACAGAACGGCGCTAACGATTACGCCCGGGACGACCTCGTTCACCCCGAGGGGGTTCCCGCCGAAGTACCAGAGCATCGCGGCTAAGAAACCGCCGAGCATGGAGACGATCGCTCCCACGCCCGTCCCTCGCTTCCAGTTGAGGCCGACGACGACCGCCGCGAAGAAGAAACTCGCAGTCAGAGACGCCTGCAACAACACGATGAATTGGACCAGGTCGAACTGCCGTACAGTCAAGAAGATCGGGATGATCGCGAGCACCAGGACCGCGGCGCGATTCACATTCATCTTCTCCCGGTCGGAGGCTTCGGGGCGGAGCATGATCGCGTAGAAGTCGTGGGAGATGGCCGAGGCGGAGACGATCATGATGCCTGCTATCGTGCTCATGATCGCCGCGAGTATCGCGACTACGAACAGCGCCCCCACCACCGGAGGCAGTACGTCGACGGACATTACCGCTGATGCGAGGTCCGGATTCGGTATGTATGGGAACAGTGTGTGCATCGCCAATGCGGCGGCGGCCACCGAGATGCCTATGACGGCCTGGAAGATGAACGAGAAGCCGATCGCCAGCTTAACCGTACGCCTGCTACGCAAGGTATACATACGTGCTAGCTCGTAAGGTGCGACGGCTATCGAGAGACCGAACGCGGCACCGAACCCTGCTATCTCCCTAAACCCCATGCCCCAACCCGTGAGGCTCGGGTTAAGCTCCGAGAGGACTTGGCCAACGAACTGAGTACCGCCCGCCTGGCTGAAAAGTATAGGGAGAGCCGCGAAGAAGACGCCCGCCATTATCATCGCCTGTACGAAATCGGTGTAGGCTGTAGCCCTCATTCCGCCAGCCATCGTGTAGATTAGGGTTATCGCGAGAATAATTATCGCTCCCCAGAGCAATGGGATGCCGAGCAACGTCTGAAAGACATTCCCTCCCGCTTGATACTGGGCAGTCAAGTATACGGTGTAGGCCACGACAAGTAGCAGCGCCGCTATCCCTCGCGCCACCCTGCTGTTGAAGCGGGCCTCGACGTAGTCCGGCACGGTTTGCCCGCCGAAGGCTTGGAGCTTCGGTCCCACCAGAGTCGCCGAGATCAGCCATCCAAGCCACAACCCGGCCCACACCCAGAGAAAGCTAGCCCCCGTAAGGTAGTGGATGCCGAATGTTCCCACGAACGTTCCTGCGCTCATCTGGGTTGCAGCGAAGGCGGCGCCTCCCACTACGGGCCCTATGGAACGACCGGCGACGAGGAAGTCTTCGGCCCCCCTGTTCTTACGGCTCGACCAGAAGCCGATGACCAAGATAACCAGGAAGTAGAGAGCTATTACGACGTAAAACTCTGTCCCTATCTTAAACACGTTCTCGCCTCCTGGTCTCTACCGCCGCTCGCTGAGTATCGCCCAGATGAAGAAGCCCACGATCCAGACTACAGCGTAAATGACGAACAGGTTAAAGGTCTGCCCAAGGTCAAACATTAGTGCTCACCCTTCTTTTTGCTGAGATCCTTTCGTAGACCAGCGGTGCTACGGTAAGGCCGAGGATCAGCGCTATCCCGACCACGGCGTAGATGTTCGACGCCGTGAAGATCCCGATAGGCGATGTCCCCAGCTCGAAGCTTGAGTAGTTCGGGAAGCTGATCATCGACGTGTCTACCGTCCCGCTACTCTCCGAAATAACCGGAAACGAGCTGTGTAAGTACCGCCCCTCCGGGAGGGTCAGCTCTAACGCGACCCTGTCGTAGTCGCCGACGGTCGGAACGGCAGGCACGACCAGCGGCACCTTGACCGAGTCGCCGCTTTCGGGGTAGCGGTAGGAGACCTCATACGAGAAGTCCCCGGTCGTTCCCTCGGGCAAGGGAAAGCTAACCTTGTCCACCAGGTCTCCCTCTTGATAGTCGAGCTCGAGCTCCTCACCCTCCGCCGTCACGAGGAGGTCTTCGGCCCCAGCGTCCCCGAACCGAGTAAAGACATGCTCGACCTCCTGCAAGCCTTCAGCGTTCCTCAAGGCGATCTGCTCGGTCACGTCGACCCCGTCTTGACCGGGTTGCAGGCGGACGTTCGCCTCTCCGACAACAGGGTCCCCTTCTTTCGGACCGGTTTTCTTCTCCCCTTGCGCAAAGGCGGGCGTCGAACACAGGATGAGAAGTATCGGTACAAAGAGCCAGGCTCTTCTCATCTTCCGTACCACTCCCGGATCATTTCCTCTTGTAGCCTCCCAGAGTGGGCTTACCCTTCCCAGGCTTTTGCATATCCTCACATAAAATCTCCTACACATCAACCAATATTGGCGTAATCCTTCAAAATAGGTTGTAGTGATGGCTGACTGTTGCAAAAACTTGGATATGGACGAGCTGGATCGACGGATAGCTATAGCGCTCCAAGTCAACGGCCGGGCGAGCTGGCTTCAAGTGGCGCGTGTGGTTGGTAGTTCAGAATCGACGGTTGCCCGTCGCGCGCAGCAGATGATCGACGCGGGAAGGATTCCTGTCATCGCGATCGCTGAGCCGGTACAGTGCGGCCTCGGATATCCGGTTTTGGTGCAGCTTAAGTGCGTGGTTGGCGCAGCATCTCGTACGGCTTATGCTTTAGCGGACAGGCCCGACGTGCGTTTTTGGCGCTGGTGATCGGTTCGTTCGACTCGTAATGGAGCTGATCGTGCCTTGGCGTCGCTGCCACGCTGGCGTACTCCTAGAGGAACCCCCAGGATAGCGGGGATCAAGGAAACCACGACCGAGACCATACTGCGCGACTTCAAGATCTCGTATGATTGGAGCCGTGATCTGCTCGGAGGTGCGAGCACGGAGCTGGACCGTCTCATCGCGGTTCCGGAGAATGCTTCTGACAGATCCTACGATCTAGACGCGGTTGATCTACGGCTGTATGAGCTACTACTCGAAGATGGCCTGCGCAGCTTATCAGAACTGGCATCGAGCGTGAGCATAAGTGAGTCGATGGCTAGGCGCCGCGTCGATGCCCTCCGGGAGAGAGGATGCCTCAGGTTCTCCACCTTCTGGAACCCTACCTGCTCGGGTACGATGTAGAGTGTGTCTGTGGGTACGTGTCAAACTCTCGCAGCTCGAGAGGTCAGGAAGGACCCTCGCCTATCGACAAGAAGTGCGTTATCTTTCCGCCATGATCAGCTACAGCGATCTAATCTGTAAGATCATCCTGACAACGCAGGATGATCTCTACGATTTTTCTACGCAGACTCTTGGCCAGCTGCCGGGAGTACAGGGCGTAGACGTCGGGCTCGAACTCCGAACCATAAAGCGAGCCTACCTACGCATGACCACGCCTGAAGGTCTGCAAGTTTCATCAGGTACTGCGAGCACAGAAGCCGAGTCGACAGCAAAGCGTGGATCAGACACTCTTAGTCAAGAACGTCAGAAATCGCAAGCATCAGAAAGAAGCTGAGAAACCGATTGAGCAGTACCGAACAAGCAACGGTTGAACTAGAGGGGATCGTGGGTCGACCATGAGAGCTACTCCCGAAGCCGTTTCCCAGATGCGAGCCGCAGTAATTCGGGAACATGGTAGTTATGACAAGATCCGTATCGAGCACTTCGCCAAACCTTCCGTAGAAGCAGCGGATGACGTGATTGTTCGGGTGCGGGCATGCGCGCTGAACCGTCTGGATATCTTCGTTCGCCAGGGACTCAGCGAACCTAGCGTTCGCGCCGTGCGTCTGCCCCACATCTCAGGAGTGGACGTAGCGGGCGAGATAGTCGAAGTGGGATCAGGGGTACAGAGACGACGGCCCGGAGATCGTGTGGTCCTGTATCCGGGGTTGTCTTGCGGACGCTGTGCATCGTGCATGCGCGGTGAGGATACGATGTGCCGCGACTACCGCATCTTCGGAGAAGACACCTATGGTGGTCTTGCAGAGTACTGCCGGATCAGTGCAGATAACCTGGAGACTATTCCAGATCATGTTCCATTCGAGCAGGCTGCAGCGTTGCCAACGGCGTACACTACGGCCTGGCGTATGGTCGTTACGGTGGGAAATCTGCGCCCGCAGGAGCGCATTCTAGTTCTTGGAGCAGGGGGCGGAGTGGGGACAGCCACCGTACAGATCGCCCGCAGGCTAGGTGCGTACGTCTTCGGGGTCACTAGTGGGCAGGCGCGAGCACAGCGTCTTAGAGAGATCGGCGCGAACAGAACGCTTGACCGTTTGATCGAAGATTTTGAGTCTGTAGTGGCCAACGAGACCGAGGGGTTGGGCGTGGATATGGTGGTCAACCCCGTCGGCGGTTCTACCTGGCGTCCCGCGATTAGAAGCCTAGCTACAGGTGGGAGAATGCTCATCTGCGGAGCCACAATCGGAGACGATCCTGACCTGAGCATCCGCGAGATCTACCAATCTCACCGGCAGATTCTAGGAGCTCCGCTCGGAAACCGGCGAGACTTCCGGGCTGTCTTGGATCTACTCTCTCGCGGTGAATTAGAGCCCTCCATCCACGCTACGATGCCTCTGGAGATGGTAGCCGAAGCTCATCGTTTGATGGAGGAAGGGATGAGCTTCGGTAAAGTCGTGCTGGTACCGTAACGTAGCGGAGCCACACAAGGGAGTTCAGCACGGAGCAGTTCGACATCCACCTGCCAAGCGAAGTTCCGCAAGAGTACCAACTGGAAGGATTGAATCATGACTCTTGAGCGCGCCTTGCTATGGGCCGATGAGAGCAGCGACCAGGCGCTAGAAGTTCTGAAGCAGCTAGTGGCGCAACCTAGCGTCAGCGTCCGCAGTGAGGGGGTTTTGGAGACTGCGGCTTGCCTACGGGAGGTCATGGAGGCGGCAGGTATACGCACCCGGCTCCTCGAAACTCCAGGACATCCGGCCATCTATGGAGAAGCAGACGGGCCTCCCGGAGCACCGACGGTGCTGTTCTACGGCCACTATGACGTACAGCCCCCGGAGCCGTTTGAGTTGTGGGACACTCCCCCCTTTGAACCAACGGTGCAGAACGACCGCATCTACGGGCGCGGCGTGGCAGACAACAAAGGGCAACACCTCTGTCATATCTGGGCGGTCCGCGCGTGGCTTGAGACGGCCAGCGAGCTCCCGGTCACAGTCAAGTTTCTCATCGAGGGCGAAGAGGAGATAGGCAGTCCTCACCTCGCCGATCTCGTCCAGGATCAGCGAGACCGTTTGAGGGCAGATGTGGTCTATACCTCGGACGGAGGGATGCACCCCTCGGGTCGCCCCTCGGTGTACTTCGGCGTTCGCGGGCTCTTGTACGTCGAGGTAGAAGTCCGCGGGGCAAGCGCCGATGCCCACTCCGGAAACAAGGGTAACCTCCTGCCCCAGCCCGCGTGGGAGTTGGTCGAGCTCCTGCACTCGCTGCGCGGGTCCGACGGCCGGACAGCGTTCCCCGGGTTCTACAATAACGTGCGTTCCCCGTCTTGGGAGGAGGAAGCTATGCTCCAGACGATTCCCTTCGATCGGGAGGGTTTCCTAGCGGAGCACGGGCTCGATGAGACGCACATTAGCGATGGAGCCGACTACTACCGCCAGCTTGCATTCGAACCCACCTTCAACATCGCCGGGCTAGTCAGCGGGTACACTGGCGAAGGATCTAAGACCATCATACCTTCGCGGGCCCTCGCGAAGATCGACTTCCGCCTAGTCGCCGACCAGGATCCCGACACCGTGTTTGAGGCCTTTGCCCGTGCTGTAGCCGAGCGAAATCCGAAAGCCGAGGTAAGACGGCTCGTCGCGACGCCTCCGTCGATGACCGATCCATCTCTTCCGGTTAGCAAAACTGTTATCGACGCGGTACGTGAGAGCTGGAGGATTGCCCCGGTAGTGACCGCCTTGGGTGGCACACTCCCCGATTACGTTTTTACCCGGATCCTAGGTCTCCCGTCGGTGATAGTTCCATACGCTAATCACGACGAGCAGAACCACGCACCCAACGAAAATCTGCGCTTGGACTGCTTCTTCGCCGGCACTCGAACCACGCTCCACGTCTTGGACGCGCTAGCCAGTCACTCCAAAGAGAATACGTAAGAACGGCGGGAAGTGGTGGCGCCCTTGCGGTGCTGATCAATCGTATATCGCCTTGTTTTGGTCCCTTCCGGCATGCAAAAGAAGATGCCCTTCCTTTGCGACCGCGACTACGTCGTAGACGGCTCGTATGTCTTCAAGAGGATTGCCGGCCAGGGCGACGAAGTCCGCGTACTTTCCAGCTTCCAGCGTGCCGATCTGGTCCCCCAATCTCAGGACCTCTGCGCCGTGGCGCGTCGCAGCGACGATCGCTTGCTCCGGCTCAACACCGTGCTGTACCAGCCACTCCAGCTCGTAGCCGAACAGGCCGTGCATCGAATCCGTACCGAGGGCGAAGCGTAGTCCCGAGCTCTTGATCCGATCGAAGGCGCCTTCGATCGATGCTCTCACCCTGCGCATCCTATCGATGATCGCCGGGTTTTGAGCGTCCCCGGACTCGATGCCTGCGGGATGGAAGGCTATGGCGTTGGTGAGCACCAACCACGTGTTGTGCTTGACCATCGCTTCTATGTTCTCGGGGGTGAGCAGGCCACCATGCTCGATGGAGTCCACGCCCTCTTCCACACACAGGTCAACCCCTTCGCCGCCATGCGCGTGGGCCGCAACCGTGACGCCAACGCGGTGCGCTTCTTCCACGACGACCCTTATCTCTTCCCTGGAATAATAGTAGGCGTCTATGGTGGCGCCCGTGCTGGATACGCCCCCAGTCACGAATATCTTGATGTGGTCTGCACCGTTCCTGAGGTTCTCGCGCACGGCTCGACGCAGGGGTTCCGGGCCGTCGGTGCATCCAAACGCAGCTCCGTGACCGTTCGTGGCGCTCAAAGCCCGGGTCGCTACGAGCATCCGGGGACCGAGCAGTTCGCCACCAATTACCGCGTTCTTGAACGCAACGTCAATCCCCGCTTTTTCTCCCATGACCCTAACCGTGGTAACTCCTGAACTCGTTATTCTACGGACGTTCTCCACTCCTCGAAGGGCCTGCCAGACCAGTGGAGCATTTAATTGACCGTGCTGATCCCCTTCCCCAGGACGAATAGTGATGTGTGTGTGGGCGTCGACGAAACCAGGAAGCAACACGGCGCTACCGAGATCCAGGACTCGGTCGACCTGCCCTCCCAACTCGTCCTCCGTCCCGATGCGAAGGATCCGGCTATCCTCTATAAGCAACACGTGGCCGGGCTGGTACCCCCGCCCGGTACCGTCGATAATTCCCCGTCCGCGTACCAGCATCTTCATAGCACCAACTCCTGATCAGACCGCTCGCTTAAGCTCCGCCCCAAAAAGCGGGCCCATCCCCACGCCGAGTGACTCTTCTATACTACCTTCCGGGACGTAAGAGGATGGAGAAGTAGGGTGTGTAGGCGTACATATATGTACGCCTACTCCTGGCAAGGTCGCGGTAGGCACCAGCTTACGCACGGTTCGACGTTCTTACGCCGTCTTGCTGGTTATCGCCGTGCTATTAAGGTACTGTCTGGCTGTAGGGTGAACGGAGTGATTCCGGTGCGGTGGAAGACAAAAAGCGTCCATGAAGGGGACTCTGATGCTGTCCGCATACCGATGGAACAGCATCCTAAGCGAGGAGTCTGGAGCCCAGGACATCATGATCGGTGTTCTTTGAGGGCGGGTGGTGCAGGTGAGCAGTAGTTTCAGCCTTGTCTCTACTGGCGATTTCGCCTCGCTGCATCCCTTGAAGGACAGCCAAGGGAGAGTGCGCGAGGTGTGGGAGTATCTGCGTTCGGCGGACCTGACAATCATCAACCTGGAACTCCCACTCACTACTGCAAGCACCCCTGCTGATAAAGCGATCACCTTACGCGCCGACCCGGGCATCGCACCCTCCTTGCGAGAAGCAGGAGTGGACGTGGCGACAGTGGCCAACAACCATGCCCTCGACTACGGTGCTGCAGGGCTCTTAGAGACTATGGAGGTTATGAAGAGCGCTGGCGTAATACCGGTGGGCGGAGGAACCAACTTGGAGAACGCATTGCGGCCAGCACAAGTCTCTATCGGCGGGTTTCGAGTCGCTGTTTTCGGCTTGGCAAGTACCCTTCCACCAGGATTCGCCGCGGAATCTCGGCGTTCGGGGATAGCCCCTATCCGGGCCCTCAGCAGATTCCGTATCGACAGCACGACCCTCGACGAGCAGCCCGGCATCTCGCCCTGGGTAGAAACCGAGACTGTGGAAGGGGACGTGCGCCGGGCTTGCGAGCAGGTCGCGAAGGCGAATTCGACCGCCGACCTGATCGTGGTTCAGATCCACTGGGGCATCCCTAACGGCTGGGTCGCCGCTTTCCAAGGACCATTAGCCGATTACCAGCGTCCGTTGGCCCACTCGCTCATCGACGCTGGCGCAGATCTCATCATAGGCCATCACCCACACACGGTTCACGGCATCGAGCGCTTTGGTCAAGGGCTCATCGCGTATAGCCTGGGCAATTTCCTTTTTCACAGCATGGGCGAAGACGAAGAGCTGGTGTTGGCGGACAGCTATCCGCCCTACAACCTAGCGAGTTTAGGAACAGGAGAGGCCATGGAGACAGTGTTGCTTGAAGTCCAGATCGAAGACGGTCGGATGAAGGAGGTTAGATTCCAGCCTCTACGCATGAATAGTAATGGCGAGCCAGAGTTTGTGGACCGTACCGAAGTTCAGCCCGTGCTGCGCCGGTTAGCGGAACAATCGTCTAGCTTGGGAACCTCGGTGGAGGTGGAAAGCGGCGCGGCGGTAATGCGACTGTAACTGCATTGGTGTTAGCCACCAAGAAGGATGGTCTGCAAACGACTTTCAAGGCAAGACCTTGTTCGGTCCTTTGGGACAGTTGAACTTCTAGTCTCGTACCAGCTCTATCGTTGCAGTTCCCTCCTCTATCCAACTTTGGCAGGCGAGCTCACGTGGCTGAGTCTTTTCGTTAACCACGTCTATGCTGGTGCCTATAGCACTCCGCTACGTGTTGAGCCACCTGGTCGTCTCGACGGTCATCCCGGGGATGTGCTCCGGGAGGAACCACGAGCATAACTGCGCAGTGGTCGACGGGAAGAGCCTCTCCGATGAGCAGCATTCTAGATAATCAGCCAGCCGCTGCTGTCGATAACAGTGCAACCCGCTGTAGAGGGCATTAGGGGGCGGGCAACCTCTATTCACCTAACTGCCGAGAATAACCCTTCGGCAACCGGGATTCCTACCTTGGAAGTACACCGGCTCCGGTAGGTCGAAGGCACTCCGACCATATCCAGTTCGCCTGCATACTTTGGTGACTGTTCTGGTGACAGTCAGGACGCACACGAACACGCACCATCCCGCAAAGAGACGCAAAGAGGCTCATAAACGCGCTTCTTAACGCAGCATCGCACACCATCCCGCAATTCTTATCGGACTCAAAATCCGGTGAGGGCAACCTCGTGTGGGTTCGAGTCCCACCTCCGGCACAATATAATCCTCCTGCAAACCGTGGGTATTCAAGAAGGCTCCTGCTCACCGAGGAGCCACATCTTTTCGCATCCATAGGGGTTGCGCAGTCGGTCCAATCCCTGCGTGACATCCTCGACGTTATCTTCTACGTTGTTCCTCTCTCTGTGCGTATCCGTTTTCTCGCAACCCCCGGTGAATTGTTCTTGGCGAATCGTATACGTGGTTACGCACTGTGCTGCTATGGAGGGCAGCTTGCCTCATATAATCTCTAAGGATATTAGCGAAGGAGGTGGGCAATGATATTCCATACGATAGGACACCGCGAGCCAGGCGACGAAGGGCTCGAAGCCATCCACCAGCAGGAGGAACAGCGCATCTCCGAGGGGGCGTCCTGCTTCGTGTGCGGGGGGCCCTTAGAGTTCCCCTTCATCCGTTGGGCAGGCCCTGATAGCCAGGTGGACCTGCACCCCGATTGCGCCCTGCACATGGGAGTGCGCTTGATGCGTGACGTGAACGAGGTCGAAGATAAGTATGGCCCTATGACCGCCCCTCCGGGAAGTGGACACGATCCGCAAGGGCGGAGGGCCGCGATATAGTTATAGTTAATAGGGGATAACTAAGCCATTCCTGCCTTCCTACCCAGAATATAGAGCGCCTCGAACCGATCACCAAGGGTCGCATCCAGGAACCTCCTCGCCTGCTCCCTGTCGAAGACTATCATCTCCCGCATGTGGGGCCTCGGAGCCGTGGTGGCGTCGGCAACATTGCGCGGTACGAGCTGCCACTTTACGGCTTGGTTAAGTGCCTT
>Ga0126307_10000305_pt1 | contig 31546 bp, 37 predicted proteins | sample Plot28_FD_89955 | JGI IMG/M metagenome (GOLD analysis project Ga0126307, IMG submission 89955) | Serpentine soil microbial communities from UC McLaughlin Reserve, CA, USA - Plot28 | ecosystem: Environmental > Terrestrial > Soil > Grasslands | place: USA: UC McLaughlin Reserve, Lake County... | reverse complement strand
TGCTCGAGGACAACTGCCTGACCCCGTCGGGGTACGGCTACGCGCTGGCCGCGCGGCACGCCCTGATTGAGCACCTCGCCGCGGCGGCCGACCCGCCGCCGCGCGGTCTCGACGGCGTCGCCGAGCTGCTCGCGAGCACGCTGCGCGCGGGTTCGCCCGTCGAAGGCGAGCCGGTGATCGTCGTGCTCACGGACGGGCCCGAGAACAGCGCCCACTGGGAGCACCAGCGCGCCGCCGAGCTGCTCTGCGTCGCGCTCGTCGAGTGCGGTGAGCTGACGCTCGACGATGACCGCGTCCAGCACGAAGGCCGGACGGTCGACGTGATCTACCGGCGCACGAACGCCGACACGCTCGACACGCGCATCGGGCGGCTGCTGCACGGGCCGCTGCGCGCGGGCACGCTCGGCATGGTCAACCCGTTCGGCTGCGGCGTGGCCGACGACAAGCTCGTGCACGCCTACGTCGAGGACCTGATCCGCTTCTACCTGCGGGAGGAGCCGCTGCTGCCGTCGGTCGAGACGCTCGACCTCGGGCGCCCGGAGGTGCTCGAGCGCGCGCTGGACACGCTGCACGAGCTGGTGGTCAAGCCGCGCACCGGCTACGGCGGCATCGGCGTCGTCGTCTGCCCGCATGCGGAGCGCGCCGACGTCGAGGCGCTGCGCGAGCAGATCCGCGCCGCGCCCACGGAGTTCATCGCCCAGCCGATGGTCGCGCTCTCGACGCACCCGACGGTGATCGACGGCCGTCTAGAGCCGCGGCATGTCGACCTGCGCCCGTACCCGTTCCTGACCGGGGCCGGCGAGGCGCGCGTGCTCCCTGGCGGGCTGAGCCGGGTCGCGTTCGGCGAGGGCGCGCTGGTCGTGAACTCGACGCAGAACGGCGGCGCGAAGGACACGTGGATCGTGGACTGATCACCGGCGCGGCGTCGGGCATCGGCGCGGCGCTGGCGGAGCGGCTCACGGCGGACGGGATGCGGCTCGCGCTGCTCGACCGCGTGCCGGCGCAGGCGCCGGGCGCCGTCGTGCGCGTGGCCGACGTGCGCGACGCCGCCGCCGTGACCGCCGCCGTCGACGAGATGGCCGCCGAGCTCGGCGGGCTCGACGTCGCGTTCGTGAACGCCGGCATCGGCAACATGGGTCCGGCGCACCTGATGGACGCGCAGGCCGCCGAGGACAACCTGGAGATCAACCTGCTCGGCGCGTGGCGGACGACCCGTGCGGTGCTGCCGCACCTGATCGCCAGCCGCGGGCACCTGCTGCTCAACGCCTCGCTGTCCGCCGTGATCCCCGCACCCGGGCTGGCCGCCTACTCGGCGTCGAAGGCCGGCGTCGAGGCGCTGGGCCGGGCGATCCGCCCGGAGCTCGCCCACCGCGGCGTGACCGTCGGGCTCACCTACTACGGCTTCCTCGCCACACCGCTCGTCAACGAGGTGCTGGGCAACGACGCCTACAAGGCCGTGCGCGCCGGCGTGCCGTGGCCGTTCTCGAAGACCTACCCGGTCGAGCCGGCGATCGAGGCCACCGTCCGCGGCATCGACCGCCGCTCGCGCGTGGTCGCCTACCCGGGCTGGATCCGCGCGGCGATGGCCGCGCGCGGCATCCTCGACTCGCGCCTGGTCGAGGCGACGCTGCGCAGCTCGGGCCCGCGGCTCGAGGAGGGCTACCGCCGCGAGGCCGAGCGCGTGGGCGTCGAGGCCGCGGCCCGCGGCCCGCGAGAACGGGCTCGTATCTAGACGGGCTCGCCCGCCTCGGCGGCCGACGGCGGGGTGTGGGTCTCCCACCCCGCGGCGTGGCCGAGGCCGGCGCTCTTGAGCACCTTCAGCGAGAGCAATGCGCACTTGATGCGCGTGGCGGAGATGTCGATGCCGAGCAGGTCGAGCACGAAGTCGCGGTCGAGGCGCAGCAGGTCGTCGACCGGCATGCCGACGATCTCCTCGGAGGCCATCGAGGCCGACGCCTGCGAGATCGCGCAGCCGTGGCCGGAGAAGCGCACGTCGGCCACGCGCCCGTCGTCGCCGACCTTGAGCTGGACCTTGAGCTCGTCGCCGCAGAGCGGGTTGACGTCCTCGAACTCGAGGTCGGGCTCGGGAAGCTCGCCCCAATTCCGCGGTCGCTTGTAGTGCTCGAGGATGTTCTCCCGGTACAGGTCGTCCATGGCTAGGCGAACACCTGCCGCACCTCGTCCAGCCCGTCGATCAGCCGGTCGACGTCATCGCGCGTCGAGTGCACGGCGAACGACGCGCGGCTCGTGGCGCTCACGCCGAGCCGCCGCATGAGCGGCTGCGTGCAGTGGTGGCCGGCGCGCACGCACACGCCGCGGCGGCCGAGGATCTCGGCCACGTCGTGCGGGTGCACGCCCTCGAGCGAGAACGAGCACACGGTGCCGCGCCGCTCGAGCTCCGGCGGCCCGTAGAGCGACAGCCCGGGGACCTCGCGCAGGCGCTCGACGGCGTAGCCGACGACGTCGCGCGAGTGCTCCCACACCGCGTCCATGCCGAGGCCCGACAGGAACTCGACGGCGGCGCCGAGGCCGATCGCCTCGGCCACCGGCATCGTCCCGGCCTCGAACTTCGCCGGCGGCTCCGCCCACGTGGACTCGAAGTCGCCGACGCGCGCGATCATGTGGCCGCCGCCGAGGAACGGCGGCATCGCCTCGAGCAGCTCGCGGCGCCCGTGCAGCACGCCGATGCCGGTCGGCCCGTAGGCCTTGTGGCCGGTCCAGGCGTAGAAGTCGGCGCCCAGGGCGCGCACGTCGAGCGGCAGGTGCGGCGCGGCCTGCGCGCCGTCGACCATCACGACCGCGCCGGCGGCGTGCGCGCGATCGGCGATGTCGGCGATGCGGTTGACGGTGCCGAGCACGTTGGACACGTGCGCGACGGCCACGAGCTTGGGCCCGCGTGCCAGCAGCGCGTCCAGCGCGTCGAGGTCGAGCTCGCCGTCGTCGAGCACCGGCACGTACGCGAGCTCGCAGCCGAGGAGCTGCCAGGGGACGATGTTCGAGTGGTGCTCCATCTGCGTGAGCACCACCAGATCGCCCGGGCCGACGTTCGCGCGTCCCCAGGCGTAGGCGACGAGGTTGATCGCCTCCGTGGCGTTGCGCGTGAACACCGTCTCGCCCGGCGTCGAGCCGGCGAAGGCGGCGACGCGGTCGCGCGCGCCCTCGTAGGCCTCCGTCGCCTGCGCGGCGAGCGGATAGACGCCCCGGTGGATGCTCGCGCGGTACTCGGAGTAGTAGGCGTCCATCGCCTCGATCACGGCCCGGGGCGTCTGGGACGTCGCGGCGGCGTCGAGGTACACGAGGCCCTCGTCCCGGGCGAGGACGGGGAACTCCGCCGCTGCCGGCAGCGCGAGGCTCACGCCGCCGCCCCGACCTCCTCGCGGATCCAGCCGTAGCCGCGCTGCTCGAGCTGCTCGACCAGCTCGGGCCCGCCCTGCTTGACGATCCGGCCCTCGAACATGATGTGCACGAACTCCGGCTGCACCACGTGGAGGATGCGCTGGTAGTGCGTGATGATCAGGACGCCCATGTCCGAGTCGCGCGCGACGGCGTTGACGCCGTTGGCGACGACGCTCAGCGCGTCGATGTCGAGCCCCGAGTCGGTCTCGTCGAGCACGGCCAGCCGCGGGTGCAGCAGCGCGAGCTGAAGAATCTCCATGCGCTTCTTCTCGCCGCCGGAGAAGCCCTCGTTGAGGTAGCGGTTCGAGAACTCGCGCGGGACGTTGGTCAGCTTCATCGCCGCCTCGACGGTCTTGCGGAAGTCCTTGAGCGACACCGGGCCCTCGCCGCGCGCCTCCCGATGCGCGTTCATGACCATGCGCAGGTACTTGGCGACGGTCACGCCGGGGATGGCGACCGGATACTGGAAGGCCATGAAGAGGCCGGCGCGGGCGCGCTCGTCCGGGTCGGCCTCGGTGATGTCCTCGCCGTCGTAGTAGATCCGCCCCTCGGTCACCTCGAGGTTGGGGTGGCCCATGACCACGTTGGCGAGCGTCGACTTGCCGGAGCCGTTCGGGCCCATCAGCGCGTGGAACTCGCCGGAGCGGACGTGGAGGTCCACTCCCTTGAGGATCTGCTTGTCGCCGGCGGCGACGTGGAGGTTCTCGATCTTCAGGTCAGCCATGAAGTTCCAATGGTCGGGAGGGGGAGGCGAACTCGACGAGCTCCGCGAGGGTCGTGCGCTGGAGCGACTTGATGACGCCGATCTGCACGCGGGTCCAGAGGAGCTTGGTCGCGCAGTGCTCGCCGTCGCTGAGGTGCGAGCAGGCGACGCGGCCGTCGCGGTCGTCGAGGAAGCAGTCCATCGGCGCGATCGCGCCCTCGAGCGCGAGGACGACGTCGTCCATCGTGATCTCCTCGGCGGGGCGCGCGAGCAGGTAGCCGCCGTGCGCGCCGCGCGTGGCCTCGACGAGGCCGGACTTCTTCAGCAGCGCGGCGATGCGCTCGAGGTAGGCCAGCGGAAGGTTCTCCGCGTCGGCCACCGCCTTGAGCGAGACGGGCTGGTGGGAGCCCTGCAGGCCCAGCTGGATGAGCAGCCGGACGCCGTACTCCGCCTTCGTCGTGAAGATCATCGCGGCAGAAAGCCTACCAACGCGGTAGGAGTTCTATCGTGGACGGCATGCGCCGGGAGGATCTCCGCAACGTCGCCATCGTCGCCCACGTCGACCACGGGAAGACCACGCTGGTCGACGCGATGCTGTGGCAGTCCGGTGCGTTCCGCGCCAACCAGGACGTCGCCGAGCGGGTCATGGACTCCATGGACCTCGAGCGCGAGAAGGGCATCACGATCCTGGCCAAGAACACCGCCGTCCGCCACGGCGGCGTGAAGCTCAACATCGTGGACACGCCCGGGCACGCCGACTTCGGCGGCGAGGTCGAGCGCGGGCTGACGATGGTCGACGGCGTGCTGCTGCTCGTCGACGCCTCCGAGGGGCCGCTGCCGCAGACCCGCTTCGTGCTGCGCAAGGCGCTCGAGGCCCGGCTGCCCGTGATCCTCGTCGTCAACAAGGTCGACCGGCCGGACGCGCGGATCGCCGAGGTCGTCGACGAGGTCTACGAGCTGTTCATCGACCTCGGCGCGACCGAGGACCAGATCGAGTTCCCGATCGTCTACACGAACGCCAGGGCGGGCTGGGCGTCGCTGCGCGAGGGCGAGGAGGGCGAGGACCTCGAGCCGCTGCTCGAGCTGCTCGAGCGGCACGTCCCCGCGCCCGAGTACGACCCCGATCACCCGCTCCAGGCGCACGTGACGAACCTCGACGCGTCGCCCTACGTCGGCCGCCTCGCGCTGTGCCGCGTGCGCCACGGGATGATCCGGCGCGGCGAGACCGTCGCGTGGTGCCGGGCCGACGGGAGCGTCACGCCGGCGCGCGTGGCCGAGCTCTACGTCACCGAGGCGCTCGACCGCGTCGACGCCGCCGAGGCCGGGCCGGGCGAGATCATCGCCGTCGCCGGGCTGCCCGAGGTCACCATCGGAGAGACGCTGGCCGACGCCGACGACCCCCGGCCGCTGCCGGTGATCACCGTCGACGAGCCGTCGCTGTCGGTGACCATCGGCATCAACACGTCGCCGCTGGCCGGGCAGGCGGGCGACCGGCTCACCGCGCGCCAGATCAAGGCGCGGCTCGAGGCCGAGACGATCGGCAACGTGTCGGTCCGCGTGCTCGAGACCGGCCGGCCCGACACGTGGGAGGTCCAGGGCCGCGGCGAGCTCCAGCTCGCGGTGCTCGTCGAGCTCATGCGCCGCGAGGGCTTCGAGCTGACGGTCGGCAAGCCGCGCGTCGTCACGCGCGTCGTCGACGGGGCGGTGCACGAGCCGGTGGAGCGCGTGACGATCGACGCGCCCGAGGAGTACGTCGGCGTGATCACGCAGCTGCTCGCGCTGCGCAAGGGCCGCCTCGAGCAGATGGTCAACCACGGCACCGGCTGGGTGCGCATGGACTACCTCGTCCCGGCGCGGGGGTTGATCGGCTTCCGCACGGAGTTCCTCACCGAGACGCGCGGCACCGGCCTGCTGCACCACGTCTTCGACCGCTGGGAGCCGTGGGCGGGCGACCTGCGGCTGCGCCCGACCGGCTCGCTCGTCGCCGACCGGCGCGGCAAGACGGCCAGCTTCGCGCTGTTCAACCTGCAGGAGCGCGGGACCCTGTTCGTCGAGCCCGGCGAGGACGTCTACGAGGGCATGATCGTCGGGGAGAACGCGCGCGCCGACGACCTCGACGTCAACGCCTGCAAGGAGAAGCACCTCACGAACATGCGCTCGTCGACCTCCGACGTGCTCGTGCGGCTCGTGCCGCCGCGGCGGCTGTCGCTCGACCAGGCGCTGGAGTTCGTGCGCGAGGACGAGGCGGTCGAGGTGACGCCGCGATCGATCCGGCTGCGCAAGGCGGAGCTGGAGGCGAACGACCGCGTCAAGCTCGCGCGCCGTGCGCGCGCCGCGTCGCCGTCCTAGGATCGCGGCGTGGACGACGCCGTCCGGCTCGCGATCTACCGGCGCTTCGTGGCCGACGGCGCCCCGCCCACGGTCGACGACGTGGCGACCCACCTGGGAGCGGCGCCCGGGCACGTCGAGGCGTCGTACCGCCGGCTCGCCGACGCCCACGTGATCGTCCTCGAGCCGGGCAGCGCCGAGGTCTGGATCGCGCCGCCCCTCAGCGCGCGGCCGACGACCTTCCGCGTGACCGCGGCGAGCGGCTCGTGGTGGGGCACCTGCGTATGGGACGCGCTCGGCGTCCCGGCGATGCTCGGCGAGGACGCGCGGATCGACACCGCGTGCGCCGACTGCGGCGAGCCCATGGACCTCGTCGTGCGCGACGGCGCGCTGGCGCCGGTCGCGGGCGTCGCGCACTTCGCCGTGCCCGCCCGCGCGTGGTGGGACGACATCGGCTTCACGTGAGCCACGATGCTCGCCTTCCGGTCGGAGGGCCACGTGGAGCGCTGGTGCGAGCAGCACGAGCTCGCGCGCGGGGCGGTGTTCGGGCTCGACGTGGCCTGGCGGCTGGCGGAGGCCTGGCACGCGGGGCGGCTGTCGCCGGACTGGCGCCGGCGGACGCCGGACGAGACTCAGGCGCTGTTCGCGTCGCTCGGCCTGACCGGCGACTTCTGGCGCCTGCGGTAGGCCCGCGCGCTCTTCTCCTTGTTGCCGCAGGCGCCCATGCTGCACCAGCGGCCGGAGCGGTTCTTCGAGTGGTCGTAGAAGAGCCAGCGGCAGCTGTCGCGCTCGCAGGTCTTGACCCGCTCCCAGGTGCCGTCGGCGACCGCCATGTGCACCGCCGCGACGACGCGGCCGAGCTCGCCGTCGAGCCCGCCGGCGGACGGCTCGATCCTCAGCGTCCCGTCGTCGCCGAGCACCGGGCGCAGGCCCGCGCGCTCGGCCGCCCGATTGAGCGTCGCCGTCGCGCCGGCGTCGGCCGGCTCGCCGTTGTGCGCGGCGGCCAGCGCCCGGATGGCCTCGCGCAGCTCGCGCGCACGCGCGTCGCCGGGGTCGTCGGCGTTGACGAACCGCTGGACCAGCGCGAGCGAGCCGGGAGCGGGCGCACGGGTCATCGTCCCCGGTAGGCTACCATCAAAATCGTTTTGATGGTACACTTCATGCGTGATCTCCCTCTTCCACCGAGACCTCCCCACCACGAGCTCCCGCTCCCTGCAGGCCTGGGCCGCGGCCCAGCGCCTAGGCCGGTGAGCCGCACCGCGTGACCGTCGTGCCACAGGGCAGGACGGTCACGCCGATGTCGCCTTGCGCTACCTGGTGAGCTTGAACGTCACGACGTTGCGCGGGTAGCCGAACCCCGTCTCCACCGTGCCGTTGACGTCGATGCCGGAGGCGAACAGCCGGTAGTCGCGCACGCCGCTCGCACTCGTGGGAGCCATCTTGGCGCCCGGCAGCGCCCAGCTCTACGCCTCGGCGCCGTTCGCCCGCACGTAGACGCGCTGGTTGCAGCCCTTCAGGACGAACGCGGTCCCGGTCCACCAGCGGCAGCGGCCGCCGACGAACGTCTGGCGCAGCGCGATGCGCACGTACTCGACGCCGCTCGCATCCGTCGCCGTGCCGGTGGCGAGCGGCAGCTGGCTCAGCGACAGCGTGGACGTGTGGCGCGGAGTCGTGATCCGCGTGACCGGCGGCAGGTCGGCACCCCAGTCCGACGCGCGGTCCTGCGTGTCGTTGCGGGTGAGCTGCGTCACCGGCGGCGTCGCCGCGGCCGCGCTCAGCGTGCTGGTCGCCGTGCGAAGCGCCGGGGCCGCGGCGTCGACGGCGAAGATCTCCTCGTCGCCCGGGTGCTCATGAAGCTCGGCCTGCGCGACCGCGTGCAGGCGGTGGTGCTCGCCTACGAGTCGGGCATCGCCGTGGCCGGCGGCACGACCTGAACCAGGCGCAGGAGCAGCGCAGCCGCGACGGTCTGCACCGCGGCGACACCGGCGAACGCCGCCGCGGGGCCGGCGCGCTCGAGCACCGGGCCGGCGGCGAGCAGGGCGACGAAGCCGCCGCTGAGCGTGATCGCGGTCGAGGCGGTCATCGTCTGCGGGCGCAGCGCCGGCGGGATGTGCGCGGCGATGAGCGCGGCCATCGGCGGCACGCGCACGCCGTTGCCGAGGCCCGAGGCGCCGAGCGCCGCGACGGCGACCGCGGGCGAGGGCGACGCGGCCAGCAGCCACAGCGGGAGCGCCTGGAGGCACCAGGCGGCGGCGCCGAGCGGGAGCGCCTCGCGCGCGGCCGCGAGACGGAAGGCGACGACGCCGCCCAGCATCGCGCCGGCGCCCCAGGCGCCGAACATGACCCCGGCCAGCGACGCCGCGCGGTCGTAGTCCTCGAAGGCCAGGACGGGGATCGCGGCGACCATGACCATGAACGCGCCCTGCGAGAGGAACTGCGCCGCGGTGAGCGAGCGCAGCACGGCGTCGCGCCGCAGCAGCGCGACGCCGGCGCGCGCGTCGCGCTCGGGCGGGAGGCTCGTGCGCGGCGCGGCGGCGGCGGCGAGGACGAACGACAGGGCGAACGTCGCGGCGTCGATCACGAGCACCGCCGGGGCGCCGAGCGCCGCGACAAGCGCGCCGCCGAGCACCGGGCCGGCGAAGTACGTCGCGCGGCTGAGCGTCTGGAAGACCGCGGTGGCGCGCGCCACGCCGTGCTCGCCGGCGATCTCCGCCACGAGCGCCTGCGCCGACCCGTAGTGCGCCGCCCACGGGATGCCCCCGAGGAAGGCCAGCGCCAGCAGCAGACCGAAGCTCAGCGCGTCCAGCGCGTGCAGCGCCGGGATCAGCACCGTCACCGTGGCCTGCAGCGCGTCGCAGGCCAGCAGCGTCCGCCGCGCGCCCAGCCGCCCGGCGACCCGGCCGCTGGCCACGCCGACGAGCGCGAACGGCAGCGCCTCGGCGGCGAGCACGGCGCTCATGCGCCCCGGCGACCCGGTCGTCTCGAGCACGAACCACGGCAGCGCCACGGCGGCCATCAGCGTGCCGAGCGAGGACACCACCTCGGCCGCGAGCAGCGCGCCGAAGGCGCGGCGCATCAGCCCGCGCGCAGCCGGTAGAGCACGTGCGGCCAGCCCTTGTAGTCGGTCTCCAGCTCGAACGTGAAGCCGAGCTTGTCCATCACGCGCCGCGAGGCGGCGTTGTGCGGGAGGGTGAAGGCGACGACCTCGCGCAGCGCGAGCGCGCCGAAGGCCACCTCCAGCGCCGCCGCGCCCATCTCCGTGCCGAGGCCCTCGCCCCAGCGCTCGGGCGTGACCGCCCAGCCCACCTCGACCTCCTCGCGCCCGGCGACGAACGTGCGGTGCAGGCCGCCGCGGCCGACCGCCACGCCCGTCCGCGCGTCGCGGAACAGCCAATAGCCGAAGCCCTCGCGCTCCCAGTGCTCGGCGTGCCAGCGCAGGATGCGCTCGGTCTGCTCGCGGTCGCTCACGCCGCCCAGCGTCTCGCCCACGCGCGGCTCGGCGAGCAGGGCGGCCAGCGGCTCGAGGTGGTCCTCCCGCAGCCGCTCCCCGCGCAACCGCGGCGTCTCGATCAGCTCAGGTGCGTCGTGTCGTTCCATAGCCAGATCACCCGCCGCTCGCGCTCGAAGCCCAGCTCGCACAGCGCGCCCGTCGACAGCGCGAGCGAGGCGCCGGTCGCCGCCGGCTGGCCGATCCAGCGCGCGGCCAGCGCGCGGAGCATGTGCCCGTGCGCGAACAGCGCCACGTCGCCGCCGGCGCCCAGCGCGCGCTCGATCACGCGGTCGGCCCGCTCCCCGGCCTGCTCGGGCGTCTCGCCGCCGGGCGACCCGGCGTCCCACACGGTCCATCCCGGGCGCTCGACGCGGATCTCCGCGGTCGTGCGGCCCTCGTAGTCGCCGTAGTCGAACTCCGCTAGGGCGGGCTCGACCTCGGCGCCCTCGCCGAGTCCGGCCAGCACCGCGGTGTCCCGTGCGCGCGAGCGCGGGGAGGTCAGCACGAGCGCGAAGTCGCGGCCGGCGAGACGCGCGGCCAGGCGCTCCGCGTCCGTGCGCCCCGACGCCGTCAGCGGGACGTCCGTGACGCCGGTGTGCTTGTGGCTCACGCTCCACTCCGTCGCGCCGTGCCGGACCAGGACCATCCGCATTCGGCGCAAGTTTGCCGCGTCGGCGGCGTTCCGGCACTCCATGACCCCCAGACGCCTCCTGAGCGCGCTCGGCGCGCTGGCGCTCACACTGGTCGCAGCCGCGCCGGCCTCCGCGGGTGAGCTGCTCGACACCTCCGTTACCACCTCGTCCGCGGTCGCCCGCGACTGCCACGACCGCCTGCTCGCCACCGGCGCCTCCGGCGTCGCCCAGCGGCGCGCCACCATGCCGGCCGCCGGCCTCGTCGGCGCGCGCCTCGAGGCCGCGAGCGGCGACTGGGACCTCGCCATCTTCGACGTCGCGACCGGCCGCCTGGTCGCCGGCTCGGCCGGCTTCAACGCCACCGAGGTCGCCGAAGGCTTCGTCGGCGGCGGCCGCGAGGTCGCCGTGCAGGCCTGCCGGCGCTCGGGCTCGGCCGGTACGGCCGCGCTGAACGTCTTCTCGGTCGCCGCGCCGCCGAGCAACACGAGGGCGTCGCTCGTGTCCGTGCACACGCCGACGCAGGCCGACAAGGACCTGCTCACCTCGCTGCCCGTGGACGTCACCGAGCACGGCCACGGCGGCAACGTCGACGTCGTGCTCTACGGCTCCAAGGACGCGCGGACGCTGCGCGACGCGGGCCTGGACTACACCGTCGAAGTCGGCGACATGGTCGCCCAGGCCCGCCGCGAGCGCGCCGCCGACCGCGCGTACGCCGGCGCGAACGCCGATGGCTCGCCGCTGCCGAGCGGCGGGACCGGCTACCGCCGGCTCGTCGACTACGAGGCCGAGATGAAGGCGCTCGCCGCCATCCACCCCGACCTCGTGAAGCCGCTGACGCTGAACAACCTGACGCTCGAGGGCCGCCAGGTGCACGGCATCGAGATCACGCAGAACGCGCGGCAGGCCGACGGCAAGCCGATCTTCCTGCAGATGGGCGTCCACCACGCGCGCGAGTGGCCCTCGGGCGAGCACGCGATGGAGTGGGCGCACGAGATAGTCCGAGGCTACGGGCGCAACGCCGCGATCACCGACCTGCTCAAGAAGGCGCGCGTGATCGTCGTGCCGGTCGTCAACGCCGACGGCTTCAACCTCTCGCGCGAGGCGCCGGTGGACCTCGTGACCGATCCGGAGTACGAGTCGCTGCCGGCGCTGACCGACACGGCGGCGTACCTCGTCGACCCGGCGTTCGCCTACAAGCGCCGCAACTGCCGCGTCGTCGACGGCGCGACGGCGCCGGGCGGCATCTGCGCCGCGCCGGCGTTCCGCATGAGCGGCGTCGACCCGAACCGCAACTACGGCGGGTTCTGGGGCGGGCCGGGCGCGAGCGCCCTGCCGGCGTACGACACCTACCGCGGCGCGGGGCCGTTCTCCGAGCCGGAGTCGCAGAACGTCCGAGAGCTCGTCTCCTCGCGCCAGGTGACGACGCTCATCACCAACCACACGTTCTCGAACCTCGTGCTGCGCCCGCCGGGGATCCGCTCCCAGGGGCCGCCGCCGGACGAGGCCATCTACAAGGCGCTCGGCGACGGGATGGCCGCCAACAACGGCTACACCAGCGAGCCGTCGTACGGCCTCTACGACACGACGGGCACGACCGAGGACTGGAGCTACTACGCCACCGGCGGCCTCGGCTTCACCTTCGAGATCGGCCAGAGCACGTTCCACCCGCGCTTCCAGGAGGTCGTCGACCACTACGAGGGCGCGGGCGCGCTGGCCGGCAAGGGCAACCGGGCCGCCTACATGCTCGCGCTGCGCAACGCCGCCGACCCGGCGAAGCACTCGACGCTGACCGGCTCCGCGCCGGCCGGCTCGCGGCTGACGATCCGCAAGGACTTCGTCACCGAGACGTCGCCCGTGCGGCCGGCGCAGACGGACGTCGTCGAGGACGTCGTCGACGGCAGCCCGACGGAGACCGAGACGGAGAAGCAGTACTTCAAGGACCACCTGCAGTCGATGCTGCCGGTCGGCCCGTCCGGGACGTTCCGGTGGTCGATCAACCCGTCGACGCGGCCGATCGTCATGGAGAAGCGCTTCCCGACGATCGCGTCGGAGCCGTCGCGCTCGCAGGACATCGCGAGCTCCCAGCAGACGACGCCGAACCAGGTCGCCGGCGAGGGCGAGCCCGGGACCTACGAGGACGTGCCGCTGACCGTCACCGCCGCGGACGAGACGAAGGTGCTCCAGATCGACGTCAAGGGCAACGTGCCGGCCGACGACTGGGACCTCGAGCTCTACCGCAACGACGGCGGCGAGTGGGTCGAGGTCGGCTCGTCCGGGAACCCGGCCAACCCGGAGCAGATCCTCCTCGACGACCCGCTGCCGGGCGAGTACCGGCTGCGCGTCGTCAACTTCCTCGCGGCCGGCTCGTGGTCGGGGACGGTGAAGTGGTTCCGCGCCGGGCCCGACGCGGTGACGCCGGGCCGCACCGAGGCGTGGACGCTGACGTGCCGGCGCCCGGACGGCGTGACGATCACGCGCAAGCTCGAGATCGCGCGCGGGCAGCGCAAGGCGCTGAGCCCCTGCAACGCCTGAGCGACTGAAACGCGGGCGGCCACGGCCGCCCGCGTATCGTTCGCCCGCATGGACGTGGTGGTCGTCGGCGCCGGGACGTTCGGCGCGTCACTGGCGTGGTGGCTGGCGCGCGGCGGCGACTCGGTCGTGCTCGTCGACCAGTTCGAGCCCGGCGACCCGCGGGCGACCTCGGGCGGCGAGACGCGGCTGATCCGCTGCTCGCACGGCGCCGACGCGGAGTACACCGCGATGGCGCGGCGCGCGCGGGCGCTGTGGCGCGAGCTCGAGGCGGAGAGCGGCGCGCCGGTCCTCGTCGAGTGCGGCGTCAGCTGGTTCGCCCACGGCGAGGACGGCTGGGAGGCGGCCTCGGCGGCGGCGCTCGAGGCGCAGCGGATCCCGTGCGAGCGGCTGCCGGTCGAGGCGGCCGCCGCGCGCTTCCCGAGCTTCGGCGGCGGCGACCTCGCGTTCGTGCTGCACGAGCCCGAGGCGGGGTTCCTGCGCGCGCAGCGCGCGGTGCGCGCGCTGGCGGACGCGGCGCGGCGGCACGGCGCGCGGCTGGTGCGGGCGCGGGCGCGGCCGGACGGTGGCGCGGCGGTGCTCGAGGACGGGACGCGGCTCGAGGGCGACGCGGTCGTCTGGGCGTGCGGCGGCTGGCTCGGGGAGCTGTTCGGCGACCTCGTGCGCCTCACCGTCACGCGGCAGGAGCTGCTCTTCCTCGACGGCGGGCCGGCCTGGGCGGCGCCGGGCGTGCCGGCGTGGGTCGACTACGACCGCGCGATGTACGGCACGGCGGACGTCGACGGCCTGGGCGTCAAGGCGGCGCTCGACGTCGAGGGGCCGCGGCTGTCGCCCGACGCGGAGCTGCCGGCGGCGGGCGCGACGGAGCGCGCGGTCCGCGCCTACCTCGCGGAGCGCTTCCCGGCGCTGGCCGGCGCGCCGCTGCGCGACGCGCGCTGCTGCCGCTACGAGCTCTCGCCCGACTCGCACTTCATCGCCGCCGAGCACCCCGACGCGCCGGGCGCCTGGCTGCTCGGCGGCGGCTCCGGCCACGGCTTCAAGCACGGCCCGGCGATGGCCGAGCGGATGGCCGTCGCGCTGCACGGCGGCGACTGCCCGCCGGCCCGGTTCGCCCTCGGCGAGCGCGCGCCCGGCCGGTCGCTGCGCACGGCGGGATCCGGGACGGCGTGAGCGAGCCCGCCCCAGACGACCCCACGCCGCGCGCGCACTTCGTCGCCGGTGTCCGCGCCGCGATCCCCTTCGCCGTCGCCGGCGGCATCCTGTCGCTGTCGTTCGGCGTCCTCGCGCGCGAGGTCGGCCTCTCCGCGATCGCGGCGATCGCCATGTCGGCCGTCGTGTTCGCCGGCTCCGCGCAGTTCGCCGCGATCGCCATCATCGGCGCGGGCGGCGGCATCGGGGCCGCGGTGGGCGCCGCGGCGCTGATGAACTCGCGCTTCCTGCCGATGGGCGTCGCCTTCGCGCCCTCCCTGCCGGGCGGCCCGCTGGCGCGCGCCGCGCAGGGCCAGCCGGTGGTCGACGCGTCGTGGGCGCTCGCGCTGCGCGAGGACGGCTCGTTCGACCGCTGGTACCTGTTCGGCGCCTCCGCCGCCCAGTACGCCACCTGGGTGAGCGGCACGATCGCCGGCGCGCTGGGCGGCGACCTGCTCGGCGACCCGGAGAAGCTGGGGCTCGACGCGATCTACCCGACGTTCTTCCTCGCGCTCCTCGGCGCCGAGGTGCGCAGCGGCCGCGCCAAGGGCGTCGCCGCCGCCGGCGCGCTGATCGCGCTGGTCCTCGTGCCCCTGGCGCCGCCCGGGATCCCCGTCCTCGTCGCGAGCCTCGCCGCGCTCGCCGGCGTCAGGGAGCGGGCGAGGTGAGCACCGGGGCGGCGTGGGCGCTCGTCGGCCTATGCGCCGTCGTCACGGCCGCGATCAAGGCGGCCGGGCCGGTGGCGCTCGGCGGGCGTGAGCTGCCGGCGTGGTTCAACGGCGTCATCTCGCTGATGGCGCCGGCGCTGCTGGCCGCGCTGGTGTGCGTGTCCGCGCTCGCCGACGGCGATCACCTCGCGGTCGGGGCGGACACGGCGGGCGTGGCGGTGGCCGGGCTGGCGCTGTGGCGGGGCGTGTCGATCGTGGCGGCGGTGATCATCGCCGCCGCGGTCACGGCCCTGCTTCGCGCGGTGTGATCAGCTCGGCGGGCAGCGCCGCCTCGCGGCGCTCGCGCACGTACTGGAGCACGGCGGCCGTCACCGCCGCGACCGGCACGGCCAGGAACGCGCCGGCAACGCCGGCCAGCGCGCCGCCGATCGTCAGCGCGAGGAGGATCGCGACGGGGTGGAGGTTCATGCGCTTGCCCATCACGACCGGGTAGAAGACGTTGCCCTCGAGCTGCTGGACGACGACGATGATGATCAGCACGATCAGCGCGGTGACCGAGCCCTTGGTCACGAGCGCGACGAGCACCGAGGCGGCGCCCGCGACGATCGAGCCGACGATCGGGAAGAACGCCGCGATGAACGTCAGCACGATCAGCGGCAGCGCGAGCGGGATCCCGAGGACGAGCAGTCCGATGCCGATCAGCACCGCGTCGATCGTGGCCACGAGGGACACGCTGCGCACGTAGGTCGCGAGGGCCACCCACGCGCGGCCGCCGACGTCGTTGAGCGCCGGCTGGCGCCGCTCGTGGAACAGCTCGATCAGCCAGCCCCAGATGCGCGGCCCATCCTTGACGAAGAAGAACGTGAGCGCGGCGGTGAGGACGATCGCGGCCAGCCACTGGCCGACGAGCAGCGCGGCCGGTAGCGCGCGGTGCTGCGCCATGTCGGATCCCTGGTGGAAGACGCGGTCGACGTCCGCGGCGCTGATGCCGAGCGGCTTCAGGGTGTTGGCGACCTGGCCGAGCCCCTCCTTGACGCGGTCGCCGAGCATCGGCGCGTCATCGACGACCGGTGGGATCACCAGCGCCCACAGCCCGATGAAGACGAGCAGGGCCGCGAGCACGACGAGCAACGCGGCCGGCGCCGGGGGCAGGCGGCGCTCGAGCCGGCGGGCCGGGGGCGAGAGCAGCGTGGTGAGCAGCATCGCGACGATCAGCGGCAGGAAGACGACCATCAGCCGGTTGACCGCGAGCGCGACGAGGAGCGCGCCGCCGGTGACGATCACCAGCCGGATCGTCACCGCCGAGGCGACGGCCAGCCCGCGCGGCACGGCGTCGTCGCCGGCCAGTACCGGGCGCGGCGGCGGCGAGTGCCGCCCGTTGGGCTGCGGCTCCTGCCCGCGCGGCGTCTGAACCGGTGCAGAGGCCATCGGAGCCGGTCTAGCCGCCGCGGGAAGGGTCGAAACGCGCCAGGTATCGTGCGCGCGCGTGATGCGAGACGCGGTGATGGGACGGGCTCTGCTCATCGTGGGCGCCGGGCACGGCGCGGACGAGGCGGGGGCGGCGGAGGCGGTCGTCGCCGGGCTGCGCGCCGCCGCCGGCGTCGAGCCGGCCACGGTCACGGCCGTCGCGGGCTCCGGCAACGGCGCCTCGCCGGCCGTCGCGGCGAGCCACGCCGGCGCCGCGATCGACCCGGCAGCCGTGATCGCCGGCGTGGCCGCGGCGGCGGACGAGGACCGCCCACTGGTCGTAGCCGCCGCCGGCGGGCTGCTCGCGCCGCTGACGCCGCGCTACTCCGTCCGCGACCTGGCCGTCGACCTCGGGATGCCGCTCGTCATCGCCGTTCCCGCCGGGCCCGCCGCCACGAACCTCGCGCGGCTGAGCATCGAATCGGCGCGCGGCGCCGGCCTCCCCGTGGCCGCGGTCGCGCTCACGCGCTGGCCCGACACGCCGGACCGCGTCCTGCTCGACGAGCGCGAGCTGCTCGCCGAGATGTCGCCCGTACCGGTCGTCGCGCTCGACGGAGAGCGACCGTGGCCCGTGGTCGACTGGCTCGACGCGGCGCCGGCGGGCCCGGCCGCCGGCGCTCCGCCGCCCGTCAACCTCGACCCCTATCGCGAGTGGGAGGCGCGGCCGACGAGCGACCCGCGTGGCGCGCCGCGCCCGCAGATCATGGCCGCGATGCTCGAGATCGTCAGGGCCGAGGGGCCGATGCGCGCGAGCCGCGCGTACGCGCTCTACAACCGCGCGGCGGGCGGCAAGAAGCTCACGACCATCGCGCGCGCGCCGCTCTCGGCGGCGGTCTACTGGCTCTCGCGCGAGGGCAAGCTCATCCTGACCAACCGCGAGGAGATCCCGTGGCAGCACGACGACCTCCTGCGCATGCCCGACTCGCCGGCGGTCCACGTCCGCGAGCTCGGGCCCCGCGCGCTCGAGGAGGTGCCGCTCGACGAGATCGCCGAGCTCATGCGCCGCCTGCGCCCGAGCGCCGGCGCCGGCGAGGAGGCGCTCAAGCGGGCGGTGCTCAACACATACGGGCTGGTCCGGCTGACCGCGCGCGCCGACGAGTACCTCCGGCTCGCGCTCGGCCTCATCGCCTGAGCGCGTCGCCGAGCGCCCGCGCGTCCTCGGTCAGCGTCTCGCGCAGCGACAGGTTGTGCAGCGCGGCGGCGGGGTGGTACATCGGGAACAGCGCGCGCTCGCGCTCGGTCAGAAGCGTGCCGTGGACCTCGGAGATCTTGGCGTCGGGCGCGAAGTGCTTGAGCGCGTGGCGGCCGAGCGGCACGACGAGCCGCGGCGCCACGAGCGCCAGCTCGAGCTCGAGCCACGGCATGTGGTGCGCCACTTCGCCCGCCTTCGGGTCGCGGTTGCCGGGCGGCCGCGCCTTGACGACGTTGGTGATGTAGACGTCCTCGCGCGCGAGCCCCGCCTCGGCCAGCAGCGAGTCGAGCAGCTTCCCCGCCCGCCCGACGAACGGCCGCCCCTGCTTGTCCTCGCTCGCACCCGGCGCCTCCCCGACGATCATCACCTCCGCCGTCTCGGCGCCGTCGCCGGGGACCATGTTCGTCGCCGTCTCGCACGGCTCGAAGCCGCAGCCGCCGTGGCCGCGGATCTCTTCGCGCAGGTCGTCCAGCGCGCTCATCAGTGGTTCCGATCGTAGGCCCGCGCGTAGATCAGGCGGTCGCCGGCGCCGCCTGGCAAGGACGCAGGGAGGATGCAACGGCGGCGCCATTGCCCCACCCGAGGACGCCGCCAGGCGGTGATCGGCGGGCGCCTGGCGGTGCGGGGGTCTGCGATCGGGGCCACTAATCCACCAGCCTACGTTCCGCGGCCCAGCGGCTGAGCTCGTGCCGGCTGGAGAGCTGCAGCTTGCGCAGGACGGCGGAGACGTGGGCCTCCACCGTCTTGGCCGAGATGCCCAGCCGCTGCGCGACCTCCTTGTAGAGGTAGCCGCGGGCGATGTGGCGCAGGACCTCGCGCTCGCGCGCGGTGAGCTGGTCGAGCTGCGGGTCGACCTCGGCGGGCGTGTAGCCGGAGAAGGCGTCGAGCACGAAGCCGGCCAGGCGCGGCGAGAAGACGGCGTCGCCGTCGGCCACGCGGTGCACGGCGTCGGCGAGCTCCGGTCCCGAGATCGTCTTGGTCACGTAGCCGCGGGCGCCCGCGCGGATGACGGCGATGACGTCCTCCGGCGCGTCGCTGACCGAGAGCGCGAGGAACTTCTGCGCCGGCCGGCGAAGCGCGACCTGGCGGATGACCTCGACGCCGCCGCCGCCCGGCATCTGCACGTCGAGGAGCACCACGTCGGGCTCGGTGGCGACGATCTCGCGCACCGCTTCCTCGACCGTGGCCGCGTCGCCGCGCACGTCGACCAGGCCGTCGAGCTCCGCGCGCACGCCGGCGCGGAACAGCGCGTGGTCGTCGACGATGAAGACGGCGGGCGGGCTCACCGCTCCATCACCAGCTCGACCTCGGTCCCCTCCCCCGGCGCGCTCTGCACGGCCGCGCGGCCCCCGTGACGCTCCATGCGCCCGACGATCGACTCGCGCAGCCCGCGCCGGTCCGGCGGCACGGCCGCCGGGTCGAACCCCGGCCCGCGATCGCGCACGTAGACCGCGACGCGCTCGCCCTCGGCCTCGGCATAGACCGACACCGGCCCGTCGCCGGCGAACTTCGCCGCGTTGACCATCGCCTCGCGCGCCGCGGCCACCAGCGCCTCGGCCCGCGCGTCGAGGCGCGTGTCCCCGACCGCCACGACGTCGACCGGCACGCCGTGGTCCTCCTCGACCTCGGCGGCGGCCGCCTCGAGGCGGCGGCCGAACGAGTCCGCGCCGGACTCGCGCCGGCCGTTGAGCCAGGCGCGCAGCTCGCGCTCCTGGCGACGCGCGAGGCTCGCGACCTCGCGCGGGTCCTCGACGCGCTTCTGCATGAGTGCGAGCGTCTGGAGCACCGAGTCGTGCAGGTGGGCCGCGACCTCGGCGCGCTCCTGCGAGCGGATGCGCTCCGCGCGCTCCGCGGTCAGCCCGCGCACGAGCCGCAGCCACCACGGGGCGAGGACGAGCCCGCCGGCGACGAGCACGACGACGACCGCGAGCAGCACGTCCTTCGCGGCGGCGAGCGCGCCGTTGAGCCACAGGAACACGAGCCCTGCGCCGACCACCAGGCCGGTGCCGAGCAGCGCGCGGCCCGCCGCGTCGGCCGGGATGCGCAGGCCGCCGGCCGAGCGCGGCGGGGCGGCGGCCACCGACTGGCGCCAGACCAGCGCGCCGCCCGCCGCGGCGAGCACGACGGGCCAGGTGATCGCGTCCGAGAACCACAGTCCCCACTCGCGCATGAGCAGCAGCGCCGCCAAGGCCAGCAGGCCGATGCCCGACGCGACCTGCCAGCTGGAGCGGGCCGGCAGCGTCAGCCGCTCGCCGTTCTCTGCCGGGATGAGCGCCCACGCGAGCCCGTAGGCCGGGATCCCGATGCCGCCGGCGACCGCGGCGATCACGAACAGCGCGCGCACGACGATCGGGTCGACGCCGAGGCGGCGCGCGAAGCCGGCGCAGACACCGCCGAGGAGGCCGCGCTCGCTGTCGCGGCGCAGCGGGGGGGCGGCGGCCGAGGCGCTCACAGCGGTCATGGTCGCACCGAGCTCAGCCGCGTTCGAGCCCGGACGCGACCAGGATGGCCCCGAGCCCCGCGAGGACGGCCGACGGCGTGTAGCCGAACCCGAGGTCGATCGCGCCGAGCTGGTCGACGAGCAGCAGGACGCCGAGCCCGATCGTCACGAGCCCGGCGACCAGCGAGGTGCGGTCGACGCGCTTCACCGACAGGCGGCGAACCCGTCGAAGCCCGCGCGCTCCACCCGAAACTCGCCGACACCGACGTCGGCGTTGACGTGCAGCGTCGAGTCCGGCGACGGAACGGGCTGGCCCGTGGCGAACGCGAGGTCGATGCCGCGGTCCTCTTCGTCGAGCACGTCGGCGTGCCCGACGCCGATCGAGACGTCGCTCGTGACACACACGTCGTCCGGCGCCAGCACGCGCGCCTGGCCGACGCCGACCTCCACGTCGACGTCGGTGCGCCCGGGCGGGAAGTCGACGTCGCGCAGGTCGAGCACGAGCTCGCCCATGCCGACGTCGTAGACGGGGGTGAGCTCCGACACGCTCGCGGGACGGTAGTGGCGCTGGCCGAAGGAGCCGTCGAGATCGATGTCGGCCGCGGTGACGACGGCCAGGGGCAGCACGAGCACGAGGGCGGGCACGATCAGCCAGCGCGCGCCGCCCACGAAGGCCGTGGCGACGAGGACGACGCCCGCGGCGATCGCGAGCCCGGCGATCACCGCGCCACCGCCGGCGGCCGCGACGAAGCCGACGCCCAGCGCGGCGCCGACGATGCCCAGCGCAAGCAGCCCCGCGAGCGCGACGCGCCCGGCGATGCGCGCGGGGTCGTCACCGAGGTCGCCGCCGACGGCGCGCCAGAGCAGCACGCCGAGCAGCGCCAGGACGCCGAGCACGAACAGCCCCGGCCCCAGCACGACGATCGGCGGGCCGAGGACGGCGAGGGCGACGACGCCGAGGATGATCGCTCCCGCGACGGTGACGCCGCGGCTCGCGCCCGTCTCGCCCGGCGGGCCGTCCGCCGGCACGAAGGCGAGCAGGACGAGGTAGGCGAGCAGGCCGGTGCCGCCGAAGAACGAGAGCACGACGAAGCCGATGCGGAAGAGGATCGGGTCGACCCCGAAGTAACGGCCGAGCCCGCCGGCGACGCCGCCGATGAAGCGGTCGTCGCGCGAGCGGGTCAGCCGCCGCGGGGAGTCCGGCGGCATCTCAGCCGTGGGGGCCGTCTCGGGCCCGGGCGGCGGCGCCTCGCCGCCCGCGCGCAGCGGATCCCCGGGAGTGAGGTTGTCGTCTGGGGAGGTCATGGCAGAAGCGTCGTCCACGCGCGCCCGCGAATCCATTGGGGATGACCCTCACCCGGCCCGCGACGATCCCCTATAGCGTCCGCCGGGCGTGCGGGTCCTGCGGGTGATCGCCAAGCTCGAGCCCGGAGGCGCGCAGTTCGCGGCCTTCCGGCTGAGCGACGCCCTCAGACCGCTCGGCATCGAGTCGGTCCTCGTCGCCGGCGAGTCGACGCCGCTCGGCGTGGAGGTCGCGCGCGAGCACGGCTACGAGGTCGAGTGCATGCTCGACCACGTCGCCGGGCTGCAATGGACCCCGTCGCACGACTTCGCCCGCTGGCTCGGCGCGCGCCTCGACGGCTACGACGTCGTCCACGGGCACATGTTCGGCGCCTGGTGGGCGCTCGCCCAGGTCGTCCCGGACGGCGCGCCGCTCGTCGGCAGCGAGCACAACACGCTCACCTGGCCGGGCCGGCCGCACCACCGCGAGATGCGCGCCGCCCTGCGCCGCGTCGACCTCTTCTTCGCCCACGGCCCGGCGGCCTACGCGTACGTGCGCGCGCTCGGCTGCCCGCCCGAGCGGCTCGTGCTCGGCCGCTCGGCCATCGCCGGCGAGCGCTGCGAGCCCCTCCCCGGCCTCCCCTCGCCGCGCATCGTCGCGGCGTCCCGCCTGGCCCCGGACAAGGGGCCGGACCTGTTGGTCGAGGCGCTCGCGCGGCTGCCGGACGCGCCGCCCGCCTTCCTGCTCGGCGAGGGCGATCTGCGTGAGCCGCTCCAACGCCGCGTGCAGGAGCTCGGCATCGCGCACCGCGTCGCCTTCCCCGGCTGGCAGCGCGAGCCCGGCCGCTGGATCAAGGGCGCGAGCGTCTACGTGCAGCCGTCGCGCGAGGAGGCGTGGTCGCAGAGCGTCGTGCTGGCGATGGCGGTCGGCACGCCGGTGGTCGCGACGAACGTCGAGGGGCTCCCGCGAGTCCTGGGCGAGGGCCGCGGCATCACGGTGCCGCCGGAGGATCCCGACGCGCTCGCCGCAGCCATCGGCGACGTCCTCTCCGGGCGCCGCACGCCCGACGTCGACGCCGCCCGCGCCTACGCGCTCCGGTTCACGCCCGAGCGCCTGGGCCGCGAGGTCGCCGGCTACTACGAGCGACTGGCCGGCGGCGCCGGCGACAGATGGACGACCTTGGTACAGGTCAGCTCGTCGAGCAGCTCGGGCCCGTAGCCGAAGCCGAGGCCGCTGTGGCGCCGCGCCTCGGCCGCGCCGCCGGGCGCTCCGCCCCACACCGCGTTCACCTTCACCGTGCCGACCTGCAGCTCGCGCCAGGCGCGCTGCGCGTGCTCGTGGGACGGCGTGAGGACTGTCGCGGCGAGCCCGTACTCGGTGCGGTCGGCCTCGGCCAGCGCCGCGTCGAAGGACTCGACCACGCGCACCGCCGCCACAGGGCCGAACGTCTCCTGCGCGAGCACCGGCGCGTCGGCCGGCGGGCCGACGAGAACGGTCGGCGGATAGAACCAGCCGGGGCCGTCGGGGATCTCACCGCCGGCGCGCAGCTCGGCGCCGCCGGCCAGCGCGTCGCTCACGTGACGGTGCACCCACAGGCGCTGGTCCTCGTCGATCAGCGGGCCCATCTCGGTCTCCGGGTCCATACCCGGACCGACCTGCAGCGCGCGGGCGCGCGCCTCGAGCGCGGTCACGAACGGCTCGGCCACGTCGGCGTGGACGTAGATGCGCTCGACCGACGTGCAGATCTGGCCCGCGTTGGCGAACGCCCCGGTGGCCGCCTGCTCGGCCGCCCACAGCGGGTCGACGCCGGCGTCGACGATCAGCGCGTCCTTGCCGCCGAGCTCGAGCAGCGCCTTGCCGAGGCGCCCGGCGCAGGCCTCGGCGACCTCCCGGCCGGTCTGCACGGAGCCCGTGTGCAGCATGAGGTCGACGCCGGGGTGCGCGGCCAGCGGCCGCCCCGCGCGCGCGTCGCCGTGCAGCAGCTGCAGCGCGCCGCCGGGGACGTCGAGCAGCTCGACGAGCCGCTGCGCCGACAGCGGCGTCTTCTCTGACGGCTTGAAGACGACGGCGTTGCCGGTCACCAGCCCGGCGGCGATCTGCCCGGCGGCGACGGCTATCGGATCGTTCCAGGGCACGAGGAGCGCGACGACGCCGCGCGGCTCGTGGACCATGAGGTCGGCGGCGCCCCAGCCGCCCTGCAGCGAGCGGCCGCGGTGCAGCGGGCCGAGCTCGGCGTACTGCTCGATCGCGCCGATCCCGGCTTCCACGCCGCCCAGCGAGTCGCCGATCGGCTTGCCGCCCTCGCGCGTCTGGAGCTCGGCCAGCTCGCGCGAATGCTCACGGACGCGCCGCGCGCCGGCCTTCAGGACCGCCGCCCGCTCCGCGGGGTCGGTGTGGGCCCATTCGCGTGCGGCGGCACGCGCCGCGCGGACCGCGCAGTCGGCGGCCTCGGGCGAGCCGGCGGGGATCGCGCCCACGATCTCGCCGGTAGCGGGGTCGCGGACGTCGAGCTGCTCCTGATGGTGCGTAATGCGGGGCTGTTCGATGACGCTCATAGACTGGAAGAGACCTCCCCCGAAGGACCCTCTCATGAACATGGAACGCACACAGGCCTACGGGCGCGTCGTCCAGACCCTGGACGACCTCGGCCCCGTGAAGCTGCAGGCGGACGAGCAGCAGCGCGTCCGCGACGCCGCCGACGCCCTGATCTTCGCGGCCTCGGCCGACGAGGCACGTCCCGCGCTCGACGACGTCGAGGCGCTTGCCGCCCACCTCGTCGAGACCGGCCGCTGGAGCGAGGAGCGCGCCGAGCGCCTCCTCGACGACATCCGGGATTGCGGGCCGGTTACGCTGGCGCTATGAGCGAGCAGCACGTCGTCGCGATGTACCTCCTGCACGGGGGCACGCCGCGCGACGAGGAGTACCGGGAGGCGCTCGCCGAGGCCCTCCCCGACGCCGAGATCGGCGAGCCCGACGACGTCGGCGTGTTCGAGATCGAGCTGGAGGCCGACGACCGCGAGTCCGCGCTGCAGACGGTGTGGGACGCGGTCGCCGCCGCCGGCGCCGACGACCACGTCGTCTTCCTCGAGCACCCGGACATCCCCGGGCACTTCCGGACGGGCAGTCCGGACTAGCCTGCCGGCCGGTGGGCTTCGGCCTCGACAACCTGCCGTACGGCATCGTGGCCGCACGCGGGCGCGCGCCGCGCGTGGCGACGCGCCTGGACGACGACGCCATCGTGCTGGCCGGCCTGGAGCTCCCCGTGCCGCGGCAGGTGCTCGAGGCGCGGACGCTGAACCCGCTGCTCGCGCTCGGCCGGCCAGCCTGGCGCGAGCTGCGCGCCGCGCTGCGCGAGGCCGCCGCCGACGCGGAGCGGGTGCCGCTCGCGGAGTGCGAGCTGCGCCTCCCGCTCGCGGTCGGCGACTACGTCGACTTCTACTCCTCGCTCGAGCACGCCACGAACCTCGGGCGCCTGTTCCGGCCCGGCGGCGACCCGCTCCTGCGGAACTGGCGCCACCTGCCGGTCGCCTACCACGGCCGCGCCAGCTCGATCGTCGTCTCCGGCACGCCCGTGCGCCGGCCGCGCGGCCAGCGGCCGCCGCCGCGCGACGGCGAGCCGCCGGGCTTCGGCCCGAGCCTACGGCTGGACATCGAGCTCGAGCTCGGCTTCGTCACCGGCCCCGGCAACGCGCAGGGCAGCAGCATCGCCACCGCCGACGCGGCCGAGCACGTGTTCGGCTTCGTCCTGGTCAACGACTGGAGCGCGCGCGACATCCAGCGCTGGGAGTACCAGCCGCTCGGCCCGTTCCTCGGCAAGTCGTTCGCCACGTCGATCGCCGCGTGGGTGACCCCGCTCGAGGCGCTCGAGCCGTTCCTCGTCGCGGCGCCCCCGCAGGACCCCGAGCCTCTCCCTTATCTGCGCACGGAGGGCGACTGGGCCGTCGACGCCGAGCTCGAGGTGGAGCTCAACGGCGCGGTCGTCTCGCGCACGAACGCGCGCGGCCTGTACTGGACGTTCCCGCAGCAGCTGGCGCACGCGACGGTCAACGGGACGAACGTGCGGCCCGGCGACCTCTACGCGTCGGGCACGATCTCCGGCAGCGAGCCGGGCACGCAGGGAAGCCTGATCGAGTTGACCGGCGGCTCGCAGTTCCTCGAGGACGGCGACACGGTCGTCCTGCGCGGGGCCTGCGGCGGCGGCCGGGTGTCGCTCGGCGAGGTCGCCGGGACCGTCGTGGCGGGATAATCCGGCCACATGGGCCGAGAGGAGCTGCGGGACGTCGGCACCGATCCCGACCCCCGGATGACGCTCGCCAACGAGCGGACGTTCCTGGCGTGGAACCGGACGGCGCTGGCCCTCGTCGGCGGCGGGCTGGCGGCCGGCCAGCTGCTCGACTTCGAGTCCGAGGTCGTCCGCCTGCTGATCTCGCTGCCGCCGATCGCGCTCGGCGGCGCGCTGGCGCTCGGCAGCTACCGCCGCTGGGAGGCCAACGAGCGCGCGCTGCGGCTTGGCGAGCCGCTGCCGGGCCGGCCGCCGCGGTTCCTGTCAGCGGGGCTCGTCCTGCTGGCGCTGGCCACGTTCGTGCTGGTCGTGGCGGATGGCCTCGCCTCCTGACCGCGCCTTCGCGACCGAGCGCACGGCGCTGGGCTGGCAGCGCTCGGCGCTGACGCTCGCGGTGATCGGCGGCCTGGCGCTGTCGTCGGCCGTCCGCCAGGGATCGGTCGTCGCGTCTGCGCTGGGTGCCGCGCTGCTCGCCGCGGCCGGGGCGATCGAGCTGCGCGGCCGGCGGCTCTACCGCGCGCGCAGGCGCGGAGCGCCGCCGCTGGCGCGGGGCTCCGTGCGCACGCTCACGGCGTTCAGCCTCGCCGCCGTCGCGGTCGCCGTCGCGGTGACGGTGAGCGGCGGGTGAGCCGGGTGGTCGTCGTCGGGGCGGTCAACGTCGACATGGTCGTCGCCGTCGAGCGGCTGCCCGCGCCGGGCGAGACCGTGACCGGCGGGCGGTTCGCCCGCCACGGCGGCGGCAAGGGCGCCAACCAGGCCGTCGCCGCCGCCCGGCTGGGCGCGGACGTGCGCCTGGTCGCCGCGGTCGGCGACGACGAGCTCGGCGCCGACGCCGTCGCCGCGCTCGAGGCCGACGGCGTCGGCGTGGGCGGCGTGGTGCGGCGCGCCGGCGCGACCACGGGCGTGGCGCTGATCACGGTCGACGCGGCGGGCGAGAACCAGATCGCGGTGGCCTCCGGCGCGAACGCGACGCTCGACGCCGATGCGGTTCGCCGCGGCCTCGTCCCCCTCGACGGAGGCGGCGTGGTCCTCCTCGGGCTCGAGGTGCCCGACGAGGCGGTGGTGGCGGGCGCGCGGGCGGCCGCCGCGGCCGGCTGCCGCGTGGTCCTCAACCCGGCGCCGGCGCGGCCGCTGCCCGACGAGGTGCTCGCCGCGGCGCCGCTGCTGACGCCGAACGCCGCCGAGGCGCGCGCGCTGGGCGGCGCGGAAGCGCTCGCCGGCCGGACCGGCGCGCCCGTGCTCGTGACGCTCGGGCCCCAGGGCGTGGAGCTCGTCGAGCGCGGGAGCGCGCGGCGGCTGTCCGCGCCGGCGGTCGAGGCGGTCGACACGACCGGCGCCGGCGACGCGTTCAACGGCGCGCTGGCCGCCGAGCTCGGCGCCGGCCGCGGGCTCGAGGACGCGGTCCGCACCGCGCTCGCCGCCGCGGCGCTGTCCACGCGCGCGCACGGCGCCCGCGACGGCATGCCGGCGCGGGACGAGCTGTGAGGCGCGCGGCGCTCGCCGCCGCCGGCGCGGCGGCGGCCGCCTGGATCGGCTGGTGGGAGCCGCGGCGGCTGGTCGTCGAGCGGGTGACGCTCGACCTGCCGCGGTGGCCGGCGGACCTCGACGGCCTGCGCGCCGCGGTGCTCACGGACCTGCACGGGGGCGTCCCGTACGCGGGGGCGGAGGCGATCGGGCGATGGGTCGCGTGCACGAACGCCGAGCGGCCGGACCTCGTGCTGCTCGCCGGCGACTTCGTCGACGCGCACTTCCTGTGGCGGCGCCGGCTCGGGCCCGAGGCGGTCGCGCGCGAGCTGGCCCGGCTGGACGCGCCGCTCGGCGTCTTCGCCGTCCTCGGCAACCACGATTGGAAGCGCGGAGGTGACCAGGTCAGGGCCGCGCTGGAGGACGCCGGCGTCGCGGTCCTCGAGAACGAGGCGCGCGCGGCGGGCGGGCGGCTCTGGGTCGCGGGGCTCGCCGACATGCGCCACCGCCTCCCCGACATCCCGCGCGCGCTCGCCGGCGTGCCCGCCGGCGCGCCGGCCGTCGTCCTCGCGCACGACCCCGACCTGTTCCCGCTCGTGCCCGACCGCGTCGCGCTGACCGTCTCCGGGCACGTCCACGGCGGCCAGATCGCGATCCCGGTGCTGCGCCGCCCCGCCATCCCGTCCCGGTACGGCGAGCGCTACGCGCGCGGGCACGTCGTCGAGCACGGCCGCCACCTGTTCGTGTCCTCGGGCCTGGGCACGAGCGGCCTGCCGATCCGCGCCTTCGCGCCGCCCGAGGTCGTCGTGCTCGAGCTACGGGCGGGCGCCGTCGCGGGCGAGCACGTCCTCGAGCGTGAGGATGCGCCGCAGGATCGCGAGCGATGAGGCGTACGTCGAGTCCATCCCGTAGTACGACAGCCCGCGCGCCCCGAGCGTGCGCGCCTGCGTGTACGGCGTGTCGGAGGCGTAGTGGATGATCCCGAAGTCGATCGGCAGCTTCGCGAAGTTGACCGCCTCGCCGACCGGGTAGCGATCGGCGTCGGCGATCTCGTAGACCGCGTTGCAGAACGGGCCCGACTCCATCTCGACCACCGTGTAGGCCTCGCGGTAGTAGAAGTCGAGGTACTCCCGGTTCTGCAGGAACGTGCTCTTCACGGTCACCGCGCGCTGGTTGTCGAGCCCGGAGCCGAAGCGCAGGAACGGCGCGATGTCGTCGAACGAGAACGCGTTGTCGAGCCAGTACGTGGAGCCGGAGTGCTCGTCGTGGATCACCCCCGAGATGAGCACGTCGCCGACGTCGGCGTTCAGCGTCGCCGCCTTGCCGAGGACGTAGACGCCGCGGACCTCCTCGATCGACTCCGTCAGCTCGCGCAGGATGTTGTAGGCGGCGAGGCCGAGCGGGTACTCGATGTTGATCACCACCGCCGGGCACGCGGCCAGCCGCTCGGCGTCGATCTCGCCGAGCCGCGGGTCCAGCCCGGCGGGGTCGAGCCGGTCGAGCGCGATGACCTGCGCCGAGACGCGCAGCGCGGTCGACGAGGACCGGTGCGTGACGCCGACCGCGCGCTCCTCGCGCTGGCGCCGGCGCCACTCCTCGCCCTCCTCGGCCTGGGCCTCGTAGAACAGGCGCGCGCCGAAGTAGAGGAAGTTCTCCCACGACCCCTCGGTGCGCCCCTCGCGGAAGCGCTCGAGCTCCCCGCGCAGGTAGTCGGGCCCGTGCTCCTCCACGAAGCGCACGATCTCCGGCTTCCGCGTGCGCGCCGTCGCGGTCACCAGGTTCACGAGCGAGTGCGCGTTGGAGGAGACGAAGTAGACCGGCCGGTCGAGGATGTCCTGCTCGCGCATCGAGGCCAGCACCGGCTCCCACCAGCGGCGGGTCATGCGCGCGTAGCCGACGGCCGAGCCGCCCAGCATCCGGATCCGCAGGTTCAGGCGCCGCTCGCGCACCTCCGCCAGGAACGGCGCCAGCCCGCCCCAGGCGTCCTCGATCCGCAGCCAGTCGTCCTCGGCGCCGCCGTAGGCGTCGGCGCAGCCGGCAGGGTCGGGGTCGCCGCCCGGCGCGTCCGACGCGCGGATGGTCGCGTGGAGCTTGTTCCACTCCACCTGGTAGGCGACGAGCGTCGGGATCAGGTCGTCGAGGTCCGAGGTCGACGCGAGCAGCACGGCGAGCGTGCCCTGGCGCGAGTCGAACCAGCGCCGGCGGCGCGCCGGCGCCTCGACCGGGTCCCAGTCCTGCACCCGGCCGACGCCCGCGCGCTCGAAGGCCTCCACCTGCTGGCCCATGACGATGACGCCCGTCTTCCACACGCCCGCGGGCACCCGCCGCATCGCATACAGGAAGGCGCCGAGGTCGATCTCGCTCGTCGCCGCCAGCGGGTGCAGGCTCGAGTTCATCGACCGGTGCGACGGCTCCAGGACCCGCAGCAGCGTCTCGCCCGACGAGCGCAGCAGCGTCGTGTATGTGCGGTGGTAGAGCTCGACCTCGTCCGAGGAGAGCCCGGCGGCCTGGCGCAACGACCCGCCTACGGCTGAGGGCGGGACGCGCAGGCGGGGGACGGCCATCGGGACCCGCCACGCTACCGCACCACGAGAGTGTGGAAGGCCGTATTTGTGTCGGTCCGCAGCGCTCTGTAGGTTCGGCACACCCCATTCCACTCCCCCCGTCCGGAGACGCGCGACATGCCGACCAAGGAACAGGTCGAGAAGATGCTGGAACTGCTCGGGCAGGCCAGCCGCGACGACCTCGACGAGCTGCTGCACGACCTCCTCGAGAAGACGCACCCGACCGAGACCGCCCAGAAGAACTAGAGCCCGAACAGGGGTTCGGGCAGCTCCTATAATCTCAGTCACCCCGACTGAGATCCTCTTGGAGCCCGAATGCTTGAGACCCCTGACACCTTCGCCCAGGCCGGAGTGCCGGTCTGCGCGAGCTGCGGCCGGCGCCCCGGTCGCGTGCGCGTCGCCGTCGCGCCGCGTGGGTCCGTCGCGCTGTGCGAACGATGCGCCCAGCAGCTCGTCGCCGCCCAGCAGCACAGCGAGCCGGCCTCGCCGACCCCCGCGCTGGACCAGTTCGGCCGCGACCTCACGGCCGAGGCGCGCGCCGGCCGGATCGACCCCGTCATCGGCCGCGACGCCGAGATCGAGCAGGTCGTCGAGATCCTGGCCCGCCGGCGCAAGAACAACGCCGTCCTCATCGGCGAGGCCGGCGTCGGCAAGACCGCGATCGCCGAGGGCCTGGCGCGCCGCGTGACCGAGGGCGACGTGCCCGAGACGCTGCACGACGTGCGCGTCGTCGAGGTCGACCTCTCCGGCATGCTCGCCGGCAGCCAGTTGCGCGGCCAGTTCGAGCAGCGCCTGAAGGCCGCGCTCGAGGAGGTCGTGAAGGCCGACGGCGGCGTCGTGCTGTTCATCGACGAGCTCCACACGCTCCTCGGCGCCGGCAACGCCGAGGGCGCCATGGACGCCGCGAACATGCTCAAGCCGATGCTGGCGCGCGGCGAGCTGCGCGTCATCGGCGCCACCACGCTGGCCGAGTTCCGCAAGATCGAGCGCGACGGCGCGCTGGCGCGGCGGTTCTCGCCCGTCACCGTGGACGAGCCGTCGGTCGAGGACACCGTGGCGATCCTGCGCGGCCTGCGCGGCGCGTACGAGGAGCACCACGGCGCGATGATCGACGATGCGGCGCTCGAGGCCGCGGCCCGGCTGAGCGACCGCTACATCACCGAGTACCACCTGCCGGACAAGGCCATCGACCTGATCGACCAGGCGGCGGCGCGAGTGCGCCTGCGCGGCGGCGGCGAGGCCGGCGAGGCGGCGCGGCTGCGCGCGCGCCTCGAGGAGCTCGCCGCGCACAAGCAGGCCGCGGTCGACGCCGAGGCCTACGAGCGGGCGGCCGAGATCAAGGCCGAGGCCGACCGCGTCCAGGCCGCGCTCGACGCGCTCGGCGACGCGGCCGCGGAGCCGGCCGAGACCGGCCCGGCCGTCGTCGACGAGCAGGAGGTCGCGGACGTCGTGGCCGCGCGCACGGGCATTCCCGTGGGCGAGCTGGTCGCCGGCGAGCTGCGCCGCCTCCAGGACCTCGAGGCCGACCTGCACGAGCGGGTCATCGGCCAGGACGCCGCCGTCGAGGTCGTGGCCGACACGATCCGCCGCGCACGCGTGGGACTGTCGGAGGGCGACCGCCCGCTGGGCACGTTCCTGTTCCTCGGCCCGACCGGCGTCGGCAAGACCGAGCTGGTCAAGGCGCTCGCCGAGCGGCTGTTCGCCACCGAGAACGCGCTGGTGCGGATCGACATGTCCGAGTACCGCGAGAGCCGCACACCGTCGCGCGGCTGATCGGGTCGCCGCCCGGCTACGTCGGCTACGGCGAGGGCGGCCAGCTGACCGAGCCGGTGCGCCGCCGCCCGTACTCGGTGGTGCTGCTCGACGAGATCGAGAAGGCGCACCCCGAGGTCTGGAACGTGCTGCTGCAGGTCATGGACGA
>Ga0126307_10000304_pt1 | contig 31732 bp, 35 predicted proteins | sample Plot28_FD_89955 | JGI IMG/M metagenome (GOLD analysis project Ga0126307, IMG submission 89955) | Serpentine soil microbial communities from UC McLaughlin Reserve, CA, USA - Plot28 | ecosystem: Environmental > Terrestrial > Soil > Grasslands | place: USA: UC McLaughlin Reserve, Lake County... | reverse complement strand
CCGAACCAGACGACGAGGATCGGGGCGATCGCTACGGGCGGGATCGTCTGGGAGGCGACGAGCAGCGGGTAGAAGGCGCGCCGGAGCGTGTCGGAGAGGTGCAGGACGATCGCGAAGGCGAGCCCCACCGCGAGCGCGCAGAGGAAGCCGAGCAGCACCTCGCGGAGCGTGACCAAGGTGTCGTCCGCGAGCAGGGAGCGGTCCTCCCAGAGCGAGGTGGCGATGTCGCTGGGCGCCGGGACGAGGAAATCCTGGATGTTGAGGGCGTTCGCGATCCAGTCCCACTGTGCGGCGATCTCCCAGATGCCCAGCAGGCCCACGATCACCCCGAGGGGTGCCAGGTAACGTTTGGCGGCGCTCACCGGGCAGCCTCCGCGAGGCTGCGCAGGGCGCGCTCCTTGAGGGCGGTGAACGTCGGCGAGGTCACCGCGGCGGCGCGATCGGCCGAGCGCGGGCTCTCGATCTCGATCCGGTCCGCAACGCTCGCCGGGCGTGAGCTCAGCACCAGGACGCGGTCGGAGAGGTAGAGCGCCTCCTCCACGTCGTGGGTGACGAGCACAACCGTGTGCTTGTCCGGGCGCAGGACTCCCGCCAGCCAGGACTGCATCTCGGCGCGGGTGATCGCATCGAGGGAGGCGAAGGGCTCATCGAGAAGGAGGACCGGGCGACCCGCCATCAGCGTGCGGAGAAAGGCGACTCGCTGGCGCATGCCCCCGGAGAGCTCGGCTGGTCTCGTCCGCTCGAAGCCGGCCAGCCCGAGCCGCTCGAAGTGCTCTCCCGCCCGCGCCCGCGCGCCCTGCCGGTCGACCCCGCCGATCCGCAGGGCGAGAGCCGCGTTGTCGAGTGCGGAGAGCCAGGGCAAGAGCAGGTCGCGCTGAGGCATGTAGGCGCAGCGCTCGAGTCGTTCGGATGGTTCCCTCCGCCCGCCGACGCTGATCGTTCCCGAGCCCACCGGCCGCAGACCCGCGACGAGCTCGAGCAGCGTCGTCTTGCCACAGCCGGAGGGCCCGACGATCCCGACCACCTCGCCGGGCTCGGCGTCGAGGTCAATCCGCTCGATCGCGCGAAGTTCGCCGAAGGAGTGACCCACGCCATCGATCCGGACCGGGGCACCGATGGCGGATCCGGGGTCGGCGCGGCCTTCGAGGGCCGCGTCCGGAGTGCCTTCGCGAAGTCTCGTCAGCATGCTCCCTCCGCGCGCATTACCGCACAGGTTCAAAGGGTCAGCGGGGGTGGGGTTGCCCCAAATCCGCTATCTCAGCCCGCTTGCCCGCGAGCCCCCCTGTCGGGTTGTGACTGAGTCTACGGTGTCGCCATGGAGGTCGAGCGCAAATTCCTGGTGCCCACGACGCCTGACCTCGAGGGGACCGAGTGCGACGAGATCGAGCAGGGCTATCTCGCGGTGGGCGCCGACGGCGAGGTGAGGCTGCGTCGAAAGGCTGAGAAGCTGCTGCTGACGGCCAAGCGCGGCTCCGGCATCTCGCGGGATGAAGCCGAGGCCGAGGTCGATCCCGAGGTCTTCGAGCGGCTCTGGCCGCTCACCGAGGGGCGGCGTCTCCGCAAGCGCCGACACGTGATCCCGCACGGGGGACTGAAGATCGAGGTCGACGTGTACGAGGGCGACCTCGCCGGCCTCGTCGTGGCCGAGATCGAGTTCGGCTCGGAGGAAGAGGCGCGTGCGTTTCGGGCCCCCGGATGGATCGGCGAGGAGGTCACCGGAGAGGAGCGGTACCTGAATGAGACGCTTGCCACGAAGGGGCCACCCTCGTAGCCGCGCTTTTTACATCGCGTTCGGTTACCCGCGGACCAATATGTGGGAGGAGTAAGGCATGAGCCCATCCCGCGACGAGCTGCAGAAGACGGCCCGCACGACCCTTTCGGGGATCAAGGATCCACGCGCGGCGGCGGGCCTCGTCGCCGCCGGCGCGGCCGCAACCGCGGGGATCGGGCTGCGGCGATTTCGGACGAAGGATGGAGCGAGCTTCGAGTCCGACGCCTACCGCCTGCTTCCCGGCGAGCCCGCCGGCCCGGGCGTGAGGCGGATCCTCGCCGCCCAGGTCGATGACGCCATCACGCAGCTGCGCAGTGAGGCGGGCAGCGAGCCGGCGGACGCCGTCCACGAGGCGCGCAAGGACATCAAGAAGATCCGCTCGGCGCTGCGCCTCGTCCGCGATGACCTCGGCGATAAGCCCTGGCGCCGCGAGAACGATCACTATCGCGAGGTCGCGAGAGGCCTGAGCGGATTCCGGGATGCGGAGATCCTCGTGGAGGCGCTCGATGACCTGACGGAGCGTTTCGCGCAGGACGAGCACCGCTTCGACGCGCTACGTGAGCAGCTCGAGAAGGAGAACCGCGCGGCACACGACGACGGTTCGCTCGAGGCCGCGATGGTCCAGGCCTCGGCCGGTCTGGCAGCCGGGAGGAGCAGGATCGAAGGGCTCCCACTCGAGGCGGACTGCTGGGAGCTGATCGCGTCGGGCCTGCACCGGACCTACCGGCGTGGCCGTAAGCGCCTCCGCACGGTCGAGGAGGAGGCGACCGTCGCCAATCTGCACGAGCTGCGCAAGCGAGTCAAGGACCTCTGGTACCAGCTGCGACTGATCCGGGATGCGGACGAACAGGTGCTCGGAGCGCTGGCCGATCACGCGCACGATCTCTCCGATCACCTAGGCGACGACCACGACCTGGCGCTGCTCCACGAGACGGTCCAGCGACGTCGAGCCGCCTTCCCGGACGAGGCGGACAAGCGCCATCTCCTCGAGCTGATCGACCAGCGGCGCGGCGAACTCCAGTTCGCGGCGATCTCGCTCGCCCAGCGCACCTACGACGAGAAGCCGAAGCGCTTCACGAAGCGGATTTCGAAGTGCTGGGAGGCTTGGCGGGAGCGCGAGCCGGTCGCGTCGTAGCTTCTGACTGTCACAGGCGAGCGGGGCACCTCGTCTCTTGCTTTCAGAAGGAAGAAAGGAGGCACTCATGAAGGTCTTCGTGGCAGGCGCAACCGGGGCCATCGGAAAGCAGCTCCTCCCGATCCTGGTGGACCGCGGGCATGAGGTGACCGGGATGACACGAAGTCGTGCGAAGCAGGACGCAATCCGTGCCATGGGCGCGCGACCCGTGGTCGCCGACGGGCTCGACCCGGAGGGAGTCGCCCAGGCGGTGGCCGAGGCCGAGCCCGAGGCGGTCATCCACGAGTTGACCGACCTGACCGGCACGTTCGCCAGGAACATCGACAAGGCGTTCGCCACGACCAACCGGCTGCGGACGGAGGGAACGGATCACCTGCTCACCGCGGCGAGGGCGGTCGGCGCCAGGCGGTTCATCGCCCAGAGCTTCGCCGGCTGGCCGTTCAAGCGGGTCGGGGGCGAGGTGAAGAGCGAGGAGGATCCACTCGATGACTCGCCGCCGAAGCCGATTCGCCAGACCCTCGCGGCGATTCGGCACCTCGAGGACACCGTCACGGACGCCGACGGCATTGACGGCCTGGCCCTGCGTTATGGCGGGTTCTATGGTCCCGGCACCTCGCTCGCGCTCAATCCGCCCGGCCAGCTCACCGAGATGATCCGCAAGCGCCGCTTCCCGGTGGTCGGTAGCGGGGCCGGGATCTGGTCCATGGTCCACATCCAGGACGCGGCTTCGGCAACCGCCGCTGCGCTGGAGCGGGGTGAGCCGGGCCTGTACAACGTGGTGGACGATGAGCCCACACCGGTGTCAACCTTCGTCACCGAGGTCGCGAGCGTCATCGGCGCGAAGCCGCCCCGTCACGTGCCGCTGTGGCTCGGCCGCCTGCTCGGCGGCGAAGCGGGCGCGATCATGATGACCGAGATCCGCGGCGCCTCGAACACGAAGGCCAAGCGCGAGCTCGGCTGGGAGCTGCGATATCCCAGCTGGCGGCTCGGACTCCGCGAGAAGGCCGGCTGATGGCCAGCGAGACCGAGCTGCTTGACGACCTCCGCCCGCGAGCCTTCGCGATCGCCTACCGGATGCTGGGCAGCGTGAGCGAGGCGGAGGACGTCGTCCAGGAGGCGTTGCTCAGGGTGCACTCGGCGATCGAGAGCGGCGAGGAGCTTTCCTCGCCGCGCGCCTACGTCGCAACCGTGGTCACCCGCCTGGCGATCGACGAGCTGCGCTCGGCTCGGGCGCGCCGCGAGACCTACGTCGGCGAGTGGCTCCCGGAGCCGATCACGGACCGACCCGAGGACGATCCGGCCCGGCAAGCGGAGCTGGCGGACTCCCTCTCACTGGCGTTCCTGGTCGTCCTCGAGTCGCTCAGCCCCGAGCAGCGCGCCGCCTTCCTGCTCCACGACGTCTTCGACTACGACTACGAACGCATCGCGGAGATCGTCGGGACGAGCGAGGCGAACGCGAGACAGCTCGCCTCGCGCGCGCGACGGCATGTGGATGAGGGGCGCACCCGGTTCGATGCCTCCAAGCAGCAGCGCGACCAGCTCGCCGCGAGCTTTTTCGCCGCGGTCGAGAAGGGCGACTTCGAGGCTCTCGAAGCCATGCTCGCCGAGGACGTGGAGCTCCACGGGGACGGCGGCGGCATCGCGCCCGCGATCCGGCATCCGGTGTTCGGGCGGGCGAAGGCAGCCCAGATGCTGCGCAACTGGGGGCGCCTCGCCGACCGCATCGGGGGCCTTCAGGTGCGACGGGTCATGGTCAACGGCCAGCCGGGCGCGGAGATGTTCGATCCAGACGGGAAGCTGATCAACGTGCTGGCCCTCGACATCGTTGAGGGGCAGATCCAGACGATCCGGTCAATCGTCAATCCGGAAAAGCTCGGCCATCTCGGGCCGGTCGCCGACACGCAGGAACTGTTCGCCCGAATCCGTGAGTCAGGCGGCTAGCCAGGCGAGAACGTCGGCTGCGTTCCGGTCGGGCGGGAAGACCGGGTAGAACGTCTTGACGATCTTGCCATCCCGAATCACGAGCGTCAGGCGCTTGTACAGCGTCATCCCGTCCACCTCGAAGGTGGGAAGGTCGAGCCCCGTCGCGAGCTCAAGCGACTCGTCGCTGAGCACGGCGAACTGCAGATGCACGCGCTCGGCGAACTCCATCTGGTCCTCATGCTTCTGCGCGCTCAGCCCGACTACTTCGACGCCGCGCTCCGCGAACTCGCCGTGGAGGTCGCGGAAGGCGCAGCTCTGCGGCGTGCAGCCGCGCGCGCCCGGGATCATGTCCCAGCCTGAGGGCAGGGACTCGCCCGGCCTGCCGGTGCGTGGATAGATGAAGAGCACGGCCGTGCCACCCCTGCCTAGTCCAGCGAGGTCGATCGGCTCGCCGGCGGTCGCAATCAGGCTCAGGGCGGGCAGCGAGCGGCCGGGGAGATCGTCGGCGGCCCCATCGTCTTCGGGAACCGGGAGGTCGTCGGGCAGCGTGTAAGGGTCAGTGGCGGCCACGTCAGTCGGCGACGCGGGCTGCGCCGGCAATCACGTTGACGAAGTTCTCGAGGTGCTTCGTCGTCCAGCACTCGAAGGCGCCGTCGCAGTAGGGCTCGTAGGCGGCCATCACCGAATCGCCGTAGTTCCAGTAGAGCTTCGGCTCGGGATTGAGCCAGAAGGTGCGCCCGGCGTGCTCGGCGATCGCGCCGAAGGTGGCGGCATGCGGCTCGCGGCCGTTGGTGCGGGCGTCGCCAAGGACGATGACGGTCGACCTCGGCCCGAGCTCCTCGGCGATCTCCTCGCCGAACTCGAGCCAGACGCGGCCGTAGTCCGTGTAGCCGGAGACGTCCGCGACGCCGCCCTCGGAGGAGACCCGCTCGGAAATCTTCCAGAAGTCCCGCTCGTGCTCGAAGATGTCGGTGACCTCGCTGATCCGCTCGATGAAGACGAAGCTGCGCAGCTTCCGGAACGAGTCATGCAGAGCGTGCAGCACCGAGAGGAAGAAGACGCTCGCGGAGCTCACGGAGGTCGAGACGTCGCAGAGGACGTAGATCTCAGGGCGCCGGGGGCGCTTCGGCCGGTAGCGGAGTCGGAGTGGGACCCCGCCGGTCTCGAGTGACGCCCGCATCGTGCGCCGGACGTCGACCTGCTGGCCGCGTGCGCGACCGCGCGCCTCATGCCCAAGCGTGGCGATGCGCTTCTTCAGCTGCGCCACCGCCCGGTGGACCGCCGCCAGGTCCTGGGCGGGGCTGGTCGGCAGCGTCCGGTCGAGCTCGGCGAGCGGCCGCGATGGCGGCAGCTTGCCGGTGCGCTCGATCGTCGCCCGCTCGAGCTCGCGGCGCAGGTAGCGCTCGAACTGCTTGACGTTCTCCGGGTCGAGCGCTTGCTCGGAGCCGTCGTCCCGGCGCCCGCTCGCCTGCAGGCCGAGGGCGCGGCGGATCCGCTGAACGTCGACGCCGATCACGCCGGAGCGCTCGCCCTGCCGGCCGAAGGCGGTCATCGCGAGCCGGGCGAGGTCGCGCATCTCGCCGTCGTTCCCCTCTCTGATCGCGCGCCTGATCGCCTGGCGGAGCTCGTCGAGATCGATCCGGTCGCCCGCTCCCTCGAAGCGCTCGTCCTCGATTCCCCGCTCGAGCGCCTCCGACTCGGCGGCGCGGAAGAAGTGGCGGTCGAAGAGCAGCTCGAAGATCCGCCGGTCCTCCTGGGACTTGGCGATCGTCGCCGCGAGGGACTCGCGGAAGTCGCGCTGGTCGGTCCAGCTCACCTCGTCGAGGGCGGCGAACGCGTCGAGGATCTCGGAGGTCCCCACTGCGACTCCCTCCGAGCGCAGCTCCTCAAAGAAGGCGAGCAGGCTGCTCGCGGTGGTGGACATGGCCCTAGCTCCCGCGCGAGGGCGGCGTCAGACCGCCCGTGACCCCGTCGCCCTCGAGCTTCACCGAGACGCGCTCGGCGACCAGGTCGATGTCGGAGCGGTGCTTGACCAGGATGCTCATCGACTGCTCAAAGGTCTCGCGATTGATGTCGTCGGCGCCGATCAGCAGCAGCGTTCGAGCCCAATCGATCGACTCGGCGATCGACGGCGGCTTCTTCAGGTCGAGTTGGCGAACCATGTGGACGATCTCCACCAGCCGGCGCGCGAGGCCCTCGTCGAGCTCGGGTGCGTGGAGGTGAACGATCTCGAGCTCGCGGTCGACCGAGGGGTAGTCGAGCCAGAGGTAGAGGCAGCGCCGCTTGAGCGCCTCGGTCAGCTCGCGGGAATTGTTCGAGGTGAGAACGACGATCGGCCGCGTGCGGGCCTCGATCACGCCGAGCTCGGGAATCGAGATCTGGAAGTCGGAGAGGACCTCCAGGAGCATCGCCTCGAATTCCTGGTCCGTCTTGTCGATCTCGTCGATCAGCAGGACGACCGCGTCCTCGGCGCTGATCGCCTCGAGCAGCGGCCGGGTGAGGAGGAACTCCTCGCCGAAGATGTCCGTCCGAGCCTTCTCCCAGCCGGCCTGCTCGTCGCCGCCTGATTCGGCCTGAATCCGGAGAAGCTGCTTGCGGTAGTTCCACTCATACAGGGCCTTCGCCTCGTCCAGGCCCTCGTAGCACTGCAGCCGAATGAGCCGGCGGTCCGTGGACCGGGCGAGGGCCTTTGCGAGCTCGGTCTTCCCGACGCCGGCCGGTCCCTCGACGAGCACGGGCTTCCCGAGCCGCTGGGCGAGGAAGGAGACGAGCGCGGCCGCCTCGTCGGCCAGATAACCCACCTGGCCGAGGCCCTCACGCACCTGGGCGACTGACTGCGGCTCTGGCTCCTGCACCTGGGGGATGATAGATAGCCGCGGATGCTCGCCCTCGCCCTGCCCGACTCGCTCGGCCCTTACGCCGTCATGCTGGCGCTCGGATTCCTGGTGGGTTGGTACGGCCATGGCGCCAAGAACAATTGGGTCGTCGCCTTCGGGATCGTTCTGATCCTGGCGGCGATCGGGCTGCTGCAGCTGGCGGTCGCCACGCACAACGGGAGAGCCCCGACCGGCTTCTAGTTGCCCTCTCGTCCCGCGGCTGAGAGGATCGACCTGTGGGGGCACTCGATGAGCTCGATCTCTCGCTGAAGCTCTCCAAGGAGGAGGAGGCCGAGCGCCTCGACGCGGCCTGGACCAGGCTCACGCAGCTCCGGCTCACGCTTGGCGGGCTGATCGGCAGCGGCGAGCTCGGACCGCCTGTCTGCGTGATCTTCGAGGGCGTCGACGCCTCGGGGAAGGGAGGGGCGATCAAGCGGCTCGTCGCGCAGCTCGACCCGCGCCACGTCCGCGTCGTGCAGTTCGCCGCTCCCACCCGTGACGAGAAACGGCACCACTTCCTCTGGCGCTTCTGGCCGAAGCTGCCCGGATGGGGTGGGATGTCGGTCTTGGACCGCTCCTGGTACGGCCGCGTCCTCGTCGAGCGGGTCGAGGGGTTCGCGGTGAGGGAGCAATGGCTCCGCGCCTACGACGAGATCAACGACTTCGAGCGGACCCTCTCCGACGAGGGAATGATCCTGATCAAGTTCTGGCTCCACATCTCGCCGGAGGAGCAGCTGAAGCGCTTCAAGAAGCGGGAGAAGGAGCCGCTCAGGACGTGGAAGCTGACGGACGAGGACTGGCGCAACCGCGAGAAACGCGACGCCTACGACGCGGCGGTCGAGGACATGGTCGCCCGAACCAGCATCGAGCCCCACGCCGTCTGGCATCTGATCCCGGGCGACTCGAAGCGCTATGCGCGCGTCGCGGTGATCGAGACCGCGATCGCGGAGATCGAGGCGGGGATGCGGCGGCACGGCCTTGAACCGCCGAAGCCCATCGACGAGGATTGACCGACAGGAGAGGGGAGCACGGGAGATGACCGAGACGCGTAGCGACGGCATCGCAGTCGTGTCGGGCGAGGGCGAGCGCGTCCGTAGCCCGCTCGGAGGCGACATCACCTTCATCGTCACGGGCGAGCAATCGAACGGGGCACTGGCGGCGCTCGAGGCGGTCAACCAGCCCGGCGAGGGGCCGCCGCTGCACTTCCACGGCCGCGAGGACGAGACCGTCTACGTCCTCGAAGGCGAATTCCGCTGGAAGCTGGGCGACGAGCTCAGCATCACCGGCCCGGGTTCCTTCGTCTTCATCCCGCGCGGGCTGCCACACACCTGGCAGGTCATCGGCGGTCAGCCGGGCAGGATGCTGGTCACGTTCGCGCCCGCCGGCATGGAGGGCTTCTTCGAACGGCTCTCGACCTCCACCGAGTTCGACCCCGAGGCCTTCCGCGCCGCCGCCTCGGAACACGCCATGGAGGTCGTCGGGCCGCCGTTGGCGGATTCCGACCCGCTCTGAGCATCTACTGCGGGTTCGGTCCCTCCCAGGCCGGCGGGTTGTCGCCGTGGCGGTGGACGATCTTCCACTGGCCGTCCTCGCGGCGGTAGACGTGGGTTGAGCGAACCGTGACCTCTTCGGGCGGGCGGTCGTCGATCGAGCCGGTGAAGCGCTCGTAACCGATCACGTACGCCATCTCGCCGATGAGATCAGCGACCTCGACGTCGTATCGGTAGTCGATGACGTTCGAGAACCTCGAAGCGATCCAGGGAAAGAGCTCGCACAACTCATCCCATCCCGATGTGAACATGCCCGCGGCGCCGAACAGCGTGACCGGGTCGCGATGCGACCAGAGCTCCATCCGAGGGCCGGCATCCCCCTAGTCGGGAGCCTGTGGGCGCTTCGCGCGCTCGCGCGGGCGCATGCGCAGGCCGGCCACGACGATCAGGACGGCGCCGGCGAGGGCGACGAAGATCGCATAGTGGAGGTCGTAGGGCTCGTCGTGACCGGCGAGGGTGAACCGGGGCCGATCCGCGATCCGGTAGAGCACGATCAGCGCCGCCCAGGAACCTGCGGCCACGAACAGGCCCCACTCCCGAAGCGGGCGCGGCGGCACGTACCCGCCGCCGCCCTGCAGCGCCAGGAACGTGGTGGAAGCGGCGATCACGACCAGGGCGCCCTCGGCCCAGCCGAACGCGCCGATCCCGGTCAGCACGAGGTCATTAGAGATCGGCGATTCGTACCAGGGGAGCAGGAGGCTGCCGATCATCACAGCGGACCCGATCACCGCGATCCGCTCGTTCGCCCCCAGGCCGCGGAGGTCCCGGACCAGCTTGCGAGAGAAGGGCCGCCTAGTCGAGCGGCTCGCGGCCACCGTAACCCCCCTCGAGGTCGTGCCAGTAGCCGACCTCGTCCTCGCCGAGCTCCCAGCACAGATAGACCTCCCGGCCGTCTATCAGCGCGGGAAAGTCGACAAGGCCCCGGTCTATGTCCCGCAGAACGAGCCCGGCCTGCTCGACGGTCTCCAGCAGGCGCCTGACCTCGAGAAACGCGACACCGACCTGCCGGCCCTCCTCGCCGCCACCGTTCGTCGGCGCGGCCTCGGAGAGCGCCTCGTGCGCCTCGGCGTCCGTCAGCTCATCCCTTGCTTCGCGGAGCTGAGTGAGCAGCGTCGTCAGCTGCGGCAGCAGGGCGTTCGCCTGCTCCCGGCTGAAGTGCCGCTCGTGGACGAGCTCGGTGCCCTCGTCGGTCACGCGCGGGCCGCGGTATGTGCGGCGGCGGTGTTTGTGGCCGCCGTTGATGCAGCCAGGCGCTCCCTGAGCAGTCCCGCATCCCCCTCGCCGATGGTGCGCAGCTGGCCCTGGAACGCCAGGTGCCAGTGATCAGGGGGCCACTTGCGGACGTGTTCCAGCTCGGTCGCCAGCTCCTCGGCTGGAACAAAGTCCTCCTCGGGGAGGACCAGGACGGGCTCGGCCTCGACGCGCCACGGGTAGGCCTCGACCTTGCCCTTCTTTCCCGGCCAGATCGGCGTGCGGTCCTCGAACATCTCGGACTTGACGCGGGCGATGCCTCCGAACGCCTGTACCCCGGTCACGTAGAAGAAGATCTCGTCGCCCGGCTCGAACTGCTCGGCCTGCCGGCGGCGACCCTCCTTGAATCCGATCAGGTCGAAGCGGCGCTCGACGTTGATGCGAAAGTTCTCGAGCGACCCTGTGAGGATCCAGCTGGTCGGGCCCTCTTCGGTCACGCCACGATTCTATGAAGAGCTGGCGCGATCACCGGAGACCGCGTGCCGCAGGCCGTCCAGGAGCTTTTCGACCTGGCCCCTCAGATAGCTCTTGGTATGGAGTGCGGCTGCTGCCCGCGCTCCGAGGCTGCGCCTCGTCGCGAGCTCCTCGATGCCGAGTTCGACCTCCGCGAACGTTCCGTCCTGGGCCTGAGTCAGCAGCCAGTGGGAGTAGAAGCCCGAGAGCTGGCACTTCATCTTGAGTTCGTGCATGTCCTCCAGCTCCTCGACCTTGAATGGCGTCGTCGCTTTGAGGCCCAATGGGCCCTTACTGGTGACGTCGAACGTCGAGCCCTTCTCGATCTTCGTCGGAGCGCCGGTGACGGCGATCATGTCCTCGCTCCACTCGGGACCGCGGACGGGATCGCAGAGGACGCTCCAAACCTCCTCGATCGGGGCCTGGATCAACGCCTGCTGCTTCCAGGAAGACATCAGGCCCGGACCGCCTCGCGCGCCCGTTCGGCGAGGGCCGGGGCCCCGAGCTCTTCGTACTCGGTGGCCGCCTCATCGAGCAGGTCGTTGGCGGCTTCCGGATCTGAGTCGGTGAGCAGCGTGCCGCGCAGCGTCAGGCAGCGGGCGGCATCGAGCGGGCGGCCGAGGTCGAACCAGCGCTGGCGCGCCTCCTCGATCGCGCCGGCGCAAGCCTCCGGATCCTCGGCGGCCGCACCGGCGGCCTCGGCCTTGGCGGCCTGGCCGACCGGGTAGTGCAGCCGTCCCGCCAGCCGCTCCGCCTCCTCGGCCGCCGCCCGCGCCTGTTCGTCTCGGCCGGCGAGAGCGAGCGCGACCGCTCGCGCCGAGATGGCCTCGACCGACTGGGCGATCAGTCCGGCCCGCTCGCAGATGTCGAGCGCCCGGGCGAGCTCGGTCTCGGCGCCGGCCAGGTTCCCGCTGTCGCGCAGGGCCGCAGCGAGCCAGAACAATGCTGAGAACGCCACCTCGGAGCGCCCAACCTGCTCGCCCTGCTCATGTGCACGCGTGTAGTAACGGACTGCGTCGTCCCAGCGCCCGGCCCGCCAGCTGAGGATCCCGCGCATCACGTCGGGGAAGCAGAGCTTCCCATGCAGGCCCTCGCGCTCGGCGAGCTTGGCGCTCGCCTCCGTTGCGCGCTCGACCTCCTCCCAGTCCGCCCCGTGGACGGCGAGCTGACCGAGGGAGGCGTGCAGCTCGACCTGGGAGGGGAGGTCGCCGACCTCTTGCGCGATCTCGAGCGCCTCGCGGTAAGCCTCGGCCGCGCCCTCGTAGTCGGCCTCCGAGACCTCAAGGTGGTAGCCGAGGGTGAGCAGCGCGCGGACCGCCTCGGCGCGGTCGGACTCGCGGGCGAGGGCAACCGAGCGCTCCAGGTTCTCGCGGGCCTTCTCGGAGTCGCCGATGCGGCCGAAGACACGGCCGAAGATGCCGTGCGCGCGGCTTGCGGCTCGCGCCTCGTCGAGGCGCTCGGCGAGCCGAAGCGCCTTCTCGGAGGCATAGATGGCGAGCATGTTGTCCCCGGTGTGCATGTAGAGGGAGGCGGCCTCCTCGTAGAGGCGAACGAGCTCGATGCAGGGGGGACCGTCCTTGAGCAGGTCGATCCCGCGCTGGTAGTTGTCGATCGAGGCGCGCCGCTCGCCCTTGTGCCAAAGGGCCGCGCCGATCTTGCGGTGGAGGTCCGCGACCCGGGCGAGATCCTCCTCGGAGCGGTGGTAGCTGAGGCAGCGCTCCCAGACGCTGACCGCGGCGTCGACCCGCCCCATCCGGAGCGCGACGTCACCCTGCTTCTCCCCGATGCGGGCGACGATGGCGGGATCGAGCGACTCGGAGATCTCGAGCGCGGCCGTGTAGCGATCGAACGCCTCCGCGTTCGAATAGAGCGCTGCGGCGGCGTCGCCGGCCGCCTCGAGCGACTCGAGAGCCTGCCCCTGAAGCTTGGTGAGCTCGTCGCGGTCCAGGCCGGCCTCGGATCCGAGGGCCGAGGCGCGCGCGAAGTGCTCGGCGATCAGGCCGATGGCCCCGTCGCTGCGCTCCCCCGCGCGCTCGCGGAAGAACTCGGCGACCTCGACGTGCTTGCGGCAGCGAACCGACTTGGGAAGCATCGAGTAGGCGACATCTCGGATCAGGACGTGCTTGAACGCATACTCCCGCTCGCCGGCGAGCCGGCTCGCGGAGCTCGGCACCAGGAGGTCCTTCTCCTCCAGGGTGGCGAGCGTTGGGCCGAGTTCGAGCCCCTCCTCGACGGCGGTGGATTCCAGCGCGCGCTCCCAGAACGTCTGGCCGATCACGGAGGCCGACTGGAGGAGCCTGCGCTCCCGCCGGTCGAGGGAGTCGAGCCGGGCGGCGAGCAGCGACTGGACGGTTCGCGGCAGCGTGTCCGCCTCGGTCGTCTCCTCTTCGATCAGGCGGTTCACCATCTCCTCGGCGAACAGCGGATTGCCGCCGGAGCGCTCGGCCACCTGGGGCACGACCTTTCCGGCACCGTTGCCGCTGCTCGGCATCAGCGCTTCGACAAGCTCTCGAGTCTCATCGCCGGTGAGCGGCTCAAGCGCGATCGTCGTCGCGTTGCGGCGGCCGCCACCCCAGTCGGGGCGCCGCTCGAGAAGCTCGTCGCGGCTCAGGCAGACGAGCAGCAGGGGGGCCCGGACCCAGCGCGTGAGGTGGTCGATCAGGTCGAGCATCCCCTCGTCAGCCCAGTGGATGTCGTCGATCGCGAGGACCAGCGGCTTGCGGCGGGCGATGCCCTCGACGGCGGCGCGTGCGGCGGAGAAGAGCGCCTCTCGCATTCGCTGCGGATCCTCCTCGGAGGGACGCAGCTCCTCCGGTGGCTCGAGTCCGAGTGGGAGCGCGAGCAGTGCCGCGTTGCGCTCGCCCGCGGACTCGTCCCCGAGCTCGCTCATCAGTTGGGTCACTCCCGAGCGGAGCTTCTCCCATGCCGCCTCGGGGGTGTCCGTGTCACGGATCTCGAACTCATCGCTGAGGACCTCCGCCAGCGCCCAGTACGCGATCCCCGCGCCGTAGGGCGGGCACTGTCCTCTCCGGATGGTCGGTGGGTCGTCCGAGGAGCCGAGGTTGGACATCAGCTCTCGAAGCAGCCGCGACTTGCCCACGCCCGCCTGGCCGATGACTGTGACGAGATGAGGCCGACCCTCCCGCTCGACCCGCTCTACCAAGGAGGCGAGCAACCCGGCCTCCTCGTCGCGCCCGATCAACGGCGTTTGGGCGCGGCCGGCGCCGCGGCGCGGCTCGGAGAGCACGCCGGTCGCCTCCCAAGCGGGAACCGGCTCCTCCTTCCCCTTCAAGGTGAGCGGCTCGAGCCGCTCGTAGGCGATCGCCTCCCCGGTGGCCCGGTAGGTCGTCTCCCCGACCGTGACGCTTTCCGGCCGGCCTGCGGCCTGCAGCCGCGCGGCGACGTTGACGGGGTCGCCCATCACGGTGTAGCGATCGCCGACGGCGCCCGCCATCACCTCGCCGGAGTTGATGCCGACGCGTAGCGAGAACTCGACTCCGTACTTCTCCCGGCTCTCGCGATTGGCGCCCTCCATCGCGTCCTGCATCGCCAGTCCCGCCCGGACGGCGCGCTCGGGATCGTCCTCATGGGCGATCGGCGCTCCGAATACCCCCATCACGTTGTCTCCGATGAACTTGTCGATCGAGCCGCCGAAGCGCTCGATCTCCTCGCCAAGCCGCCGCAGCGTGCGGTCGACGAGCGCCTTCACGGCCTCCGGATCCATCCGCTCGGCGGCCGCTGTGTATCCGGACAGGTCGGCGAATAGGATCGTCGCCTGGCGGCGCTCCTCGGGTGGTGCCTCGGCGGCGGGGGCCGCGGCTGGCGCAGCACCGGGCACATCGCCGAGCGCGGTGCCGCACTCCATGCAGAATTTCGCTCCCGGCGGGTTCTCCGCGCCGCAGCTCGGGCAAGCTGGCGCGAGCTCGGCGCCGCAGGACATGCAGAAGCGGGCGCGGTCCGGATTCTCCGCGGCGCAGCTAGGACAGGTCCTCCTCCCCTCCATCGGTTTCAGGATAGGACGCGGGAACTGCGGCGGGCGTTAACGGCGTTGCGCTACCCTGCGGCGCCGCTTGACCCGGATTCGCTTCTCAGCCGCGCTCGCGCTCGCCCTCCTCAGTGCGCTGCTGCTCGCGGCCTGCGGAGGAGAGGGCAGCAACGAGGAGGACCCTCAGCAGGTCCTGGCGCAGACCTTCAGCAACCCGACCCCGATCAAGAGCGGGAACTTCGACCTCGACATCAAGATCGAGGCCAACGGCGGCCAGAGCCCGGGCACCCTCGAGGTCAAGCTCGGCGGCCAGTTCCAGAGCCAGGCGCAGGATCAGTTCCCGCAATTCGACTTCGACGTCTCGCTCAGGGCTGAGAGCGGCTCGCAGACGATCTCGGGCAGCGGTGGCCTGACGGCCACCGGCGATCGAGCGTTCGTGAACATCCAGGGCACCGAGTACACGGTCCCGCAGCAGCTCTACGACCGGTTCACGGCCAGCTACACGCAGCTGCAGGGCCAGAACGGGTCCAATCCACAGTCCGGTCTGCTGGAGAGGCTCAACATCGACCTGTCCAGGTGGCTGACCGACCTGAAGAACGAGGGCAACGACGACGTCGAGGGCCAGCCGACGGTCCACATCTCCGGTAAGGCGAACGTCCCGCAGGTCGTCGACGACTTGAAGACGATCGCGAAGGATGCCGGCCGGTCCCTGGGGAACATCGACGTCAGCGGGCTCGACCAGCTCAACAGCGCGATCCAGTCCGGCGACGTCGATGTGAACTCGGGCGAGACCGACAAGCAGCTGCGCAGGCTCGGCCTGGCGTTCACCCTGAAGCCGCCGGCCGGCACGCCGGGCGCCCCCGATTCGATCGATCTCCACTTCCAGCTCAATCTCGCCGACGTCAACAAGCCGCAGACCATCCAGGCGCCCACCGGCGCTCAACCGCTGACGCAGAGCGTCCTGGAGCGGCTCGGGATCAACCCTTCGCTGCTCGGCGGAGCGCTTCGTGGCGGACTCGGCGCGGGCGGGGTGCTGCCGGAGTCGGGCGGTTCGACGGCGGCTCCCAGCGAGTCCGCGGCCCAGGCCTATCAGCAGTGCCTCTCTCAGGCGTCGGGGGTCGAGGCCCTGCAGCGCTGCGCGAACCTGCTCGGCCAGTAGCCCTTCCCGGGCCCACGTAAGCTGCGGCGTCCGTGGAAGCAGGGAACACAGAGCGCCGCGGCACGCCCTCGTTCGGATGGCGGTTCCTCACGAGCCCGAGCGGGTGGCCCTACCTGCTGGCCCCCTTCATCCCGATCGCGATCGCCCTGAGGCTGATCGATGCCGGGGCGGGGCTGATCTTCTTCTCGGCCGCGCTGGGGGTGATCCCGACGGCCGCGCTGATGGGAAGGGCGACCGAGGAGGTGGCCGCGCGCTCCGGACCGGGTATCGGCGGCCTGCTCAACGTCACGTTCGGGAACGCGCCTGAGCTGATCATCGCCCTGTTCGCCCTGGAGAAGGGCCTGCAGGAGGTGGTCAAGGCTTCGATCGTCGGCTCGATCCTCGGGAACATCCTGTTGGTTATGGGGGCCGCGATGCTCGCCGGTGGCCTCGTGCCCGGTCGGAAGGTGCAGCGCTTCGACCGCACTGCCGCGAGCGTCCAGGCGCTGATGCTGATCCTGGCTGTGGCCGCGCTCGTCATGCCGGCGATCTTCGAGCTGGTCGAGGGCCAGGGTCTCCCAGGGGTGAACCAGGAGCGGGTCAGCTTCGACAGCACCGTCGAGCACCTCTCGCTCGCGGTCGCCATCGTCCTGATCTTCACCTACGTCGCCGGCCTCTTCTTCAGCCTGAAGACCCACCGCGAGCTCTTCAACCCGCACGGCGACGATGAGGACGATCACGACGACACCTGGGGCTGGTCGATGCGGACCTCGGTGATCGCCCTCGCCATCGCCGGCGTGGCAGTGGGGGTGATGTCGGAGATCCTCGTGGGCTCGATCGAGGCTGCCTCCCACACGGTCGGCTTGAGCGAGTTCTTCATTGGCGTGATCGTGATCGCGATCGTCGGCAACGCGGCGGAGCACTGGGTGGCGGTCCTCGTGGCCGTCAAGGACAAGATGGACCTCTCCGTCAACATCGCGATCGGGTCGAGCGCCCAGGTGGCGATGTTCGTGGCCCCGGTGCTCGTACTCGTCTCGTTCTTCCTCGGCCCGGGGCCGATGCCGCTGGTCTTCAACGGCTTCGAGATCGCCGCGATCTTCCTCGCGGTCCTCGTGGCCCACCAGGTGACGAACGAGGGAGAGTCGACCTGGTTCGAGGGCGTCCAGCTGTTGTCGCTCTACGTCATCCTCGGCCTCACCTTCTACTTCGCCTAGGGCCGCGCGGATGGACTTCGTCTATCTCGTTGCGAGCTTCGCCGTCATCCTCGCCGGCGCGCTGCTGTTCACGAACGCCGTCGAGTGGATCGGCCACCGGCTTGAACTGGGGGAGGGGGCCGTTGGAAGCCTGCTCGCCGCCGTCGGCACCGCGATGCCCGAGACCCTGATCGCGGTCGTCGCCCTGATCGGCGCGACCAAGAGCGAGGACGTGGCGGTCGGAGCGATCGTCGGCGCACCCTTCCTGTTGGCGACGCTCGCGATGGGGCTGGTCGGGCTGGTGGCCTACATCTACCGCCACCGCCGTGAGCAGGGCATCGAGCTGCGCGCACACGTCCCGACCCTGGACCGCGACCTCGCCTTCTTCCTGGTCTTCTTCTCCCTCGCCCTCGCGCTCGGCTTCGGGGCATCCGAGGGAATCAGGCTCGTCGCCGGGATCCTCTTCTTCCTCGCGTATCCCGTCTACGTCTGCCTCACCCTCCTGCGCGGCGGGGAGGCCCAACCAGAGGAGACGCTCAACCCGCTGATCATGGAGCGGCGCCCCGGGCGCGAGCACGATCCGGGCATGGGGGTCGCGGTGCTCCAGTTCCTGGTCGGGCTCGCGGCGATGGTGGGCGGCGCTCACCTCTTCGTCGAGGAGCTGCTCGAGGTGGCCGAGGACATCGGGGTTGAGGCGATCGTCCTCTCCCTGATCCTGGCGCCGCTCGCCACCGAGCTGCCGGAGAAGGTGAACAGCTTCTTCTGGGTCCGCGACGGCAAGGACTCCCTCGCCCTCGGCAACATCAGCGGCGCGATGGTCTTCCAGTCGATGATCCCCGTCGGGATCGGGCTCCTCTTCACGGACTGGGATTTGAGCGGCAACGCGGCGGTCTCGGTCGCGCTCGGCTTGGCCGGCGGTGTGATCGCCTACTGGGCGCTCCGCCTGCGCGACCGCTTCGAGCTGCCCGCGGTGCTCGGGTGGATCTCGCTCTACGCGGCGTTCATCGTCGTCGTCGCCGTGTGAGCGGCCGAGCCGCTAGACGCGGACGTCGAGAATTCGCGTCACGGGAAGGGGTGGCTGTGAGACATCACGTCCATGAACTTCCTGCATCTGCTGCACGAACCACCGGCTGATCTCCGCATCAGACGAGACGAAGCGCTGGTGGGCCTCCGGATCGGTTGCCTCGATGTAGACGATGGCTAGGGTGCCGCCATCCGGCATCTGCTGATGCCAGACGGCCTGGCGGGTGATCCCGGCGTCCTTCAGCGCGGCGTCATATTCATCCCGGCGGGCGCCCGCCATCTCATCCCTCGTCTGGCGATCAAGATCCTCCTTCCCACGCATGATGGGAATGGCAAACACGATCTCGGTCATAGCGCTTTCCTTTCGTCGAGACGACGATCTTTGCGTTCCGGCTAGGGCAGCTCGTACTCGAGCGTGAGGGTGTGGTTCCCCTCCTCGTCCGCCAGCATCGTTCCCTCTCCCGTGATGTCCTCCAGGTCGCCGGTCCCCGTGCCCGGCACGATCACGCCGGTGTTGGTGACGCCCGCCGGCCCCATCAGACCTGTGTGCTGGAAGACGAAGCCGCCTCTCCTGCCGTGGAGCGTGCCGGTGATCCGATCGTGGCCGACGTAGCCGCCCCCGCCCTCCGACTTCGCGATCAGGAGCTCGGCCGCGCTCGATCCCTCGAGGTCACCGCTGAAGGTGCGTTCGATGTGGACGCGGCTGACCTCGGCTCCCTCGGCCTCGCCGTAGGGCTCTTCGTCGTAGCGGTCGTTGGTGAAGGTTGCGGAGGCGTTCACGCCGACGCGAGCTGGCCGAGCGCCTCGAGGACGACCTCGTCGTGCGTCTTCGGAGAGACCTTCGGGAAGACCTTGACGACCTTGCCCTCGGGGTCGATCAGGAATGTCGCGCGCGTCACGCCGAGATAGGTCTTGCCGTACATCTTCTTCTCGCCCCAGACGCCGTAGAGCTCCGCGACCTCGTGGTTCTCGTCGGCGAGCAGGGTGAAGTCCAGCCCGTACCTCTCGGCGAACTTTCGCTGCGCGGTCACGGTGTCGGGGGAGACGCCGACCACGCGCGCGCCCGAGCCCTCGTAGTCGTTGCGGTGGTCCCGGACGCCGCAGGCCTGGGCCGTACAGCCGGGTGTATCCGCCTTCGGGAAGAAATAGAGGACGAGGGGCGCTCCGCGGAGGTCGCTGAGCTTCACCTCGTTGCCGTTTTGGTCCGGGAGCGTGAAGTCCGGGGCTTCCTGCCCTTCCGCGACCACTAGTCCTCCTCTATGTCCTCGCGACCAGGGTCCTGGCCGTCCTCGTCCGCGTCCAGCTCGTCATCGCCCTGCTCGAGCGCGGTCTCCGAGACCGACCCGCCTGCCCCGGGGTGGTAGCGGGTCTGGAAGTCCTCGAGCAGCCGGTCGCGCTGCTCCTCGTCGACCGGGACCTCGTCGGCGATCCGTACCCAGTCGGCTCCCTCGAAGGCCTCCAAGTTGAAGACCTCCTGGTCGATCGAGGCAGAGTCGTCGACGACGACCACGACCTCCGTCTGCGGGTTGAAGTAGGTGCCGGGAACGTCGGCGAGCTGCTCGAGCTCCATCACCCGGCTCTCTGCGTCGCTTGCCTCCACGGGTGGATCTTATTGACCGAGGTTCTCCAGGTCTCGGAGCTGGCGGTCGACCTCGGCGTCCACGTCGAGCGGCTCCTTGCCCTGGCGCTCGCGGCGCTCGTTCCGAGCGACCACCAGCTGGCGGACCTCCTCGCGAAGCGCACGATCGTCGCCCAGGCTCGGACCGGCAGCGTCCGCGGACAGAAGCTTCTCGACCTCAGCATCCACGTCGAGGGCCTCGCGGCCCCTGGCGACGCCCCGATCGGAACGCGCCTGAATCATCTGCCGGATCTCCTCCTCGCGCACCTCTGCCGAGACGGCGTGCACGGGAGCCCCGGAGCTCTGCGGGAAGTCCTGCTCGAGGGCGAAGTCGCCCTTGCCGATCTTCTGCAGCGCGTTTCCGGCGCCCATCGCGAAGACGAGGGCGCCCAGCGGCAGCGCCACGAGCACCACGATGATGAAGACCGTGCCCAGCTGGAGCGATGCGAGCAGGGGCATGTGCACACCTTAGAAGTCCTGTGATCGTGCGTGCCTCAGGCGTGGTCGGATTGAACCTGCGCTTGGCCGCCACGCGATCGGGTACTCTTCAGGGACTGGCTGACTGACCAGTCAATCAGCCGCCCAAAGACTTCAAATCCACCGAAGGAGCAGGCATCCGTGGTTGATCTGACCCTCACCGACGAGCAGAAGGACTTGCGCGAGCTCGCGCACAGCTTCGCCGAGAAGGACATCCGCAAGGTCGCTTGGGACTACGACAAGGAAGGGACCTGGCCGCAGGAGATCATCGAGAAGGCCTGGGAGATTGGCCTGATGAACACCCACATCGCCGAGGAGTACGGCGGCGCGGGGCTCGACTACCTCTCCGGCTGTCTGATCGAGGAGGAGATGGGCTGGGGCTGCTCCGGCATCGGCACCTCTCTGATGGCGAACGGCCTGGCCGCAGCGCCCGTGTCGCTCGGCGGTTCCGAAGAGGTCAAGAAGGAGTACCTCGGCATGCTCACCGAGGCTCCGAAGCTCGCCTCCTTCTGCCTGACCGAGCCGGACGCCGGCTCAGACGTCTCGGGCATGAAGACCACCGCCGCCAAGAAGGGCGACAAGTGGGTCATCAACGGCTCCAAGTGCTTCATCACGAACGGCGGCTACGCCGACTGGTTCACGGTCTACGCCAAGACCGACAAGGAAGCCGGGCACCGCGGCATCTCGGCATTCGTCGTCCCCAAGGACGACACGGTGACGGTCGACAAGAAGGAGGACAAGCTCGGACAGCGCGCCTCCAACACCGCCACGATCACCTTCAACGAGACCGAGATCCCCGCTGAGAATCTGCTCGGCGAGGAGAACCACGGTTTCAAGCTGGCGATGATGACGCTCGACCGGACCCGTCCGGGAGTCGCCGCGATGGCAGTGGGTATCGCAAAGGCCGCGCTCGAGTTCGCAGCGGACTACTCGAAGGAGCGTGTGCAGTTCGGCGTCCCGATCGCCATGCACCAGGCGGTCGCGTTCATGATCGCCGACATGGCGACCAAGGTCGAGGCCTCCCGCCTGCTCGTCTGGCAGTCGGCCGTCCTGCTCGACCAGGGCAAGCGCAACACCCTCGCCGCGTCGCACGCGAAGCGGTTCGCCGCTGACTCCGCGATGGAGGTCACCACCGACGCCGTGCAGGTCTACGGCGGGTACGGCTTCATCAAGGAGTACCCGGTCGAGAAGCTGATGCGCGACGCCAAGATCATGCAGCTGTACGAGGGCACCTCGCAGATCCAGCGCCTCGTGATCGCCAAGGAGCTCCTCATGGGCCGCCAGGCCGAGGAGGAGACGCCCGAGGCGAAGGCGCTCCGCGAAAAGGCAGCCGCCGAGAACGGCACAGGCGCCGCGGCCCCGAAGGAGCCCGCCGCGGCGTAAGCCCCGGCCCTCGACTGATCCTCACGAGCGCCCCGGAGATCCGGGACGCTCGTCGTTTGGGGCCGGGAGAATCAGCCGGTGGCCGAAGGGGAGCGACTCAGTGACCGGTTGGAGGGCTGGTTCCAAAGCCCTGGACCGAAGACGCTCGGCAGCCTGACCGAGCTCTTTCAGGAGAAGAGCTTCGCGGTGCTCTTCGTGCTTCTCCTCGCCCTGTCGGCCCTGCCGCTTCCTACGGGCGGCGTGACCAACGTCTTCGAGTTGATCGCGATGCTGCTCGCACTGGAGCTGATCGCCGGCCGGAAGAAAGTCTGGTTGCCTGAGCGATGGAGGCGCCGCGAGCTCGGCGGAGTCGAGCAGAACCGCTCCTCCGAGCGACTGCTCAGGTGGATCCGCTGGCTGGAGCGCCACTCGCGGCCTCGGCTCGGCTTCCTGCTGACGCACCGCCTCAGCGGTGTGTTCTTCGGTGCTCTCGTCTTCGTTCTGACCCTGGCCGGGTTCGTCGCCCCGCCCTTCACCGGGCTCGACACCCTGCCGTCGCTCGGTGTCGTCCTGCTCAGCCTCGGCGTCCTGCTCGACGACGCGTTGCTGGCCTTGGTGGGAGTGGTCGTCGGCGCGATCGGCGCCCTGCTCGTCGTGATCCTTGGGAAGCTCGCCTACAGCGGCGTGCGCAGCCTGTTCTAGCCCCAGAGGACTTACGAGTAAGCAGGTCCGTACACTCGCCGCGATGGCGACGGGCCGGCCATCCGACGCCTTCGGCGGCGACATCAGGCGGAGAGACGTCTTCCCGCTGCTGGTCCTGCACCTGCTCGGCCAAAAGCCGGCCTACGGCAATCGGCTGATCGAGTCGATCGAGCGGATCACCAAGGGCGCGATCTCGGTGAACCCCAACACGATGTACCCGCTGCTCAGGGACCTCGAGGGGCGGGGCCTGGTCGACGCCAGCTGGGAGCACCCGGACCGGCGGACCCGTCGCTACTACTCGATCACGCCGGCCGGCCGGCGCGAGTACAAGCGCCTGCGGGCCGAGGTCGAGCCGTTCCTCGACTCGGTGATCAACTCGGTGTCACTGCTCAAGGAGGAGATCTACGGGGACTCGGCGCGGAGCTGATCGGGCTTCCGCAGGAAGGCGCAGACTTCGCCGATGCGGTCGAAGCCCAGCCGCTCGTACAGCTTCCAGGGCCAGTCGCCCGCGTCGGCCACGATGAAGGTGAGGTCGTCTCCTCGCTCCCGTGACGCGCTCGCCGCAGCCGTGACGACCGCGCTCGCGAGGCCCTCCCCCCGGCGCTCCGGCAGGGTGCCCACCGTTTCGACCTGTCCGATCCCGTCGCGCCCGTAGAGCACGCATGACGCGGCCGGCGTCCGATCGGGAGGCGCGGCGAACCAGCGCCCGTTGCCGACGGAGCCAAGGCGGGCGTCCCGGATGAACCGCTGCTCGACGGCGTCCAGGCTGAAGTCGGGGTCCGCCTCGGCGACCGCCCGCCGGACTGGCTCGACCGCTGCGCGGAGAACCTCCTGCGCGGGACCGGTCTCGCGATCGGGCTCTCGCGTGAGCACCATGTAGACGCTTCGCCACACCTCCCAGCCGTCGAGCTCCTGGAATCCCGGAACAAGCCGTTCGGCATATGCGGGATCGACCGGCACGACGAAGCGATGTTCGATTCGGCGCGGAGCGAGCACCTGGTCGGCGAGCTCGGCGAGGGCCTCGGCACCGAGGTCGGTCGTATGGACCTCGAGGTAGTTGTCCGACCACATCGCGTTGGTCTTGGGGTTGTTGATCAGCCGCCCCCAGTCGAACTCCTCGACGGTTTCTGAGGAGTCGCGCTCCAGGGTCAGCTCGAACTCGCTCAGGCGGCGGAGGAGCTCCGGTTCAGAGGTCGCGCTCATAGAACAACATCACAGGCCCGTCCGGTCCCCCCTCGCGGTTGATGAACCCCGCGCTCTCGTAGAGCCTGCGCGCCGCCTCGTCGTCCTCGCTGGTGCTCAGCTCCATGTTCTCGGCGCCCTCGCCGCGCGCCGTGCCCATCGCCGCCTCGAGCAGCGCCCGCCCGAGCCCGTTCCGTCGCAGCTCGGGCACCACGTAGAGCTCCTCGAGATAGCAGTGCAGGCCGGCCGAGTAGACCCAGGGCCGGAAGCGGAGCTGGGCGAAGCCGTCGGGGTTGTCGCCGACGAGCAGCACGATCATCTCCTTGTTTCGGATCAGCTCGCCGTAGCGCTCCTCCAGCGTCTCGACACCGGGGCTCGGTTCGTCGAACTCGGCCTGGAAGTCGTGAAGGAGCCTGGCGACCCCGGGGGCGTCGCCGGGCGTGGCGCGGCGAACCTGTGGCGCGGCGGGGCTGTCGGGTTGGGGGGACGGCATCGACCCGAGCCTAATAGCCTTCCCGTCCAACCGACCTTCGGAGGAACCTCTGAAATGTTCGTCTTCAAGGCCGCCGTGCTGGGCGGCGGCACGATGGGCGGCGAGATCGCCCAGGTCATCGCCAACGCCGATATCCCGGTCGTCGTCAAGGACGTCGAGCAGAAATTCGTCGACGCGGCGCTCGAGAAGTCCCGCGCGGTCACCAAGCAGCAGCTCGACAGGCTCGTCTCGAAGGAGAAGGTGACCCAGGAGCAGGCCGACTCCCGCCTCGACGAGGTGATGGGGCTGATCACGGCCACCACCACCTACGACGAGTTCGGCGACGTCGATTTCGTCATCGAGGCCGTTCCGGAGCGGATGGAGATCAAGAAGGCGGTCTACCGCGAGCTCGATGAGGCGACGCCCGGCCACGCGATCCTGGCCTCGAACACCTCCTCGCTCTCGATCACGAAGATGGGCCGCGAGACCCTTCGGCCGAACAAGGTCGTCGGCTTCCACTTCTTCTTCCCGGCCTCGGTGATGCCCCTCGTGGAGATCATCAGCGGCGAGGACACCTCCCGCGAGACCGTCACTACGGCCTTCAACTTCGCCCAGAAGATCCGCAAGCAGCCGATCACCTGCAAGGAGGTGCCGGGCTTCGTCGTCAACCGGATCCTCAACTCGGGTGTCGGCGAGGTCTGGCGCGAGCAGGAGGAGAAGGGCCTCTCGATCAAGAAGGTCGACGACGCGATCGCGGGGGCGAACATCACCCCGATGGGCCCGTTCTTCCTGATCGACATGCTCGGTCTGGACACGGTCCTCCACGTCGCGGAGTACCTGAACGAGTCATACGGAGACCGCTTCTACGTCCACAAGGGGATGCAGAAGCTGGTCGCCGACGGCAAGCTCGGCGCGAAGTCCGGCGGCGAGGGCTTCTACAAGGACTGCGAGCCGAACATCGAGGGAGATGCCGATCCGGATGGCGAGGAGCTCGCGGACCTGCTCATGCTGAAGACGTTCGTCGAGGCCTGCAAGGTGCTCGAGGAGGGTGTCGGCACCGTCCGCGAGATCGACCTCGGGATGATGGCCGGCGCCGGCCTCGACCCGCGCCGCGGCCTCTTCCCGCCCTTCTGGAAGGCCGACCTCGAGGGCCTCGACACCATCCTCGAGAAGCTCGAGCGCTACGAGGAGAGCCACGGCGAGCGCTTCGCGCCGCCGCGGACGCTGAAGCGTCTCGTCGCGCAGGGCAGGGTCGGCCTCAAGTCCGGCCACGGCTTCTACGCCTATCCGCAGGTCGAGGCCGAGGGAACGGTGAAGCTCGAGAAGCGCGGCGATGTCGCGATCGCCTGGCTGGCCAACCCGCCGATGAACGCGATCTCGCCCCAGGTGATTCAGGACCTCGGCAAGGTCTGGGAGCAGGTGAAGTCCGACGACGAGCTGAAGGCGATGGTCGTCTACTCCTCACTCCCGGTCGTCTTCTCCGCGGGCGCGGACATCAAGGCGTTCACCTCGATGGACGAGTCCTCCGGCGCCGAGCTGATCAACAACGGGCACAGGCTTATGCGCGAGCTCGGTCAGAACCGCAAGTCGACGGTCGCCGCGGTCAACGCGATCGCCGTCGGCGGGGGCTGCGAGCTGGCGATGGCCTGCGACTTCCGCGTCGCGGCGGACTCCGCGATCTTCGGCCAGCCCGAGATCAACCTCGGGATCATCCCGGGCTTCGGCGGCACCCAGCGGCTGCCGCGGCTGGTCGGTCAGTCCAAGGCGCTCGAGATGAACCTGACCGGCGACGCCGTGCTCGGTCCCGAGGCCCGCTTCCATGGCCTCGCCGACGATCTCGTTCCCGACGAGGAGCTCCTGGACACAGCGATCTCCTGGGCGCGCAAACTGGCGAGCCAGGCGCCGGTCGCCGTTGAGCAGATCAAGCAGGTCTCCTACAAGGCCGACCTCGACGAGGGCATCGAGGCCGAGAAGCAGGGCTTCGCGACCGCGTTCCTGTCCGAGGACGCCACGCAGGGAATCTCCGCGTTCCTCGCCAAGCGCAGTCCGAAATGGCAGGGCAAGTAGCCACGGCCCAGGCCGAGCGGCTCGCGGAGCTGATTCGCGAGAGCTCGTCCACGGTCGCCCTGACGGGGGCGGGGATCTCGGTGCCCAGCGGGATCCCGGATTTCCGGAGCCCGGGGGAGGGGCTGTGGGAGAAGGTCGACCCGATGGAGGTCGCGCACATCGACGCCTTCCGCCGGGACCCGGCCAAGTTCTGGAGCTTCTACCGGCCCCGCTTCGCGATGTTGGGTGACAAGGAGCCGAACGACGCCCACCGTGCGCTGGCCGAGCTCGAGCGGCGCGGCCTGCTCGAGGCCGTGATCACTCAGAACATCGACCAGCTTCATCGCAAGGCCGGATCGGAGCGCGTGATCGAGGTTCACGGCTCGATCCGCACGTCGAGCTGCCAGTGGTGCGGGGCGCAGTTCGCCCAGGAGGACGTCGAGGGGCTCTTCGATGCGGGGGGCGCCGCACGCTGCTCGTCTTGCTCGGGGCCCGTGAAGCCGGATGTGGTCCTGTTCGGGGAGCTCCTGCCCTCGGACGCGATGGCCGAGGCCGAGACCTTGGCTGCGGAGGCCGATCTCATGCTCTGCGTCGGATCCTCGCTCGAGGTCTATCCGGTCGCCGGGCTTCCCTCGGTGACCCTTGGCCGGGGCGGGCGGATCGCGGTGATCACCAAGGGCCCGACGCCCTTCGACGACGATGCCGCGGTCCGAATGGACGGCGACGTCGTCGGCGATCTCGACGCAGTGCTCGCGGCGGTCCACGGCGAAGTAGTCCCGTAGCAGATAGTTTTCTTCGCCACCTACGGTGCTACGGTTATCTCGATGGCAGTTGCGACCACACAGGAGGCCCCGGAGCGGGTCAAGGCCGCCGACGAGTGTCCGGAATGCCTGGCGGGCAACCTCGGCTGGCTGCTCACCCAGGCCCACTTCAATCTCGTCAGCGAGGTCGGCGCCGCCCTCGAGCCGCTCGGGGTCTCCAACCGCGGCTACCACGTCCTCGCCACGGCCCGCACCGGTGAGTTCACACAGAAGGAGCTCGCCGAGCGGATCGGGCTCGACAAGACCACGATGGTCGTCACGGTCGACGAGCTGGAGGAGAAGGGGCTCGCCGAGCGCCGGCCCTCCAGCACCGATCGCCGCGCGCGCGTGATCGCGGTGACCAAGGCCGGCGAGCGCGCGGTCACCCAGGGCCAGAGGATCATCGACCGGATCCAGGAGGACGTGCTCGAGAACCTGCCCGCCAAGGAGCGGAAGGTCTTCCTCGAAGCACTCGGCTCGCTGGTCAAAGACCGGCTCGGCCAGCCCGCGCCGGACGCTCCGCCGTTGCGGCGGCGCGAGCCGCGCCACTAGCTCCCGCGGCCCCGGAGCCCCCGGCAGCTCGCGCTGGCAGCGCGCGGGCATCCACCTGTGTGACGAGGCGCACATTAGGTTTCGACAAGATGATCTTGTACGAGACTATTTGCTACGGTTTTTCACACGGACTTCCACAACGACCCCGAGGGGGACACCGGGATGACAGAGATCGCAGCAGTCGACGGAACGAAGACCAGAGGGGCGCAGAGCGACCGCTCTCGCTGGATCGCGCTGGTGGTGCTCTGCGTCGGGATGCTGATGATCGTCCTCGACCAGACGATCGTGAACGTCGCCCTGCCGTCCATCAAGGACGACCTGGGCTTCTCTCAGTCCACGCTCGCCTGGGTCGTGAACGCCTACCTGATCACCTTCGGCGGCCTGCTCCTGCTCGCCGGCCGCCTCGGTGACCTGATCGGGCGGAAGACGATCTTTATGAGCGGCCTCGCGCTGTTCACGTTCGCCTCGGTTCTGTGCGGTGTTGCGCAGACCCAGGAGATGCTGGTCGGCGCCAGGTTCCTGCAGGGCGTCGGCGGTGCAACCACCTCGGCCGTGATCCTGGGCATGATCGTGACGATGTTCCCGGAGCCCCGGGATCAGGCGAAGGCGATCGGCGTCTACAGCTTCGTCGCGGCAGCGGGAGCCTCGATCGGACTGCTGCTCGGCGGTGTGCTCACCCAGGCTCTGAGCTGGCACTGGATCTTCTTCGTCAACGTGCCGATCGGGGCCGCGACCGCGCTGGCCGCTTCGCGTGTCGTCGAGAACGACAAGGGAATCGGCCTGCGTCAGGGCGCGGATGCTCTCGGCGCCGTCCTGATCACCGCGGCGCTGATGCTCGGCGTCTACACGATCGTCAAGCCCGCCGCCGACGACGGCTGGGGAGCGCCCCTGACCCTCGGCCTGGGCGCCGTCTCCCTTGCCCTCCTGGCCGGCTTCGTCGCCCGCGAGGCGACTGCACGGACGCCGTTGATCCCGCTGCGCATCTTCCGGAACAGGAACGTCTCCGGAGCCAACGCGGTCCAGGCGCTCTTCGTCGCCGGCATGTTCGGGATGTTCTTCCTGGGCAGCCTCTATCTCGAGCGGGTGCTCGGCTACGACCCACTCGAGATCGGCCTCGCCTTCCTGCCGGTTGCGCTGGCGATCGGGATCCTGTCCGTGGGTTTCTCCGAGCGGCTGGTCATGCGCTTCGGCGCGAAGCCCGTCCTGCTGGTCGGGCAGGCCCTGATCGTCGGCGGCCTGGTCCTCTTCGCTCTGACGCCCGTTCACTCCAGCTACGTGAGCGACCTTCTCGCGCCGATGCTCCTGCTGGGAATCGGGGCAGGCCTCTCGTTCCCCTCGCTGATGGGCCTCGCGATGTCGAGCGCCAGCGAACAGGACGCCGGCCTTGCGTCCGGATTGGTCAACACCTCACTGCAGGTCGGCGGCGCACTCGGCCTGGCGGTGCTGGCGACTCTCTCCGCGACCCGCACGGACGGCCTGCTGGCGAGTGGGACGTCGCCCGACACGGCCCTGACGAGCGGCTTCCACCTGGCGTTCTGGATCGGCGCCGGGCTGGTGGCGGCGGCGCTGGCCATCACCACGCTGGTGATCCGCTCCCGTCCGGCGCTCGCCGAGGCGGAGCGGCTCGAGGAGCTCGAGCCAGACCTCGAGGGCCAGCCTGCCTACTGGGAGGCCGCCTAACGCAGTTTCTCCTCGATCGCGGCCAGCTCCTTTGCGAGCTGATCGCGACGAGGACCGGGCTCCTCCCGCAGCGCCGCTCGCGCGGCTTGGAGCCCATAGCGCGCCTCGGCGTCCCGCCCCTGCTGGGCGTCGAGGCGCGCCCTCTGCATCAGCGTCTCGGCTGGATGGACCTGATCCCGCCCGGCGAGCACCGCGGCCACCCGGGACTGAGGATCGACGTCGTCGAGGCGCCCGCGATGCTGGCGCGGCAGCTGGCTCGCCTCGGTCCAACGTCCCTCTGCGAGCTCGTCGCCCGTTCCGTGGCCCAAACGGATGGCAAGCGCCTTGGTCATGCCGATCTCCTGCACGAGGGGGTCCCGCGCCTCCGCCCGCAGGGCGTTCAGCGCGCGGTTGACGATCCGGGTGGCGTCGCGCAGCTCCCGCATGCCGCGCTCGCGGTTCGCCAACGTCTCCTTGAGCCACGCGGACCCGCCCGAGGCATCCTCGAACGACACGCCGGTGACGGTGACCCGCGTGAGCGGAACCTGCTCCGGCTCGCCCGGCGCCACTGGCCGCGGCCGCCGGCGCCCCCGCCGCTGTGGCCGCGACGCGTCCAGCTCCTGCACGATCAGGACGCGCTCCGCGTCGTCTTCGCGGACCAGATAGCGGCCCTCCGGCAGGCCGATCTTGCCCGCAAGCTCGAGCTGGACGAAGCTGGCTCGCGTTATCGAGGCTCTGGGCGTGGATGAGAGGGTGCGCGTCAAGCGCAACCCGCTTGATGCTGGTCGCTAGTCGCCCTTGCCATTCGCCGGCAGCGCGGCCGCCGAGGGCTTCCCGGGCACCTTGGGATTCTGAATCTGGCCAAGGCGCTGGATCAGTCGCTGCCACTGCTCGGGCTTGAGGATCTGACCGAGCTGCTTGATCGAGCTGCCGGCGGCGGTGAAGGTGTAGCCGACGTGGATGTGGTTGTAGTGGTCGGGCAGAATGAAGGTCGGAGGGCCGAGGTCCATCAGGGAGATGATCTGCGCGGGTCGCATCGTCCCCTGCAGTAGCAGGAGGTCCTTGATCACGGCTTCGGTGATCGATCCGGGACCCTGATGCCCGGTGATCGGGATCCCGTTCACCGCCGCGATGTCGACCGCCGACCCGTAGGAGTGCGCCGAGACGTTGCCGGACGCCGTCAGATATGAGTGGCCGCACTTCAGCGAGGTGATCGTCAGGCGGTAGCCCTTCGCGACCAGGTACTCCATCACCGCCAGGATGCGGCGGTCGACCTGGCCGGTGGCGATGTCGTTGCGGCCGCAGGAGTAGATCGAGAGCGCCGGGTCGTTCAGGACCCGCTGCTGGAGCGCGCCCTTCGACATCAGGAGGACCTGCCCGACCGACGGGTTGTCGGAGAACGGGTTCTTGTCGGCGGCCCGGTAGATCGCGGTGGTCTCGAGCAGCTTCCAGCCGTCGAGGATCGGCTTCGGGTCGATGGTGGGAGCGCCGCGGCCGGCGGGCCGGATGGCGAAGTTGAGGTGTGGCGGGGCGGCGTCGGGCTGGCCGACGCGGCCGATCACGGTGCCGCCGGTGACCTTGGAGCCGACCTTGAGCGGCTTGAGCTCCATCGTCTTCTGGTCGAAGCTGAAGCTCGGGGCGAAGGCGGACTTGAAGGTCTCGTACCCCGGCACGGCGCGGCCGAGGAGCTGGTCGAGCTGGCTCGCCACGCCGCTCTTGCCGGTGTTGCCGGAGCGCTGGGGCAGGGCGAAGAGCCGGTTGCGGAGCTCCTCGGTGTTCTGCGGGCCGCCCGCCCCCTTCTTCGTGGAGGCCTTCGGAGCGGCCGCCTTCTTCGCGTGTGAGTTGTCGCCCGCCGAAGCCGGCGCGCTGGGCGCCGCGTCCTTGTCCGGGTTCGTGAGCTGGAAGTCCTTGGCGGAGAGCCGGTTCTCGCGCGCGACGGGGTGGACCTTGGCGATCTCCCCGAGGTGCGCGTAGGTGTAGCGGTTGCCGTACGCGTCCTGGAGGACGATGAACTTGCCGAGCTCCTTCGAGTCGCCCATCTTCTTGATGACGCCGTCGTTGGCCGCGACCACCGGAGCGTTAACGCTCGAGTAGATGTTGATGCTTCGGCGCTGGGCGTCGGAGGAGATCACGTCGGCGGCGTTGCCGGAGCCCCTCCGCTGGGTGGTGGACCGGGCTAGCGCCGCGGCGTCGTTGATGTCATCCGCGTAGCGGGCGTCGGCAGCGACCGGGAAGTGCGCGCCCTCGGTCAGCCCGGTGAGCGAGCCGACCAGCGCGTCCGGCAGCTTGCCGTACTGGTTGGCGTAGAGCAGGACCTCATCGACGTACCAGTCTGCGTGGTTGTAGGCGAAGATCGCCTGGCGGAGGTTGTGGTCACCGCCGGCGGCACGCAGGTAGCGAGCCGCGGCACAGATCGCGTCGACCGGGTTGTATGGATCCTTCCGCCCGTCCTCGTTGGCGTCGACCGCGTAGGCGGCCCAGGTCGAGGGGATGAACTGCATCCAGCCCTCAGCCCCGGCCGAGGAGACGTTCAGGTTGGTGCCGAACGCGGTCTCGATCTTGTT
>Ga0126307_10000303_pt1 | contig 31781 bp, 30 predicted proteins | sample Plot28_FD_89955 | JGI IMG/M metagenome (GOLD analysis project Ga0126307, IMG submission 89955) | Serpentine soil microbial communities from UC McLaughlin Reserve, CA, USA - Plot28 | ecosystem: Environmental > Terrestrial > Soil > Grasslands | place: USA: UC McLaughlin Reserve, Lake County... | reverse complement strand
GGGCCCGCAAGCTGCGGGCGCTCGGCACGACGGTTGCGGTGTTCGTCGGCGTCTCGCTGATCGCCGGCACCTACGTCATCACCGACACCATCAACAAGGCCTTCGACGACATCTTCAGCGATTCGCTGAAGGGCACCTCGGTCGTGATCACCAACAAGGAGCCGGTCACCCAGCAGACCAACACCTCCACCAGCTTCCCGGCCGGCGTCCTCAAGGAGGTGCGCGCCGTGCCCGGGGTGAACCTCGCCGCCGGCACGATCTTCACCGGCGGCGGGATCTTCAAGGGAGACGAGGAGGTCGGCTCCCAGTTCGCACCCAAGTTCATATCGGCCATCCTGCCGCCGCAGATCGAGTCGCTGAAGACCGTCGAGGGGCATCGGCCGACGAACTCCCATGAGGCGACCCTCGACAGGGCCGCGGCCGACGACGCCGGTCTCGCTATCGGCGACCCGATCCGGCTCGCGGGCGAGCGCCGCGTTCGCACCTACCGCTTGGTCGGGCTCACCGAGCTCGGCGGCACCTCGTTCGGGGGCGCGAGCATCGCGCAGCTCACCCTGCCGGAGGCGCAGTTCATCACCGGCAACGTCGGCCGCTTCAACCAGATCTCAGTCGGGATCAACCCCGATGTGTCCTCAGACGAGTTGAAGGCGCGCATCGAGCGCGTGGTGCCGCCGACGCTCCGGGTGGAGACCGCGGAGCAGAACGCCAACCGCTCCTCGAACGAGATCCACGACGCTCTCAGCTTCCTGCCGATCTTCCTCGGCGTCTTCGCCGCGGTAGCGCTGATCGTCGGTGCCTTCGTGATCTTCAACACCTTCTCGATCACGGTGTCGCAGAGGATTCGCGAGTACGGGCTGCTGCGCACCCTCGGTGCCTCCCGAAGGCAGGTGCTGGCCTCGGTGTTCGTCGAAGCTGCGCTGATCGGACTGATCGGGGCGCTGCTCGGGGTCCTCGGCGGGCTTCTCTTCGCGAAGGGGATCGAGTCGCTGTTCAACGCGCTCGGAATCGGCCTGCCGACCACGGCGCTGGTCGTAGCGACGCGCACGGTTGTCGTCTCGGTGGTGATCGGCATCGCCGTCACCCTGATTGCGGTCCTCAACCCGGCCCTGCGCTCGACCCGCGTGCCGCCGATCGCGGCGATGCAGAACCTCGAGCTCACCGCCAGTCGCCGCCGCTCGATCGTCACGGTGGCCATCGCCTGGCTGTTGATGCTCGGAGGGCTGGCGCTCGTGTTGGTCGGGCTGTTCGGCAACCAGAAGACCGGCGATGCGGCGCTGATGCTCGGCGGGGGCGCCGCGCTGGTTCTCTTCGGCGTCTCGCTCTACAGCCCGCGGCTGGTGCGGCCGCTGGCGGGGGCGATCGGCGCGCCACTTGAGAGGCTGCGCGGGCTGACGGGCCGGCTGGCGCGCGAGAACTCCCAGCGGAACCCGTCCCGCACCGCGGCCACCGCGGCCGCGCTGATGATCGGGCTGGCGCTGGTCGCCTTCGTGACTGTGTTCGCGGCCGGGCTCAAGGCCTCGATCGCCGATGCGATCGACAATAGCTTCCAGGGCGAGCTCGAGATCCAGAACACCAACGGCTACGACCCGATCCCGACCGCGGCGGCGGCCGCCGTCCGCAAGGTGCCGGGCGTGCAGACGGTTTCCACGCTGCAGGCCACCCAGATCAAGATCGACGGGGTGGGCGGCAAGCCCCGCGCGACCGGGCTCGACCCGGCAACGGCCTCTCAGGTGCTGAAGCTCGACTTCCAGGGCGACACCACCGACCAGACGCTGCGGAACCTGACCGATTCGCAGACGATCGTCGACAAGAGCTTCGCCGACTCCAACAATCTGGAAGTCGGGGACTCGATCCACACCCTGGGGCAGACCGGGACCAGGGCGAGCTTCCAGATCGTCGGAGAGGTGAAGGACAACGCCGATCTGCTCGGCAGCATGGTCTTCACCCAGGCAGCGATGGCGCGGGACTTTGCCGTGACCCAGGACACCTTCGACTTCGTGAAGCTCGCGCCAGGTGCGGACGCGTCGACGGTCCAGGACCAGGTTCATGGCATCCTCGCGCAGCGGTTTCCGACAGCCGAGGTGATGAACCAGGAGGAGCTCAAGCAGAACCAGGAGAACCAGATCAACCCGCTGCTCGGGCTCGTCTACGCCCTGCTCTCCCTGGCGATCGTCGTCAGCCTGTTCGGGATCGCCAACACGCTGGCGCTCTCGATCTACGAGCGCACCCGCGAGCTCGGCATGCTGCGAGCGGTCGGCATGTCACGGCGCCAGGTGCGCACGATGATCCGCTACGAGTCGGTGATCACGGCCCTGATCGGCGCGGTGCTCGGCATGATTCTCGGTCTGATCTTCGCCGCTCTGATGTCGGTACCGCTCCAGAACCAGGGCTTCGTGCTCAGCTACCCGGTCGGCCAGCTCGCCTTCATCCTGATCGTCGCGGGCATCGCCGGGATCCTCGCCGCGATCGCCCCAGCGCGCCGGGCGTCGCGGCTCGACGTGCTCCAAGCACTGGCGTACGAGTAGCCGTCGATAGAACTGGCCGCCTAGGGTTGGGCCACAGGCACCGGAGCCTCCTCGCCCGCCTCGGGTGTCACGAGGATCGCCCCCTCGCCGCTCGGGTAGGCCTCCTCGCCGTGGTAGATCGAGTCCATCCCAAGCGACTCGTCGTGGTCCGGGCCCCGCAGCGGCATCACCGCGCCCACCAACTTCAGCAGGACGAATGTCATCCCGAAGGCGTAGAGCGGCGTAGCGAGCGCGGCGAGCGCCTGGTCTCCCAGCTGACTGATGTTTCCGTAGAACCAGCCGTCCGAGACCCCGTTCCACGATTGTTGCGCGACGAACCCGATGAAGAGAATCCCGAGCAAGCCCGCCGTGCCGTGCGCGGCAAGCACGTCGAGGGTCTCGTCGACCCGTGTCCGCGGCCTGTAGACGATCACGAAGTAGACCGGGATCGCTCCGAGCACCCCGAGGACGAGAGACCAGGCTGGGCTGATGAAGCCCCCGGCGGGCGTGATCAACACACAGCCGGCGATGATCGCCGTCGCGGCGCCCACGGCCGTCACCTTCCGGTCGCGGATCAGGTCGAGCATCATCCACGTGAACAGCGTCGCGGCCGGGCAGAGCAGGGTGTTGGCGAAGGCGAGCACGCTGGCGTCACCGGTGCCGAAGCCGCTGCCGCCGTTGAAGCCGAACCAGCCGAACCACAGCAGCCCGCCGCCGAGCAGCACGAGGACCGAGTTATGTGGCAGTAGGCCGATCCGGCCATAGTCCTTGCGAGCTCCGACGACGATTGCGGCCGCCAGCGCCGAGAAGCCCGAGGCCATCTCGACCGCAATCCCGCCGGCGAAGTCGAGCGTCCCGCCCTCCTGCAGCCACCCGCCCCCGAAGCCCCAGTGAGCGAGCACGGAGTAGACCAAGACCGACCAGAGGGCAGCGAACACCATCCACGGGCCGAACCGCATCCGCTCCACCACCGCACCGGAGATCAGCGCCACAGTGATGATGCAGAAGGTCGCCTGGAAGGCGAAGAAGACGAGATGGGGGATCGTGGTCCCGTCCCGGGGCGCGAAGGTGACGTCATGGAGTCCTGCGTAGTTGAGCCCTCCGACCAGGTCGCCTGTGCCGTCGAAGGCCAGCGAGTAGCCGATCAGCGCCCACATGACGCCCGCGATCGCGATCGCGCTGACACTCATCATGAAAGTGTTCAGGGCGTTCTTGGCGCGGACCAAGCCGGCGTAGAAGAGGCCCAGCGCGATGGTCATCATCAGGACCAGCGCGGTCGCCGCCAGCATCCAGGCGGTATCACCCGTGTCGACCTGGGCGACCTGGGCGAGCATTGGGGCGCCCATCAGGTGCCCACCGGCGTCACGGCCGCGTTGTCCTCCTCGCCGGTCCTGATCCGGACGGCGCGATCCATCGGGACGACGAAGATCTTGCCGTCGCCGACCTCACCGGTGCGGGCTCCCTCGCAGAGCGCGTCGATGGTCGGCTGCACGAAGGGGTCGGTGACCGCGATCTCGAACCGGACCTTGTCGGAGAGCTCCACCTTCACGGTCGTGCCGCGATAGGTCTCGACCCTTTCGAGCTCCCCGCCGTGGCCCTGGACGCGGCTGATGGACACGCCGCGCACCTCCGCGCGATAGAGCGACTCGAGCACGTCGTTCGCGCGCTCGGGTCGGACGATGCCGATCACCAACTTCACGATTTACCCCTCTCTGGAGACAAGACGACAGCGCCGCTGCTGAGGGGGCGGAACCTACCTCGGACGTTGCCCCGCGACCACGCCCGGTCTCGTTAGGGTGAATCAAATGGCCGCAATATCCGGGGACCAGCTGCGCGAGCTCCAGGCGCCTCTCAAGGAGCGCTACCGCGAGCATCCCGAATCCGCCCTGATCACCCTGGAGGCGGACGGAACCCTCGATGAGGGCATCTCATGCTCGGTGAGCACGGGCCAGGCGCTCGTCCGAGCGGGACTCCATTCGGGCACCGGCGGCGACGGATCGCTCGCCTGCTCGGGCGACATGCTCCTGCAGGCGCTGGCAGCCTGCGCCGGGGTGACCATGCGATCGGTCGCCACCGCAATCGAGATCGAGGTGCGCGGGACGGTCCACGCCGAGGGCGATCTCGACTGGCGAGGCACCCTCGCGGTCGACCGGGAGGCGCCCGTGGGCTTCAGGACGATCCGCATGCGCTTCGACCTCGAAAGCGACGCGACCGACGAGCAGCTCGAGAAGCTGCAGGAGCTCACCGAGCGCTACTGCGTCGTGCTCCAGACTCTGGCGAGCTCGCCGGAGCTCTCCGTCTCGAGGCGGCGTTGATGAGCGAGGCCCCTCCGGAGGACGCCGACGTTCGCGCCTGGTCGCTGGCCTCCGGCCTCGCCCGCGTCGCGATCGGCGTCGGCATGCTCGCGGCGCCCGAGCCGGCGCTCCGGGCAATGGGCGTGACCGAGATCAGCCCGGCGACGGTGATGGTCAGCCGCGTCGCGGGCATCAGGGACCTCGTGCTGGGCGTCGCGACGCTCGCGGCGCTCGGCGACCGCGATCGGCTGCGCACCTCGACGGTCGCCAATGCCGTCGCGGACGCAGGGGACACGCTCGCCTTCAGCGTGGCGCTGGGCACCTCGGAGCGCACCGCCGGATGGCGTGGGCTTGCGGCCGCCGCCCCCGCGGCGGCCGCCGGGGCCTGGGCGGCATGGCGACTCGGCTGACCTCGGACCGGGAGGGGCAGGTGCTGGAGCTGGTCCGCCGCGTCCCCGAGGGGCACGTCACGACCTACGGCGATCTCTCACCGGGGGCGCCGCGCTTCGCCGGCCAGGTGCTCGCTCAGTGTCACGATCCGAGCGTTCCCTGGCAGCGGATCGTGCGCGCGGACGGCTCGCTCGCCCAGGGTGACCGCCAGCGCCGCCTGCTCGAGGAGGAGGGCGTCCGGTTCAGGGGTTCCCGCGTCGACATGGACGCGGCGTGGATCCCAGCCGACGCTCTGCGCTGAGTTGCGAGAGACTGCGGGGGCATGACCGCAAAGGCCGACTTCACCGAGGAGGAGTGGAAGACCATCCTCGAGGCGCCCCCGAGCGCCGGGCTGGTCGTGATCCTCTCCGACCGCGGGGGCTCAATCCGCGAGACCTTCTCGATGGCCAAGGTTTACACCGAGGCGCGCCAGCAGCACGGCGACAGCGAGCTGCTCGACGAGATCTCCGCGGCCAAGCCCGAAATGGACCGCAGCCGCGCCGGTTCCCCGGAGGAGCTCAAGCAGCACAATCTGGACAACATCCGGAAGGCGGTCTCCCTGCTCAAGACCAAGGCGCGCGACGAGGAGGTCGAGGAGTACCGGAAGTTCGTCCTCGGGCTCGCGGAGCGGGTCGCCGAGGCGCGCAAGGAGGGCTTCCTCGGCCTGAGCGGCGAGAGAGTCAGCGACGCCGAGCGCGCCGCGATCGGCGAAGTAGAAGCCGCGCTCGGCTGACGGCGGGCGCGATGGCCTCGGCTCCAGTCCTTACCCCCAGGGAGCGCGAGGCAGCCGGCAAGGCCGCCAGGTCGAGAGCGCGGCGAAAGAGTCACGCCGGATGGGAGCCGGGACCGGACCGTCCGGATCCGGTCGACACGCTCTCGGCTCAGGACTCGACGCGCGTTCAGGACCTCGTCCCGATCCGCCATGGCCGCATGCTCGTCTCCCCGTTCACCTTCTACCGCGGCGCCGCCGCGATCATGGCCGCCGACCTCGCCGCCACGCCGCGCTCCGACCTGACCGTCCAGCTCTGCGGGGACGCACACCTCTCCAACTTCGGCGCGTTCATGGCGCCGGACCGCCGCCTGATCTTCGACATCAACGACTTCGACGAGACGCTTCCGGGGCCGTTCGAGTGGGACGTCAAGCGGCTCGCGGCGAGCTTCGCGGTGGCGGGCCGGGCGCTCGGGTTGAAGACCCGGCAGTGCAGGGCGGCGGTCGCCGCGGCGTCTTCGGCATACCGGGAGGAGATCAGGCGGCTGGCCGGTCTCCGGGACATCGACGTCTGGTACTCGCGTGTCGGCCTCGAGTCCATCGCGCGGTATCTCGACGAGCTCTCCGATCCGAGGGCGCGGCGCAAGCAGTTGAGAAAGGGAGTCAGCAACGCTGAGCGGAAGGACAGCCTCCGGGCCCTGACGAAGCTCACCGCCGCCGACGGGGACGCCGTTCGGATCGCGAGTGACCCGCCACTGATCGTCCCGATCGCGGAGCTTGTCGAAATCGAAGGGGCCGACAGCGCCGCGGTCGACACCCAGCTCAGGGAGCTCGTCGATCGGTACCGCGCGACGCTCCATCCGGACGTCCGTCGTCTGGCGGACCGGTACCGATACGTCGATGCGGCCCACAAGGTCGTGGGTGTCGGCAGCGTTGGAACGCGCTGCTGGATCGTGCTGATGCTCGGCCGTGACGAGTCGGACCCGCTCTTCCTCCAGGTGAAGGAGGCCGGCCCGTCGGTGCTCGCGCCATTCGCCGGCTCGGGCCGGTACAAGCACCAGGGGCGGCGGGTGGTCGAGGGCCAGCGCCTGATGCAGGCCGCCAGCGACATCATGCTCGGCTGGCTGACCGTGGAGGAGGGGATCGACGGCCGGCACCGCGAGTTCTACGTTCGCCAGCTGTGGGACGGCAAGGGGTCCGCGGAGGTCGAGGAGATGGACGCCGATGGGCTGCGCCTCTACGCGGCCCTCTGCGGCGAGACGCTGGCGAGGGGTCATGCCCGCTCGGGGGACCGCATCGCGATCGGCTCCTATCTCGGCGGCGGGGACTCCTTCGACCGCGCGATCTGCGATTTCGCAGACGCGTACGCCGAACAGAACGAGCGCGACTATGAGAGCTACGCGACCGCGGTCGAGTCGGGCAGGCTCGAAGCCCGGTCGGACATCTGAGACTCAGCGCCCAGGCCGGGGTCCTGGCAGGAGGCGGGCTGCGCGGCGGGAAGAAGCACGCGGACCCGCACCATGATCGTCGACAGCGCCCACTACAAGGACGGCGCGCGCCAGCATGACGAGGCGCTCACGCCCGAGCACGCCGCGGAGCTCAGGAGCTCGGCGAGCTCGGGGGAATTCGTCTGGATCGGGATCCACGAGCCGGATCCCGGCGACCTCGACCACCTTCAGGAGCTCTTCGGCCTGCACGAGCTAGCGGTCGAGGACGCCGGACAGGCCCACCAGCGCCCGAAGATCGAGGACTACGACCAGGACATCTTCGTCGTGCTCAAGACCGCTCACTACCACGAGGACCGCGAGGAGGTCCACTTCGGCGAGATCGCCATGTTCGCCGGCCCCGGCTACGTGATCACGGTGCGGCATGGGCCGGGGAGCGAGCTCGCCACGGCGAGGCGGCGGCTCGAGACGCGCCCCGACCTGCTCGAGCTGGGCGCGAGCTCGGCGATCTGGGCCGTCCTCGACAAGGTCGTGGATGACTACATCCCGGTGGTGGACTCGATCGAGGACGACATCGAGGAGGTCGAGAAGGACGTCTTCGACGACGACGTGCCTGCCCCGACCGCCCGCATCTACAACCTGAAGCGGGAGGTGATCGAGTTCCACCGCGCGGTCTGGCCGCTGCTCAGCCCGCTCGGGACCCTGGAGCAGGGCGGCTACGAGCGCATCCCGGAGCCGCTGGTGAGCTACTTCCGCGACGTGGCGGACCACGCCCGCCGGGTCGACGAGCAGGTCACCTCGCAGCGCGAGCTCCTGACGAGCGTCCTGGAGGCGAACCTGGCTCTGGTCAGCGTCAACCAGAACGAGGTCGTGAAGAAGATCTCGGCGATCGCTGGAATCATCGCCGTGCCCACCTTCATCGCCTCCGTCTACGGCATGAACTTCGACAACATGCCCGAGCTCCACTGGCACTACGGGTACGCGCTGGCCCTCGCCTTGATGGCAGTCTGCGTGGTCGTGCTGGTGAGCTTCTTCAGGCGCATCGACTGGATCTAGCGGCCACCTACGATGGGGGGTGTGTTCCCCATCGCGCATGTCGGGGGCCCGGCCTTCGAGCCGCTCCGAGTCTACGCCCTGACGCTGAGGATCAAGAGCACTTGAGCACCGCCGGCCGCGATCAGCGGCTGCTCTACCTCCTCGTCTTCGTGGTCGGGATGGCGAGCCTGGGCGCCGAGATCGCCGCCGCTCGCCTGATGTCCCCGTATTTCGGCGCCTCGACGATCGTCTGGGCCAACACGATCGCTGTGGTCCTGGTCTCACTGTCCGTCGGCTACTGGCTCGGCGGGCGGCTCGGCGATGACCATCCGCACCTCCGCGGGCTCTGCTCGATGGTCGCCGGTGCCGCGGTCCTGCTGGCCCTCGTCCCCTTCGCCGCGCGCCCGTTCCTCTCGGTCTCGGTCGATGCCCTCGACGAGATCTCGGCCGGCGCCTTCGTCGGCTCGCTGGTCGGCGTGCTGGCGCTGGTGGCGGTCCCGATCGTCCTGCTCGGCGCCTGTTCCCCCTGGGCGGTGCGGCTCGCGACGCCCGACGTGGATCATTCGGGGCGCACCGCCGGGCGTCTCTATGCGATCTCGACCGCAGGATCGCTGGTCGGGACCATGTCGGCAGCCCTCCTGCTGATTCCGTTCCTCGGCACGCAGCGCACGTTCCTGGTCTTCGCCCTTACCCTTGCGCTGGTCGCGGCCGCCGGTCTCGGCTGGCGCTACCTCAGCGTTCCGGTGGTGGTGGGCGCCGTGATTGCCATCCCAGCCGGGACCGTCAAGGCCGAGACCGACGCCGGCGACCGCGTGATCTACGAGTCCGAGACGCGCCTCCAATACGCGCGCGTCCTCGAGGAGCCTGACGGGACCAGGAAGCTCGAGCTCAACGAGGGCGTCGCCGAACACTCCCTCTTTCGGCCTGGCAGCTACCTGACCAGCAACTACTGGGACGGTCTCGTCGTGGTGCCCTTCGCGGGCCTCGCCCGGGCGCCCTCCCGCGTCGCGATCCTCGGCAACGCCGCCGGCACCGTGGCGCGGGCCTACGGTCACTACTTCCCAGCCGGGCGCATCGACGCCGTCGAGATCGACCCCGAGCTGACCGAGATCGGGCGCCGCTACTTCGACATGCGGGCGCCGCACCTGGCCGTCCACCACGAGGACGCCCGGCCGTGGCTTCGCGACTCGGACGGCGAATACGACGTGGTGATCCTGGACGCCTACCGGCAGCCCTACATCCCGTTCTACCTGGCCACCCGTGAGTTCTTCGAGCTCGTCCGCGATCGCCTCGCGCCCGGCGGCCTCGTGATCGTCAACGTCGGCCATCCCGAGGACTCGAGCGAGCTGGAGAGGGTGATCGGCCGGACGATGTCCGAGGCCTTCCCGGTCGTTCTTCGCGACCCGATCGAAGACGAGAACACGCTGCTGTTGGGTGCCGCGCGTGCCTCGGGCGCGCAGCTGCGCAGGATGGCTGCCGGGCTCGCACCGGAGCTGCAGACCATCGCCCGGGTCGAGGCGGGGCGGCTCGAACCGGCGCTCGACGGCGGCGAGGTCTACACGGACGACCGGGCCCCGGTCGAATGGCTCGTCGACCGCTCGATCCTCGGCTACGCCGCGGGGGAGTGACCCCGGAGCCGGCGCCAGAGCCGGCGCGTCGCCCAGAGCCCGAGCGCGGCCAGGGAGAGCGCGAGGTCGATGGAGAAGGAGACGAGCCGTCCCGGGGCTCCCGTATAGACCCAGGCGCCGACCCTGTCGCGCGAGCTCAGCTCCACTCGCGCGCGCTTGCCGGTGTCTAAGGTGGTCTCCTCCATGGAGACGACGGTAAAGGAGCTTCCCGACTCGCGGGTCCGGGTCGACGTCGACGTCGACCCGCAGGACATCGAGGGCAGCATCACCAGGACCGCGCGGGAGCTCGGCCAGGACATGAAGCTGCCCGGCTTCCGCAAGGGCAAGGTGCCGCCCGAGATGGTCGTACAGCGGCTGGGTCGGCAGACCGTGCTCACGCAGGCGCTCGAGTCCTCGCTCGGGGATTGGTACGAGCGCGCGATGCTCGAGTCGGGCGTCAACCCGGTAGGCGATCCGAAGCTCGACCTCTCCGACCTGCCAGAGGAGGGCAAGCCGCTGCGTTTCTCGATCGAGGTCGCGGTGCGACCACAGGCCGAACTCGGCGAGTACAAGGGGCTCGAGGTCGGCCGGGCCGAGCCCGAGGTGCCCGAGGAGGCGGTCGAGACCGAGATCAACCGGCTGCGCGAGGGGTTCGCCAGGCTGAATCCGGTGGAGCGGGCCGCGAATCAAGGCGACGTGGTGCTGATCGACTACGAGGGCAAGATCGACGGCGAGCCCTTCGAGGGCGGCACCGCGCGGGACTACCTGCTGGACCTCGGAGAGGGCCGCGTCCTGCCCGAGCTCGAGCAGGGTCTCGAGGGTGCCGAGCCGGGGGCGGAGCTCACTGTCGACGTGCCGTTCCCGGACGACTATCCCGCCGAGGAGGTCGCCGGGAAGACCGCCCAGTTCGACGTCAAGGTCAAGGAGGTCCGCGAGAAGGAGCTGCCGGAGCTGAACGACGATTTCGCCTCAGAGGCCTCGGAGTTCGACACGCTGGATGAGCTTCGCGAGGACATCTCGGGGAAGATCAGGGAGATCCTCGACCGGCAGATCGCCGAGCGCTTCCAGGAGGACGCGCTCGACGCGGTCGTCGACAAGGCCAAGGTCGATCTGCCGCAGCCGGTCGTAGACGCCAGGGCGGCGGAGATGTGGCGACGGGTCGAGCGCCAGCTCCGCCAGCAGGGCATGGAACCCGAGAACTACCTACAGATGCAGGGCAAGACGCGCGAGGAGATGATCGAGCAGGCCCGCCCGGACGCCGAGCGTGCGTTGAAGCGCGAGGCGGCGCTCGCGGCGGTCGCCGATGCCGAGGGGATCGAGGTCACCGAGGAGGACGAGCTCGAGGCGCTCCAGATCCCGCCGGGGCACGAGGAGCACGGGCATCCCGAGCCGGAGGACGCGCTCAGGGAGATCCGGGAGTCCGGCCGCGAGGAGCTCTTCAAGGAGGACCTGCGGATGCGCCGCGCCCTCGAGCTCATAGGTGAGGGCGCGAAGCCGATCCCGATGGAGCAGGCGCAGGCGCGCGAGGAGATCTGGACTCCGGAGAAGGAGCGCGAGGAGAAGGGCAGCCTCTGGACGCCCGGCTCCGAGTAGTTCCGGCGACTACGATCCGCTGCCTTGACCGCCCTGCTCGCCAGCGCCCTGCCCAAGACGATCGAGGAGGTCGGCGCGATCGCCGGCATCGTTTCGTTCGTGGTGATGCTGGCGCTCTTCGGTCTCTACATCTACCGGGCGATGGAGCTTCGCAAGCTGCGACGCTCGATGCCGTTCCTGGTCGATCCCGGTAACGCGAACGGACAGCCGCCGGACGGCCGCTCCGGGCGCCCCGACCGCGCCGCCGGCTAGAGCCCCAGGCTCGTCTGCGGTTCCGGGTAGGTCACGGCGCCGTCCTCGACGACGGCGAAGCCGGTGAGCTCGTGGGGTTCGAGTCGGCCGTTTGTACCGAGATGGAGGACTCGCCAACCGCGCGCCGTCAGCACGTCGGCGATCAGTCGGCGGTGGCACCGAATCCACCACGCCTCGGCGCACATGATCGCGACCCGCTGTTCGTGGGCGAGCGCCTCGAGCTGGGCCAGCCCCGCAAGGAATTCCTCACTCGCCATGTGGTCGGCGTAACCGCGGAACTGGTCGCTCTCCCACGCGCCATTCGGCGAGGCCGGTCCCGGTTTGCGGCGACCGCCGAGCGATTCTCCGAGCCAGCGGTACTGGATTCCGGCCTCGAGTAGCACTCCCGCCAGAGCATGCCGCTCGAAGTGCGGCTGGCGGCGAGAGCCCGGATAGCGGCGGACGTCGGCGATCAGCTCGATGCCCGCTCCACGGACCAGCTCGACGAACTGACCTTCATCATGGTTCGAGTGACCGACCGTGAGGATCTCCTCCTCGGACGCCATCACCGGATTCTCCCGCGTTCGGCCGGTCCCGGGCGGTCGCTATGCTGGCGCACCCAATGAGTCCCCTTGTCCCCATGGTGGTCGAGCAGACGTCGCGCGGCGAGCGCGCCTTCGACATCTACTCGCGTCTGCTCAACGAGCGGATCATCTTCCTCGGCACGCCGGTTACCGAGGACATCGCGAACCTGATCGTCGCGCAGCTGATCCACCTCGAGTCCGAGGACCCGGACAAGGACGTCTCCATCTACATCAACTCGCCGGGGGGCTCGGTCTACGCGGGCCTCGCGATCTACGACGCGATGCAGTTCATCAAGCCCGGCGTGCAGACCATCTGCGTCGGCGTCGCGATGTCGATGGGTGCGCTGCTGCTCGCCGGCGGCGCCGAGGGCAAGCGCATGGCGCTGCCGAACTCGAAGATCCTGATCCACCAGGTCTCCGGCGGTTTCTCCGGCCAGGCGACCGACATCGAGATCCATGCCAAGGAGATCATCGACGTCCGGCGCCGGCTCGACGAGATCATCGCCAAGCACACTGGGCAGCCGCTGGACAAGGTCGCGAAGGACACCGAGCGCGACTACTTCATGAGCGCGGAGGAGGCGAAGGAGTACAAGATCGTCGACCGCGTCATCGAGCACCGTTGAGGTGCGCGCTGCTCTAGCCCTCGCCCTGCTCGTCGTCGCGGTCGTGGCGACACCGGTGCGCGCCGATGACGCAGTCGTGCGGAGCGCCTCGGTCTCGCCGAAGCGTGGCTTCACGGACTCAGTCGAGGGTGTCCGGGTCGAATTCCGCGTCGCGGGCTCGGCCCCCGCCGACATCTCGATCCGAATCGCCGGCGGCGGCAAGGAGGTGCGGCGCATCGAGTTGCCGGACATCCAGCCGGGTGCCGACCGGGTCGAGAAGTGGGACGGCCTGAATGACGCCGGCCGGCCGGTCGCCGATGGGAACTACCGCGTGATCGTCGCGGTTGCGGGTGGAAACGAGAAGGAGGCTGGCAGGGTCGAGCTGCACCGGCACTTCTTCCCGGTTCGAGGTCCGCATGGCACTCGGGGACCGGTCGGTCAGTTCGGGACGCCGCGGAACGGAGGTCGCCGCCACAAGGGCTTCGATGTCGTCGCCCGGTGTGGGACGCCACTCGCCGCCGCCGTCACCGGGACGGTCGTGAAGCGTGCCTACGACGCGCGGCTCGACGGCAACTACATCGTCATCCGGGGACTTGGGGAGAGGCGCAAGTACTGGTACGCGCACATGATCCATCCCTCGAGCTTCCAGAAGGGCGAGGTGGTACATGTCGGCCAGATCGTCGGTCAGGTCGGCCGCACCGGGAACGCCCGCACCGTCGGCTGCCACCTCCACTTCGAGCTCCATGTCGGCGGCCGTCCGGTGAACCCGGAGCCCTATCTTCGGGCCTGGGATCGATACAGCTGACCCTCGCTGAAAGGAGCGACATGTCCGAGGAAGGGATGGAGCACGCGGTGCAGGAGGCCCTGGCGCGGGAGGGCATCGACGAGCAGGTGCTGGCGGCCGGCCAATTCAACCCTCGTGGCCACAGCGGCTCGATGTTCGCCGGTGGCCTGGCCGGGAGCGAGGTCGGTGGGGCGGCCGGCTCGGTCGGCGAGGCCGTGGGCGAGGTGGCAGGCGTGGCCGGCGGCATGCGAGCGAACGAGGCGAGCAGCGGGATGCCGCAGTGGATGCTGGTGGGCGTGACCGCGAACGCGGTCTACGGTTTCGACGGGCGCTCGCGGAGCAAGACCCCCGGGGCGATGGTGTTCAGGGCGGACCGCGCGGGCCTCGAGGTGAAGGTGCACCAGCGCGTCAACGTGCGAGCGCTCGAGATTATCCATCCCGAGAGCGGCTCGCGGATCGAGCTCGAAGGCAACAGGGTGCCCCTCACTCACTCGAAGGACGTGATCGAGGCGCTCAGCGGCTCTTGAGGTGCATACGACTAGATGGGTGGCGGCGACCAGCGGCGCCGCCGGTGTAACGGCGGAAGGAAACAGCCCATACGCGGCGTAGTCGTTCCCATCAGGCCGAGGTCGGCAGGCGTCTAAGCTTCGAGCGAGGAAGGAGCCGGCCGGGCGAAGCGATACCGAGGGAGTAATTCCGCTGGCACGTCCCACCGAATCGAACGAGCAGCTCCTCTGCAGCTTCTGCGGGAAGTCGCAGCGTCAGGTCAAGAAGCTGATTGCCGGCCCCGGCGTCTACATCTGTGACGAGTGCATCGATCTCTGTAACGAGATCATCGATGAGGAGCTCACGGCTCCCCCGACCTTCGAGCTCGAGAACCTTCCCAAGCCACGGGAGATCTACGACGTCCTCCAGGAGTACGTGGTCGGCCAGGAGGGCGCCAAGCGGGCGCTCTCGGTCGCCGTCTACAACCACTACAAGCGCGTCCAGATGTCCTCGAATGGCGAGCAGGGACCCGAGGAGATCGAGCTGCAGAAGTCGAACATCCTGCTCCTCGGTCCGACCGGCTGCGGCAAGACGCTGCTCGCCCAGACCCTCGCCAAGATCCTCAACGTCCCCTTCGCGATCGCCGACGCCACGGCGCTCACCGAGGCCGGTTACGTCGGCGAGGACGTCGAGAACATCCTGCTCAAGCTGATCCAGGCGGCCGACTTCGATGTGAAGAAGGCCGAGACGGGGATTATCTACATCGACGAGATCGACAAGATCGCCCGCAAGGCGGACAATCCGTCGATCACGCGCGACGTGTCGGGCGAGGGGGTGCAGCAGGCGCTGCTCAAGATCCTCGAGGGCACGACCGCCTCGGTCCCGCCGCAGGGCGGCCGCAAGCATCCGCACCAGGAGTTCCTGACGATCGACACCTCGAACGTGCTCTTCGTTTGCGGCGGCTCCTTCGGCCAGCTCGACGACGTGATCGAGAAGAGGATCGGCAACCACGGCGTCGGCTTCGGCGCCGAGGTCACCTCGGCAGCGGACAAGGACACGGGCGAGTACTTCGAGAAGGTGCTGCCCGAGGACCTCATGGAGTACGGCTTGATTCCGGAGTTCATCGGGCGCCTCCCCGTCGTCGCCGCGATCCATCAGCTCACTCGCGATGACCTGATCACGATCCTGACCGAGCCGCGCAACGCCCTCACCAGGCAGTTCCAGCGCTTCTTCCAGTTCGACGACATCGAGCTGGTCTTCGCCCCCGAGTCGCTCGGCGCGATCGCCGACAAGGCGCTCGAGCGCGAGACGGGCGCCCGCGGTCTCCGCTCAATCCTCGAGGAGACGCTGATGGACGTCCAGTTCGAGCTCCCCTCCCGCGGCGACGTGCAGAAGTGCGTCGTCACCCGAGAGACGATCGAGAAGGGCCAGCGGCCGATGCTGGTCACCGACGCCACCGGCGAGCACGAGATCGTGCTCGAGGACCCGGCGCTCGGCGAGCAGACCGCCTAGCTCGCGGCGGGCGGGTCCTGTCGCCGAGCGCCGGAAGGTGACATTTATCCTGTTGGTATGAGCACGCGATCGTCCCGTGGGCCGGTGGAAACCGTCCGGCACCGGCTGCGGCCCCTGTTCGACCAAGTGGTCCTCAAGGAGCTGGACCAGGACCGGATGCGCCGCTCCGGTCTCGTCGTGCCGCAGGGCATCGATGAGCCGCCGCCCCAGCAGGGCATCGTCCTCGCCGTCGGGCCGGGACTCGACTGGTGGGAATCGGCCGGCGTCGACATGCCTGTGCAGCCGGGTGACCACGTCGTCTTCCCGTCCGCGGCCGGTGTCTGGGTCGAGATCGATGAGGAGCGCCTGCTGGTCTGCCGCGTCGGTGAGCTGCTCGGCGTGCTCGAGTCGCTCGAGTCCGAGCCGACCGACTCCTAGCTCTGCCCGCCAGGAATAATCGGCGTCGTGGACGCTGAGCGCCGCAAGACACTCGAGGAGACGACGCGCTGGGACCCCGGCGCGGTCGAGCAGCGCGTCTTCGAGAGCTGGATCGAGGGCGGCTGGTTCCACCCCTCCGCGGAGGGAACGGCCGCGGAGAACTACTCGATCGCGATCCCGCCACCGAACGTCACCGGCGCGCTCCACATGGGGCACGCGCTCAACGGGTCGGTGCAGGATGCCCTCATCCGGCTGAACCGGATGCGCGGGCGGAACACGCTCTGGATCCTCGGGACCGATCACGCCGGGATCGGCACCCAGGCCGTGGTCGAGAAGGAGCTCGAGAAGGAGGGCACCTCTCGCCAAGAGATCGGCCGAGAGGCGTTCACCGAGCGGATCTGGAAATGGAAAGAGCAGTACGGCTCGACGATCATCGAGCAGTACCAGCGGCTCGGCGCCTCGTGCGACTACAAGCGGGAGCGGTTCACGCTCGACGAGGGATATGTGAAGGCGGTCTATCGCGTCTTCGCCGAGCTCTACCGCAAGGGCTGGATCTACCGCGACAGCTACTTGGTCAACTGGGATCCGGGGCTGCACTCCGCGATCTCCGACCTCGAGATCGAGAACCGGGAGGTCACCGACACCCTTTATGAGATCGCGTACCCGCTCGAGGACGGCGGGGAGTTGGTCGTCGCCACGGTCCGGCCGGAAACGATGCTGGCGGACACCGCCGTCGCGGTGAACCCAAATGACGAGCGCTACCGGAACGCGGTCGGAAAGCACGCAACCCTGCCCCTCGTCGGCCGACGACTGCCGTTGATCGCCGACGAGCACGTGGACCCCGAGTTCGGCACCGGTGCGCTCAAGATCACGCCGGGACACGACCCCAACGACTTCGAGATCGGGCGCGCCAACAAACTGCCCGAGATCAGCGTGATCGGCGAGGACGGCCGGATCAGCGACGAGGCGCCGGAGCGATTCCGGGGCATGACCGCCGAGGAGGGGCGGGAGGCGGTGGTGGTGGAACTGCGCGAACAGGGACTGATCCGGGGGGAGGAGCCCTACACGCACTCGGTTCCATTCTCACAGCGCTCGGGCGCGCGGATCGAGCCGCTGATCTCGCTGCAGTGGTTCTGCCGGATGGACGAGATGGCAAGGGCGGCGATCGAGTCGGTCAACGACGGGCGGGTGCGATTCATTCCCGCCGAGCCGCACACAAAGGTCTATCTCGACTGGATGGAGCGCATCCGGCCGTGGTGCATCTCGCGGCAGCTGTGGTGGGGGCACCGGCTGCCGGTCTGGTACCGCGGGGACGAGACCTACGTCGGGGAGCAGCCGCCGGGGGGCGAGGGCTGGGAGCAGGAGTCAGACGTGCTCGACACCTGGTTCAGCTCGGCGCTCTGGCCGTTCGCGACGCTCGGCTGGCCGGACACGGATACGCCGGAATTCGGGGCGTTCTTCCCGACCGACACGATGGTGACGGCTCGGGACATCATCTTTCTCTGGGTGGCGCGGATGATCATGACCTCGCTCGAGTTCACCGGGGAGGCCCCGTTTTCCGACGTCTACGTCCACTCGATCATCCAGGCGCCGGACGGCCGCCGGATGAGCAAGTCGCTCGGCACGGGGATCGATCCCCTCGAGGAGATGGAGCAGCACGGCGCAGACGCCCTCCGCTTCGGGCTGCTCGCGATGTCCTCCACGCAGGACGTCCGCTACTCGGCGGCGCGGGTCCAGCAGGGCCGGGACCTCGCCAACAAGATGTGGAACGCGTCGCGGCTGGTGTTGATGGAGGCACGCGACGACGTCGAGCCGGGACCGCGGTCCAGTCACGTCGAGGACCGCTGGATCGCGTCGCGGCTGCAGCGGGCGGTCCGGTCGGTGAGCGAGTCGATCGAGGCGTACGACTTCTCGCACGCCGCGCTGGACCTCTACGAGTTCTTCTGGTCCGAGCTCTGCGACTGGTACCTCGAGATCGTCAAGCCGCGGCTCTACGACGGTGACGAGGACGCGTCGGCGACGCTCCTCTGGGCGCTCGAGCAGGTGCTGGCGCTCGCGCATCCGCTGATGCCGTTCGTGACCGAGGAGATCTACTCATACCTGCCGAGGCCGGCGGCCGAGGCCCTCGTCATCCATCCGTTTCCAGAGGTGACCGAGGGGCTGGTCGACGAGACCGCGGAGGCGGAGATCGGGCAGGCGATCGCGCTGACCCGTGCGCTGCGTCGCTGGCGTGACCTGGCCGGGGTGCCGGTGAAGCAGGTGCTCGCGGCGAGAACCGACAACTCGCGCCCGCACGAGTTGGTCTCGCGGCTCGCCCGGGTCGAGTTCTCCGAGGACGGCGGCGAGCCGATCGCCAGCATCGCCGGCGTCGAGCTGCTCGAGACCGAGGGCGTCGATCCGGAGGCCGTCGAGGCCCGCATCGACGAGCGGCGCGAGAAACTGCGCGCGGAGGTCAAGCGAGGAGAGGGCAAGCTCTCCAACGAGGGCTTCGTCGCCAAGGCGCCGGCGGACGTGGTCGACGCGGAGCGGGAGAAGCTCGCGGCCTACCGGGCAGAGCTCGAGGAACTGGGCGGATAGCCACCCGTTCCGAAGAGATTCTCCACCGCCGCGAGGTCCTGGGTTGGAAGCTGGGGCTGGAGCGGATGCGGCGGCTCTGCCTGCTCCTTGGGATGCCGCAGAACCGGTTCGCCTCGATCCACGTGGTGGGCACGAACGGGAAGACCTCGGTCACGCGGATGATCGCCGCGCTGCTCGAGGCGCACGGCATCTCGACGGGCGCCTACGTCTCTCCACACATCACCTCGTGGCGCGAGCGCGCGCTGATTCGCGGCGAGCCGATTCCGGAGGAGGCGTTCACCGAGGCGCTCGAGCGCGCAGAGGAATCGGCCCAGGTGGCGGACCGCTCCGCCGGCGACGAAGGCCCGGTGACCCAGTTCGAGCTGCTCACCGCCGCCGCCTTCGTGGCGTTTGCCCAGGCGCGAGTCCAGTACGCGGTGATCGAGGCCGGACTGGGAGGCCGGCTCGACGCCACCAACGTGATCCCCTCGCAGCTCACGGTGCTCACCTCGGTCGGCTACGACCACACCGAGTGGCTGGGGGAGACGCTGGAGGAGATCGCGGCCGAGAAGGTGGCGGTCCTGCGGGATCACACCAAGCTGATCCGGCCGCCGATGCCGGACCCGGTCGCGAGGATGATCAAGGAGGCAGTCGAGACGAGGCACGCGGAGGATCTCGAGCTCGAGATCGAAGCGCCGTCCGGCCGCGTTCCGTTCGAGTCCTGGAATTTCTTCCTCGCCCTCGCCGCCACGGACAGTCTGCTGGGTGGGATCGATGGCGATGCCGCCGAGCAGATCCGGCAGACGATCCGGATTCCTGGTCGCGCCGACGTCGAGCCGGGGGATCCGCCGGCGATCTACGACGCCGCCCACAACCCCGACGGGGCGCGTGCACTCGCCGAGGTGCTGCCTGAGCTGGCCAGCGATCGGCAGGTCGTCTGCTGCCTCGCGATCCTCGAGGGCAAGGACGCCGCAGGGATCGTGAACGCGCTGGCACCCGCCGTGTCGCGGTTCGTCTGCGCGGAGATCCCGCCGGAACGGATCGAGGGTTCCGGACGGCCGGGAGGCCGCTCCCGCAACGCCCTGGAGGTCGCGGCGCTCTGTGAGAAGGCGGGCGTCGAGGCGGAGGCGATCCCCGATCCACTTGCCGCCTGGGAGCGGGCACGGGAGCTTGCCAGGGAGCGCGGGGGCGTCGCGCTGGCGGCCGGCAGTCACTACCTTCTGTCGTCGATATGGACAGAGAGGCCCGCTCAGAGCTCCTGACGATGATGGGACTCGTCGCCGTGGTCGTCGCGGTGGTGATCCTGGTGTTCTTCGCGATCGGCTACGTGTTCGGGCTGCTCTTCCTCTAAGGCCGCGACCCCAATATGCCGATACAGGCAGGGTTCCACGCACCCTTGAGGAAGTACGTACACTCGCCCCTCCTCAACCCATGCCTCTCGCACTCTTCGGCCTAGATGGCGGGTTTGCCGCAGTCGTCAACCTGCTGATCCTCTTCCTGATCGTCGTCTACCTGGCGCTGATCTGGTGGACCTACCTCGACGCGCGGCGACGCATCGAGGATCCCGTGCTGATCGCGTGCGCGACGGCCGCGTCGATCTTCCCCTTCCTGGGCACGGTCGTTTACACGATCCTGCGGCCGCCGGAGTTCCTCGAAGATCGCGAGGAGAGGGAGCTGGAGCTGCGCGCGGCCGAGTTGGAGCTGCGCCAGCGGATCGAGCAGTCGTGCCCGCACTGCGAGTACCCGATCGAGCGAACCTATCTCCGTTGTCCCAACTGCGAGCGGCGGCTGCGCGATCCCTGCCGCAACTGCCACAAGCCGCTCGATCCGAAGTGGGGGATCTGCCCCTACTGCGAGACCGAGGTGCGCAAGGAGCGGCCGGCGCGAGAGCCACGCCGCACCGATCGCCAGCGGACCGCCCGGGCAGCCGCCCAGCGGCAGTCGCGTAGCGAGCGAGCCGACCGCAGCGATGGACAGGCCCGTCGCCAAACGCGCGCGCCCGTGACCGCGCGCGAGGAGCGGCCGAGCCGCAGTAGCTCGAGCCGGTCAAGCAGCTCGAGTCGCTCAAGCAGCCGCTAGGCGGCTCTCGCTCTGACCAACGCCCGAATCGTCCTGGCCACGCCCGCGCGATCAGATCCGAGCTGGCGACCAGTCGCTCGGCCCGCCAGAGGAAATCGACCTCATACCGATCGACCTTCACGTTTACCTCCGGCCGCGGGAGGCGGTGGCGGCGGCAGACGGCGACCATCGCCTGCTCGAGGTCGCTCCGGGCAGGGTCCGACTCGACCTCGTGGTCGAGCGGCAGCTGCAGGAACTCGGCCTCGCGGAGGGCCGCGCTGAATCGGGCCGGGGAAAGGAGGGGGGCGGATGTCGGCGAGGGTGCGCCCGGGTGTGGTGACCGGTATCCCGTCGGCGCGCGTGCAGTGACGGGCGATGAGGGTGGAGGAGCGGAGGGCGATGCCGTTGCGCTTCCTCGCTCCCCTGATCCCCGGCACGGTCACGTGGACCTGGAGCTCGACGCCGGTGGTGTCGGTCGCTGGCGGACGCGGCGGGTCCGCACGTCCGAAACTAACGCGCCAACTCCGCCGATCTCGCCCCCTCTCATTGCCGGTGTTCGCCCTGCAGGCCCCCGAACCTCCGATCCGTGTAGGTTCCCGCGCCGATGGCGGCCGAACGCAGTCTGATTCTTGTCAAGCCCGACGCCTTCGAGCGGGGGTTGACGGGCGAGGTGATCGCCCGCTTCGAGCGCAAGGGGCTGAGGCTCGTCGCGCTGAAGCAGATGCAGGCGGACGAGGCGCTCGCGAACACGCATTACGAGGAGCACACCGAAAAGCCGTTCTTCGGCGAGCTCGTCTCCTTCATCACTCGTGGCCCCCTGGTCGCGATGGTGCTCGAGGGGGAGAGCGCAGTCGCCGCGGCCCGGCAGCTGATCGGAGCGACCAACCCGCTGGAGGCCGACGCCGGCTCGATCCGCGGCGAGTTCGCGACGGAGGTCACCTTCAATCTCGTTCACGGCTCGGACTCGCCGGAGTCCGCCGAGCGCGAGATCGGGCTCTGGTTCCCCGAGCTATAGGGCGCGGCCCGTCGCTCGCCGCCCTACCCTCGGCGGCGTGGCCCTCCCTCCGATCGTCCTCGCATCGAAGTCGCCGCAGCGGCGGGCCCTGCTCGAAGCTCTCGGCCTCGACTTCGAGGTCCGGGATCCCGCGATTGAGGAGGAGACCGACGGCGAGCCGCGCGAGCTCGTCGTCAGGAACGCGCGGCGCAAGGCCGAGACGGTCGCCGAGGAGCAACCCGACGCCCTGGTGATCGCCGGCGACACCGAGGTGGTGGTCGATGGCGAGGTCCTGGGTCAGCCCGAGAGCGAGGCCGAGGCTCGCGCGCAGCTCGAGCGGCTCTCCGGAAGCGAGCACCACGTGCTCGGCGGCCTGGCGCTCGTCGGGCCGGGCACCGACGAGGACCCGCGGACCGGCGTCGACGTCTCGACCGTGGCGTTCAAGGAGTTCGACGACGCCCTGCTGACCGCCTATCTCGCCTCGGGAGAGTGGCGTGGCCGGGCGGGGTCCTATGCGATCCAGGGCCTCGGCTCGGCGCTGGTGGACATCGTCCGCGGCGACGTCTCCAACGTCATCGGCCTCCCCGTGGGTCTCCTGCTCCGGCTGGCACCGGAACTGATCGGCCGCAATTAGCGGAAACGCAAGATTTCCAACCGCGCAAACTGCGGACCTTTGGCACTTAAGACGAGCCGCTAGGCTCCGACGGAATTCGCTATTCGTCCCCCTCCATGAGCTTTCTCAGCACGATCAGCCCCGCGCGCGACATGGCCGTCGACCTCGGCACGGCCAACACGCTCGTCTACGTCCGCGGCCGCGGCATCGTCATCTCCGAGCCCTCGGTGGTCGCCGTCGACACCGCCACCGGCGAGGTGCATGCGGTCGGCGCCGAGGCGAAGCAGATGCTCGGCCGCACCCCGTCCACGATCAACGCGATGCGCCCGCTCAAGGACGGCGTGATCGCCGACTTCGAGGTGACCGAGTCGATGCTCCGCTACTTCATCAAGCGGGCGAATCACAGTCGCTTCACCCACCCGCGGGTCGTGGTCTGCGTTCCCTCCGGGGTGACGGGCGTCGAGAAGCGGGCCGTCGAGGAGGCCTGCCTCGGAGCCGGCGCCCGGGAGGCCTATCTGATCGAGGAGCCCATGGCGGCCGCCATCGGCTCCGGCCTGCCGGTGAGCGAGCCGACCGGCAGCCTGGTCGTGGACATCGGCGGTGGGACCACCGAGGTCGCGGTGATCTCGCTCGGGGACATCGTCGTCTCGCAATCGGTCCGGGTCGGCGGCGATGAGATGGACGAGGCGATCATGAACTTCTGCAAGCGGGAGCACCAGCTCCTGATCGGCCACCAGACCGCGGAGGACATCAAGCAGGAGGCCGGCTCGGCGAACCCGCTCGGCCACGAGATCGAGATCGAGATCCGCGGCCGTGACCTCGGCTCCGGACTGCCCCGCGCCGTCAAGCTCAACTCCGAGGACATCCGCAAGGCGCTCGACGACCCGATTCAACAGATCATCGCGGCGGTCAGGGACACCCTCGACCGCACGCCCCCCGAGCTCGCCGGCGACCTGATGGAGCGCGGTATGACACTGGCCGGCGGCGGCGCCCTGCTCCACGGCTTCGCGGAGCGGATGAGCGACGAGTGCCAGATGCCGGCGAGGCTCGCCGAGTCCCCGCTCACCTGCGTGGCGACCGGCTCGGGCCAGGCCCTGGAGGAGTTCGAGGCGATCAAGCGCGCGCTCAAGAACTCCCGTGTCCGGAGGCGTTACTGATCGCCGGGGGCTGAGAGGAAGGCGCGGCCATGTATCTCCTTGATCGTCCCGAGGACATCCCGCCGCGGCTGACCAATCGGCTCAACCTCCGCATCGCGATCCTCGGGGCGGTCGTAGTCGCGGCGATCGCGACAGTGCTCCTGCGGCTCTGGTCCCTTCAGATCCTCGACGGGCCGCACTACCGCGCACTCGCCCAGGACCACGGCGTTCTCGACGTCCGAGTTCACCCGCCTCGCGGCGAGATCCTCGACCGCGACGGCAAGGTGCTGGTCGACAACCGCACGGTGATGACCCTGCAGCTCCGTCCGTCGGACCTGCCGAACGACCGCACCGAGCGCAGGCGCGAGCTCGCGAAGCTCGGCGACCTGCTCGGCCTCTCACAGCGCGAGATCCACCAGAGGGTGCGGGCGACGCCGCAGTACGCCGGCTATCCGGTCGTGCTGAAGCAGGGTCTCGACCGGCAGGTTCTCTTCTACCTGCTCGAGAACAAGGAGAGCTTCCCGGGCGTGAGCGTCGAGCGGGCGTACGTGCGCAAGTACCCGGAGGGCACGCTCGCAGCCCACATCCTCGGGTTGGCCGGGCAGATCAGCCCGCGCCAGCTGAAGCAGCAGAAGTACAGGGGTCTGCAGCCCGGCGACATCATCGGACAGGCCGGCGTCGAGTACAGATACGACAGGTTCCTGCGCGGGACCGCCGGCAGCCAGCGCATCCAGGTCGACGCGCTGGGCCGGCCGCGCCGAACCCTCGGCAACCGCCCGGCGCAGGCCGGCGACAACCTCCGGCTGACCCTGGACTCCGGCCTCCAGGAGGTCGGCGAGTCTGCCCTCCGCGCCAGAGGGCTGCCCGGCGCGTTCGTCGCGATGAACGTGCACAGCGGCGCCATCGTCGGGATGGGCTCCTACCCGACCTACGACCCCTCCTTCTATACCGAGCCGCACACCAAGTCCGAGTACGACGTCTTCGGCAACCGGCCGGGTGATCCACTCGTGGATCGAGCCGACCAGGGCGGATATCCCACGGGATCGACGTTCAAGCCGATCACCGCCACCGCCGCCCTCGAGGACGGCCTGATCACGCCAAGCACCATCTTCAACGACACGGGCTCCCTGGACATCGGCGGGCTCGTCGTGCACAATGCGGGCGGCGCGGCCAACGGCCCGATCGACATGAGCACCGCGCTCAAGGTCTCCTCGGACGTCTACTTCTTCAACCTCGGCCTGCACGCGAGCGCGAGCGGCAGAGGCGGTCAGATCCAGGACTGGGCGTTCAAGTACGGGCTCGGCCGGAGCCCTGACATCGACATCCCGAATGCGAGCGCGGGCCTGATCCCGACCCCGACGTGGCGCAACCGCGTCTACCGCAGCCACAAGAACCCCTACATCGACCGTCCCTGGAATCAGGGCGACAACGTCAACCTCGCGGTCGGCCAGGGGGACGTGATGGTCACGCCACTGCAGCTCGCGCGCGCCTACGCCGCGCTCGCCAACGGCGGGACCCTGGTCACGCCGCACCTCGGCGGCCGGATCGTGAACCTGAACGGCAAGACGGTCGAGCGGATCAAGCCGCCCCCGACCCGCCGCCTGCGCATCTCGGAGGAGACGCGGAGCGTGATCCTCCGCGGCCTCGAGCGCGCGGCGATGGAGCCCGGCGGCACCTCCTACCCGGTGATGGGCGGGTTCCCGTTCGCGGTGGCGGGCAAGACCGGAACGGCGGAGCGGGGGACGGGCCAGGAGGACCAGTCCTGGTACAGCGTGATCGCGCCCTACGACGACCCTCAGATCGTCGTGACCGTGACCGTTGAGCACGGCGGCTTCGGCGTCGAGTCCGCCGCGCCCATCGCCCGGTCGATCCTCGAGCACTACTTCGACATCAACGCCGGCGGCGCCAGTGGCACGGCCGCGGCGTCGGCGGGAGGGGTCGAGTGATGGAAGCGGCGAAGCCCTCACTCACGATCGCCCCGCAGCGCTCCCGGGTCCTCGAGCTGCTCAACCTCCGGAACCTGGACGGCATCATGCTCGCCGCGTCCATCGGACTGATCGCGTTCAGCGTCTTCACCCTCGATTCCGCCAGCCGCCACGAGGTCGCCGCGGATCCCCTCTACTTCGTCGTCCGCCAGTCCCTCTACGGCGTGATCGGCATCGCGCTGATGATCGCCGTGAGCCATATCGACTACACGCGGCTGCGTGAGCTGCGGGTCGGGATCTACGGCTTCATCGTCGGCTCGATCGCCTTCGTGCTCCTGGTGGGAACCGCCGTCCGCGGCTCCACCCGGTGGGTCGACCTGCCCCTCTTCCAGTTCCAGCCCTCCGAGCTCGCCAAGGTCCTGCTCTGCGTATCGCTCGCGGCGTTCGTCTACGAGCGGATCCGGCGGCCGTTCGGCATAGGCCAGACACTCCGCCTGCTCGCCCTCGGTCTCCTACCGGCCGGCCTCGTCTTCCTGCAGCCCGACCTGGGCACGGGGATCGTGCTCGTGGCGATCACGCTGACGGTCCTGTTCGTCGCGGGGATCCCCTGGCAGCACTTCGCTGCACTCGGCGCTGCGACCGTGCTCCTGGCCGGCGGCGCCTACCTGGGTGGATCGGCCGCCGGCGTGGAGCTCCTGCACGGCTACCAGCAGGACAGGCTGACCTCCTTCCTGCACCCGAGCGACGACCCAAGCGATGGCAGCTATCAGGTGAACCAGGCGATCATCGCTGTCGGCTCCGGGGAGAAGTCCGGCCGCGGCGACGACGCGACGCAGACCGAGCTCCTCTTCCTGCCGGAGCGCCACACCGATTTCATCTTCGCCGTGATCGGCGAGCGCTTCGGCTTCATGGGCGCCGCCTTCGTGGTCTTCCTCTATGCCCTGCTCTTCTGGCGGGCGATCCGGGTGATGCGAATAGCAACGAGCTACTACGGGGTGATCGTCGCGGGCGGGATCGTGGCGATGCTCGCCTTCCAGGCGATCATCAACGTGGGCATGAATCTCGGCCTGATGCCCGTCACCGGGATCACGCTGCCTTTGATCAGCTACGGCGGCTCATCCGTGATCGGGACCTTCCTCGCGCTGGGGCTGCTGCAATCCATCCACGCCCAGTCTGATGCGAGGGGGCGGCACTAGCCGCCACCCGTTTAACACTGGTGTTTCAGGTCTCATTGAGGCTAGGCGCTACATTCGGGCACCGCTCGCGTGGGCGGGGGCCAATCGACCGTGAGCTGAATCGACCTTGAGCTGTGAGGGCTAGGAACACATGTACCGCAAGCAGGTGCGCCGTCGACGGGCGGTGCTGTTGCTGCTCGTCGCCGCCTCGCTGACACTGCTCAGCCTCTATTACAGAGAGAGCACCGGGGGGCCGCTCCACGGCGCCCAGGACGTCGTCTCCACGGTCTTCAGCCCGATCGAGTCCGGTGCCGACCGCGCGCTCAAGCCCGCGCGCGACCTCGTCAACTGGTTCGGCGAGACCTTCGACGCCCGCGGCGACAAGTCGAAGCTCGAGGACCAGGTCGCGGATCTCCGCGACCAGCTGGCGCGGGCCCAGACCCAGCAGCAGGAGGTCAAGGAGCTTCAGGCGCTCGACCAGCTCACCAGTGGCGGGATCGTTCCCGACGGGAGCGACCCCGTGACGGCGCGGGTCGTCGGCCGCTCGCCGACGGTGTGGTACTCGACGGTGACGATCGACAACGGGTCTGGCGACGGCGTGCGGATTGACGACCCGGTGGTCGCAGCACAGGGCCTGGCCGGCAAGGTCACGCAGACCACGCCGAACACCGCACAGGTGACGCTGATCACCGACGCCGACAGCGCGGTGACCGCGCGGGTCACGCCGAGCGGTGCGACGGGCGTCGTCGAGCCCGACGTCGGCAACCCCAACGACCTCCAGCTCGACTTCCTGGAGCGCGGCACCCGGATCGCGGAGGGGCAGATGGTCGTCACGGCCGGGTTCTCGACCGGCGACCTCGGTTCCATCTTTCCTCCCGGAATCCCCGTCGGTGAGATCACCAGCGCGAGCGTGCAGGAGCAACAGGCCTACCAGCGCGTCCACCTGGAGCCGTTCGCGGACCTGCGCAACATGGACTTCGTCAAGGTGCTGACGACCCATTCCGGCGGAGGGAAGAACGGATGATCCTCACGCCCGGGATCATCGCCAGGCTCGCCGTCCTCGGCGCGTTCGTGGCGGTCGCGCAGGTGGTCTGCTTCTCGAAGATGGACATCTTCGGGACCAGCCCCGACATCGCCCTGCTCGTGGTGATCTCGGTCGGGATGCTGGGCGGCAGCCTGACCGGCGCCGTGACGGGTTTCTCGATCGGGCTGCTGCTCGACTGCCTCCTGCTCGAGACCCTCGGCGCGTTCGCGCTCACCATGCTCTGCGTTGGCTACGTCGCGGGCCGCTACCGCGAGACGATCGGCCGGCCCACCCGTCCGGCGGTCGTGCTGCTCGGCGGTTCGCTGACCATGCTGGGGGCCCTCGTGATCGCGGCGATCCAGATCGGCACCGGGATCGACGCCAACGTCAGCTTCCTGGTCGTGCGTGACGCGCTCATCAAGAGCCTGATCGGGGCGCTTCTCGCTATTCCCGTCCTCTGGATCGTCAGACTGGTGGTGCGCTCGGCCCTGGTGGACGAGCGCAGAGCGGCGCGGCGCACGCCGTCACCGCGACCCGTGGAGAGTGGCTGAGGCAGATGTATCTGCGTCGAGACCAAGTCGAACCGGAGAGGCGAACCTCGCCCCTGGCGCTCCGGATCTCGATCATCACCGCCCTCGCGATCGCGATCTTCTCGGTGCTGTTCCTACGGCTCTGGTACGTCCAGGTGCTCTCGGGCGACAAGTACCGCAACCAGGCCAACGACAACCGGATCCGTGAGATCCGCGTGCAGGCACCGCGCGGCGACGTCCTGGACCGCAACGGCAAGGTCCTGGTGGCGAATCGCACCGAGCTCGCCATTCAGGTGACCCCGCAGGACCTGCCGCCGCCGGGGCCGGATCGCTCGCGCGAGCTGAAGCAGCTCGCCTCGATCACCGACATGACCATGAAGGAGATCCGCAAGACGCTTGCGGGCGGCAGCCGGGCCGCGCCGGGCGGTCCGGTGATTCTCAAGAAGGGGCTCGCCGTCGACAAGGTCTATTACCTGCGCGAGAACCAGTCGAGCCTCCCGGGGGTGAGCGTCGAGCGGGTTTTCACCCGCGAGTACCGGCAGGACACCCTCGCGGCCCACCTCTTCGGGAACGTGGGCGAGGTGACGGGCGAGCAGCTCAAGCAGCCCCGATACGCGGGCCTTCATCCCGGGGACCAGGTCGGCCAGTCCGGCGTCGAGTACGAGTACGACCGCTACCTACGCGGCCGCCCCGGCACCGACCGCATCCAGGTCGACGCGCTCGGCCGGCCGACGGGTCAGTTGCGCGGCGTCCCGGCTGAGCCGGGAGACGACGTGCGGCTCACCATCGACTCGAACCTGCAGGCGACCGGCGAGGGGGCGCTGCAGTCATTCGGTCTGCCGGGCGCCTTCGTCGCGATGAACGCCCAGAACGGGGAGATCCTTGCGATGGGCTCGGCGCCGACCTTCGACCCCTCGATCTTCACCCGCGCCATCACCCAGAGCGAGTACCGCCAGCTCACCTCGCGGCAGACCGACGCTCCCCTCGCGGACCGGGCGACCCAGGGCCTCTACCCGACGGGCTCGACGTTCAAGATGATCACCGCGACCGCCGCCCTCGAAGACCACCTGATCCGGCCGGACACGATCTTCAACGACACCGGTTCGCTCAAGCTCGATGCCAACCTGACCCTCCACAACGCCGGCAAGGCGATCTACGGGCCGCTCAACATGAGCGACGCCCTCAAGGTCTCCTCCGACATCTACTTCTACAGCCTTGGTCTGAGAGCGAAGGCGAACAAGGGCCATGGCCAGATCCAGGACTGGGCGCGCGCCTACGGGCTGGGGGAGAAGACCGGCATCGACCTGCCGGCCGAAGTGGACGGGCTGATCCCGACCCCGGCCTGGCGCAACCGGCTCTACGCGGAGAAGCTGACCGACCGGCCGTGGAGCGCGGGCGACAACGTGAACCTCGCCGTCGGCCAGGGCGACCTCGAGGCCAATCCGCTGCAGATGGCGGTCGCCTACGCGGCGCTCGGCAACGATGGCACCGTCGTCACGCCGCACATCGCCGACGACGTCGAGAGCGTGACGGGCCGGGTCCTCGAGGAGATCCGCCCGGCGGCGCTGCGTCAAATCGACATCTCCCCGACTACGCGGAACACGATCATGACCGGCCTCACCCGCGCAGCGACCGAGCCGGGCGGCACCTCCTATCCGGTCTTCGGGAACTTCCCGGTCGCCGTCGCCGGCAAGACGGGAACGGCCCAGCGACCCAACCAGGCGGACCAGTCCTGGTACATCGTCCTCGCGCCGGCCACGAACCCCCAGATCGTGGTCGCCGTGACGATCGAGCGGGGCGGCTTCGGCGTCGACACCGCCGCGCCCGTGGCCGCGCGGATCCTTGAGCGCTACTTCCACAAGCCCATCACTCCCACCGCCTCCGCGACCACGGCGGGGAACGGCCATACGCAGGAGTGATCGCGGCGGGATCCCAGCGGATCACTACCCTCTCGGGGGAATCTCGTTATGCGAGGGTGCTCCGCAGGCGAAGCCGAGGAGCAACCCGTTTTACGGCGAAGCCGTCGACCTAGTCCATGGAAGCTGCACCACTCACGCTCACTCCCAGGCGCACTCGCGTAATCGAGCGCCTCGGCGTCGCCTACTTCGACGGCTGGCTGATGGCGGCCGCGTTCGGCCTGATTACGTTCAGCGTCTTTACCCTCGCCGTGGCCACCCCGGACGCCGTCCAGGGTCAGCCCCTCTACTTCGCGATCCGGCAGACGCTCTACGCCCTCGTCGGAATCGCCCTCATGCTGGCCGTCGCGAAGATCGACTACTCACGCTTCCGAGAGATCCGAGTCGGCATCTACTCGCTGATGATCGCCTCGATCTGCCTCGTCCTCGTGTTCGGCGCCGCCGCGCGCGGCTCCCGTCGCTGGATCGAGCTTCCCTACTTCCGCTTCCAGCCCTCTGAGCTGGCCAAGCTGCTGCTCATCGTCGCCCTCGCGGCGTTCGTGATCGAGCGCACCCGCCGTGGCACGCCGATTCGCCAGACCTTCAGGATCCTGGCGCTCGGCCTGGTCCCGGCCGGACTCGTCTTCCTGCAACCCGACCTCGGCACGGGCATCGTGCTGGTGGTCATCACAATCGCAATTCTTTTCCTAGCCGGGGTGCCCTGGAGGCACTTCGCGGTGCTCGGTGGACTGGCGGCTGCCGCCGTCAGCTTCGTCCTCGTCATCGCCCCGGCTGCCGGCCTGCCCAGCCCACTTCACGGCTACCAGCAGGACCGGCTCACTGCATTCCTGCATCCCTCGAATGATCCGAGCGATGGGAGCTATCAGGTCAATCAGAGCATCACCGCAATCGGTTCCGGTGAGAAGACCGGACGCGGCGACAACTCGACCCAGACCAAGCTCCTCTTCCTCCCCGAGCGGCACACGGACTTCGTCTTCGCCGTGATCGGGGAGCGCTTCGGATTCATGGGAGCAGCATTCGTACTGTCCCTGTACGCCCTGCTTATCTGGAGAATTCTGCGCATCCTGGCGGTCTCCAAGAACTTGTTCGGGACCCTGATCGCGGGCGGCATCGTCGCCATGCTCATGTTCCAGATCCTTGTGAACGTGGGCATGACGCTCGGCATCATGCCCGTGACCGGCGTCACCCTGCCCCTGATGTCATACGGGGGTTCCTCGGTGATCGCCACCTTCCTGGCGATCGGGCTCCTACAGAGCATCCACGCACAGGCGCGGCTCAACAGTTCTCCACGCAGCAGGGCGCCTATCCCACTGTTGCGCTGAGCCACCGAGAGCACATCCAAATCACACCCACGAGCCCTCGCCCCATCACCGGCGGCGGCGCGCTCGTCTGTGCTCGGCTCGCCAAGAAAGGAAACTCATGAAGAAGAACATCCTCGTCAGCGTCGACCGGGGCGAGACCCGGGTCGCGACGCTGGAGGCGAAGGGGTCGCCCGTCACCAAGCGAAAGAAGGCGGCTCCGAGCGACGAGTGGAAGGTGGCGGAGCTCTACGTGGAGCGCCGCGGCCGCCGCTCGATCGTCGGCAACATCTACAAGGGCAAGGTCGACAACGTCCTGCCCGG
>Ga0126307_10000302_pt1 | contig 31864 bp, 35 predicted proteins | sample Plot28_FD_89955 | JGI IMG/M metagenome (GOLD analysis project Ga0126307, IMG submission 89955) | Serpentine soil microbial communities from UC McLaughlin Reserve, CA, USA - Plot28 | ecosystem: Environmental > Terrestrial > Soil > Grasslands | place: USA: UC McLaughlin Reserve, Lake County... | reverse complement strand
GCACCGCGGTGCCGGCCGACGGCGTCGATCTCGTCCATGAAGATGATGCAGGGGCTCGCCTGCTTGGCCTGCTCGAAGAGGTCGCGCACGCGCGAGGCGCCGACGCCGACGAACATTTCGACGAAGTCGGAGCCGGAGATCGAGAAGAACGGCACGCCGGCCTCGCCGGCGACCGAGCGTGCGAGCAGCGTCTTACCCGTGCCGGGCGGCCCGTAGAGGAGTACGCCCTTCGGGATGCGCGCGCCGAGCGCCTGAAACTTCTTCGGGTTCTCCAGGAACTCCTTGATCTCCTGGAGCTCCTCGACGGCCTCGTCCACGCCGGCCACGTCCTTGAACGTGATCTTCGGTGAGTCGGGCGCCATCCGCTTGGCGCGGCTCTTGCCGAAGCTCATCACCTTCGAGCCGCCGCCCTGCACCTGGTTCATCAGGAAGATCCAGAAGCCGAAGAAGAGGAGGAACGGCAGCAGGTAGGTGAGGATGTTCCACCACGCTGAGTCGCCCGTCCCCTTGGAGTCAAACGCGATCGGCGTGCTCGAGTCCTCCAGCATCTGCTGGAAGGCGAACTGCGACGCGTCGGTCGGGTAGTTGACCTTGACCTTCTTCCCGTTCGAGAGGTCGGCCTGGATCTCGCGGCTCTTCGGGACGAAGAGAACGCTCTCGATCGCGCCGGGGTTGTCCTCGACCATCGCGATCAGCTGGCTGTACGTCATCTTCTGGGTGTCGCTCGACCCTCCGGGCAGGAGCGTCCGCGAGGCCAGGAAGACCAGCAGGACGATGACGATCAGGGGGAAGAGTGCGCTGCGGAAGAAACGGTTCAAAGAGGTTCCTCTAGTGGGTTAACGGTAGCAGCCTGGATATTCGTTACAGGGACCGTTCCGGTTCTTCAGACCGTGTCCTCCGCCTGCGCCGCGAGCTCGTCCCGGAGAACGCCCACGAAAGGCAGGTTTCGGTACCGCTCGGCGAAGTCGAGGCCGTATCCGATCACGAAGCGGTTCGGGATCTCGAAGCCGACGTATCGGCAGACAACGTCGTTCTCACGACGCTCAGGCTTGGTCAAGAGGGCACACACCTCGAGCGAAGCCGGCTCACGGGCTTCCAGGTTGCGGAGCAGGTAGGAGAGAGTCAGTCCGGAATCGACGATGTCTTCGACGACGAGCACGTTTCTACCTTCGATCGAGACATCGAGATCCTTGAGGATCCGAACGACCCCTGAGGAGTCAATTCCGGCTCCGTAGCTCGAGATCGCCATGAAATCGACCTCGCAGGCGATGTCAATCGAGCGCATCAGGTCGGCCATGAAGAAGATTGCGCCCTTCAGGACGCCGATGAGGAGCAGGTCCTCGCCGCGGTAGTCGTCTGCGATCTGGGCGCCGAGCTCGGCGATGCGGCCGTGCAAGGTCTCTTCGTCGATGAGGATCTCGCTGACGGCAGCCGAGAGCTCGTTCACCTGGTTCTCGCGCTCCTCTCCGACAGCGTCTTCCCAGCCGGGCGCCGTGGCGATGCCCGGCACGACGACGACCTCGTCGCCCTTGACGACCAGGGGCCAGGCCTCGCGCTCCGAGCGCGGCACCTTGGCGTCGACGAAGAGATCCTGGATCTTCTTGCCGCGCGAGGCGAGTCGGTCGCCCGCACGCCACGACCTCACCCAGAGGCCGTCGCGATTCGGCCGCAGGCGCCACGCGCCCCAGGAGACGGGCCCGTCCAGCCGAACAGGCGCTCGCTCGAGCCAGACGCTCCCGTATTCCCTCACTGCCACCCGGCCGTCACCTAGGTCTACTCGCTTGGCTCCTGCCTGCGAGGCGAGCAACTCTAACAGCGCTCTCTCGATCGGCCTAGGCAGTTCCTGGGGCGGCTCCGTGGCGCGGAGGACGTTCTTCTCGGCCGCGGGGTGGAGACGGCGGAGCGCCGGCAGGATCTCCCGGCGGATCAGTCCCCGCAAGGTGTCGTCGTTTGTGGAGTCGACGCGGAAGTCGAGGCCCTCCGCGCGACAGTAGGCCTCCGCCTCCTCCCGCCATACCGTGAGGAGCGGCCTGACGACGCCGTCATCACGCTTCGCCCGGATTCCGGTGGTCGTCCCGCTAGCCGCGAGCCGGTAGAGGACGGTCTCGACCTGGTCGGACGCGGTGTGCCCAGTTGCGCGGAGCCGGTCTCGCTCGAACGTGTAGCGGAGGTCGCGGAGCTCTTCCTCGGAGCCGTCGTTCAGGGGCGGAGCGTCGACGACTTCGGCGCCCAGACGCTCACGGCAAAACCGCGCGTCCTCCTCGGACTCGGCCCCACGGAGCTTATGGTTGACGTGGAGCGCGCCGACGCGGTAGCCGAGGCCCCCAAGCGCATGCCAGAGGCAGGTCGAGTCCTGGCCACCGGACACTAGGCAGACAACGTCCCCGCCCGGCGGAATGAGCTCGTGCCGGCGGATGTGCTCTTCGATCCGCGCGCGAAGCGCAGCGGCGTCCACGAACCAATTTTACGGCGTAGCCCCCGGCTCAGAGCAATGGTCCGACATCGCAACCTCGTTTGTAGAGGGCCGGCTGGGCCTGTGTGAGCACGTCGTGGGCGAAGTTGGCGAGCCCGTACGCCCGGTACATGCGCTCGCCGGCCTCGCCGCCTTTGGCCTGAATCGTGACGGCGGTGCCGTACTCCTGGAACATCGCGTCCAGGTAGCGCTGAGCGGTCTTGAGCGAGGGATCCTGGGGTCGGCGTGCTGGATGCGCACGGCCGAGTCGAACGCCTGCTGAGAAACGTCCTTGGCCTCGACGGCGCCGCTCTGGTAGTCCGCGTTAAGGACACCGAGCCCGACCATGTCAGCCGAAGCGGTCTGGATGAACTTCTGATCGGTGGGGCCACAGCTGTGCCGTGCACGCTCTGGCTGCCACCGCAGCCGCTGGAGAGCGCAACGAGAACGAGCGTCGCCGCAATGACGCCGATTCGCCGCAAGATGGACGGATCATCGGCGGCTCGAGCAGGCGCCGCCATCACCCATTTCGGTGTGGCCACGTGGTCGATCGTCACTACTCGAAGATGAGCGAGCGGTACGCGCCGACGCGCCGCATGCCAATCGAGTCGTAGAGGGCGATCGCGGCCGTGTTGTCGGGCCGCACGAAGAGGCAGACGGATGGGGTGCGCGCGAGGAGCAGGCGGCAGAGGTCGGCGAGGCCGCGCTTCCCGTAGCCTCTTCCCCGTACGGAGGGATCGACCCAGACCTGCTGCAGCTGCACGGTGCGGTCCGTCCAGGCGGAGGCCTCTGCCTTGAAGAGGATCGTCCCGCTCTCCTCCCAGAGCCAGCTGCGGCCTTCCTCGATCTGTGTCCGGGTGCGCCACTCGAAGAGCGCCGGGTCGCGGGCATAGGCGTCGATGCCGACCTCCTCGAGGAACGCCGCGGCCGATGTGCGGATGAGAAGCTCAAGGTCGTGAAGGGTGGCCGCGCGGAGCGCCGAGCCGCCGGTCGCGGGCTCCTGATCGAGGACGTACACGGGCTGCCCGGGCCGGTCCTCGCGCACGCCAGGGAGGTAGTCGCGCGCGGCCTCCCAGAGATCGGTGACCGCGCGCTCGTCGCCGATCAGCATTCGCGGCCGGGAGCGCGCGGCGATCTTCGCGAAAGCCCCCGCCCCCACGCCCGAAGGGACGAGGTTCGCCCCGAGATGGCAGACCGCAACGAGCTCCCCACCGTCCCGCAGAGCGGCGAAGCGGCCCAGGCCGCGCCGCGCCACGTCCTCCAGGAAGACCCGTTCGATCGGCTCTCGCGCGCAGAAGTCGAGGATCTCCGCGAGCGAAGGCCGCTTGACCAGGCGCGGCATTGCCGGGGACGATAACCCGCATGCCAATACATGTTCGAGCTGAGAAAGGCGACTACGCAGAGGCGTGCCTCGTTCCCGGCGACCCTCTACGCGCCAAGTACATCGCAGAGAACTTCCTCGACGGAGCCGAGCAGAAGAACTGGGAGCGCGGGATGCTCGGCTACACCGGCACGTTCAACGGCAAGCCGGTCTCCGTGCAGTCCACCGGGATGGGCTGCCCCTCGGCCGCGATCGTGATCGAAGAGCTCCACATGCTCGGCGTGAAGCGGGTCCTCAGGATCGGCACCTGCGGCGGCCTCCAGCCCGACCTGAAGCTCGGCGACCTGATCGTCGCCGTTTCCGCCGTTCCGCAGGATGCGACGGCGATCCACTATCTCGCCGGCGAGTCGCACACGCCTACGGCCGACTGGGAGCTCGTCCACGGCGCCGTTCACGCGGCGAAGGAGCTCGGCAAGCCCGTGCGCGTCGGGCCGATCGTCTCGAGCGACATCTTCTACGACCCGGACAAGCAGCGGGTCCAGCGCTGGTCCGATCGAGGCATCCTCGCCGTCGAGATGGAAGCCGCCGTGCTCTTCACGCTCGGGGCGCTGCGCGGCTTCAAGGCGGGCTGCCTCCTCACGGTCAGCGACGTCGTGGTCGAAGGCGAGTTCGTGCGAATCTCGGACGAGGAAATGAAGGCGGCCGTCGACCAGATGACCGAGCTCGCGCTCGGCACGGTCACGGCCGGTTAGTGGCTGAACCGGCCGCATTCACCGGCCTCCGGACGGCTGCAAAGCGTCGGCGGGCGGCGTCCTCAGTCGCACCCGTATCACCGGATACGGCTACTCCTTGCGTCCTTGCCCACCTCGCTTTTCGCGCGCCGGAGCCGCGGTGACGCGACCGGCTCAACCACCCACGGTCTTCCTCGTCAACCCGGCCTCGGCCAACGGCTCTACCAGGCGGGCCTGGCCCGAGATCGCGCACCGAGCGGCTGTAGCGGGCCTGGAGGGCGAGACACTCTTCAGCGACGGCCCCGGCGGGATCTCCCGCATCGCCGAGCGAGCTGTAGGCATGGGAGCGAAGCGCGTGGTGGTTGTCGGCGGGGACGGAACCGTGAACGAGGCGGCCAACGGCCTCCTCTCCGTCGGCGCCGGGAATGAGGTCGAGCTCGCCGTCATTCCACGGGGCACGGGGACCGACTTCGTGCGGACCTTCGGGATCCCGACGAAGGTCGACGAGGCGCTCGTGGTCGCGCGGGACGGCGCCGTGCGCGCGATTGACGCGGGCAAGGTGTCCTACCGAGCCTGGGAGGGCGCGGAGGGAAGCGCCTTCTTCCTCAACGTCGCGAGCGCCGGCATGAGCGGCGCGGTGGCGATGCGGGCGAACTCGACGTCGAAGGCGCTCGGCGGCCAGGTGTCTTTCCTTTGGGCGACGTTGGCCGTCTTTGCCCGCTGGCGGAACGTCGAGGTTTCCGTGGACGTCGGCGACGAGCATCGCGAAGGCAGCATGCTCGACGTCATCGTCGCCAACTGCGAGTGGCTCGGAGGCGGAATGCACATGACGCCCAACGCAAAGCCGGACGACGGGCTCTTCGACGTTCTCCTCATCGGAGATGTGACAAAGCGCGACCTCGTCCAGACCCTGCCGAAGATCTACCGGGGAACGCATCTCCCGCACCCGAAGGCTGAAGAGCTCCGCAGCGCAACGGTGCTCGTCGATGCCGCGACTCCGCTCCCCGTCGAGCTCGACGGGGAGCAGCCAGGGACGACGCCGGCGACCTTCGAGGTCGTGCCGGGCGCCCTACGCCTGCGAGTTCCGACTTAGTGCCTAGGAAGCGCTCGAGCCGCGTCCGCTGCCGCCACCGATCGATCGGCCGGGCGAGGGCGACGGAGCCTTCTCCGCGTCCTTCTTCACCGTGGTGCGCTTCTTCGCGGTCGGAGTCTTCTTCGTCTCTGCCTCCTTGGCTGTCGTCTTCTTGGCGGCAGGCTGGTCGGCCGACTCGAGCTTCGCCAGCCGGCGCTCGAGCCGCTCGATCTGCTTGCGGAGCTCCTTGAGCTCGCCCGCTGCGGCGAGGCCGGCCTGCGCGGCTGCTCCTCGGGCGCTCTGGTCGATCTTGGTCTTCGCGTCCATGACCCTGCTGAGCGCGTCGGTCACGCGCGGGTTCTTGCTCAGCTCCTCGACGAGCCGCGTGACCGCTTCTTCGCCCCGTCCGGCAAGCCGGTTCACCATCCCGCCGTCGCTTGGTTTCTTGCTTGCCATCAGATCCCTCCGTTCGGTTTCGAAGGGACCTTACCCGCACCTGCGCGACGGCTAAGCGTGTGCGAGACGCCTCCTGACCTCGCGGCCGACGAGGAAGCCGAGGCCGAGCAGGATCAACACGGGCGCGGCAACGGCAATCCCGACGAAGAGCCAGCCGACGACGGTGAGGAAGGCGGATCCCGCCGTCGCCCACGCGTCGACGATGCCGAAGCCGTCATCTTGCGGTGCGACGACGCCGAGCTCGTGCATGCTCATCGAGATCGTCGCGAACGCGACACGGTTGTCGAGGTACTGCAGGCGGCCACGCGCCTGCTCGAGGTCGAGCTGCACCTGGGAGAGCTGGTTCTGGACCGCAAGCGCAGCGGGGACGTCGTCTGCACGCTCCAGCAGCTCCAGGAGCTGCGCCTCGACCGCGCGCAGCTGGCGGATCCGCGCATTCAGGTCGACGAACTCCTTCGAGACGTCCTGACCGCTCTCTTCGAGCGACTCGACCTTGCCGAGTTGCCGCAGGCGCGAGAGAGCGCTGTCGTAGCTCTCGGCGGGGATGCGAAGAACGAGCGAGCCCTCCGCGATCCGCTTGCCGCTCCCCTGCGAGGCAAACGACTCGACGACGAAGCCTCCGAAGGCATCGGCGGCCGCGTGCGCCTCGCCCACCTTGTCCTCGAAGCTCCCGTGCGCGATCCGGAGACCGAGGCTCGCCGTCTTCACGACCTGCGGGTCCATCTGCGGGACCGCCGAGGAAGAGACCGAGCGGTCGCTCGCCTTAGGCACGGCCCCGCCCGCGCCCGCCTCGACGGATCCCTCCGCGGCCCCGCCGCCACCGGTCGAGCCGGCCGAGCTTTCCGAGCCCCCTGAGCTGCATGCGCTCACAGCGAGCGCGAGTGCGAGTGGGACGAGCAGCGCCAGCTTCTTCATCTCTGCCTCCTTAGCGCCATGACGCTTGCTTCGACATGCGGAAGGCTGAGAAAGTTCCCGGCCCATGGAGGGCTACCACTTCTCCGTCGACGTTCGCGTTCGCTTCAGCGAGACCGACGCGCAGGGAATCGCGAACAACGCCGTCTACCTGAACTGGTTCGAAGTTGCGCGCGTCACCTACCTCGGTCGCTTCCCAGGCGGCTACCGCGGGCTCATCGAATCGGGAGTCGAGGCGCTCACGATCGAGGCATACGTCCGCTACCTAGCGCCGTGCGGCTTCGACGACGAGCTGCGGATCCACACGCGCGTGACACATCTGCGCGGAGCACGGTTCCGCTTCGAGTACGTCATGGAGCGGCTGAACGAGCCCCAGACGAAGATCGCCGAAGGCTGGACGGGCCACGCCTGCGTGGACGCGACGACGCTGCGCCCGACGCGGATGCCGACCTGGCTCGCCGAAGGGATCGCCGAAGCCGAACGCGGCTAACGGGTGGTCGTCGTCCCGCCTTCGGTGGTCGTGCCGGTCGTCGTTCCCGTGTGCGTCTGCGTCGTCGTCGGCTCCTCGACGGGCACGGCCTTCGTCCCATAGCGGACGACCTTCGGTTCGGCGAGGTAGTTCGAATACCACGTCGTATCGAAGAGGAGCTTGCCCTTCGCGTCGTAGACGAGCCGGCGAACCGAGACTGAGCGCGAGGGCTGACCGTACTCCTCCAGGACCTTCTCTCCGACGAACAGGTGGGAGGCGGGCACCCGCTTGACCGGGGGCCGCCCGGTCTCCTTCAGGGGCGAGGTCTGCGCCTCGACTCGGCGGTGCAGCGGCGTTCCGAACAACCGAACCGTGAGAGAGGACGAGCCGACGATAGTGCGGACGAGGATCCAGTGGTCGGAGTCGTTCTGGAAGGTGAGGTCGGTGTCCGGGTAGTTGACCGTCGCGTCGCGGCCGAGCGGGTAGTGGTCGATGTAGAGCGCGTGGTTCGTCCGCGAGGTGATCGGGAGCCCCGCCTCGAAGGCCGCGTTGAAGACCGTCGTCGAGACCTGGCAGACGCCGCCGCCGAGACCGGTCTTGAGCTCGCCGTTGATGATCACTGGCGCCTCGAGGAAGCCCTGGGCTGCGTTCCGCTCGCCCGTCGTCTTGTTGAAGGAGAAGGTCGAGTGCGGCGCGATCATGTGCCGGTCGATGAGCTCCGCGACGAGCTGCACGTTGTGGATCCGGTTCGAGTCGCCGCCGTAGAAGGTCGTGTAGCGCCCGACGAGGCCGGTGATCCCAAGGGTGTTCGCGCGCTCGGTCGAGAGCTTGGGCTCGGCGGCGACGACGACGATCTGGGCGGTGCGGTTGACCGTCCGAAGCGCCGCGGCGAGAAGGGTCTTCTCCGTAGCCTCGACGTCGAGCTTGCGGCCGTCGCGCGACGGGATCACGTGTGCCTTCCCCGCGTCGTCGACGCTGAAGTCGACCTCGCGCGGCGCGCGCGCGACCGCGCGGCTCAGGTTCTCGAAGTACTCCTTGGCGTCCGGGCCGCCGATCCGAAGCTCGCTCTGGCCGTCGTGCGGGAGCTCCAGGAATGAGGCGATCTGCTGGGGCGAGACCGTGAGGTGCACGCCCTTGTAGGCGAATACAACGGGACCTGAGAGCGCGATCCGTACCTGCTGGGCGACCGCCGCGAGCGCGTCTTCTCCCACCGTAGGAGGCGTGATCTTGATCGGCAGGGCGACCGGACCTTCGCGCTGGAGGGCCGCCAGGGCGGTAACGATCGTCTTCCCCGCCGCGACAGCGTCGAGGCTGCGACTCGCCTCACCGGGGATCACGACCGGCTCTCCGTTGCGAAGCACGATCGCCGCCTCGCGCCCGTCCACGTCCACCTGCTTCGAAATCACGCCGACCTGGCGCTCGAGGGCGGCTGCATCGGCGCGCGCCGCCGGCTCGACGTCGGTGCCGAAGAGCCGAAGCTCCAGACGCTTGAGCCCGCGAAACGGCACCGTGCCGTCTCCGCGCTCGACGGCCTCCGTCGAGGCGGCGGTCCAGTCGCCGCGGACGGCGAGCTGCGCCGGGGCGATCGACCAGCGGCGCCCGGCTCCCGTGAAGACGACCGGCTCGGTGGCAAGCGCGTGGGCTCGGGCATCAAGCCTGGCCCGGGCCTCGGCTGCGGAAAGGCCTCCGACGTCCTGGCCCGAGACCGTGACGCCCTCGGCAACGACGTCCGGGGACCCGGAGTAGGCGAAGCCGACGAAAAGCACTCCGAGGAGGATGACCCCGATGAAGGCGACGATCATCTTCCACCTGCGCCGGACCACGGCAAGACGGTCCCGCCGCGCACGGGACCTCCGGCCCTTACGGACCGAACCGACGCCGGCCTCCGCCCTCATCGAAGGGTTCGACTCTAGCAACCGCCGCCCGGCGGTCAGACGCTAGGGAGCGGGCGCGAGCGGGACGCGGATCTGCGCGATGCAGCTGAGCGACGTCCTGCTCGGAGAAGTCCACGACCTCGAAGGTGCCAGGTTGCGCGTCGACCACTCGTAGCGCACGGTTCTGTGCCAGTGGCCGCCGCCCGCCGTTACGGGGCGCGTCCCGACAACCCGGCCCTTTCGGTTACGGACATCGGCCTGGAAGAGGTGCTCGAAGAGGTCGGTCTCGCGCAACCGCGAGAGCCAGCGCCGCGACGAGCAGAAACCGTCTCACACATCCAGGAAAGCACCCCGCACGCCCCGGGCTCAAAGGACTTCATCAAGTCCTAACCGGTCCCGGAAGGCCAGCACGCGGCGCACGTGCTCGTCCAGAAGCCCACGGCGTGCCAGCGGAACGAGCGCCTCGATCACTCTGGCGGCATCCGGCCCATTCGTGAGCAGGACGAGGTCGGCGCCGGCCTGGAGGGCGCGCTTCGCCGACACGAGGGCGGGCGCGCTTCCGAAGACGGACACCGAGTCCGTGATCGCGACTCCGTCGAACCCGAGCCGGCGCAGGAGGCGGTACGCCGCCGGGCTAAAGGACGCCCTGCGCTCGAGGCCGAAATGCCGGTAGAACGCGTGCCCGACCATCACGCACTCCGCTCCTTCCGCGACGGCCTTCCGGAAGGCTCGCACCTCGGCGGGTAGGAGGCGCGCTCGCACGTGCGGGTCTTCGTCGGTCGAGATCCCCGCAGATCCGAGACCCGGGAAATGCTTGGGGCACGCGGTCGTGCCGCCCGCTTCCAACCCGCGCGCGAAGGCAAGGGCTTCGGCCGGTTTCGGGAAATGGCGCGAGCCGAGCGGGCCTCCGGCGAGATCGACGACCGGCGCCAGGTCGACGTCGACTCCAGCACCGTCGAGCGCCTTGCCGGTCGCCCTCCCTGCGGCGAACGCGTCGTGGGGGCTTTGCAACGACGAAGCGGGGGCCCCGGGCGGCAGCTCGTCCAAGGTGCTTGCGCTGCCGCCTTCCTGGTCGACGAAGACAAGCGCGCGGCGTGGGCGCGGCTCGCGGCGGCTCCAGCCCTGGACGATCACGCCCGCGACGGCCTTCGGCGCCGGCAGGCCGGAGACGACGACGAGCGCGGCCTTCTGGCGCGGTGTGAGAGTCGAGACCTCGCTCGTCTGGGGCAAAGTCCCGCCCAAGGCGAGGGCGGCAACGGCCTGAAACAGCGCGGCGAGACCCACGGGACTTAGACTAATCGCCGTGGATTTTGAGCTCACTCCCGAGCAGCGAGAAGTGCAGGCGACCGTCCGCCAGTTCGTGGACGAGCGCGTGCTGCCGAACGCGATCGAGAACGACATCAACCACCACCTGGACATGGAGGCGATCGCCGGCATGGCCGAGCTGGGCTTGCTCGGCATCGTCATCCCCGAGGAGTGCGGCGGCGCGGGCCTCGACTTCGTGTCCGAGGCGCTCGTCTGCGAGGAGATCGAGCGCGGGGAGGCGGCTTTCCGGACGCTCATCTCGGTCCACGTCGGGCTCAACTCGCTGACGCTGCTCCGCTACGCCGACGAGGAGCAGAAGCAGCGCTACCTCGCGCCGCAGGCGCGCGGCGACAAGCTCGCCTGCTTCGGGCTCACGGAGCCCGCGGCCGGCTCGGACGTGGCCGCGATGCTCACGAACGCGCGGCGCGAAGGGGACACCTACATCCTCAACGGCCAGAAGAACTGGATCTCGTACGCGAGCGTGGCCGACCACGCGCTCGTCTTCGCGAAGACCGACCCGGAGGCGAAGCACAAGGGGATCTCGGCGTTCATCGTCGAGCGCGACTGGCCCGGCGTGACGACGGCGGACACCGAGCACAAGCTCGGCATCTGGGCCGGATCGACCGGCGAGCTCTTCTTCGAGAACGTCGAGGTGCCCGCCGAGAATCTCGTCGGCGAGGAGGGCCAGGGCTTCGAGATCGCCATGTACGGCCTCGACCAGGGCCGGTTCACCGTCGCCGCGGGCGCGTGTGGAGTCATCCGGGCCTGCCTCGAGCAGTCGGTCGCCTACGCGCGCGAGCGCGAGACCTTCGGCCAGCCGATCGGGAAGTACCAATTCGTCCAGGACATGATCGCCGAGATGGTGCTCGGCTACGAGACGTCGAAGCTCCTCGTCATGCAGGCAGCCTGGCTCAAGGACAAAGGCGTCCGCAATACCCGCGAGACGAGCCTCGCGAAGTGGCATGCGACCGAGTCGGCCTTCCGCGCGGCGCACCTCGCCATTCAGGTGCACGGCGCCTACGGGTACTCCGCCGAATACGGCATCGAGCGCTACTTCCGCAACGCGCGTGCCCCGATCATCTACGAGGGCACGACCCAGGTCCACAAGATGATGCAGGCCGAGCACGCCCTCGGGTACCGCAACCTGAACGGGCGCGACGGCGACATCTCTCCGCTCGCGTCATGGGGCCCCGCGCTCTTGGCGCGCTAGCCGCTGCGGGCTGCGTCGCGCTCGCCCTCGCGCCTGCGGCTTACGCCCCGCCCCGCGCGGGAGTGTTCGTGCCCGGCGAGTCGCTCGGAGGAGTGCGGCTCGGGATGACCCAGGACGAGGTCCTCGCGTCCTGGGGCGACCAGCACGGCGTCTGCAGGGACTGCAAGAACCAGACCTGGTACTTCAACTACAAGCCCTTCATGCCTCAGGGCACCGGGGTCATCTTTGAGAAGGGCCAGGTCGAGCAGGTGTTCACCGTGTGGCGCCCGACCGGCTGGAAGACCCCGGACGGGCTCTTCCTCGCCGCCGATGCCTCGGACGTCGCCCGGATCTACGGCTCACTCGACAAGCGCCAGTGCACCCGCTACGAGGCGCTTCTCCTCCCCGGCAAGAAGGTGACCAGCGTCTTCTACGTCTTCAGGGGCAAGGTGTGGGGCTTCGGGCTCATGAAACCCGACGCGTCCCCCTGCCTCTGAGATTCCCTTCAGCCTCCGCGAGGAGGGCGACGAGCGGGATTACCGCCAGCACCGGGATCGCCACCACCGGCCAGATGACCGCGTAGCCATCGGTCGAGCGGAAGTAGCCGTGGAAGATGTCGATCGCCGCTCCGGCCGCGAGCGGCCCGATGACGAGCCCGAGCCCCTTCGTGGTCGTCGCAAGGCCGGTGATCGTCCCACGGTCCCTCGGCGGCATGACCTTGAAGAGGAGAGCCCAGGCGAGCGTCATCACGACGCCGCCCGCCATGGCCACCGGCGCGATCAGCGCGTAGTACCACCAGTGCCACGTCTGCGCGAAGCCGGCGACGAGGAGCCCGAGCCCGTAGACGACTGAGGCGCCGAGGATCACGTTCCCGACGCCGAACTCGTCTCCGAACCTCCCCGCCACGAGCGCGGCGAGGACGTATCCGGCCGCGACCACACCGAGGACCGTCGAGGAGACGTAGAGCGGCTGGTTGAGCCCGTCGATGATGTAGAGGACGACGAAGGTCCGCATTCCCGCGAACGTCGCCTCCCAGGCCGTGTTGGCGATGAGGAAGCGGCGCACGTGCTTCTCGCGGCGGACGACGCGCCAGGGCGCCGCAAGGATCGAGCGGAAGCGCTCGAAGCGGGTCGGCTCCACGTCCTTCTCGTGGACGAGCACGACCACCGCGCCGCACGAGACCAGGGTGACGCCGGCCGCGAGGATGAACGGGAAGGGCTCCCAGACCGAGAGAAGAAAGCCGCCGCCGACGAGCGCGGCGCCGAGCGCGGTTCCGCGCAGGACGTGCTGGACCCCCTGCGCCCGGCCGAAGTAGTTGTCGGGCACGAGGTCGGGGTAGAGACCGCGGTAGGGCGGCTCGTAGATGTAGTACGCGAAGAAGAAGCCGAAGAGGGCGAGCGCCGTCGCCTGAAAGCCTGGCATGAACGGGAGCAGCGCGAGCGAGACCGCCATGGGTACGAGCGCGAGCACCATGAAGGGCCGCCGCCGCCCAAGCGGAAGGTGCGTCGCGTCGCTCATCGGGCCGACGAAGAGCGGCATGAAGAACGCGAAGACGCCCTCCGCGGCCAGGACGAGCCCGATCAGGGTGGCGGAGTGGGTGAACTGGCCGAGGACCGGCGGAAGGTAGGCGGCCACCGTCGTGATCGACCATGCGAGCCCGAAGGCGCCGAGGCCGAGCGACCACATGAGCCCGCGCACCGGAGTGTCGAGCGACTCCTCGACGGCGCTCGGGACAGGCACGGCCCGGAGCCGGGAGCGGTCAGGCATCGGTCTCGACTCCGATGAGAGCAGGGAGCGCGAGCAGCGTCGGGATCGCATCCTCGACCTCGGTGCGCCCATCCCGGTCGACCAGATACGCGCGCATGCCGAGCGCGCGCGCTCCCTCGACGTCGTCTTCCATGGAGTCCCCCACCATCACCGCGGCCTCGGGGGCGACGCCGAGCTCGTCGAGGACGACCATGAAGATCGTCGGGCTCGGCTTCACCTTCCCGTGCCGGCCCGACCAGATCCAGGCGTCCACAGGGAGCTTGAAGTGCTCGACGAAGGCCCCGAGATCGCGGCTCGTGTTCGAGACGAGCCCGATCTTCACGCCCCGCTCGCGCAGGAGCTCGAGGACGGGCAGGACGTCCTCGTAGAGCTCGAAGTTCTCCGAGGCAAGCCAGCGGTCGGTGATCGCCTGGGCAACCGAGCGGCACGACTCGCCCTCACCGCCCATCCCGCGGACGATGTCCTCGGTGAAACGGAGCCAGACCTCCTCGTCGTGTTCGAGCTCGGGGTGCTGCTTCAGGTCGAGGACCGCGGCGGCACGGGCCTCGGAATAGCGCCCCGGGTCGAGGTCGAGGCCGAACCGCTTCCCCGCATCGTGATACCCGCTCGGCCCGAGCAGGGGCCCCGGCTTGGCGAGGGTGAAGTCGACGTCGAAGAGGACCGCCTCGACCGTCAAACGCCCGTCGGCGAACGGTAGGCCGCCGGCTGGCGGTTGGCGAGCGAGGGCAGGCGCCGGCGGATGTCCTCCATCCGCCCGCGGTCGATCTCCACCGAGATGACGCAGTCCTCGTCCGGCGCCTCGGCGAGCACGACTCCCCAGGGATCGGCGATGAGCGATCGCCCGTAGGCCGCCTTGCCGTCGGCGAACGAGCCCCACTGGTTCGCCGCCACGACGTAGCACTGGTTCTCCACTGCCCGGGCCCGGAGCAGGAGCTCCCAATGGTCCTTGCCGGTGTAGAGCGTGAATGCCGCCGGGACGGTGACGACCTCGGCGCCCTCGATGGCCAGCACGCGGTAGAGCTCGGGGAAGCGGAGGTCGTAACAGACGGTCAGCCCGAGCTTCCAGCCCTCGACCTCGGTCGTGACCGTGGCCTCGCCCGGCTCCTCGGTCTCCGACTCGCGGTACACCTGGCCCCCGACCTCGACGTCGAACATGTGGATCTTGCGGTAAACGGCCTGGATCTCCCCCTGCGGGTCGAACACGACGCAGGTGTTCGAGAGCTTCTCCCGGCCCTCGCGACGCTCGACGATCGACCCGCCGACGAGCGTGACGCCATGCGTTCGCGCCCAGCCGCTCATTGCCTCCACGGACTCGCCGTCCTCGAGACTCTCGGCCAGGCCGCGCATCATCTCGGGCGGACCGATCCCGGTCCATTTCTCCGGGAGGACCACCAGGTCGGCTCCGGTCGCCGCCGCGCGGGCGACGAGGCCCTCCGCGCGCCCGATGTTCTCCGCCTTCGAGTCGGTGGAGCTCAGCTGGACACAGGCCACGCGAAGCCGGTCGGGCATGGGCTCAGGATAGCCTGGGAACGCGAATGCGCACTCCCGCGGAGATCTTGGCCGAGACGAGGACGATCGCCCTCGTCGGCGCGTCGCCCCGGCCGGAGAGGCCGAGCAACGGCGTCATGCGCTACCTGCTCGCCCAGGGCTACAAGGTGATCCCGGTGCGCCCGCACCGCACGGAGATCCTCGGGATTCCGTGCGTGGACTCGGTCGCGGACATCGAGGAGCAGATCGACCTCGTGGACGTCTTCCGCCGCGCGGAGTTCTGCGCCGAAGTGGCCGAGCAGGCGGCAGCCGCGGGCGCAAAGGCGCTCTGGCTGCAGCTCGGCATCGTCTCTCCGGAGGCGCGGGCCATTGCCGAGCGAGCCGGAATGGAATACGTCGAGAACGCGTGCACAGCGGTCGTGCACCGCCTCCTTGTCAGGCCCTAGAGCTTGCGCTCGAAGGCGCCGACGTCGCGAGACGCGCGAGTTGAACTCTTCCGCCGACAAGGGTGAGCGTCGTGCCGCCATCGTTGCCGTTGAGTGTCGCGGTCGGTTCGCCGACGAGCTCCAGGTTCTTTTGATCTGAAACTGCCCGACACAGGTTCCTTCGATCTCGAGCGTGGAGCCCCGGCGCGGCGTTGTTGATTCTTGTGCTGCAGATCCGCGTTCGCACAGTTGACATGGATGACCGCAGCCTCGGCCGGCGCGCTCGCCGAGAACGCGAGGAGAACGATCACGAAGCCCCGTGTAGACGCGGATTCTTGCGCGTTACAAGTGGGATGCCAACCCCCCGGAGGGCTAGGCGCCGGCTCTCGTCCGCTCCTCCTCGGGAATGAGCTTGACGACGAAATAGAGGATCGCGGCGAGGAAGACGAGCGCCTGCTCGACGTTCATGAGGATCCCGCCGAAGTTCTGATCACGTACGGCGGACATCCCCCAGAGGCGTGGCGCATCTGCGTAGAAGTCGTAGAACGGCGTCGAGGCGAAGGTCAGCCCGAGGCCGAGGAACGTCGCGCCGACGAACGCAGCTCCGAGGTAGCCGATCTTTATGGGCGCCCCGATGTCGACCGGCTCGTCGGCGAGGACCGGCCACCAGAAGATGAAGCCCAAGGCGATGAGCAGCAGGTGCTCGACGTTCAGTATCCACGCGTTCTCGAGCGCGAAGTCGTAGAAGAGAGCCAAGTGGATCGCGTACCAGCCGACGAGCCAGACCGGCAGGGCGATCCGCGGGCGAGTGAGCAGGGTGAACGGCTTCCCACCGGCGCGTGCGACGGAGGCCCGCATCGCTGGGGTCAGCCCGAGGATGAGGAGGGGCGGCGCCCAGTCGGCGATCATCACGTTCTGGAGCAGGTGGAAGAGGAGGAGATAGTTGGCGGCGATCGTCTCCAGGGGCGAATTGAGCGCGCCGGCGATCAGCAGGAGGCCGGCGGAGAAGAGGAGGATCCGCCAGAGCGGGGGCCGCTCGGCCCGGGTCGCACGGAAGTAAAGGAAAGCCGCCACCGCCGCGAGCGCCAGGAAAAGCGGCTCGAACGTGAAGGAGGAGGGCGTGGGGCTCACGCCGCGACGCGCCGGTCGTCCTCGGTGGGACGGAAGAGCCGGCGGTGCTGGGCGATGAGCGTGATGGCGACAAACGTCCCGAGGGTGAGGAGTTGCTCGCCCATCATCACGAGGCCGGCGAGCCGCTGGTCCTCGAGCGGGGAGAGCCCCAAGAGCCGGTCCGGCTGCTCCGCGTAGCTCCCGTAGAGCGGACGCATGGCGAAGATGAGGACGTCGGCGAGGATCTGCCCGGCTGCGAAGAGGGCGATCGCGAGCGCAAGCTTCCCGGCCAGGCCCAGCTCGCGGCGGCGGGCGGGGTCGGCCAGCTGGACCCAGACGAGCAGCCCGACAATGACGAACGAGACGTGCTCGAGGTCGTGCACCACGTGGTGCGAGAGCGTGTAGTCGTAGGCCCCGGGAATGTGCCAGCCCGCGATCACTAGAGCCCAGAGCACGAACGCCAACTTGGGGTTGAGCAGGAGGCGGAGACCCGAGCGCAGCCAGCCGAGACGCGCGAGCCGGCCGAGGACCGCGGACGGGATCAGAAAGAACGTGAGGGGCCCTCTGAGCGCCACCACTGCGAGCGCAACCGCGAGGTCTCCGATGATCACGTGCTGGAGCATGTGCGCGGAGAGGAGGTACTCCTCGCCGACGTAGTCGAGCGGCGAGACCAGCGCCAGCGTCCCGAGGACGACCGCGAGCGCGAAGAGCGCGGCCCGGTCCCAGCCCGCATGGTCCTTCCGGCCTCGCCGCCGAAGCCGGACGAAAGCCTGTCCGAAGAGCGCCAGGGCGAGCGCAGACCCGGCGAGAACGGCGACCGGCGCCTCCCAGGCGGAGGCGATCGCCTCGTGATGTCCGGCGTGCGCGAGGATCAAGGAGCTGCGAGCACCTGGCCCAGCACCCAGAGCCCTGTGAAGGTATACCCCACCATCAGGAGTATGAGCGGGACCTGCGCCATCACGGCGCGGCGCGCGTTCACGTGCACGCCGAGCGAGACGCGGTGCGCCTCGAACACGGCAACGACGTGGCCCCAGACGATCAGCGCGACCTGGATGTACCAGACGAGAGAGCCGGGCACTCCCGTCCACGGCGTCGCGTCCGGGACCCACTCACGGCCGAAAAGATCGGCCACCGCCGCCCAGGTGAACTGGCTCGCGTAGACCAGGTAGAGGAAGTAGTGCGAGACGAAGTAGACCGCCGCGATCGGGATCAGCGTGGGCGCGTACCGGCGCGCGGCATCGGTAACCGAGGTCGCCTCGAGCCGGGAGACCGCGGTTACGACGAGGAGGAACGCGAGCGCGAACGCGCCGACGATCGCGACCATGATGAGCGAGTCGAGGAGGGTCTCGTGCACCGCCAGCCACGTCGAGCGGTCGAGAAACCAGCTCTCGAGGTCGACGTAGTTCTGGGTCTGCGAGAAGCCGTCGTAGACGACCGTGGCGAGGAGCGCGAGCACGAAGGTGCCCCCTCCCGTGCCGAGCATCGGCTCGCGCCGCACTCCCGAGCCGTAGGTCCGAAGGCGCATGCCGCGGTCTTCTGGATCGGCGTCGAGCCAGCAGGATGGGCAGTTGACGCGCTGCTCCTCGACGCAGCGGTTCGCCCTGCAGACACCCGCCGGTCGGCGCACGAAGAGCTCGACCGGGGCGAAGCGCGCAAGTGTCCGCGCGACAACGGTGAAGAGCTCGCCGCGGGCCAGCCAGACCTCCATCCCGAACACCGCCATCGCCACGAGTTGGAGCGCGACGTAGGCGAGGATGATGACCGTAAGCGTGAGCGGCTCCTTGGCCGGGTCCCAGACGAGCTCCATCCAGCTCCAGAGGAGGACGAGCGCGGTCGCCGGCCAGAGGCCGAGCCGCTCCGGGTAGCTGACGGCGCCGGCTCCGCGGAAGGCGAGGGCGCGCTCGAGCGCCCGGCCGGCGGCCGAGAGCGGGCTGACGAAGTCCCACGCGTTCCCCACGAGCGCGGTCACGATCCCGAGTCCGACCCAGAAGTCGACCCAGACCACGATCGTGGCCGGGTTCTCGAAGAAGTCCTCGGGCCCGAAGAGCCCGCCCACGACAACGTCGACGAGAGCGAGCGCGAAGACGACGAGCCCGATCGTCCCGAGGTGCAGCCGCCGGATCGAGCCGTAGAAGTCGCCGCCCGTCCACGAAGTGTTCGAGCGCACCGCGAACATCGCCGCGGGGGCCGAGGCGAGCACCGCCACGCCTGCCGCGAGGGCGAAGAGCCAGATCGGGAGCGGGAAGCGGTAGTCGATCCCCGACACCGCGTGCGCCGACGCCGCGCTCGGTACGGCCAACGACACCGCGACCAGGGAAAGGAGGGCGAGACCTGTCCTGCGAGCGCGTCGCATCGCTACACAGATGGTCTCATAAGTATCGGGGTGCCCGGATTTGAACCGGGGACCTCGCCGACCCGAACGGCGCGCGCTACCAGGCTGCGCTACACCCCGAGGCTCGAATAGGTTAGCGGAATGGCTTCCCGCGACGAGATCCTGGCCTTTGCGGCCGAGTACCTCGAGCTCGACGCCTATCCCGACTACGGGCCCATGGGCCTCCAGGTCGTCGGCTCGGAAGAAGTGGTCAAGATCGCCTGCGGCGTGTCGGCCTCCCGCGACCTCTTCGTCGGCGCTGCCGAGGCCGGGGCGCAGCTCGTGCTCGCCCACCATGGCCTCTTCTGGGACAAGGACTCGCGCGTCGTCGACCGCGTTCTGCGCGGCCGCCTGAAGGCGCTCTTCGACTACGACCTCACCCTGGCCGCCTACCATCTCGCACTCGACGCGCACCCCGAGATCGGGAACAACACTCTCCTCGCGGCCGAGCTCGGCGTCGAGACCGAGCAGAGGTTCACTCCGTGGGGCTACGGCGGGAAGCTCGCGACGCCGGTCGCCATGAGCAACTTCTCAACGCTCGTGCAGGAGAAGCTCGACCGCATGCCCCTGGTCTTCTCGTACGGGCCCGAGAAGATCGAGCGGGTCGCCGTCCTGACGGGCGGGGCGGCGCGCTACGTGGAACAGGCCGCCGCGGAGGGCTACCACTGCTTCGTGACCGGCGAGGCCGACGAACCAACGAAGCACGCCGCGAAGGAGGCCGGCATCCACTTCGTCGCCGGCGGCCACTATGCGACCGAGACGCTAGGCGTCCGCGCGCTCGCGGCGAAGCTGGCGGACGAGTTCGGTCTCCAGTGGGAGTTCGTCGACCTCCCCAACCCGGTCTAGGAAGTCCTCCAGGACGCCGGCGCACAGCTCGGGGAGCTCGCCGACGATGAGGTGCCCTGCACCAGGGAGGACCCGGATCGGTGCTCGCAGCCTGCGCGCGTACTCGAAGCCGTCTCCGACCGGCACGAGCCGGTCGCGGGAGCCCCAAACGAGGAGTGCGGGGCAGCGGACGCGGTCGAGGTCGGGACGTGGGTCGTCTCCGATGAGAGCGCGTCCCGCGCTGCCGACGTCCGTATGCTGTGAAGGGCCCTCGAGGAAGCCGAGGACCTGCTCCGGATCGAGCGACTCGGGGTCGGCCGCGCCCCACAGGCCGAACGGCAGCCAGCGAAGCCTCGTCCTGCGGGCGAACGTGCCCCGGAAGCGCGTCATCACCTGGGCGGGGCGAATGGCTGCGGTGACGGCGAGCCAGATCTCCGCACGGCGCGTCGTCGAGACGATGCCGGCCGGCGCGACGAGTGCGAGGACAGTCACGTCCTCGGGCTCCTCGACGGCCAGCCGGAGCGCGACGACGCCGCCCATGGAGTAGCCGAGAACGGCGCCGGGCAGCATTCCCTCGAGCTCAGCGACTTTGTGGACGTGGCGCGAGTACGTGGCGATGCCCTCGACGTGCTCGAACGGCTCGGAGAGGCCGTGCCCCGGCAGATCGGGGATGAGAACGCGCCGTCTCCGCGCGAGGATCGGCGCGAGCTTCGTGAAGTTGACCGCGGCACCCCCGAGCCCGTGGATCATGGTGAGCGGCGGCCCCTCGCCGCCGAGGAAGTAGCGCGTCCGGACGCCGTCGATTTTCGCAAAGTGCGGGCGGAATCCCGGTAGGAGCGTTGCCCCGATCACGAAGGAAAAGTATCCTTCGTGCATGGACTTGGAAGAAGTGCGGAGCCTTTGAGCCGCTCCGCTCATATGGAAGGACTGATCTAGCCCGCCCGGCAGCGCGCCGTGAGCGGGCTTTTTTGCGGGCGAGAACCGAAAGGAGACGTCGTGGCCAACCACCTAACGCCTGAAGAGCTGTCGAAGGAGCTGGGTCTCGATCGAGACGAGGTCATCCGGGTCTGCATCGAGGAGGCCATCCCGATCTACCACGGCAAGATCGACAAGAGCCTCTTCCAGGCTCAGCTCGAGGCGTCGAGTGCGACACGGGCGTCTGCGGCGTAGCAGCTAGCCAGCAGCAGTGCAGCGCGCGGGCCTCGTGGATGAGGTCCGACGAGTTGCGAGACTCCCCCACCATCCAAATTTCGTCCGCGGACAGGGCGTCGATGTCGTAGAAGGTTTTCCGCCGTCCCGGGGTTCTGGACCTGAACCTTCTTCCACGAGCGGCCGTTCCAGTGCAGAACGAGATTCTTTGTGCTCTCCTCGCCGACCGCCCAGACATTTCGTGGGGAGATGGCTTTGACTCCATCGATCACCGTTCCGAGGGCGAAGCTAGGGAGTTGCACCCGCTTCAACTTCGTCCCGTCGCGGCGCAGGATGAATCCCTTCAGCGAGCTTCCGACCGCGTAGGATCCGACCGCCCAGGCGTGCATCGAGTCGATTCCACGTCCACGAGGAAGAAGTCGAACGGCACGTCGCCGAGAGTCGGAGCGGAGGCGATCTTCCATTTCGCGCCGTTCCAGTGCAGCGTCAGTGGTTGAGTGCCAGGGCCTTCCTCTCGCTGGCCGACCGCCCAGAGGTCGTCGGCGCCGTGTGCCGCGATCCCGAACAGCATGTTGTCGGTGGAGGCGTCGCCGGTGTTGGGGCTCTGCACGCGCTTCCAGGCCGTGCCGTTCCAGTGGAGGATGAGCGTCCGATACGCCGTGCCGTTGAGCACCTACCCTGCCGCCCACGCGTTGTCCGGCGAAATCTGGACGACGCCCTGTAGCTCGTTGAGGTTTGTTTCTGGGTTCGGGCTCGTCACCCAGGCCCACGAGTTACCCACGCGCCTGAGGACCAGCGTCTTCGTGCCACTCGAGTTGTAGCTCCCGACTGCCCATGAGGGAGAGACATCGTTGAGCTTGTTCGAGCCCGGATTCGGGCTCGTTACCTGGCGCCAGGCCTTCCCGTTCCAGTGCTCGATGAGCGTTAGCTGTCCCGGGTCTTCCGTCTGCCCAACCGCCCACACGTCGCAGCAGCGGCGGTCCCGGGCCCGGCTAGCGCGATTGCCGTAACCCCCAGCAACAGAAGGACGAACGTACTCCCTGTCACGCGCCTGAGTATGCGGCGCTTAGGCGGAAGTTTCAATCCGCCGGCTAGCGTGCGGCGGCGCGCTTCTTCGCCGGAGCCGCTTTCTTCGCCTTCGGCTTCGCCGCCGATGGCTTGTCCTTCCGCGCCTGGGCGACGCTCTGCTTGAGCGCCTCCATGAGGTCGACCACGGGCGCCTCCTTGGCCGGCTCGGGAGCGACGATCTCCTTGCCCTCGAGCTTGGCCTCCAGCATGGCGCGCAGGTCGTTCCTGTACTCGTTCTCGTACTCCTTGGGGTCGAAGTCCCCGACGAGGCTCTCGACGAGCTGCCTCGCCATGTCGAGCTCAGGGCCCTTGACGTCGATCTCGCCCACGGAAGCGTCGATCTCCTCGCGGGCGCGCACGTCCTCGGCGTAGTAGAGCGTTTCCAGCGCAAGGGAGTCTCCGAGCGGGCGGATGAGGCAGAGGTTCTCCTTGCCCCAGAGTACGAACTTGCCCACCGCGGCCATCTTGGCGTCCTGCATCGCCCGGAGCAGAAGGACGTACGGACGCCGCTGGGCCTCGGCGTCGGCCGGAGCGAGGTAATAGGCGCGGTCGAAGTAGATGGGGTCGACCTGCTTGATCGGGACGAAGCGGAGAATGTCGATCGACTGCGAGCGCTGAAGCGCGACCGCCTCGAGGTCGGACTCCTCGATCATCACGAACTGTCCTTTGGAGAACTCCCAGCCCTTGACGAGCTCGTCGGCCTCGACGTCGCGCTCGTGGAACGGGCAATAACGCTTCTGCTTGATCGGCGTTCCGCACTCACGATGGAGAGTGCGGAAGGACGTGTCCTTGCGCTGCTGGGCCACCGCCAACCCGATCGGGATGTTGACGAGGCCGAAGTTGATGGATCCGTTCCAGATAGTGCGCATAGGTGTCAAAGCCTAGCCGAGGGGCCTCCTACATTCTCCGCCCCGGGCCGCAACCCTCCCTGGCGCTCGAACGTTGAACATTAGGCGGCGCAAAATACCTAGAAACACATTTTTCAAGCCATAAACCGAACCCATGGGACACGCACCCACGACAATTCGCCTCGAGCTCTGCAACCAGCCGGATGCCACATTTACGCTTCGGCGGGCCCTCGACCGCGTGGCGGCCGACTGCCAGCTCCCGGATGATGCCCGCTTCGAGCTGAAGCTCGCGGCGACGGAGGCGGTCACGAACGCGCTCAAGGGGACTCAGCGTGAATATGCCGTGGAGGTCGCCGTCAAGTGCACCGACGGGGCCGTCGACGTCGAGGTCGTCGATCGAGGCCACTTCGAACCACGGATCCAGGAAGACAGCCCGGCCGATGCCGAAAGCGGGCGCGGCATCTCGCTCATGCTCGCCCTCGTCGACGAGATCGAGTTCGCGTCGGCCCGCCACGGCACCCGCGTCCGCCTGCGCAAGCACGCCTCTCGCTCGAGCGAGAGAGACCAGTCCTATCTAGGACGTTAGAGCCGGCGGGCCCCGACGTACGTCGAGGCGTACCAGGACTCGGAGAGGCTCGAGATCTTCACCACATCGCCGGTGTGCGGCGCGTGGATGAACTGGCCGCCGCCGATGTAGAGGCCCTCGTGGCCGAGATTGTTGAAAAAGACAAGGTCGCCCGGCTGGAGATTCTCCTTCGACACAGGGCTGCCGTAGCTGTACTGCATGGCGGCGTTGTGCGGCAGCGAGACGCCCACCTGTCCGTAGACGTACATCGTGAAGCCGGAGCAGTCGAAGCCGCTCGGAGAGGCGCCGCCCCAGACGTAGGGCACGCCGAGGTACTGCATGGCGATCTCCACGACCCCGCTGTAGTGCCCGGTCGGGTTGCCGCCGAAGTCGTTCGAGACTCTGGTCTCCGCCTGATTCGCGAGCCGCTGCTGCCGCGCCTGCTCGGCGGCCTGCATCTTCGCGATCTGGTCCTTGATGCTGCCGAGGAGCCGCTGCCGTTCGGCGAGCTGGCTGCGGATCTCATCGCGCTTGGCCGCGCGCTCGGCCACGACGCGCTCCTGCTCGGAGCGCGCCATGGTCAGCTTCGCTTCCCGCTCCTTGATCTCGGTCCTGAAAGAGCGCACCTCGTCGACGATGCGGGAGTCCTGTTCGGACAGGCGGTTGACCGTGTCCACGCGGTCGAGCAGGTCGTCCAGGCTCGACGAGCCGAGGAGAACCTCGAGCGTGCTCTCTTCGCCCGATGTGTAGAGGGTGACGAGCCTCGCGGAGAGGGTGTCCTCCGCCTGCTTGTAGTTGGCCTTCGCGACCGACAGCCTGTTCTCGTTGTCGCGTAGGTCGGCCTCGATCGAGTCCAGCTTGATCTGCGCCGCGTTGTACGTCTCGATCACGTGCTCGAGACTTGCGTCGATGGACTGGATCTGTGCGAGGACCTGCTTGGCCTCCGCCTGCTTCGACTGGACGGACGGGGAGGCTCCCGCCCCGGCGGCGAAAAATGAGGCCGCTGCGAGGGCGCCGAGTAGCGCGAGAAGGAACGAGTGTCTTGGAGTCGCTCTGATAAGAACCGCCTAGACGGGATCGACGCAAGCGCAGGCTGGGGGACGCGCCGCAGTCACAAGCCGGGCATGCTAACAGGGCCTCACGACGAGGCGCAAACAGACCCGTCTGGCCCTGCGTCAGCCTCCTGAAGGGCCATGTTAGGGTGCTGGGCTCGTGCGGGCGAGATGCCATCAGCGTCCGGCTCGGCTCGCGGCTTTCTGCCTGGCCGCCATCGGTCTCCTCGTCACCGCGACGTGGGCGCGCGCCGACGACCCAGCGGGTCGCGACCGCGTTGCCGGCCTGCGCACCGCAAACCAGAGCCTGGCCGCTCACTCCCAGAGCGCGTTGCTCGAGCTCTACTCACTCCAGACCCGCCTCGCCCAGGCCGAGCGGAGGATCTCCGCCCTCGAGGCGCGGAGCACCGAGGTGAAGGCCCAGCGCGAGTCCGCGCGGCAGTCGCTGGACATCGCGCGCACGAGCTTCCAGACGGCGCAGACGCGGCTCGCCGCCCGGCTCCGCCAGCTCTATGTCGAGGGAGACGTCGATCCGCTCGCGGTGCTCCTCGGCGCCGAGTCCCTGGACGAGATCGTCTCGGCCCTCGACGGGCTCGACCGCCTGGCCACGCAGGACAAGGAGATCGTCGCCCAGCTCGCACACTCCAAGGTCGCGCTCAGAGCGGCCTCGGCGCGCCTCGCCGACCGCGAGGCCGAGCTCGAGGATCTGCTCTCCGACGCCCGCGCGACCCGCGCGGCTCTGGCGGCGGCCCGCGACGCACGCGCCGCCTACCTCGCCGGCCTCCGCCGCCAGCAGCAGCTGAACCAGAACCAGATCGCGGAGCTAACCGCCCAGGCTTCGGCGGCGTCCGATCAATCCGCCGATCTCACGAGCGGGACGGGTGAGGGTGGGACTGGCGGGACGGACCTCCCACCGGCTCCCCCTGCTCACGGCACGAAGATGACCGTGTCGTCGACCGGTTACTGCCTGAAGGGCAACACCGCGACCGGGGTCCCGACGAGCCCCGGCGTGGTTGCGGTGGACCCTGCCGTCATCCCGCTTGGCACCCACATGTACGTGCCCGGCTACGGGGAGGGCGTCGCGGCAGACACGGGCTCGGCGGTCAAGGGACGGACGATCGACGTCTGGTTCGAGTCCTGTGCCAAAGCGATCGCGTGGGGCCGGAAGACCGTCACCATCACGCTGCATTGAGCCGGGCCCAAAAACGACTACACTGCCCGTCTCAAGCGCGAGGGGAGGGGGTTTGAGCGCGAGGGCGATGCCGGGGCGCGAAGAGGGCACGAAAGGGCTCGACGAGCTCAGGGTGCTCGTGGTCGACGACCACGACCTTTTCCGCACGGGCCTTCGGAACCTCCTCGAGGAGCAGGGCGTCAACGTGGTGGGGGAAGCCGAGAACGGCGAGAGCGCGATTCGCCTCACCTCCGATCTCGCGCCCGACGTCGTGATCATGGATCTCAACATGCCGGGCGTCGGCGGGGTCGAGACGACGCGGCGGCTTTCGAGCCTCGCTCCCTTAAGCCGGGTGGTCGTCCTGACCATCTCGGCCGACGACGACGACGTCATGAACGCCGTAATGGCCGGCGCGTGCGGCTATCTCCTCAAGGACTCTTCCATTCAGGAGCTGATCGCAGGGATCAGGGCCGCCTCCGAGGGCGAGTCACTCATCTCGCCGCAGATCGCCGCCAAGGTCCTGCAGCGGCTCCGCGCGCAGTCCAAGGATGTGGACGCCGCCGAGACGATCCGCGCCGAGCTCTCCGACCGCGAGCTCCAGGTACTGAAGCTGATCGCGAACGGCAAGGACAACGCCCAGATCGCCCGCGAGCTCTTCATCAGCCCGAAGACGGTCAAGAACCACATCTCGAACATCCTCATGAAGCTGCAGATCGAGAACCGCATTCAGGCGGCGGTCTACGCCGTCCGCAGCGGAATCGTCTAGCGAGCACCTGGGCGGCGAGCGTAGCCCCAGGCCCTCGCTGCGCGCTAGGCGGCGGCGCGGACGGCTTCGAGGTGCTTCTGGAGGGCGCCGAGCCGGTTGCGCAGCCCGTCGAGCTCGACATCTACGTCTCGGAGACGGCCTGCGAAGGCCTTGAGCTCGTCCGCCTCCTCCTGGCTGTCGACGCTTCGCGCGAGCTCGCCGACCCGCCGTTCGAGCCGCAAACGCTCGGCCTCGAGTTGTAGGGCTCGCGCGTATCCGTCCGTCAACGTATCCTCCATCTCCGTGACGAGGGGCTTCCCGGGGTCGGCGGAGCGGTTCTTGAGCAGGCCAGTGATGCGCTCGAGGAGAGGGGCAAGGTCAGCCATGAGCACGACCGATTATGGAACCTGGCCACGGCCGCTTCATGGGCCGGAAGGCCTATCCTCGAGACGCTTAAGACCCATCTCCTGGAAGCGTGCGCTGATCGTTGCGACGGCGGCTTTCGTCGCCCTTGCGATTGCCGCCCCCGCGACCGCCACCCTGAAGAGCCGACTCGACCGCGCGCTCCGCGCGCGGGGAGTCTCCAGCAGCCAGACCGGGGCGATCGTCTTCGACCTCTCCAGGGGCGCGTACGTCTACCGAAAGAACTCTGCTGCCGCGTTGAAGCCGGCGTCGAACGAGAAGCTCCCCGTCGCGGTGACGGCGCTCTCGATCCTGGGGCCGGGCTACACGATCCCGACGGAGCTGCGTGGACAGGGCCACCAGACGGGCTCGGTCTGGAACGGCAAGCTGATCCTCAAGGGATACGGCGACCCGGCGCTCTCCGGCTCACAGCTCGGCCGGCTCGTCCGCGCCGTGAAGAGCGCCGGAATCACACGCGTGACGGGTGCGATCGTCGGCGACGAGTCCTTCTTCGACAAGACCCGGGTCGGCCCAGGCTGGAAAGCCTCGTTCTACAAGGACGAGTGTCCGCCGCTCTCGGCGCTCATCGTGAACCGCGCCCACTTCAAGGGCCACACCACGAGCCGGCCCGCCCTCGCGGCCGCGAAGGTGTTGCGGGCGAAGCTCGTCGAGCGCGGCATCACAGTCGGAGGCCACGCGAAGCTCGGGCGAGCGGATCCAAGTTCCCCCGTAATCGCCACGCAGCAGTCGCCCGCTCTACGCTGGCTCGTGCGTTCGATGGACCGCCAGAGCGACAACTTTTATGCGGAGATGCTGACCAAGCTCGTCGGCGCGCTCGAGGCCGACGAAGGCTCGACCTCGGCGGGCGCGAGCGTGATCAGGAAGGAGCTGCGCTCGCGCGGCGTCCCGATGCGCGGGGTCGTCATCTCGGACGGCTCGGGCCTCTCCGCCTACGACCGACTGACGGCGAGGGCGACAGCGAAGATCCTGCGCTCTGCGCTGTCCGACTCGCAGATCTCGAACGCGTTCGTGGACTCCTTGCCGACGGCAGGCGTCAACGGCACACTCTTCGACCGCATGACGAGCGGGCCCGCGTACCGGAACGTGTACGCGAAAACGGGGACGACGGACTCCGCCTCGGCGCTCTCGGGCTTCGTGAGGACGCGTTTTGTCTTCGCGATCCTGATGAACGGGAGCCCGATCCCCTGGTGGTACGCCCGCGAGGCGCAGGACCGCTTCGCGCAGGTTCTAGCCGGCCAATAGCTTCTCGAGCGCGGCCTCGTCAAGCTGCTCCACGCCCACCTTCTGGGCCTTCGTCAGCTTCGACGCGCCGGCGTCCTCGCCGACGATCAGCGCCGTCGTGTTCGCGGAGACCGAGTTGGTGACCTTCGCCCCCGCCGCCTCGAGCGCCGCGGCGGCCTGCTCGCGCGACCAGCGCTCGAGCGTCCCCGTGATCACAAAGGTCTTGCCCGTGAGCGGGCCTTCCTTGGGCTTGTCCTCCTCGCCGAGCTCGAAGCGGAGGCCGAGAGAGCGCAGCTCCTCGACGAGCGCTCGATTCTGTTCGTCCTCGAACCACTCGGCGATGATCTCGGCGCGGTCTGGCCCGAAGCCGTCGACCTCCTCGATCTCCTCCTGGGAGGCCGCAAGGAGCCGGTCGACGTTGCCGAAGTGGCGCGCAAGGCTCTGGGCGAGCACCCAGCCAAGCTTCGGGATGTTGAGCCCGAGGAGAACGCGAGAGAACGGAACGTTCTTGGACTGGTGGATGGCCTCGATCGCCGCGCTCGCGGAGATCTCCGCGAAGCCCTCGAGCTCGAGCAGCTGCTCCTTCGTCAGGCGGTACAGGTCTGGGAGCGACCGAACGAGCTCCTTCTCCCAAAGTAGCCTCACGGTCTGCTCGCCCACACCTTCGATGTCGGCCGGCCCCTCGACCCAGTTGATCAGCGTCTCGAGCCCCCGGGACGGGCACGCGCGGTTCGGGCAGCGATGCATGACCTCGCCCTCGGGCTTCACGATCTCCGTGCCGCAGAGCGGGCACTTCGTCGGCATCCGGAACTGCTTCGTGCCCTTCCGGTGCGGGCCCGCGGGCCCGACGATCTGCGGGATGACGTCACCGGCACGCTGAACGATGACGTCGTCACCCTCGCGGATCTCCTTGCGGTTGATGTCCTCCTCGTTATGGAGGGTGGCCCGCGAGACCGTGACGCCTCCCACCTCGACCGGCTCCATCATCGCCCAGGGGTTCAGCGCGCCGGTCCGGCCGACGCGGATGAGGATCTTGTTCAGCCGCGTCATCGCAGTCAGCGGCGCCCACTTGTAGGCGCGCGCCCAGCGCGGCCTCTGGTGGAGGGCGCCCAGGCGCTCCTGCTGCGCGAAGGAGTCGACCTTGATCACGAGCCCGTCGATCTCGTAGTCGAGGTCGATGCGCCGTTTTTCCCACTGGCGGCACGCCTTCGCCACGGACTCGATGGAGTCGTGCAGCTCCGCGAAAGGATTCGTGCGGAAGCCGTGCATCCGCAGCCACTGGAGCGAATCCCAGTGTCCTTCCGTGGGGAGCCCCTCCCGCCGGCCGAGGCCGTGGATCCAGATCAAGAGTGGCCGCTCGGCGGTGATGGAGGAATCCTTTTGCCGCAACGAGCCGGCGGCTGCGTTTCGCGGGTTCGGCGTCGGCTTCTTCCCATTAGCGATCAGCCGCTCGTTGAGCGCGTTGAACCCGGAGAGCGGCAGGTAGACCTCCCCGCGCGCCTCGAGCAGCGACGGCGCCGCCTCACCGTCCTCGAGCTGCATCCGCATGGAGATCGCCTTGATCGTCCTCAGGTTCACCGTGACATCCTCCCCGCGGAAGCCGTCGCCGCGCGTCGCGCCGCGCACGAAGACGCCGTCCTCGTACAGCAGGTTGATCGAGAGACCGTCGATCTTCGGCTCGGTGACGTAGCGAACCTCGTCGGTGCCCAGGCGCTTGACGACGTCGGCATGCCACTTCTCGAGCTGCTCGTCGGTCGTCACCTTCTCGAGCGAGCCCATCGGCGTCGGATGCTCGACCTTCGCGAACCTGTCCGAGGGCGGCGCACCGACGCGCTGCGTCGGGCTGTCGGGGGTCTGCAGCTCGGGGTGCTCGCGCTCGAGGGTGAGTAACTCGTCCCAGAGCCGGTCGAACTCGGCATCCGGGATCTCCGGCTCGTCGAGGACGTGGTATCGGTAGAGGTGGTAGTCGACGACCTCGCGGAGCTCCGCGATCCGGGCCTCGTTCGTCTTCGTCTTGGCCTTAGAGGACATCGAGGAGCTCTTCCGGCGAGTGCACGACGGCGTCGGCACCCGTCGCGCGCAGGCGCTCGACGGGATGGATTTTCCCCCAGGAGACCGCGACGGTGAAGACGCCGGCCGCCTTCCCGGCGCCCATGTCGAAGGGCGAGTCGCCGATGAACGCCGCCTCCCCGGGCTCGGCGCCGAGGCGCTCGAGCGCCGTCAGCACGGGCTCCGGATGTGGCTTGTGGTGCTCGGTCTGCTCCGAGGTCACGACGGTGTCGAAGAAGTGCTCGAGCGGGAGGATGGCGAAGGCGAGGTCCACGGTCTTCCGCCTCTTCGCGGTGACGATGCCGAGCTGCCGTCCCTCGGCCTTCAGGCGCTCAAGCACGCGCTCGATGCCCTCGAAGGCAACGAGGTCGTCGTGGAGCGGCTCGTTGTGCTCCCGGTAGACGCGGACGAGCTCGTCGGTGCGCTCCTCGTCGAAGGCCCGCATCTGCTCGTGGATGTTGGACCCGCCGACCGCGGCCGCGAGCACCTCGTCGGGGATCTCCCGCGCGAGCACGGTCTTCGTCGCATGGCGAAACGAGGAGAGGATGATCTCCCCCGAGTCCACGAGGGTGCCGTCGAGATCGAAGAGGACGGTCGGATAGCGCATGCCTAGTAGTGAACCCGCTCAAGATAGAGGCCCCAGGGAGGGGCGGTGGTCCCGGCTTCGTCACGTGGACGCCCTTCGAGCAGACGCTGGAAGGCCGCCGGATCCACTTCCAGCATCGTACCGACCAGGGTTCTGACCATGTGTCGCAGGAAGCTGTCGGCCGTGATTCGAAACTCAAGCACGTCGCCGTCGCGGCGCCACTCCGCTTCTTCGACGACGCGGACGAACATCTCGTGCTGCGTCTCGGTCGGCGTGAAGGCACGGAAGTCGTGCTCGTCCAGGAGGGCGGCCGCGCTCTCGGCGAGCGCGTCGTCGTCCACGGGGCGCGGCCACCAGAGCGAGCGGCGCCGTTCGAACGGGGACGACGTTCCACGGCGCCAGATCCGGTAGACGTAGGAGCGCCCGCGCGCGGAGAAGCGCGCGTGGAACCCCTCCTCCGCCTCCTCGGCCGCCACGACCGCGACGTCGCCCGGAAGCACGCCGTTCAGGGCAACCGGTGCGCGGTCCGGCGGAGGGCCGGCCGAGCCGCTGAAGGTCGCCACCTGAGCGAGCGCGTGAACCCCTGCGTCAGTGCGGCCCGCAACGGCGAGGCCAGTCCAGCCGGGGAAGACCTGATCGAGCGCGGTTCTGAGCTCGCCCTCCACGGTTCGCTGCTCCGGCTGGGCCGCCCAGCCCGAAAAGTCGGTTCCGTCGTATTCGAGCGTGAGCTTGACAACCGCCATGGTAAGTTTATACTTACGGTAAGTTATGGCTTACGGAGATGCCATTGCGGCCCTCGCGGATCCTACGCGGCGAACCGTGTTCGAACGGCTCCGCCGCGGGCCGCAGCCGGTCGTCGAGCTCGCGCGCGGCCTCCACGTCTCGCGCCCGGCAGTCTCGCAGCACCTCCGCGTGCTCAAGGAGGCGGGCCTCGTCAGCGACCGCCGAGAGGGCACGCGCCACTATTACAGCGTCGACAGCGACGCGCTCGCCGAGCTGCGCGAGTACTTCGAGAGCTTCTGGGAGGACGCGCTCGCGGCCTTCAAGGAAGCCACAGAGAAAGGAGAGACCGATGAGCCAGCAAACGAGTGAGGCGGTAATCAAGAAGTCGGTGGTCGTCCGGCGGCCGGTCGGGGAGGCTTTCGAGCTCTTCACCACCGACATCGCGACCTGGTGGCCGGTGAAGACGCACTCGGTGGCGGGGGAGAACGCTGAGACAG
>Ga0126307_10000301_pt1 | contig 31869 bp, 31 predicted proteins | sample Plot28_FD_89955 | JGI IMG/M metagenome (GOLD analysis project Ga0126307, IMG submission 89955) | Serpentine soil microbial communities from UC McLaughlin Reserve, CA, USA - Plot28 | ecosystem: Environmental > Terrestrial > Soil > Grasslands | place: USA: UC McLaughlin Reserve, Lake County... | reverse complement strand
GTCAGCCGCCGCGTCGCCGAGAGCGACCTGCTCGTCTACGTGAACGTGAACTTCATCCCGATGGACGGGGGCCACAAGTCCGTACACACGGGCCTGGCCCCCTACTCCTCCATCCGCCATCATCACACCCCGAAGACGCTGGCCAACACCCGCTCCCTTATGGATCCGCCGAACTCCGCCATGCACGGCTCCATAAATCGGATGGGCAGGATCTTCGACGAGCACGTCAAGGTCTTCCACATAGAGAGCACCCTGAACAACCAGACCTACCCTTCCGTCTTCGACTTCATGGCGAAACCGGAGTACCAGTGGAGCATGCTTACCAGAGCCAACTTCCTCACCACCCACAGGGCCACCAAGACGTTGCCCCTGGAAGCCGCCAGGCGCATCTCCCACTCCATATACGCTCCGCACCGGATGACCAGCGTGCAGGCCGGCGCCACCGAGCCTGTCCATGCCGAGACCCTGGCCGACAACTACAGGCAGATGGTCGTCCCCGCCGAGGGCCAGTCGGACGTGCTCCTATTGGGCATCCCGTACCTCGGACCCTACAACGTCAACTCGATCATGAACCCGATCCTAGTCTTCAACATGTTCCTCGGCTACCTCTTCAACCTCTACAAGGGCAAACCGCTCGTGCGCGAGGGAGGGGTCCTGATTGGCACCCACCCCATGCCGGCCAATTTCAACAAGATTCACCACCCGAGCTACATAGACCTGTGGAACGAGGTCTTCCCCGAAACGAACGACATCTATGAGATCCACCGCCGCTACGAGGAAAAATACGCCAACGACCCCTGGTACCGTACCCTCTACCGAAACTCATACGCCTACCACGGCGCGCACCCGTTCACCGTCCTCTACTGGGCATCCCACGCTCTCGACCACCTCGGCGGCGCCATACTCGTCGGCGGAGATCCGGAGAACACCAAGCGCATGGGACTCGGACGCGCCGATAATGTCGCCGAAGCCCTCCAGATGGCCCAGGACATCGTTGGCCCGAATCCGACCACGACCTACATGCACATCCCACCCCTCTTCATGTGCGAGGTGAGCTAGGGCCTCTTTCTTCCTTCAACTGCCACAGCGGGTTGTCTTCGAGGTGGATGTTGTTGACCTGCAACCAGTGCCTCTCGTCGGTATCGCCCCTCTTCTGCCAGGGCCTTGTCAGGCCGACGCTCAGGATTATTTCGACACCGGCTTCGAGGCGCCGCCCTACGCTGGCAACGAGGTTTCGGCGGGGCGTCCGTCCGTCCCTTTCGTAGAGCCGCAGGTCGTTGACCGACAGGTCCACGGAGGGGATCAGGTAGTCGAGGACCATCCGAACCGTGCCACGGTGGTCCACGTACAGCCACGGTTGTTTCTCCGGCTTCAGGCAGCCCAGCGAGGCGCGACCTTCCCCGACGTCCACCGTGCCGCTCTCGTCCCATAGCTCGAGCGCGGACCCGAAGATCTCCTCCAGGCTCTCCCGCGCCACCCCTTCGAGTGCATCCCAGTAGCCGTCCGGAGTCTCATCGAAGAGCCGTCGCGAGCTCGATGGATCGAAGCGATGGTCCTCCAGTTCGGGGGCGTGTGGGGCGTGGGTTGTCGGCCCGAGGTCCACGACGGACCCGACGTCGAAAGGTCCGCCTCTGGTACTGAGGAGATCTACGGTGAGCCTGCGGTGGCTGAGGACCGGACGGATGTGGCTACGCGTGTTCACATCCACACCCGCCACGCAGAAGTAGCCCGGCTGCATCCGTGTCAGATGGTTTACGAGTATCTGCACGCGCCCCTACAGATGAACGGCCCTGACGCCGCCCCATTTCCGGTCCAGGTACTCCAGCACCAGGCGCCGGTGGCAATGCTCCGGCCCGGCCTCGCTGCACAGCAGCACCGTCGGACCTTTGAACAGGTCTCTATCCAGCGTCTCCTCGACCCTGCGCTCCCGCAGGAGATCCAGGAACGCCCCCTCGTAGCCCGCCCAGCCGCCGCCATTTCTGTAGGTGTCGAGGATCTCGCGTGTCGGGGCGAGTCTGGGCTCATGGAGGTACTCGGCACTGCAGAGCCTCTCCAGGAAGAACGGAAGGTCGGCGCGACGGGCGAACCCGGCGAGCCTGGAGGCGTTGTTGAGGCGCACGTCGAGGAGGCGCCTGATGCCGGTGTCCTTCAACGCTCCGAAGAACTCGGGCGCCGTCTTCTTGGTGAAACCGATCGTATAGACTTCCGTGGGCTCGCCTCCGTCTCCGGGAACAGGTTCCGCTGTCCGCCGTTTACCTCGTCCTCTGTCTCGACGCTGCCGTCGCCCCTGATATGACGCAACGTGATCCCTCGTTCCTCTAAAGCCCGCCCCACGAGTAGCCTGCGGTGGCAGCGGGTGGGATCTTCCTCGCTGCAAAGCAGGGCGGCAGTGCGCGTCCGAAGCTCCTTCTCCAGCCTACTTATACCATCGAGGAACAGCCCGGAACACCCGACCAGCGCGTAGTCCACCCGTCCTTTCGCGTCGTAGAACTCCCCAACTTCGGGCCTACCGCCAAGCTCCCCGCCGAGGAACAGATATCCGATGCCATTGCTCGACAACGTCGCTTCGAGGGCGCGCGCGTTGAAGCGCGGCGCATGCCTGGAGTACGGATGCGAACGGATGTCCACGAGAACCTCGATCCCATACGCCTTCAACAAGCTCAGGAACTTCTCCGTGGAATGGTTGGAGTGGCCAACAGTGAATACCAGGTTACTATTCACAACCCCCATGTCTCCGGTGGCATGTTCCTCCATGGGCAAGCTTACGGACGAAGCTGAGAATAACCCCCAGACGCCACTCTCCCCAGACCCTCTTTGGAGTTCTCGGGCCCCTGCGCGTAGTGCGTGAGTTCTTTCACTCCAATGACCTCCCAGATCGTTACAAAGTCGGATTTGCGACCGGGCGTTTGCTACACTCTGTAGCGAAGGCTTTGAGAGAAGCATCCGGAGTGAGAGTCTGTGGGATCGTTCGGAGGACATTGGGCGTCGGTTTGAGGACGCCTTTGGCCTACCTTACTTGCACGTACTTTAGGGTCGTGACTGTTTGGAGGCGTTCGCCGCGGGACCCGGAGTATCCGGGAAGGAGAGTTACGCTACATAGGGTTTTGGGGCCGTCTGCTACGGCGGCAAGGTACAGGCGCACATATCTCGCCGTCCTGGTTGTCCGCTACCTTGCGGGAGGGGGCGGCGAATGAAGTCCTTGCGGGTCGATGGAAGGCTATCCTTCATCGTGCTGCTCGTCTCGCAGCTCGCTGCGACGATGGGGTTCATGTTCGTCGTGCCTTTCATCCCGATCTACGTTCAGGAGCTCGGCGTCGAGGACGCCGGCAGTGCGGCGGCATGGGCAGGGGTGATCAACAGCTCGACCGCAGTGACGATGGCCCTCGCGGCACCACTTTGGGGCAGGCTGGGCGACCGGGTCGGGCTCAAGCCCATGTTGCTCAGGGCGACGGTCGCGGGATCCCTCGTCGTCGGGCTGATGGGGCTCGTGGGAAGTCCGTGGCAGCTTCTGGCCCTCAAGACGCTGCAGGGGTGCCTGACCGGCACGGTCGCTGCCGCGACGGTGCTCGTATCGGCAACGGTCCCGCCGGAGAGGGCGGGGGAGAGGCTTGGGACCTTGCAGATGGTCATCTTCATCGCCGCCGCGGCAGGACCCTTCTTCGGCGGAGCATTCGCTGACCTCGTCGGCATCAGGGCTTCTTTCGGGGTGACGGCCGCCTTGCTTGCGACGTCTGCGGTCTTGATCTCCGTCTGGGTCAAGGAGGAGCGGCCTGTGGAGGAGGTGGCTGAGGAAGAGGAGCCTGGCCAGACCGAAGGTCCCCTTCCGCACAGGAGGCTCGCGCCGAGTCTCCTTGCGCTCTTCGTGGTGCAGGTAGCGATCATGAGCGCAGCGCCAGTGCTGCCTGGTTTCCTTTCGACCTTGATGGACGAGCCGGTGCGGGTCGCGACGCTGGCGGGTTGGATCATCGCTACCGGCGCCCTGGCCGCATCGCTCGGCTCCGTTATCGGGGGGAAGCTTGCGGCGAGGTTCGGGACGCGGAAGGTCATTATCTGGACCTTGCTGCTGGCCGGCATATCGGCCCTGCCACAGGCCGAGGTCGACTCCGTCGCCATGCTGTGGGCCCTGCGCCTCGTGACCGGACTCTTCGTCGGGACAGCCATCCCGGTCGCCAACCTCGCGATCCGCGGCTCCGTCCCCCCGGGGCGCCAGGGCGAGGCGTTCGGCGTCGCTGCCACGGCCACGTCGGCAGGCAACGCCGTCGGGCCCACGGCCGGCGGTCTGCTCGCCTCTTCGTTTGGCTTCGGCGCACCTTTCCTGGTTCCCGGTCTCTGCCTGGCCGCGGTCTCCGTGATCATCTGGGGAGCGCCCCTACTCGCCGTCGGATATCGCACCGCCCTCCGCGACCATTAGGATACGGTCCTTGCGCAAAATGGCCGGTCGTGTTTACGGGAGATCGTCGGTGCCGTCGGAGTGAGCACGGGGACCAGTACCAGCAGGTCACCGAGGCAGGAGTCGTTACCTTCTGACGGGCTGTTGACTTAGAATGTGGATGCTACCATCAGGCGACAGGCAGCTACGAGGAGGCGATGCTCTATGAAGCCGAAGCTCTACAATACCCAGCACTGCCCCTACGCCCGGCGTACCAGGATGGTGCTTCACGAGAAGGGGGCCGACTTCGAGGTACACGAGGTTGACTTGAGCAACAAGAGCGAAGAGTTCCTGAGCGTCAGCCCCTACGGCAAGGTGCCGGTGCTGAGAGTCAACGGATCTACTCTCTACGAATCGAACATAGTCAACGAATACCTGGATGAGGTCTACGACTCTCCCAAACTGATGCCGGAGAACCCCGAAGAGAGGGCAGCGGTACGCTCCTGGATGGCCTTTGCCGATGACTACTTCTTCCCGACGATCTTCACGGTTCGCATGGGACCGCAACGAGGGTTCTCCGAAAAGCAGATTCAAGACGCAAAGGAGAAACTGGGCGATGCGCTATCGCGCCTGGAGCACCAGCTGGAGAGCAGGGAGTATCTGGTAGGTGAATACTCTCTGGCAGACATCGCCCACGCCGGCAACTTCCACCGTCTACGAGAGCTAGCCGAGAGTGGTGACGTTCCCCTTCACAAGTACCCCAACGTTACGGCCTGGATGGAGCGGGTGGAAAGCCGGGAGAGCTACAAGATATCCGTATAGGAATTACCTGGGACCCAAGGCCACGCAAGGTCACAACCGCTACCACAGCGGTTGCCAAGGCACGTATTCACGAACCGCACTCTCGCTCCTGGACTCCCTCACGAGTTCACGAAACACCGTGAGTACCTCTTCCTTATATTTCTCCTCCCTGGCGGTCGTGCTCGAGGCCTCCCACAGCGCCTCCATCCAGCGCAGGTTCCTCTCTCTGGCCTTGATCTTCTCTCCCTCAGTCTCTCTCACGCCTGGACTGCCTCCTCCGGCTACATTAGTACGACTGAAACCTTGCGAAACGTTCCCATCAGCCTAGCAGTTCGCCCAGATTCATGCATGAAACACGTTATGTATCATACATTTTGGAAATAGCCCCAAGATGTGGGTGTTTCGGGCGCAGGACGACGTTTGTGGGCTTTCGGGATCGAACCTACCCGGGTACCGTGGTTGCGAGCAACCACCAGGGTCGGGCAGCGTATCATGTAGAGAGATCAAGCAACAGAAAGAGGCGTCTGATGGATTTTCTGCGCATCATCGTCGCGATACTTCTCCCACCGCTCGGGGTGTTCCTGCAGGTAGGCATCGGCAAGCAGTTCTGGATCAACATCCTACTTACGATCCTAGGCTATATCCCCGGCATAGTCCACGCTGTGTGGGTCATCGCGAAATACTAAGCATTCCACGTCGCCCGACGGACCAGTGTCTTTCGGCCGCTACGAATCGCGCGCCGTTCGTGGCCCCTGAACGGGATCACACTCCTCTGGGCGAGCCCAGAACCTCCAGGTAGTGCGCGTTGTACATGACGCCCAGTATGTTCCCGAAAGGATCTACTACCGAAGCGGTGACGAAACCCTCGCCGCGCTCCTGGGGCGCCTCGTACTCTCTCGCTCCCATGGACAGCAGCTTCTCGAAGGTCGCCGTCACGTCGTCGACGTGCCAGTACACGATGGCGCCGACCTGGCCGGACGCCGACCCATCGGGCGCGTAGCGAGCGTCGATCAGACCAAGCTCGTGCTGGTAGTCGCCTGGGCGAAACTCGGCATATCCAGGACGTTCGAAGTACGGTTCGATGCTAAGCAGCTCGGCGTACCACTTCTTCGCCGCCGCCAGATCATCGGCCCAAAAACTGACGGTGCTGAGTCCTCGCAACATTCATGCTCCTTTCCACAGTGCCCCGAACGCCCGTCAATGCTACCGGAACCGCCTCCCGTTCTCACCCCCGTTCTCCTGAGGGGCGGTGCTCCCTTCGTGAGGTCTGACCGACCCCAAAAAGCCCAAAAAAGCATCCGACCCTTCAGGCCGTGCGGCGGAGGAAGACGATCGTTAACAGGCAGACCACGGTAAGCGCGAGGTAGGAGAGGGCATCGCCCCTGAGGTCGGCGAGGAGGCCTCCAATAGGGGCCCCGACGGCGTAACCGGAGGCCCAGGCGAAGTTCGTGATCGCAAACCCCACGGCCCTCTCCAGCCCGGCCTTCTCGGTGCCACGTGAGAAGAGCGCCGTCCCGGGGACCAGCGTCGCGTTGAAGGCCCCGGCCGCGAGCACGACGAGAAGCCCGATCACCCACGGGTTCCCCACCCACGTCAGCAGGAGCAGGATACCGATGGAAGCCAGCAGACCGACGAAGACGGGCGGACGGTAGCCCGAGCGATCGGACCAGCGGCCGAGCAGCGGATGGGCGATGGCCTCGAAGACGGCGCTCACGAAGAAGACCGCCCCTACCGCCGCAGCCCCCCATCCGAGCCTGTGCAGATCTAGCGGAACGAGCACGGCCAGCGCGCTGAAGAGCAGGGGAGATAACCCTATGAACCAGAGGCTGGTGAGGAGTAGGGGCTCACGCACCGTCCTGAGCGCCGGTAACAGGGAGATATCCCCGGAGGAAGCCGGTGGTCGCTCCAGGGCGGCCCAGAGGGCCATCAGTACGCCCGCGACGGCGACGGCGGCGAAGGCCGGCAGGAGGCCGACGGTGGCGGCGACGCTCCCGAGTACAGGTCCGAGGAGCGCCCCGACCACGGCAGCACTGATCATCACCCCGATCAGCTCTGCCCGCCGCTCCTCCGGCGCTCGGTCTACTAGCCAGGTGAACGCCGCGACCCACGAGAGCGCACTACCGAACCCGCCGACGAACCGCGCCGCAACAAGCAACCACGCCGTGTCAACGAGCGCGAACATCACGCTGGTAACGGACATGAGGATCAACCCGACGAGGGCGGTGATCCTCACCCCCGACCGCGAAGCGAGGTACCCACCAGGCACGCTGCCCACAAGGACGCCTGCCCCGTAGGCCCCGCTCAAGATGCCGACCACGGACTTGGAGAGGCCGAACTCCTCCTCGAAGTAGGGTACGAGCGGGTAGAGTGCTGCGTAGAAGATCGTATCTACCAGCACTATCGCACAGCTCAGGGCTAGGAGTCGGCGCATGTTGCCTATTCTAATGGCTAAAGTGGTAAGCAAAAGGGTTGGCCCTTTTGCTTACCGCGCTGTCAGCGATCAGCCTTCAGCTCTTGGTTTTTGGCTGAACTTTCACGGCGATCCGCGTTCTGGCTGCTAACATGACTGCCATGACCAGTATTCGTACCATCTTTACGAACTGGCTCGCGTGGAAGCGCAGGGGACGGGCGAACAGGGTACTGTTCGTCCTGTCGCTCACGCTGGCCGCTTTCGTGACGTTGACCTTCGCGTGGGCTTCCCTCAACCCCGACCCTGGCAACTTCGCGCGCTACTTCGCGTTCTACCGGGTGTGGGGTCTCTGTGCCGTCGGGGTGCTCCTCGGGATGGCCGAATACAAGACCAGCCCTTTGCGCAAGGGCAGGGAACCTGGCCACCTCTTCATCCTCCTTTACATCGGCGCGTTGCTCATCGTAACCCGCGCCTTGAACATGGTTCTCTTCGCTGGTTAGCGGTTTGTACCGGGCCCTGCTCTTCGATCTCGACGGCACGCTCGCGGAGACTGATTCCCTGCACCTGCCAACATGGGTGGACACGCTCGAAGCATACGGCGTCGAAGTGGACGAGGAGCTCTATCGCGACAGAATCAGCGGCCGCAGCACAGCCGAGATCGTACGCGAACTTCTCCCCGACCTCACCGACGAGGAGGGGAGGTCCATCGGCGACGCCAAGGAGGCCAGCTTCCGTGAGCGCGCCCAAGAGCTAGAGCCTCTGCCCGGCCTCATTGACTTCGTAAAGCGAGGTAGAGGACGAGGGATGAGGATCGCCCTCGTCACCAACGCCCCGGAGGAGAACGTCGAGGCGATCCTACTCGCCTTAGAATTGCGAGACAGCTTCGATGTGATCGTGCTCGCCGACGAGGTCGAGGCCGTAAAGCCCGACCCCGCACCGTATAGAGCGGCGCTGAAGAAGGCGGGCGTCCCTGCCGAGAGAGCATTGGCCTTCGAGGACTCGGTCTCGGGCATCTCCTCCTCCACCACCGCCGGCATCCCGACCGTGGGCATCGCCTCGAGCCAGGACCCAGAGAGGCTTCTCGAAGCAGGAGCCTTCACGACCGCGAAGGATTTCACCAACCCGTACCTGAGGGACCTGCTCTAGAGAAGATTAGTGTAGGGTCGGTGCCGCCCACAAGAATGCCACAGCGGGCAGTAGTATCATCGACCTGTTCTGGAGTCCGACGGCCGAATGGGTACACCGACCGGCAGCGCCGCCATCAGGTCCTCGGCCTCTCAGCAAAGACAAGAAGATGACCAGCTGAAATGCTGACCAGCGCGGTTTCCGGAAGTTCCCTCCCGGAAACCGCTATCAAACGAGGAGGGCGCACTGATGCCAAGCAGGATCGAAGACTACGCGATGGTGGGAGATTTGCAGACCGCGGCCATCGTCGGCGCGGACGGTTCCGTAGACTGGCTGTGTTTCCCCCGCTTCGACTCGCCGGCCTGCTTCGCCGCGCTGCTCGGCGAAGAGGACAACGGCCGCTGGAGGATCGCCCCCACCTCAGGCGGCCGCTGCACGAGGCGACGCTACACGGAGCACACGCTCATCCTGGAGACCGAGTGGGAGATCCCGGACGGTGGCGCTGTGAGGGTGGTGGATTGTATGCCGCCTCGCGGGATGGCGCCCGACCTGGTTCGGGTGGTCGAAGGCGTAAGGGGCAAGGTGGCGCTCACAAGCGAGTTGAGAGTGCGCTTCGATTACGGGCACATCGTCCCGTGGGTTAGCATAGAAGGACGCGAAGTGCGCGCCATAGCGGGACCAGACGCGCTGTGGCTTCGCGCCTCGGTCCCCCACGAGGAGAGGGACGGTGGGATCCTCTCTGAGTTCACGGTTTCAGAGGGGGAGCGCGTCCCCTTCGTGCTCACCTGGGCGCCCTCCTACGGTGAGAGGCCTCTGGCCATCGACGGGCTGCAGGCGGTCGACGACACGGAGCGCTTCTGGCGCGATTGGGTGGGCGACATCAGCTACGAGGGCCGCTTCCAGGATGCCGTGTACCGCTCTCTCGTAACCCTGAAGGGCCTCACCTACGAGCCGAGCGGCGGTATAGTCGCCGCCCCCACGACCTCGCTCCCCGAGACCCTGGGCGGCTCGAGGAACTGGGACTACCGCTACTGCTGGCTGCGCGACACCACCTTTACCTTAAGCGCACTTCTGGGAGCAGGCCTGCTCGGCGAAGCCCGCGCCTGGCAGCAGTGGGTGCTAAGGGCCGTCGCCGGCGACCCGACCGACGCGCAGATCATGTACGCTATAGACGGAACCCGCCGCCTGTCCGAGTACGAGCTGCCCTGGCTCCAGGGATACGAGGGCGCCTCCCCCGTACGCGTCGGCAACGACGCCGCCGGCCAGGTCCAGCGCGACGTCCCCGGCGAGGTGCTGGGGGCTGCGCACGTGGGGCGCGCGGCCGGGATCGTCCCCATGGAGAGGGGCTGGGGGCTGCAGCGTTGGCTCGCGGGGCGCCTGGAAGAAGGCTGGAAGCGGCCAGACAACGGGATCTGGGAGTCGCGCGGCCCAAGGCAGCACTTCGTCTACTCCAAGGTCATGTGCTGGGTCGCGTTTCACTCCCTGGTCGAGGGTGTCGAGCGCTTCGGGCTCGAAGGACCCGTGGAGCGCTGGCGTGCCGTGCGCGATGAGATCCACGACGACGTCCTGGAGAAGGGCTACGACGCCGAGCGGGGGACCTTCACCCAGGCGTATGGCTCCGATGCGCTCGACGCGTGCGCGCTGCTCATCCCGCGTGCCGGGTTCCTGCCTTACGACGACGAGCGGGTGATAAGCACCGTCGAGACGATACGAAACGAGCTGACCGAAGACGGCCTCGTCTTGCGTTACCGCACGGGCGAATCCGACGACGGCCTCTCCGGGCACGAGGGATCGTTCCTGATCTGCAGCTTCTGGTTGGTCAACGCCCTGTGGGGCATCGGCCGCAAGAACGAAGCCGAAGAGCTCTTCGGGCGGCTGCTCGCGCTGCGTAACGACGTGGGGCTGCTGAGCGAGGAGTACGACACGCGTGCAGAGAGGCTGGTCGGCAACTTCCCGCAGGCGCTGACGCACCTGGCGCTGGTCAACTGCGCGCTCCGTCTCTCCGACAGAGCGGGTTAACCTTGCATCGACCGGTTGAATACCGTCCGCGCCGAAGACCCGGATACCCACGGTGGCCGTTCGCACACGCGCCTTCTATGTAGGAGCGGTTCGCGAACCGTCCTAACCACGAACCGCCCTTCATCGCCGGGACGCGTCCAAAAACGCCCGCAACCTTTGTGCGTATTCGGGATGTTCGTACGCCTCGACATGGCCGTAGCCCTCCAGCTTCCATACGGTAGCTTCAGGATAGGCGGCAGCGAGGATTCTGGCCTGTTCGTAGGGTACGACATCGTCTTGCGTCGAGTGGATGATGAAGAGTGGCACGCCCTCATCGGAGAGGGTTGCGGCCTCCTTCTTCGGTACCACCTCCCAGGGATCGAAGTCAGGGAAAAGCCTCCCTGCTAGCAGGATCGCCGGCCGAAGAAGCCCCCCGAAGCGTATGAACTCAGGTATCTTGTCTTTGAGGAGTAGCGGGAGATCCCCGTATCCAGCCTCCTCGACGACCGCAGCGAGACCCCTCCCAGGGGCCGCGCGCAGGGCCGTCGCTCCCCCCATGGACCAGCCGTGGAGCACGACCTGATCGAGTCTGTAACCTTGCCGCTGTAACCAGCCGAGCGCACCGTGCACGTCGCGAACCTCCCTGTAACCAAGGGTGCGGCGTGCCCCGCCCGACTCACCCTGCGCCCGCAGATCCAGCATCAGTACACCGTAGCCGTCACGATGGTAGACGGGAATGGTCTGCAGCAGGTGCTCGTCGAACTTGTACCCGGCCCAGCCGGGAACGAGCACCGCTGCCAGAGACGAACCTTCCGCGGGCAACCACCAGGCGCTCAGAGAGACCCCGTCCGTGCTCCGGAGTTCGATCTCCTTGTATGCGAGCCCAACGGACGCGGGCGTCATCAGGGGCGATTTGCGCCGCGGGGAGGTCATCCAGAGCAACACGAGAAAGCCTACGCCAAAGTACGCGAGTAGCAGGGTGAAAAGGAGAACGAGCATGCGTCGGAGCACCGTTCTTACCGCCGCCCGGGTGCTAGGGGAGCACTTCTACCGTAGTCGGGCCAGCCTCTTCGTCGAGCGAGACTGTGAGGGCGCCACCCTCTACGTGTTCCGGCTCGCGCTCAACTCCGTTGGCGAGGACGCTCTGCGCCTTCGTGATGCCGCGCAACTCCAATCGTACCTCCGTGCGCCCGGGGAGGAAAGAGCCCTCGCGTTCACCTAGGCGGATGGTGATGCGGCCGTCCGAGGACTCGCAGGAGATCTTGCGCCTGGCGTACTCCCCTTCTTCGTACCCGAAGCCGTTCCCAGCATCCTCGTAGAGCGTGGATCCCCCTTTGCCCTCGGAGGTGTAGGCGAGCAACGTCAGCGGGTCGACCGGCCTCTCTTCCGTGTGGGCCGCATCGGGCCCCATCGGGATGGGGTGATTTCCCTTTACGTAGAGGGCGGGTTCGCCAAGTGGCGCATACGCCAGGATGTGGGCCGGTCCTTCGAAACGCTCGCCGCTGAAGTAGTGGAACCAGGCGCCCTCGGGCAGGTAGACGTGGCGGTGCTCGATGCCGGGGCGGGTGATGGGGGCGACGAGGAGGGCGTCGCCGAGCATGAACTCGTCGTCGGCCGTGTAGGTGGTCTCGTCCTCGGGGTACTCGAACAGGAGGGGGCGCAGGATCGGCGCGCCCGTCCGGTGGCATTCGTCGAAGAGCGAGTAGAGGTAGGGGAGTAGCCGTTGGCGGAGTTTGATCATCTCTCTGCACACCGACTCGTAGGGCTCGCCGAAGGCCCAGGGCTCCTGGCGGCGGGTCCCTATCGTGCTGTGGTTGCGGCAGTACGGCTGGAAGACCCCGAACTCCGTCCAGCGGGCCAAAAGCTCTCCGTTCGTGTCGTCCCCGAACCCTCCGACGTCGACCCCGGCCCACGCGACGCCTGAGAGACCAAGGTTCTGCAGTTGCGGCATGCTCATCCACAGGTGCTCCCACCAACTCGAGTTATCCCCGGTCCACTGCATGGCGTGGCGCTGCAGCCCGGCGTAGCCGGCGCGCGTGATCACGAACGGCCGCTCCTCTGGCCGCAGGGCCATAAGGCCCTCCCTGGCGGCGCGGGCCATCAAGGACCCGTAGGTGTTGTGGATCTGGGCGTGCCACCTGGCCTCTCCGGTTCTTCCGCCGGGATGGACAACGTCGTCAGGGAGGGTGGACACGTGGGGAACAAATAGCGCGGGCTCGTTCATGTCGCACCAGATCCCGGCCACCCCGGCGTCGGTGAGAGCACTCTGGTTCTCGCCCCACCACTCTCGCGTCTCCGAGTTGGTGAAGTCGGGTAAGGCGCAGAGGCCGGGCCAGACGACGTTGTGGTATTCCTCGCCCTCACGCGTCTTGCAGTAAAGATCCCTCTTTCGTCCCTCGGTGTAGACGGAGTAATTCTCGTCCACCTTCACGCCGGGGTCGACGATGGTGACGACGCGGAAGCCCTGCTCCCTGAGGTCGGAGATCAGGCTCCGCGGGTCAGGGAAGCGGTCTTCGTTCCAGGTGAAGACCCTGAAGCCGTCCATGTAGTGGATGTCGAGGTAGATCACATCGCACGGGATGTCCCGCTCCCGAAAACCGCGCGCGACCTCGCGTACCTCTTTCTCGTTCATATAGGAGTAGCGGCACTGCTGGTTCCCTAAAGCCCACAGCGGTGGCATCGGTGTGCGGCCCGTAAGTTCGGTGTAGCGGTCGACGACCTCCCTCGGGGTCGGCCCACAGAAGACGTAGTAGACGATGTCCCCACCCTCAGCCCCGTAGTAGGCGCGGTTCTCATCCTGCAGCGCAAGGTCGAACTCGACTCTGTGGGTGTTGTCGAAGAAGAGACCGTGGGCCATGCCGTTCGTCATCGAGAAGGTGAAGGGGATGGAGCTGTAGAGGTTGTTGAAGGACGCGGTATGCCCGAGCGGCGGGTCGACGTTGTAGAAGACCTGATAGGAGCCGGTCTTCTCCAGCCCGCTCGTCCGCTCACCGCAGCCGAAGTACCGTTCTCCTCGGGCCCGCTTCTTGTACAGCCGTATCGGACTTCCTAAAGGTTCCGAGAAGACGTCGGCGCCCGGGGTCTGGACGGTGCCCATCCCGAGCTCTTCATCGTCGACCGCGAACTCCGTGCCGGAGGAGCCGGCGAACCCTACCCGCAGCGGATTCAACGAGATGCGGGCCGTCGCCGCGGTGGTAGAGAGGGTAAGCTCCTCGTCGGATTCCTGCATCGAAACCTCGACAGTACCCCAATCCTCCTTGGCAATGGCCTCAGAGTCATACCTCGGCGGACCGCCGTCGGGGAACATCCCGACCCGGAAGAGATCAGGAGCCAGGGCTGCTACCGCGACGATCGAGGATCCGGCCTTCACCCGCAGGCCGCTGTCCGTGTGGTCGAGCAACTCCGCGGCGCCGAGCGGCTCGTAGTTGCCCCCTGTCTCGGGCTGCTTCTCGAAGGTCTCGGACAATTTTCCTCCCCGCGGTCGGAAGCTGGTCAGCGTGTCAGCATTTCAGCGCTTCAGCTTTTGATTGAGGCTGGCATTCTACATGACTACTTTGCTGGGGCCTGTGTTTACGGCTCCGGCTGAGATTGCGATGGCGATGCTTAGGGCTACGACGAGGTAGAGGGCGTAGCCGAGGCCCGTCAGTTCGGCGAGGAACCCTATTGAAGGTGGGCCGACGAGGAAGCCTGTATACGCCGCGGTCGAGACGGCGGCGATGGCCGGTCCCGCGGCCATGCTCTGTGCGCGCCCTGCGGCGCTTAGGGCTGTGGGAAAGACTATTGAGAAACCGGCACCGGCGCAGGCGAAGCCGACGAGCGCCACCAGGGGTTGCCCTACTGCCAAAGCTATCCCAAGCCCTACGGCGGCGATAGCCCCGCACGAGCGGACGAGTGTGGCCGGGCCAAGTCGCTCGGTGAACCTGTCGCCGAAGAGGCGTCCGAAGGCCATCGAGACGGAGAATGCCGCGTATCCCGCGGCTGCGAAACCCGGGCCTGTCCTGAGGGTGTTGTCCAAGTAGACGGCGCTCCAGTCTCCCATCGCGCCCTCCCCTAGGAGGACGCAGAACGAGATGATCCCGAGCCCAAAGAGCGCCCGCGTCGGACGGGCGAACGCGGGCGCCCCTCCCTCGGAGGCGTCGGCGTGCGAGGGCAAGAGAGCATTGTAGGTGAGGGCGAAGGCTATCGCAGCCAGTACGGCCACCGCGGAGAAATGGGGCAAGGGGCCCACACCGCGGGACGCCAGCAGTCCGCCGAGCGCGGCCCCGGCGAGGCCGCCGAAGCTCCAGGCCGCGTGGAAGGAGGACATGATCGGTCCCCCGTACCCTTTCTCGACCGCGACGGCCTGCGCGTTCATCGCGACATCTAGCCCGCCGTTCGCCGCCCCGAGCAGCACGAGGGCGGGTACGAGGAAGAGCAGGCTCGGGGCCAGTGCCGGTAAGGCGAGCGAGAGGACGAGTAGCAGCGCGGTTGCGCCGACGACGCGCCGGCTCCCGAAGCGGGAGACGAGGGCCCCTACCACAGGCATGGCGGCCAGGGCCCCGACAGCGGCACCGAGCAGGGCGACGCCGAGCAGGCCCTCGCCGAGGCCGAGCCTCTGTTGCACGGCGGGTATCCTCACGACCCAGGTCCCGATCACGATCCCGTTGGCGAAGAACACCGCGAGCACCGCGAGCCGGGCCACGCGCAACGCCGGCCCGTGATGTGCCGACCCGCCGCTCACGACCACAAGGCCGCAACCTGTAGGGGCGGTTCGCGAACCGCCCTTTCAGGTTCGCGAACCGCGCTACGTCGAACCGCCCCCGCTCTAGAAATCAATATCCCTGCCGACGTCGCGCTCGAGGGCGCGGTCGTAGACGACGCGGGCCGCGGCCATGTCCTCCAGCGCGAGGCCCTGACTTGCAAAGAGGGTTATGTCCTCGGGGCCGCGGCGGCCCGGCACCTGTCCCGCGATGACTTGGCCCAGCTCGTAGACGGCCTCGGGAAGGATGGCGCCGGTTTCGAGGGATTGCATCAGGTCGCCTGCCTCGAGACCGAGCTCCTCGCGCGAGTCGGCGCACACGAAGCTAGCCCGCCTGACGACCTCGCGGTCGATCTCGGCCTTGAACAGGAAGTTCGACCCTGCGGCGTTGACGTGCACCCCTGGCCTGAGCCACTCGCCGAGGAGTACCGGCTCCCTCGACGACGTCACGGTGACGACGATGTCCTGGGCCGCCGGCTCCTCGGCCGCATGGGTCGTCTCTATCTCCATCCCGAGCCTCTCGCCCATCTTCTCCGCAAACCCCTTGCGAGATTCCTCCTTGCGACTGTAGACGATGACCCGCTCGAGGTCCCTGACGGACGCTATGGCCTCTAGCTGGCTCTCGGCCTGCCAGCCGGCCCCATAGATGCCTAAAGTGTTCGCATCCTCACGGGCAAGGTGCTTCGTGGCAACCCCGGTCGCGGCGCCGGTGCGCACCTGTCCGAGCTTGTCTGACTGCATGATCGAGAGCAACTCTCCGCCCTCGGGGTCGAAGAGCAACGCGTAGAAGCGGGCGCCGGTGCGCGCGACGGTGTAGACCTTGAGACCAAGGGCCTCGATCTCGGGCGCCCCGGCGGCCATGTAGTTGAGCCCGCCCGTCGGGAGGGCTACACGGCGCCGAGCGCGGTTCGTGGCGCGTCCTTCCGCATGCTGGCGCAGGACCGACTCGACAGCATCCAGTGCCTGCGGCATGTCGAGAAGTTCGTCGACCTCGTTCTCGGTAAGGAGTAAAGTCAAGGTCTCTCCTCCCTGCTCACGGGCGGCTTATCCGCTAAAATCGCTCCACTTATGCGCGTCCTCGTCATAGACAACTACGACTCCTTTACGTACAACCTGGTCCAGTACCTCCGGGAGCTCGGGGCCGAGGTCCTCGTGCGGCGCAACGACGAGGTCACGCCGGAGGAGGTCTCCGCGCTCCATCCGGACAGGATAGTAGTCTCACCCGGTCCTTGCACGCCGAACGAAGCCGGGGTCTCGGTCGAGGTGATCGAGGAGGTCGGTGAGCGTATCCCCACCTTAGGCGTCTGCCTCGGCCACCAGTCCATCGGGCAGGCTTTCGGTGCCGAAGTGGTGCGCGGCGAGCCCGTCCACGGCAAGACGGCCAGGATAATACACGACGGCAGAGGGGTCTACAAAGGCCTTGCCCAGGGCTTCGAGGCGACACGCTACCACTCGCTCGTGATCGAGCCAGAGTCGGTGCCAGAATGCCTCATCGTCACCAGCCGCACCGAAGACGGTACGATCATGGGCGTCAGGCACCGTGAGCACCCGATCGAGGGCGTCCAGTTCCACCCTGAGAGCATCTTGACCCGCAGCGGTCTCGATCTCCTGAAGAACTTCCTGGGGCTCTGAGCCGACCTCGTGTTGCGCGAGACGCTTCGTAAAGCCGCCGATGGGGAGGTCCTGACCGAGGGCGAGGCGGAACGCGCGCTAGAAACGATCATGGAGGGTGATGCTCCTCCTGCGGCCACGGCCGCGCTCCTTACTGCGCTGCGTGTCAGAGGGGAGGCCGTGCCCGAGATCGTCGGCTTCGCCCGCGGGATGCGCCGCTTCGCCGCGAAGGTCGAGGCCCCCGATGGCGTCGTCGACACCTGCGGGACGGGCGGCGATGCGAAGGGGACCATAAACGTCTCGACGGCGGCCGCTTTCGTGGCGCGGGGGGCCGGCGTCGTGGTCGCCAAGCACGGAAACAGGGCGGCGACGAGCAGGGCCGGCAGCGCCGACGTGCTCGAGGCTTTAGGCGCGGAGATCGAGCTCGGCCCCGAAGAGGTCTCCCGCTGCATCGCCGAGGCAGGCATCGGGTTCATGTTCGCCCGCACACACCACCCCGCGATGCGCTTCGTGGCCCCCGTGCGGGCAGAGCTGCCCTTCAGGACCGTCTTTAATCTGCTCGGGCCGCTAACCAACCCCGCCGGGGCCAAACGTCAGCTCGTCGGGGTCTTCAGCGGCGCATACGTGCGTCCCGTCGCCGAGGCGCTAAGGGACCTCGGGGCCGAGAAGGCGCTCGTCGTCCACGGGACCGACGGGATGGATGAGATCACGGTGACGGGCAAGACCATCGTCGCGGACGTCTCGGATGGAGAGTTCGAGGAGTACGAGATCTCCCCAGAAGACTTCGGCCTCCCGCACCACGCCCCCGACGGCCTGCTCGGCGGCGACGCGCACCTCAACGCCCGTATCCTGCGCGATATCCTTACCGGCGAGGAAGTCGGGGCGTCCCGCGACATCGTTCTCCTCAACGCGGGCGCCGCGATCCATATCTCGGGCAAAGCGAAGACGGTAGGAGAGGGCGTGCATCTGGCACGGCATTCCATCGGCGACGGGGCGGCCGCGAGGGCTATGGAAGACTTCATAAAGATCACCCGCCGCCTCTCGGGGACCGTGTGAAGCCCGCCACCGTTCTCGACGAGCTGGCCACGGCGGCCGTAAAGAGGGCGCAGGATCTGCGCGGCAGCACGGACCTCGGAAACCTCTATCAGGAGGCGCTCCTCTTCGAGAAGAGGGACTTCGCCGGAGCGCTTTCGGCACCCGGCTTATCCGTGATCTCCGAGATAAAGCGAGCCTCGCCCTCGGCAGGCTTCATCCGTGAGGCGGATCCAGCACAGTGGGGTGCCCGCTACCAGGCCGAAGGCGCGAGTTGCCTCTCCGTCCTAACCGAACCTGAACGCTTCGAGGGGAATCTCGAAGACCTCGACGCCGCGCGGAACAATAGTACTTTGCCGGTCCTACGCAAGGACTTTACTGTCGACGAGGCGCAGATCCTCGAGACCGGGACGAGGGCAGACGCCGTCCTGCTCATAGCGGCGCTCTTCGACGCGGCCGCGCTCGCCCGCTACGTCTCGCTGGCCGTGGAGATCGGCCTGACGCCGCTCGTGGAGATCCACGACGAGGAGGAGGCGAACCTGGCCCTCGAATCCGGAGCCCACGTCATCGGCGTCAACAACCGAGATCTCACAGATTTCACCGTGGACCTCGGCACCTTCGAGCGTCTCGCCCCCAAGCTCGCCGGCGCCACCCTCATCGCCGAGAGCGGTGTCAAGAGCCCCGACGATGCAAGGCGCTTGCGCGACGCCGGGGCCGACGCGGTCCTGGTAGGCGAAGCGGCGATGCGCGACCCCGCTCTCATCTCACGCCTAACGTCCCTGGCGTAGGGTGGTTCGCGAACCGCCCTGCCCCGAACCGTCCCTCCTATGGATTTTGTGGATGCACCGCCCGCCTCGGCGCAACGCAAACCGTTGGTTCGTTTGGTAGGAGCGTTCAAAACCGTTTCGACAAGACGTGTGAACGACATCAGATCTACCCCGGGAGCGACATTATGGCAACGCAACTACCACGAACGCGTAATTCGCAACGGTCTATCACTGCGTGCCCTACGTCGTTAGGTGGCCAATAATCCTGTTCTGTGGGAGCCACGATAGAGCAAAGGTGCCCAACGTTGCCCTATCCACCGGAGATACGGTCTCGCTCCGCAAGCAACTCCTTATCCTTCTCCTCGGTCTCGTCGTAGGCGCCTTCGCCGAAGTGCCTGTAGCGGATCGACGTCAGCCAAGACCGCGCCGTGCACAATCCTTGAATCTCAGACACGACGAGCCCTTGTTTCCTCGGCCTCTCAGCGACCAAAAAGCTGACAGGCTGAAGTGCTGACCAGCGCGGGCTGAGGAAGGGTCGACCCTTCCTCAGCCCGCTGTCAGGCGCGCTTCAGGGTGAAGTAGAAGCGTGAGCCGCATCCGAAATCGCTCTCGACGTCCATGGTGCCGCCGTGTGCTTCTATGAGACCGCGCGCGATCGCGAGTCCGAGTCCGGCGCCAGGAGCATCGTCTTTCTTCGGGCGTGTCCGCGACTGTTCCCCACGGAACGAGCGTTCGAAGATGTGGGACAGGTCCTCAGCCGCTATGCCCTCGCCCGTGTCGGACACCTCGACGCATGCCACTTCCCCTTCGCGCATCGCGCGCAAGGTCACGGCGCCGTCCGCAGGGGTGTGGCGCAGGGCGTTGGAGACGAGGTTGTGGAGTACACGCTGTAGCTTGGGCGAGTTCGCGAGCACGGGATCGACCTCGTCTACGATCTCGCCCTCGAGCCGCACGCCCTTTTGTTCGGCCTGCGGTTGGAAGCTCGAGATGGTGTCGGAGATCAGGTCGTGAAGGGAGGTCTCTTCCAGCGTGAGTTGCAGCAAGCCCGCATCTATCCTGGCGAGCTCGAAGAGGTCGTCGACCAAGCGGCTCAGGTGCTCTAACTCGCGGCTGGCCGACGAGAGGTAGCGCTGTTCGGTCTGCGAGTCTGAGGCTACACCGTCTGCGAGGGCTTCGATCAGGGCCCTCGTCGAGGCGAGCGGTGTGCGAAGGTCGTGGGAGACGGCGGCGACGAGGTCGCGCCTCGCCCTCTCCATCTCGCGCTCGCGCTCCGCTGCTCTCTCTAGTGCCTGCGCCATGCGGTTGAAGTCGTCGGCAAGTCCGGCCACCTCGTCGTGGCCCTCGACCCTGATCTCGGAGCCCAGTTGGCCGCCTGCGATCCGTTCCGTCCCGGCCCGCACGCGCCCGATGCGGCTTGAGAGCGGCATCGCGTAGAGCAGGCTGAAGCCGACCGAAAGGGCCGCAGCGAACGTCAGCATCGTTAACAGGAGCGAGAGGTCGTGTCCCGAGATGAACATGGCCTTCGCGCCAGCGAGCAGCATCCCGAGGAGCAGGAGGCTGCCGATCAGACCCGCCCCCACGAGTTGCGCCCGGACACCGCCCAACCGCCCTAACACGGCGGGACGGATGAGGAGCAGCGCCAGCAGCCCGCTGCCGCCGCCGGCCACGCCTAGCAACACGGCCACGGCCGTTAGGTCGGAAGAAGGCACGCCGAAAAGCGACGCCGCCAGGATGGCCAGCGCGAGCGAACCGGCCAGAAACAGGAGCGCTGCGCCCGCGGTACGGAGTGCTCTTTTCATCCGCCGAACTTGTAGCCTACGCCCCATACCGTGTGCAGGTAGCGTGGCTGCGCCGGGTCCGGCTCGATCTTCTCGCGCAGCCGCCGCACGTGCACGGTGACGGTGCTCGTGTCCGCGGAGAAGGTATATCCCCACACCAGCTCCATGAGCTGGTCGCGCGTGTAGACCCTACCCGGGCTCGAGGCCAGCCGGTACAGGAGGTCGAACTCCCTGGCCGTCAGCGTCACCGGCTCTCCACGCACCAGGACCTTGCGCGTATTCGGGTCTATCCGCAATTCGTCGAACGAGAGCACCCGCTGGTCCACAAGTCCGGAGGGTTCTTCCACGCGCCGCAGGACAGCGGCGACACGCGCGGCGAGCTCACGCGGTGAGAAAGGCTTCACGACGTAGTCGTCCGCACCCAAAGACAGACCCACGATGCGCTCCTCTTCCTCGCCGCGGGCCGTCAGCATGATCAGGGGCACCCACCTGTCTGCCCTCATCCGGCGACACACCTCCAGCCCGCTCATCTTGGGGAGCATCAGGTCGAGTACGACGAGGTCGGGCTCGCTCTCACGGAAGACCTCGAGCGCCTCCTCACCGTCCGTGGCCGAGATGACGTCGTGGCCATCGCGTCTTAGATAAAGGCCCACGACCTCACGGATGCTCGGCTCGTCGTCGACCACAAGGATCTTCGCCACGGACGCTTCCACCTCTCCACCACCTTCCGACGGATTATAACGCGGGCACGGATGACTCCAGCCGTAGATCAGGGAAAGCGTCTCCTACACGCAACCCGGTCGTCATACTGGCTTCTCCTCAGGCTCGTCGTCAGCGAGCCAGTCGAGTGCTACCGCCGCCGTCCATGATTGATTATCGGAGCCAAGTGCCTCGTCCGTGAAGGGCTCGTAGTACTCGCCGAAGCAACCGTCGGAGAGTTGGGCGAGGGCGTAGCCCTTGAGCCGGTCCACCCTCTTGCGCTCTCCCGAGCTCTCCAGAGACCACCACAACAGCCAGTTCATCACGGGCCAGACGGGCCCGCGCCAGTAGTTGCGCGGGCTAAAGCCACGGTCGTCGGGGCTGGTGCTCGGAGGGAGCGGCCTACGTAGATCTGGGTTGCCCGTGAAAGCGTGCGAGTCGAAGACGCCGAGGAGCCTCTCCCAGCGAGTTATGTTTCCGGTACCGGCTATGAGTGGGGCGAAGCCGGCGATCGTACGTGCTGCCAGGGATTCGCCGGCTCGCAGGTCGTAGTCGAGGCACAGGCCGAGCCTGGAGTCCCAGCGCTCGTCCAGCCCTTGTCGCCCGCGTTCGATCCAGACCCGTATCAGGGTCCGGTCTTCCTCCGGAGCGCCAACGACTTCGGCCACCTCGAGCAGAGCCTCGTTCGCCCGCACCAGGATCGCGCTCGCCAGCACGTCCTTGGCCAAGAACGGGCTCGTCCTGTGCAGGACGGCGTCGTCGCAGCGGGCCTGTTTCATGATCTCGACCAGCCAGATAAAGCGGTCGTACTCGTAGCCCGTGGGGCGCTCCGCAGGGTCTGGGATGTGATCCAGGTCGAGGCGCTCATAGTCGGGTATCTCCCCGACCTCGATCCGATCCAGCGCCGGGGTCCAACGCGGGGAGTTGTCGGTGCCGCTCTCCCAGGGATGGTAGATGGTCACCAGCCCCGACGCTTCCGGGTCGCGGGCGGTAGCCAAATACCGGTGCCACGCGAGGAGCTTCGGGTAGACCTCGCCGAGGAACGCGCTACTCTCGGCGGCACCATTGCCCCGCGCCTCCGCGACCCTAAGTATGTGCCTGGCCGCGATCGCATGCACCGGTGGCTGGCACAGGCCGCTGGTGAGGGAAGGACCGGGTGGGGCGTCAGGGGAATCGGTGGCGCTCGCCCAGTGCTCGGGCCCTGGGAAGTAGCTCTCCGGAGGCGCCTCGGGGTTGAAGACGATGTGTGGGATCTTGCCGTTCTTCCACTGGTACTCGAGCAGGGTCCGGATCTCACCCGCGGCGCGTCCAGGGTCGAGGTGGGCTAGCCCGATGGCTATAAAGGCGGAGTCCCAACTCCACTGGTGCGGGTAGAGCGTGGGGGAGGCGCGGGTCCAACCGCCCATATCGTTCTCCCGCAACACCTCCACAGCCCGCGCGATGATATCTTCGGGTCCCAATGAGTCTCCTTCCGTCCTCGCACCAGTCTTTGCGCACGGCCGGCAGAGCTTCTTCTCGGCGCTCCACCCGCGAATACTAATCTACGGGGCAAATCTTACGCCGCGATTGCCGATACTTTACGAGATCCTTAATGATCCCCGCTGCCCTGCCCGAAAGCCGAACGCTCACCGCCGACGAAAAGGGGTACTCTTCGGGTCATGACGCTGGTGAACGTGTGAGCAAGATTCGACGAACGTTGGCTTCCGTGCGCGCCTGACTCCCCCCGGCGAGGCCACGCTCGAGGTCAGGATGTGAGCCCGCCACAGCGCCTTGCAGCGATATTGAACCATGGGACACCTTGAAGGCCTGATGGCGTACTTGGGAAGACGTGCGCAAGAGTTAGCCCAAGCCGTGAGGCGAAGGATGAAAGGGACGAGGCCGCCCACCAGTTCAGGGTGAGCCCCTCCTCGATAAAACGTAGGGCAAGGATGGTTCTCTACACCCTCAACTGAGGGCAATCGACACTCGCCTTCTGTAGTGCTTGCTCGGCGGCCTCACGACCCGCGACGTCTGGATTATGATGCCGACTCATGCCCACGCCGGATTTGGTGGCCATGGGCCCACCTCCTCCTGCTGCTTGTCACGAACATATCTTAGCTCAGAAAGGGTTGCGCAGCACTTCTCACTATAGGACAGCGAGAGTAGTGATGACTGGTCTGTCGCGCGTCCGAGCCTAATTCGGCGCCGAGCTGGGCGGTTGCGTCACCTCGTGAAGCGCTGAAGCTTTCAGTTCAACGAGCGAAGCCTGCGTACAGCTCATGTACGGCTACCGTTCCGTTCCCCAGCATCCGTGCCTTCTCGTGCAGCCGCTCGAGTAAGGCATCGCTTACACGCCCATAGATTTCGATCCTCGACAGCTCGATGAGGTCCGCGAACTTCCGGAACTCAGCACCACCACGGTGCATGTGGAACTCGAGCGACGCGGAGTCAGGATGAACCGCGACGACCGTCATCTGGATTCGGTCCTCATCGAGGAAGAAGCCGTACGAGATGAGTCGGGGCATGTTCACCTCTACGAACGCGGCCAGCTCCTTCATCGCCAACTCGAGCTCTCCAAGCTTTCCCTCGCGAATCTCGGAAACGTCAACGTACACGATCGGCTGTGTCATGGTTGTTCTCCCATTGTAGGTGTGCCCGCCCAACTACTAATTATGCTGCACAAAGGAGTCATACCGCGATGCCCAACACACCGACTCGGATACGACCACCATTAACTCACCTCTTCGCTGTCCCAGCAACTCAACCAGGAGTCTAATAGAAGCCAAAATCTATTCACCAGACACGCCCTAGCCAGCTATTGTGCTCCGGCGGTGTTTTCGGAGTCCTCCGCAGCCATAAATTAGTCTCGTAACGTTTGCCGTAACGCTCGGAAGACGGTAGTGCTGTAAAGTAGGGTTGTGACGGAAGGAGCAAGAGAACGGGATCGAGCAGTAGGTGGGATGACCAGCCGCACCGCCTGGGTAGCTTGGTCGGTGTGTGCGCTCTCCTTGTCGCTAACGGCGCTAAGCCTGTTGCTCCTGGCCCTGAGCCTCTCTCACCCAAACACTTATATCTACGACTACTGGCTCGAAAACACCCTTATCGGGGTAAGCTATGCGCCAGTCGGTGCACTGATTGCCGCACGTCGTCCCGAAAACCCCGTGGGCTGGCTCTTGTGCCTGATGGGTGTCGCCTTTAGCTTCGCCCACTTTATTTCTGAGTACGCCATTTACACTCTATTGGCGCAACCCAACTCGCTGCCTGCAGGCGAAGCGTTGGCATGGATCTCTTCTTGGATACTGCCTATCCTCCTTGGCATTCAGGTGTTCTCATTCCTCCTGTTCCCTACCGGACGGCTGCCGAGCAGACGTTGGAGATGGTTGGCGTGGCTGACCGTGGCTTTTGTCATAGCAGGAGTGATCTCCTCTGCGTTCTCATTTGGAGCGAACGCTGGTCTTGGCCTGGTCCCTAATCCCCTCGGAATAGAGGGCTTCTCCAACGTCTACGATATGGTATTGAACATGCTTCCTCTTCTGTATGTCGCGGTGGCCTACTCGCTGTTTGTGCGGCTGCGCCGGGCCGCGGGGGTAGAGCGTCAGCAGATCAAATGGTTCGCTTATGCTGCTGTGGCGACACTTATCGGGCTGAGGGTTTACGCCGCTAGCTTATGCACACCATCTATGGTGCGTGTTGCGCCTTTAGTCCTTGTCGTGTGCTAACGATTCTGTTAACGCATTGATCAGGTTGAGCGCATCGAGCCGTGTGAGTTCGGCGTACTCGTTCTTGTGATACGCCTCTTCCAGCGTCAGGCCAAGTTTGCCTAAGAGACCGGCTATGTAGTCGATATGTTTGTCGGTCGCTTTTTTCTGGTCATTTCTCAGAACTATCTGAGATCATTCATGAGGACCCGTAACGGAAATCCGTCCCCTTAAGGAAATCTACCGCAAGCTGAACCTTGAGGTCTTGGCACGCAAGAGCGGAGAGCTAATCATCACAGGTGCCTTTGGCAAGCGTGAGCTTGAGCCCCGCGATCCGGGACCTTTCATAGGGATGAAAGCAACACACGACCTCGATTCTGAGGCGTATACTTGGACGGAGATCCCGCCATCCGATAGCGAGTTTTGGGATACATGTAAAGAGGGAGATTCGGTAATTTGGATTCGCCAAAAGTTGCTTTCGTCAAGATATGCGGCATAACCAACGCAGAGGACGCCCGCGTGGCCGCCGACGCGGGCGCGGACGCGGTAGGGTTCATTTTCGCCGAGGGCCCGCGGCGCGTGAGCGTCGAAGAGGCCCGCAGGATCTCCTTGGGGATGCCGGAGAACATCATCAGGGTCGGTGTGTTCGTAGACGAGGAGCCGGCCGAGGTACAGAAGATCTCCCGCAAGGTCGGGCTCGACCTCACGCAACTCCACGGCGAGGAGACCCCCGAGACTGTAACCGTCTTGCGGGAGAGCGGGGTCAAAGTCATGAAAGCGCTGAGGGTAAGGGACGCCGCCTCCCTTAGGGAGTTGGACGGATACGAGGCCGATCTGTTCTTACTCGATGCGCACAGCGAGAGGGCGCGGGGAGGCACAGGTGAGCTGTTCGACTGGGGGGTGGCGAAGTCCGTGATAGGAAGTGATAACATCGTCGTCTCCGGCGGGCTCGGCCCGGAGAACGTACGAGAGGCGATCGAGTTCTTCGAGCCATACGGGGTCGACGCGTCGAGTTCCCTGGAGTATGCGCCAGGCAGGAAGAACGGTGAGCGGGTGCGGAGGTTCGTCCTTGCAGCAAGAGACTGAGAAGGGTTACTTCGGCCCGTTCGGGGGCCGTTACGTGCCTGAGACCCTGATCCACGCCCTCGATGGGCTCGAAGAGGCCTACGATCGCTACCGGAACGACCCCGAGTTCGTCGAGGAAAGAGACCGCCTGGCGAGGGACTTCGTCGGCCGCCCGACCCCCCTCATGTTCGCCGAACACCTGACCGAGAGGTGGGGTGGGGCCAACGTCTGGTTCAAGCGCGAGGATCTGGCGCACACAGGGGCGCACAAGATCAACAACACCCTGGGCCAGATACTGCTGGCCGACAGGATGGGCAAGGAGCGCATCATCGCCGAGACCGGCGCCGGCCAGCACGGCGTCGCCACGGCCACCGTCGCAGCCCTCTATGGCAAGGAGTGCGTCGTCTACATGGGCGAGGAAGACACCCACCGCCAGAGGCTGAACGTCGTGCGCATGAAGCTCCTCGGGGCAGAGGTCGTGCCCGTCTTGAGCGGTTCGCGTACCCTAAAAGACGCCGTCAACGAGGCGATAAGGGACTGGGTCGCGAACGTCGAGGACACCCACTACATCATAGGGAGCGTCGTCGGACCCGCGCCTTACCCGAGGATCGTACGCGATTTTCAGGCCGTTATAGGGACGGAGCTAGAGGCCCAGAGCCGCGAGCGTCTCGGCGGCGACCCTGACGCCATCGTCGCCTGCGTCGGCGCAGGCTCTAACGCCATAGGAGCATTCCATCCATTCGTCGGCCGGGAGGGCACGAGGCTCGTCGGCGTCGAGGCGGCAGGGCGCGGGCTGGCCACCGGGGAGCATGGGGCGTCTCTTGCAGAGGGCAAGCTCGGTGTCCTGCACGGGGCGATGAGCTACGTATTGCAGACGGAGGGGGGTCAGATCAGGGAGGCCCACTCTATCTCGGCTGGCCTCGACTACCCCGCAACAGGCCCCGAGCATGCGTTCCTCAAGGACTCTGGGCTAGCCGAGTACGCGAGCGTCACCGACCAGGAAGCTCTCAGCGCGCTCCAGACATGCTCGCGTCTCGAGGGCATAATCCCGGCGCTCGAGACGGCGCACGCTATCTTCTACGCCGAGAAGGTGGCCAGAGAGCTCGGCCGGGGGAAGAACATGATCGTCAACATCTCCGGGCGTGGAGATAAGGATGTCGAGGTCGCGGCGAACGCGCTCGGCATCGGCTCGGAGGAAGCAGACGTTGTTTCCGCCTACTCACCTTCGACCTCCTCTGATGAAGTTTCCTCTTGAACGGTAACCGAGTGAGGAGTGCATTCCAGGAGGGGCGGACCGCGCTCGTGCCCTACTTGACCGGCGGCTATCCCACGCTCGAAGGAGCACGTGAGGTTGGGGAGGCCTACCTGGATGCGGGTGCTGATGTGCTCGAGATCGGGGTCCCCTTCTCCGACCCGCTAGCCGACGGGCCGACGATCCAGGACACGACGACGCTCGCCCTCGAGAACGGGGCCGACCTCGACTACTGCCTGGAATTAGCCTCAGTGTTCTCAGGACGGGTGCCCGTGGTCTTCTTGCTCTACTACAACGTGATCTTCGCCCGCGGGGCCGAGCGGTTCTTGCGCGAGGCGGCAGGAGCAGGGGTCTCTGGACTCGTGATCCCCGACCTCCCCGTGGACGAGGCAGGCCTGTTCGCCGACCTTGCGGCCGCGGCCGGCGTCGCCTTCTGTCCGCTAGTCGCGCCAACCTCGACCGACGGGCGCGTCTCGCGCGTCGGCGAGATGGCGACCGGGTTCGTGTACTGCGTCTCCGTGGCCGGGATAACAGGGGTGCGCGATGCCCTTCCGCAGGGCGCTGTCGAGCTTCTGAGACGCGTGCGTGCGAGGACCGATGTGCCTGTGGCCCTGGGCTTCGGTATAGGCTCGGCCAGGGCCGCAGTCGAGGCCGCGGAGGAGGCCGACGGTATCATCATCGGAAGCAAGCTCATGCGGCTCGTCGAGGAAGGTGGGGCGGAGCGGGCCGGGGTGTGGCTGCGCGAGGTGCGCGAGACGCTCTCCGGGGTCGAGGCGGGAGGCTAGGTATCAGAAATTGGCTGAGCAAACGTAGGGAGTACTCCAGAAGCGCGCCAGAGACCGAGAGCGGCGTCGGCCCGATCGACTCCGTCTTCACCAAGTGCGAGCACTGCGGGCAGCCGATCTACGAGAAGGACCTCAGGGCGCGCTTCAACGTCTGTCCCAACTGCGAGTTCCACTACCCGCTCTCCGCGCCGGAGAGGATAAGGCTTCTCACCGACACTGGCACTTTCCAGGAGCGGGATGGAGGCATCGTCTCCGACGATCCTCTCAAGTTCGAGGATTATCGCCAGAGGCTACAGAAGGCGCGCACGAAGACGGGGCTCGATGATGCAGTCCTGAGCGGTACCGGCGCCATAGGGGGGAGGCAGGTGGCGCTCGCCGTTCTCGACTTCCGGTTTATAGGGGGTTCGATGGGGAGCGTGGTAGGTGAGAGGGTGGCGAGAACCATCGAGCTCGCAGGCACGGAGGAGCTACCGCTCGTTATCGTGCCGGCGTCGGGAGGGGCGCGGATGTTCGAGGGCGTCTACTCGCTGATGCAGATGGCGAAGACCAGCGTCGCCCTCTCGCGCTACGTCGAGGGCTCCCGGCCCTACGTCTCGGTCCTGACGGATCCTACCTTCGGCGGGGTGACGGCCTCGTTCGCGACGGCGGCCGACGTGGTCCTTGCCGAACCCGGGGCCAGGATCGGGTTCGCCGGAGCCAGGGTTATCGAGCAGACGACCCGCGAGAGAATGCCAGAGGGTTTCCAGACGGCGGAGTTCCAGAAGGAGCACGGGATGGTCGACCGCATCGTGCACCGTCTGAGCCTGAAGGGTGACCTCGAACGACTGTTGAGGTTCCTGCCGTGATCCTCGACTTCGAGCGCCCGATCAAGGACTTCGAGGATCGCATAGTCGAGCTCAGGCGCCTAGCCGGCCCGAGCGAGGAGCTGCGGGGAGAGATCTCCCGCCTCGAAGACGCCCTCGACGCGGCCCGTAGGCGCATCTACTCCAACCTCTCCCCGTACCAGCGCGTGCAGGTCGCCCGCCACCCCGAGCGTCCGAACTTCGAGGCCTACCGCGACGCCCTGGCCGACGATTTCTACGAGCTCTCCGGCGACCGGTTCTTCGGCGACGACCCCGCCGTGCGAGGCGGGCTCGCCAGGATCGGGGACCACAACGCCGTCCTCCTCGGCCACGACAAAGGTACGGACGTCAACAGCAGGGTTAAGGGCAACTTCGGGATGGCCCACCCCGAGGGCTACCGCAAGGTGAAGCGCTTCTACGAGCTAGGCGCCAGGTTCGGGCTGCCGGTGGTCGTGCTCGTGGACACGCCGGGTGCGTTCGCCGGGAGAGGAGCGGAGGAGCGGGGACAGGCGTGGGCCATCTCCGCCGACCTCATGACGCTGGCCAGCATACCTGTGCCCGTGGTCTCGGCCATCATCGGCGAGGGTTGTTCAGGCGGCGCTTTAGCCATGTGCGCCACAGACTACGTCGGAATGCTCGAGAACTCCTACCTCTCCGTCATAGCGCCCGAGGCGTGCGCCTCTATCATCTTCCGAGATCCCGGCCGGGCGGCCGAAGCCGCCGAAGCCCTAAAGCTCACGGCGGCGGACATGAAGGGACGCGGGATCGTCGATGAGATCATCCCCGAACCCCTCGGCGGCGCCCACAACGACCCCGCCTCTACCGTCGAGGCCGTGGGCAAATCTTTGAACCGTGTGCTCGACGGCCTCTCCGAGACCGATCCACAAACCCTCCGCGAAGTCCGCTACGAACGCTACCGCCGCATCGGCGCCCACGCCGCAGAGAACGGACAGGGTGGTTAGCGCAATTCCCATGTAGGGGCGGTTCGCGAATCGCCCTCGCAACGTTTGCCACAAATAGGCTACAGGTTTCAGGTTTTGTACGAGTCTGTCCCTAGGGGAGCGCGTTCGGGCGGCCATAAAGTGCCCTCCCTTACGTCATTCCCGCGAAAGCGGGAATCCAATGTGGCAGTGCTTGCGCCTCCAGAAACGGCCTACCCGATTACTGCTCTGCGAGGAAGGCCTTGAGTTCCTGCGCTGTCCCTTCGGGACGTTCTTCGGCGAGAAAATGGCCGGTGTCGAGGGGCTTGCCTCTTACATTGTCTGCGTACTCCTGCCAGACCGCCTCAACGTCGTAGATCCCCTCCATCACGCCGCGTTTGCCCCAGAGGGCCAGAAGGGGACACACCACCTTGCGGCCTTCGTCTACGTCGCCCCCGTCGTGGACGAGGTCGATGGAGGCTGAGGCCCTGTAGTCCTCGCAACTCGCGTGGATCGTGGCGGCGTCGAAGCAGCGCTCGTACTCGGCGAGTGCTGTTGGGGCGAAAGTCTCGAGGCTCGTACCCCAGCCGCCGAGTTTCTTATGGAGGTAGTAGGATGGGTCGGCCCCGATCAGGGTTTCAGGTAGATCGTAGGGCTGGATAAAGAAGAACCAGTGATAATAGGCCGTCGCCAGGTCCTTGCCCACCGTTTCGAAGACGTGGCGGGTCGGCACGATATCCAGTACCGCGAGCTTCGTAACCCTGTTCGGGTAGTCCAGCGCCATCCTGTGTCCGACCCTGGCCCCCCTATCGTGTCCGACGACGGCGAAGGAATCGAAGCCCAGAGACACCATGACCGAGGCCTGGTCCGCGGCCATCGTCCGCTTTGAGTAGGTGCTGTGATCCTCGTCTCCGAAAGGTTTGGAGCTGTCGCCGTAACCCCGTAGATCCGTTGCAACGACCGTGAATTCTTCGGCCAACATGGGGGCGACCAGATGCCACATCGCGTGCGTCTGCGGATAACCATGCAGCAGCAAGACGGGCGGCCCATCACCACCGCGGACCAGCGCTATCTCGGCGCCGGGGGTCTCTACCCGTTCTCTCTCGAAACCTTCGAACACGCCCTTATCCGAAGAACGTCTCGATGACCTTGTAGAAGTCTTCAGGGACGGTCTTGGTCTCCTCGGTGGCCTCCGAGAGGTCGACGGTCACGATCTCGTTGCCGCGCAGGGCTACCATCTGGCCCCACTGGCCGCCCTTCACGGCCTCGGCGGCCCTGAGGCCGTAGCGGGTGCTAAGGATACGGTCGAAGGCGGTCGGGGTGCCGCCGCGTTGCAAGTGGCCGAGGACCACGTGGCGCGTCTCGATGCCCGTACGCTCCTCGATCTCACCGGCCAAAGTCTCCGCGATGCCGCCGAGCCTCACGTGGCCGAACTCGTCGGTCTCAGCGTTCTGGGTCATGAACTCTTCGGAGAGGGTTACGCCTTCGCTCACGGCTACCAGGCCCCACTTCTCGCCCTTCTCGGCGCGCTTGTTGAAGATGTCCGCTATCCGGTCCAGGTCGGGCTCGACCTCCGGGATCAGGGTGACGTTCGCCGCGGAAGCGAGGCCTGCGCCCCAGGTGATCCAACCCGCGTGCCGCCCCATTACCTCGACCACGATGACCCTCTCGTGGCTCCTTGCCGTCGTGCGCAGCTTGTCTATGGCCTCCGTGGCGATGGAGACGGCGGTGTCATAGCCGAAGGTCGTGTCCGTCGCCGAGAGGTCGTTGTCTATGGTCTTGGGGCACCCAACGACCTGGACCCCGAAGTCGTCGTAGAGCCTTTTGGCGACACCAAGCGTGTCGTCACCGCCTATGGCGACGAGTGCGTCCACGCCGAACTCCTCCATCTGCCTGACGACCTTCTCCGCGTCGCCCTCGTTCTTGTAGGGGTTTGTGCGCGAGGAGCCGAGGATAGTACCTCCCTCCTGCAGGATGTAGCGCACGTCGTCCACGCCGAG
>Ga0126307_10000300_pt1 | contig 31901 bp, 28 predicted proteins | sample Plot28_FD_89955 | JGI IMG/M metagenome (GOLD analysis project Ga0126307, IMG submission 89955) | Serpentine soil microbial communities from UC McLaughlin Reserve, CA, USA - Plot28 | ecosystem: Environmental > Terrestrial > Soil > Grasslands | place: USA: UC McLaughlin Reserve, Lake County... | reverse complement strand
TCACGGGCCTCGAACGGTGGCAAACGGATTACCTGCCGGTCTATGCCCTGTGGGCGGCGATCGTCGTGATCGTCTTTCCGCCGGTGTTCGGGTACACCTGACAGGGCGCCGATATACTCGCTCTCCGCACCGGCCATCGCGGCTGTGGTGCTCGGCGCGACGCAAGTAGTTCATCAGCCCCGGGCACCGTGCACCAGCGAGAGGCAGCTATGGAATTCCACTTCCCGTACTGCGCCCTTATTCACCGAAGTGCGTGGAAGGGATATTCTCCGAAGTCCGCATTCAGGATCCTACATAGGCCCGGTCCCACACGGCCAGAAACGCCGGATCGCCACGTCCCGGCCACGCAGCGTGGGCACAAGATGTCGCGGGGGCGCATAAAGATGCCGTGTGGTGAATAGTAGCTACCACAGTATTTGAACGATTTTGGCTTCCAAGGTAAGCGCCATCCCTTCAGACCGGGGCTATGGGACCCATGCCCTTGTAATCTGAGGAGGAGCACATAAGAAGAGAACCGCCGGGGGAGAATGGGGAGAACAGCGGTCCCGTGCACGGACTCGCTGGCCTCCCGCAAGCGCCGAATATGGGACCCATCCGCGTGGAATCCTAGTCGCCGCTACGACCGAAGGCTAGAGTGAACCTACCGGGCAGGGCACAAGCTTAGGGTCAAGGGCGTAGCTATCGACTGTGGCTGGGCTGATGAGTCTGGAAGAGCTTGGCTCCAAGCTCAGGGACCTAGACAATACCCGCATGATAGCGGAGCGGGAGCTGGCTGCCCTAAACGACCACAGTCGGCGCGTGCAGGACCTCGAAGAGGACGAGATGCACTCTTGGAGTCGACGGCTGAGATGGTCCCCGAAGCCCTTGATAGCCTCACAGGAGAGGAGCAGAGTCTATCGAATGTTGCGGCTCGAAGTTATGCCATCCGCCGAGGGGTACGATGTCAGCGGTGCTTTTTGTAGTTCTTTAACCCCGTCAGGATGAGATCCAGGCCGAACTCGAACTCCGCATCGTGATCCACCTCCCGCAGTGAAGCGTCGAGCTCGTGGATGTGCGGGAAGTCGTCTTCGGAGAGCGCGACGGCGCCGAGACGGGTTCCGGCGGGCTCCATCGCAAAGCCACGGATCTCGGCCATCGCGTAGCCGGAAGCGTAGCTGGAGAGAGTGCGGAAAGCATACAACGCCGTTTCAGGCTCGAAGCCCGCCCCCCTTAGGGTCTTGAGGAATTCCTCGACCAGCCAGACCCCATCCATCGTGTCTGGGGGGCGGGTGATGAGTAGGGGGAAGACGTTCGGGTGCTCGTGGGCGAGCCGCCGGAAAGCCCTGTAAGCCTCCCTGACCCGTCTCTCCCAGCCCTCATCCTCGGGCGGCACCTCCAACTCACCCAGCAACACTTCGACCATCCCGTCTAACAATGCGCCCTTGTTGGGGACGTGGTTGTAGAGCGACATCGCCTCGACACCTAGCTCACTCCCAAGCTTCCTCATGGAGAGAGCCTCCAACCCCTCCCGATCTACAAAGCGTACCGCCGCCTCTAGTATTCGCCGCCGGCTTAACGGCCGCCGCTCCGCAACCGCCATCCAAAACCTCCCTCTGCCAGAACCTTCATTAGCTTACAGCATAAGCGTCGCATTTACGACGTACATATCTCCAGGCGGACGATGGAGAATTGAGGCTGGGTGACCTCCGGGAGGACAACAAGCTGAAATGCTCTAATCGTACAGGCCGGCCCTGCGTTTCTGCTGTTCGAAGGTGTTCTTGATCCTGCGGGCGTCCGGGAGGGCCATGCGGTTCAGCTGGTAGACGCGACCTGTATTGGTCTCTATCGTCAGGGTCACGTTAACCAGGCCCTTGCTATGGATCACGGCGACGTCGCGCAAGCCGATGCTGTCGACGTTCTGGGACTGCCAGCCGCTCTTCAGCTCGACCCGGTCCTCGTAGACGCTGACGATGGTGTTATTGTGGCCAGTGGCTTGTGTCAAAGGTTCTTCCAAGCTTTCCTCCATGCCGCTTCCAGTCCGCCTATCGCATCAGGATACAAGACGGCGTTAGAGATTTTAGGTGGCGCAAAGAAACACCGGCCGGAGGGGATCCGGCCGGTGCCAAAGTGCGCCTGCCCTAAGCGGTGCCTTCGGTGGCGCCTTCCAGAGGATCCGGGATCTGCCCGTTTCCGTTCTGGTAATCGGTTGCCACGAGGTCGGGGTAGCCGAAGACTCCGTGCTCGTGGATATCGAGCCCGTCGAGCTCCTGCTCGGGTTTGACCCTGATGCCGATGGTAGCCTTGAGCGCTGCGAAGACGGCGAGTGAGGAAATAAAGACGAAGCCGCCTGCCGCGACGATGCCGAGTGCCTGAATGCCGAGCTGGTAGAGACCGCCGCCGTAGAACAGTCCAGGCTCACCGACCGTAGCGAGGGCCGGAGCGGCAAACAGGCCGCAGGAGAGCGTACCCCAGACACCGCCCATGCCGTGCGCCGCTATGGCGCCGAGCGGGTCGTCGACCCCGACCTTGTCCACGTAGACGAGGGTGGCGTACATTATTATGCCGGCGACGAAACCTATCACGATCGAAGCCCATGGCGCGACGAAGGCGCAGGGCGCGGTGATGGCGACGAGGGCCGCTATGGCGCCGTTGCCGCCCATGCCAACGTCCACGTTGCGCCTGTAGGTGTAGCTCATGGCCATCGCGCCGAGGACCCCGGCGGCGGCGGCCAGGTTCGTCGTCAGGGCGATGTCGGCGATCTGTGGTGTGGCGGCCATCGTCGAGCCTGGGTTGAAGCCCCACCAGCCGATCCAAAGTATGAGGACGCCGAGGACGGCGAGCGGCATGTTGTGACCCGGGATGGTCACGGGGCGGCCATCATCGTCGTACTTGCCGAGGCGTGGACCTAGGAGCAGTGTGCCTGCGAGCGCCGCCATCGCGCCCGAGAGGTGGACGACCGTAGAGCCTGCGAAGTCCTGCATACCTAGGTCTGTCAACCAGCCTCCGCCCCAGATCCAATGTCCAACCATCGGGTAGATGAGCCCCGCGAAGACGACCGCGAAGACCACGTAGACCGCGAACTTGGTCCGCTCCAGCATCGTGCCCCACACGACGGCCAATGAGACCGCGCAAAAGGCGACCTGGAAGAGGAACTTCGCCGAGAGCGGAACCTGCGTCCATGAGAGGCCGGCGTAGATCTCGTTGACCTGTCCGGCCGGGACGGCGAGGAACCAGCCCTCGGTGCCGATGATCGCATTGCCCGCGCCGAAAGCCAGCGCGAAGCCGACGGCCCAGAACAACAGTGCCGCGATCGCCAGGTTGACCAGTATCTTGGCGACCACGCTCCCGACGTTCTTCATCCGGGAGAAGCCGACCTCCAGCATCGCGAATCCCGCCTGCATGAAAAGGACCAGACACGCCGTCACGATAACCCACACCGTATCCATCGCGAGCGAGAGATCCGCCGTCGAAGGACCATCCTGCGCGAACGCCAGCCCCGGTAGCGCGAGTACCAACAACAAGACCGCCGTCGATAGTAATGCAAGCCTCCGCAAGAGCTTCCTCCTCTTCAAGGTATGTACTCTTGGAACATAGTCTAGGCACCTGTCACAGAAAGGTCTTTAGCCGGATGTACAAAGATGGGTCCCCCGCCGCGTTCCCGTAGTATGGCGGATGTACAGGGCGGCGGGGGAGCACGCCTGCTTCGCAGGCTCTCAGCATTTCAGCACTTCAGCTTGCGCCGTTAGAAGCACTTTGGCCGACTGCGCAGCGCGGCGTGTGACGAAGCACGGCTACGCGCTTCGCAGCATTACCTGACTACTGACATGCTGACAAGCCGCCTGTAGGGCGGCGTGCTGACGGGCTGAAGTGCTATCTATCCGCGAAACTCGATGGTTTTTCAGGTACGCGTCCCAGGAGTTGCATCGCCTTTATGCCGAGGGTAAGGCGTTCGCGGTCCTCGCTTTTGTCCACATCGAGGCCTGTCAGCTCGCCGACGCGATCGAGACGGTAGCGGATCGTGTGGCGGTGGGCGAAGAGGTCGCCCGCTGTCCTTACGGTCGAGGCGTCGTTGCCGAGGTAGGTGATCAAGGTCTGAACCAGCTCGGTACCATAGCGGGAGTCGTAGTGGACAACGGGCTCGAGGGTCTCGCCGTAGAAGGCTTCGAGCTCCTCGGGGTTCTCATGGAGCACCCTGAAGAGCAGTTTATACGTTCCTGTCCTCCCGAAGGTCGAGACACAGGAGGGACCATGGATGCGGTGGCCGATCTCGAGCGCCACCCTGGCCTCGGAGTAGGCGTCGGGGAGCTGGGCTGGGTCCTTCTTGTAGTCCCCGATCCCGACGGAGACCGTAAGGTCGGGTAGGAGGCCCTTGACGTAGCGCTGTATCCCCTTGGCCAAACGTTGCGCCTTCTCCGCCAACTCCTCGGGACCCTCGCCTTCCGCACAACCGAGGAAGAGGATGACGTTGTCCGAGCGCGGGCCGAGTAGGAAGTTCGAGAAGAGCTGGCGGGTCTGCAGGCGTACCGCATCTGCCAGGCGTCGCTTGAGTTCCTGGATGGCCGGCTCCTTCGGCCTGCGGCGCGCGAGGTAGCGGGCGAAGTCGTCTATGTCGATGACCATGACGACGGCCCCGTCGGCGAGGTCGGCGCCGAGGTACCTTGCGCGCTGGAGTAGGAGCTCGACGGAACCGTAGTGGCCGCTCACGAGGTCGTCAACGAAGTCCCCCCTGACGCCCAATTCAGTCTCCAGGCGTATACGCTCCTTGCCTAGTTCGGCTTCCATGACGCGCCTGGCCCAGTACAAGATCACCACGTCTTCGGGCCCAAGGTTGCCGGCTTCCAGGTCGATCCAGAGGTAACCCGCCGGTGCGCCGGCGCCGATGGGGGTCCAGAACAGCTCACCGTCGGCGACCCTCCAACGCTCGACGGGCACGGAGAGGTAGCCGTCGGGTAGCCTGGCGTAGCGGTCCCTGCGCTCCCGACGGGTCTCGTCGATCCCCGATCCCTTGGAGGCGCGTAGACCCCGCTCTTCGAGCGCGGTGCGTAGATGGTTGTCGTCTGCTGAGCTGGCGATCAAGCGCCCCACAGGGTCCTCCACGACGACGGAACGCCCGAGCATCGCGGAGATCCTGCTCGTCAACTCTTCGAGAGTCGTCTCACCGCCAGCGCTCTCTAGAAGCGATCGGCCTGCGCCGTGAGAGAGCAGCAGCAGGCCCTCGTCCAGGGAGAAGATCGCAAAGAGCCGCCGGAGGGGCACCTCGGGGGTGAGCACGAACAGGGCGATCCCGAGCGCGGCGGCCCGCTCGACCGATTCTGCCGGCGCCCGGCCTTCGAGACGCCAGACGACGGCAGGGGAGCCGGTGGAGGCGACCACTTGCATGAAATCCTCATCCAGGGTCTCGCGGGCGGTCACGGCCACTTCGCCCGGTGAGATCCAACCCTTCACCGGCTCGTCGACGGCGAGCCCACGCACCTGCCTGGACGGGTCGCCGGGCAGCGGACAGTCCGCGTCCAACTCTTCTAGAAGGATCAACGAGAAGTCCTTCAGGATCACTGCGGGCTCCGTTCGCAACATGGTGTAACCGGCGCGTATCATTTTGGGCCCAGGGACAGAAAATCGCAAACCCGGACACGGAATTGTTGCCCTGGGGTGCTAAAATACGACCAAAAGCAAACTGCTTCTTTGGCCTCCCAACAGGGGGCCGTATACTTGCCCGTAGGCGTCCGGATGAAGAGGGGAGAGCAGAGATCGCGGAAGAGCAGATCGTCGTGCGGGGGGCGCGCGAACACAACCTGAAGGACATAACGGTCTCCCTGCCGCGGGACGTGATGGTGGTCGTGACCGGGCTCTCCGGTAGCGGCAAGTCTTCGCTCGCATTCGATACGATCTACGCCGAGGGACAGCGCCGCTACGTCGAGAGCCTCTCCGCCTACGCCAGGCAATTCCTCGGCCAGATGGACAAGCCCGACGTGGACCACATCGACGGCCTCTCGCCGGCGGTCTCCATCGATCAGAAGACCACCTCAAACAACCCCCGCTCCACGGTCGCCACGGTAACGGAGATCTACGACTATTTGCGTCTGCTCTACGCCCGCGCAGGGAGGCCGCACTGCCACGTCTGCGGTTTTCCCGTTGCCTCCTCGACGCCTCAGCAGATGGTCGAGAAGGTACTTACGCTTCCGGAGAAGACGCGCTTTATGGTTCTCGCGCCTGTGGTTCGGGGACGCAAGGGCGAATACGGGAGGATGTTCAAGGAGCTCGCCGAGAGCGGCTACGCCCGCGTAAGGGTCGATGGCGAGCTGCACGAGCTGCCCGTCGACCTCGGGCTCGACAAGAACTACAAGCACGACATAGAGGTCGTAGTCGACAGGCTCGTGATAAGGGACGGCATAGAGCGCCGCCTCACGGATTCGATCGAGACGGCCCTGAACCTGGCCGAAGGCCTGGTACAGATCGAGACCGTACAGAGTGACGGCGCGGGCGAGTCGATGCTCTTCTCGGAGAGCTTCACGTGCACGAACTGCGGCGCCTCGATCGCGGAGATACAGCCGCGCACGTTCTCGTTCAACAGCCCCCACGGGGCCTGCGACCGCTGCGACGGGCTGGGGAGCCGCCTGGAGATAGACCCGGTGCTCGTCGTGCCGAACGAGGACTTGAGCGTGAACGAGGGTGCCGTCGTGCCGTGGGCGAACTCGCAGACCGAGTACCACGGGAGCGTGCTCGGCTCGCTGGCGGACAAGTACGGTATCGACCTGAACGTCCCGTGGCGCGACCTGCCCGAGGAGCACAAGCACCTAATCCTCTTCGGCACCAACGGCGACCGAATCTACGTCTCGTACCGCAACCGCTACAACCGCCGCAGGCAGTACATGACCCGCTTCGACGGCGTCGTCGGCAACCTGGAGCGGCGTTATGCCGAGACCGACTCCGAGTACCGGCGGGAGAAGATCGAAGAGTTCATGAGCCACGTCCCCTGCCCCAAGTGCAAGGGCGCAAGGCTCAGGCCCGAGGCCCTGGCCGTGACCGTAGGCGGCAAGAACATCTACGAGTTCACGGAGCTCTCCGTTACGGACGCGCAGGGTTTCTTCGACGGCGTGGAGTTCACCGCGAGGGAGTGGATCATCGGCGAGCGGGTGGTCAAGGAGATCAGGGAGCGCCTCGGTTTCCTCGTCGATGTCGGGCTCGGATATCTCACCCTGAGCCGTTCTGCGGGGACGCTCTCGGGCGGAGAAGCCCAGCGGATAAGGCTGGCTTCGCAGGTAGGGAGTGGACTCGTCGGTGTTCTGTACGTGCTCGACGAGCCCTCAATCGGGCTGCACCAGCGGGACAACAGGCGCCTCTTGGCCACGCTCGAGAGGCTGCGGGACCTCGGGAACACTCTCCTCGTCGTCGAGCACGACGAGGAGACTATACGTTCCGCGGATTACGTCGTCGACGTTGGTCCGGGAGCTGGTGTGCACGGAGGTGAGATCATCGCGGCCGGCAGCGTCGATGACATCGAGGCCGAGGAGCGCTCGGTGACCGGCGACTTCCTCGCCAGACGGCGGAGGATCGAGTCTCCCGAAGAGCGGAGGGAGCCGTCAGGCTCCATAACGTTGCTCGGGGCGATGGAGCACAACCTGAAAGACGTCGACGTCGAGTTTCCGCTAGGGGTTTTCACCTGTATAACGGGCGTCTCGGGGTCGGGCAAGAGCACGCTGGTCAACGAGATCCTCTACAAAGCCCTGGCCAACGCCGTAAGCCGCGGCAAGCACCGCCCAGGCAGGCATGCGGGCTTAAGGGGTGTCGAGGAAGTCGACAAGGTCATAGACATCGACCAGAGCCCGATCGGGAGGACACCCCGTTCCAATCCCGCGACCTACACCAAGGTCTTCGACCACATTAGACAGCTCTTCGCCTCCACGCCTGAGGCCAAGATCAGGGGCTACAAGCCGGGACGCTTCTCTTTCAACGTCAAGGGGGGTCGTTGCGAGGCTTGCCGGGGGGACGGCCAGATCCGGATAGAGATGCACTTCCTCCCTGACGTCTACGTCCCATGCGAGGTCTGCAAGGGACGCCGCTACAACAACGAGACCCTCCGCGCCACCTACAAGGGCAAGTCCATCTCCGACGTCCTCGACATGACCGTCGAGGAGGCCTGCGAGTTCTTCGCCCCCGTTCCCGCGATCTCACGCCGCATGGACACCCTGCGCGATGTCGGCCTCGGCTACATCAGGCTGGGACAGCCCGCGACCACGCTCTCCGGCGGCGAAGCACAGCGCGTGAAGCTGGCGAGCGAGCTCGGCAAGCGGGCGACGGGAAAGACCGTCTACATCCTGGATGAGCCTACGACTGGCCTCCACTTCGCGGACGTCGAGAAGCTTCTCTCCATCCTGCACAGGCTCGTTGACGCGGGAAATACCGTCATCGTCATCGAGCACAACCTAGACGTGATCCGGTCCGCAGACCACGTCATCGACCTCGGTCCCGAGGGCGGGGACGCTGGCGGCGAGATCATCGCGACGGGCACCCCAGAAGAGGTCGCCGGCGTCGAGGAGTCACACACCGGCCGCTTCCTGCGCGGCCTCATGCCCGAGGTCGTCGCGGCGGGCTAAGACCAGGGCGACCCTTCACGCCTCCTTGCTCTAAGTCCCATCCGCCCCCTCGACGATCTCCTCCAGCGCCGAGCCGGCCACGATGTTCTCGAGGCCACGGATCACGACTCCCGCGTCTTCGACGTAGTCGACGTAGTTCTCGTCGGCGTGCGAGCGGCGGTAGAGGCTCTCCAGGATGCGTCCGAGACGGTTTATGCCCCACTCCGTGTACTCGTCCTTGTAGAGGGCGACCCGCACCACGGCGTCCACGCTCAAGGGATCGAGGTTGCCGCGTTCAAGGGTGGTGAAGACGTAATCGTACTGTCCGAGGATGTCGTCTACGATAGGACGGACGTCGGGCATCTCCTCCTGCTCGAACATAAAGACGTAGGTTCCCGCGATGATCTGCAGTGCCTTGTCCTGGTGATCGTAACCCCTGCGGGAGTAGGCTTCTATCACCTCGAAAAGGTCAGTGAACTTCGCATCGTCGGGCTCCGTCATTCTCCATCCTCCACTGATCGCCTGACAAAGATTCTACCCCTGCCAAGACCTCTGCCGCCATAGAATCGGCCGCGAGAACTTATTCACGAAAATCTCTGGCGCAACCTTTGAAACGACGCGGGCACCCTGATAGATTCTTGGCCCGTGAGTGCGAACAGCGCAAATTCGGTAGTTAGTGCAAATCAGGTCATGTCGGCCGGGCTCGCCGCCACGGGGGCGTCCTTCGTCACCTCCCGCTTCGGCGTCGCTGGCACGCTGCTAGGGGCCGCCCTGACGGCCATGATCATCACCGGCGGGTCGGCGATCCTCAGGGCGTACCTCGAGAGCGTCACGGGCCGCGTCCGTCGGATGCCGACAAAGCTTCGTACACGCCCCGAGCTACAGAAAGCCGGGGGCTACGATGACACCATGCCGGGACGCCCCGACCTCAAGGACAACTTCGTTGGCAGGATGCGTGCCGCCCTCGACTGGTTCAGGCACCTGCCGGCCATGAGCCGGCGTTCGATCCTCACGAGGGGTCTCCTGGCCGCCGTCCTCGCGTTCGTGATCTGTATGGGCGTCGTGTGGGGGGCCGAGAAGCTTATCGGCAACAGCCTCTCCTGCGGCCTATGGTCAGAGTGCCCGTACGGCGCCACTCCCGGCATCCACCCCCTCGGATACGGTGATACCGGCGCGGGGTCTTCTATCGCGGGCGGCGGCATGAACACCGGCGCTGACCAGCCCGGCCTCGTCGACCGCGTGCGCCAGAACCAGAACCCGTTCGGGGGCGACCAACCCGTCTTCGGCAACCCGGGCGGCCCGAATGCGGGTGGAGGGAATCCGGCGGGTGGAGGGAATCCGGGTGGTGGTGCATCAGCGTCACCCGGCCCGGGTGCTGCACCAAGACCAGGCCAGGAATCTCCCGCACCGGGCGCGGGAGGACAGGAATCAGCCTCACCGGCGGCCGGACAGCAGGACGCCCCGTCAAGCGCCTCACCGGCAGCCGGCCAGTAGCCCTTCTTTGCGGTCCTGCCCAGGCAGGCCCCTCGTCGCGCAGCGCGGGCGGTGTCGTGGTTCGCTCCGGGGGCTGCGCAAAAGGATAAACTAAAGCAGCTTTGACGAGTGCCGAGAACAATGGCCCCAGGCCGGTTCTGCTGTTCGTGCTGGACGGAATCAGGCCCGACGTGCTGCAGGCGACCATCCGTGAGGGTGACGCGCCGAATTTGGGCGCGCTCGCACAGAGGGGAGAGGCGGTCTGGGATGCTGTCTCTGTCTTCCCCAGCATAACCCCGGCGGCTACGGCCGCGATAGCAACGGGAGAGGCGCCGGCAAAGAGTGGCATCGTCGGGCATGCCTGGTACGACGAAGACGAGCGGCGGGTGGTCGTCTACGGCGCCATGACGGAGACCGTGATGGCGAGCGGTCCCATAAGGGTCTTCCACAACAATGTCTGGCGGATGAACCGCGACGACCTGCACGCGGCGACCCTCTTCGAGGCCCTGCACGATTACGGTTTCGACGGCGCTTGTGTCAACTTCCCCGTCAGGCGCGGACCGCACACGCATCCTATCCGCATGAAGACCATAGGGGGTTACCTGAAGGGTGGTCGCTACCTCGGACCCTCCGTGCAGGGCCCCAAGGAATACTTCATGGGAGATCTGTTCTACAGCCGCGATACCGGTTTCAGCGGGCGCAGGGCCAACGGCGGCGTCCTCCGCTCCGTCGGCATCAACGACGAATACGCGGCCAGGGTCGGGGCGATGTTGCTCAAAGAGAGGGCTGCGCCGTTCAACCTCGTCTACTTCTTCAAGGGGGACTCGATAGCCCACCACCACGGCCTGGGGTCGCAGCGTCGCTGGCTGGTGACCGCAGACGAGTACGTGGCCAGGATCTTCTCTGCCGGCGGCGGGGTCGAACGCGTGCTAGAAGACTACGCCGTGCTCGCGCTCTCCGATCACGGCCACGCGCCGCTGCTCCCCAAAGGCCGCTACGTCGACCTGCGCACGATTGACGGCCAGAACGTCTCATCAGGGGTGAAAGCCCGTTTCGGCAACGGCACCACCGTCGTCGTGGTCCCGAACGGACGTTCGGCGCTGCTCTATCTTCGTAACGACGTCGAGCTCAGATCGGTCGTGGAGAGGCTCGTAGGGCGTCGGGGCGTGGATCTCGCGGCCTGGATGGAAGAAGGGTGGGTAGCCGTTCGCCGGACAGGGCGTGAGGTCCGCTTCAGACCAGGCTCAGGGTCGCGGGACCCGTTCGGGCGATCCTGGGAGCTCGTAGGCGATCCGCGCGCCCTGGACATCGCCGACCACGATGGGTCCTTGCGCTACGGTGAGTACCCGGACGCGCTGGAGCGGTTGTGGGGCTGCCTGCACTCTCCGAGGTGCGGGGACGTCGTGCTCTCGGCGACAGCGGGGCATACCTTCGGCGAGATCTCCGGCGGGTACCACACGGCGAGCGATCACGGCTCGCTGCACGCGAGCGACTCCGAGGTGTTCGTGCTCGCGAACGGTGTGCCGGCGCCGCACAGGATCACGGATGTTGCCCCGACACTCCTCTCCCACTTTGGCGCCGGTGTAGTCTCAGGGGACCGTGTCCTCTAGAGGCAACGGCTCCTCAGAGGGGGAGGAGCGTACAGGACTCCGGCCGCGTTACCGGCGGGCGTTCGGGTGCGTTACCTGGGTGTATATGGGGATGCTCGTCTTCCTCGCGGCCAACTTCCTCTTCGTACTGCCGTTCAGATACCTCGGTAGTGGGGAGCTCTACGGTTATCTCCCCGCCAGGCTCGCTTTTCTCGGAACGCTCCTGATCCTGCCCGGAATGGCGCTCGCCGCACTACTCGGAGCCCGTACGTTCCGTACGCCGCGCAGGCGCGGGACACGCGTCGGGGCCGGCATGGGAGCCCTGATCGGCTACAGCGGCTTCTTCGGCCTCGAGTGGCTCGCGATCGCCTTCGGGCTGGACCAGCGAGACCAGGCTTTCCAAACGGTCGTCTTTCCCGACCTCGGAGGGACCCTCGCCCTCTACGCCTTCGTCCCGCTGACGCTCCTTGCCACGGGCCTCGTCATCTTCGCCCTCTACAGTAAAGGGGCTGCCTTCGAGCGGCGCCAGAGGTTAGTGCTCGCCGGAGCGGCGCTGGCGGTGCTTGCGGGGCTAGGCGTCGTGACGACGGATCCGGATCCGCTTGGTGTCGCAGGGGCAATTATCTCGACCCTGTCCGGGGCCATCGGCGGCTACGTGAGTGGATCCGGCTACGCCAGGGCCGGCGGGGACGACATGATCCCGCCAGGAGCCGAGATACGGCGCCGCGAGCCCCGCAAGCCTCGCTGACCCCGAAAAACCAACCCCTCACGGTATAATCTGGTGCGATGTCTGAGAACGGATTCCCCGATAGGTCTCACCTTCCCGCATCCCCCGGCGTCTACATCTTCAAAGACGCCGACGACACGGTCGTATACGTGGGCAAGGCCAAGAACGTGCGCAGCAGGGTGGCCAGCTACTTCACCCGTTCGGGTGACGGCCGCCCGAAGATAGCGGAGCTGAGAGATCGCGTCAGGCAGATAGACTTCATCGTCACAGGCAGCGAGACCGAGGCGCTGGTGCTCGAGGCGAACCTGATAAAGCGCCACAGGCCACGCTTTAACGCCTCACTCAAAGACGACAAGAGCTACCCCTATATCGTGGTCACGACAGGAGACGAGTACCCCAGGGTCTTCGCAACGCGCGCGGCCCACGACCCGCGCCACCGCTACTTCGGACCTTTCCCGAGCGCGGGTAGCGTCCACGCGACGCTCGACGTACTGAACAAGACTTTCCCTTTCCGCAAGTGCCGCGGTCCTGAGCCGGGTCGCCGCAGCGGGGTGCCCTGCCTCAACTACCACATCGGACGCTCGGTGGCGCCGTGCATCGGTGCTGTCTCCAAAGAGGACTACGACGGGATCATCGCTGACGTTATCTCCTTTCTGGAGGGACGGGTGGACGGTTTGATCCGTGAGCGCCAGGAGGCCATGCGCGAGGCCGCCAAAGGGATGGATTTCGAGCGGGCGGCGAAGCTGCGCGACGAGATCTCCGCCCTCTCCCACGTGCGCGACCGCCAGCAGGCGACCATCGCTTCCGAGGACTCCTTCGACGCCTTCGGCGCACACGCCGAGGGCGAGTCGGCCTGCGTGCAGGTCTTCGCCGTGCGCGAGGGACAGATCGTGAACCGCGACTCTTTCCTCCTCGACAACTACGGTGAGTTGCGGGCCGAGGACGTCTCGCTCCAGTTCGTCCCCCAGTACTACGGTACGGCCGTCGTCCCCCGCGAGGTACTAGTTCAATCCGACGACCGAGAGGACGAACTCGATACGCTCGCGGATCATCTCTCGGGTTTGAGGGGGACCAGCGTAGAGGTACGCCGTCCCCGGCGGGGGGACAAGCGCCGAATTCTCGAGATGGCCGTTCGCAACGCTGAGCTCGGGTTGGAGCACGAGCGGATGCTCGATGAGGCCAGGCGCAACAGGGTCGCCTCGACTCTAGACGGGTTGCGCGAGGAGCTCGCGCTCCCCCAGCTACCGGTTCGGATCGAGTGCTACGACATCTCGAACACCATGGGGACCAACTCCGTCGCGTCGATGGTCGTCTTCCAGGGTGGGCGTCCGGCCAAGAGCGAGTACAGGCGGTTCAGGATCAGGACGGTCGATGGCGCCGACGACTTCGCGAGCATGGCCGAGGTCATCCGCCGTCGCCTCGAGCGCCTGCGTGAAAACGACGAGAAGTTTACGCCTGCTCCGGATCTGATCGTGCTAGATGGCGGTAAGGGCCAGCTCTCCGCGGTCGTCCCCGTCCTCGAAAAGATGAAGGTCGGTGACGAGCTACCCGACATCCCCTTGCGCTCGCTAGCCAAGCGCGAGGAGGAGGTCTTCGAGCCGGGTCGTCCAGAACCGGTGATCCTGGAGCGCAACTCCCCCGAACTGCACCTCCTCCAGCGCGTCAGGGACGAGGCCCACCGCTTCGCCAACGCCTACCACACCAAACTCCGTGGCAGGGCGATGACCGCCTCGGTGCTGGACGACCTCCCCGGCGTCGGCCCCGAGCGCAAGAAGAAGATCCTCGACCACTTCGGGACCCCCGAGGCATTCCTGAACGCCTCGCTCGAAGAGCTGGAGTCCGTCCCAGGACTCCCCGGAAGGGTCGCCCGCGAAGTGCACGCGAGAGTGCATCGGTAAGCATCAGGCTACAGGATGGTAGCGAGTATGTTCGAAGGGAGCGGCACGGGCGCACGTGGGGGCATCCCCTTCGTCAATCCCGCGTAAGCGAAAATCCATTGCAGCAGACGCTCCGCACCTCCATCTAGAAGCGATCTACCCGATTACGTATCGTTCCTGAAGCCTGTAGCCTGCAGCCTATTGCACGCCGAGACCTAGGATGCTAATCTCGACTTCCGAGATGGCTTGCGCATCCCAGGAGGGACGGACGACGCGACATGGGTGAGCAGACGCAGGCCACCGACTCCCGGTTCTCGGGCAGGCGCAGGATCGTCATCATCACGGGGCTCTCGGGCGCCGGCAAGTCCAACGCCCTTCAGGCTTTTGAGGACGCTGGATACTTCTGCATAGATAACCTCCCGCCGCGTATGATCCCGGCCGTCATGGAGACGACGGCGCAGGGCAACGGTGGTCCTGACGGGGTGGTCGTCGTTGTGGACATGCGCGGACGGCGGTACTTCGGCGAGGAGCTCGAGCGCAACCTTGAGGCCGTGGAGAGGGAGGAGGGCTGGGAGCACCGCATCCTTTTCATCGACTCCGACGATCCCACGCTGGTCAGACGCTACAAGGAGAGCCGCAGGCCACACCCCGCCGCCCGCGACGGCGACGTCCTCGAGGCCATACGGCGTGAGAGGCGGGACCTCGCAAACCTGCGGGAAATGGCCGACCTCGTCGTTGATACTTCGGGCTACTCCGCGCTAGACACCCGCCTGCGGTTCAAGAAGCTCGCTGAGTCTTTCTCCAGCCGGATGACCGTAAGCCTCATCTCCTTCGGCTTCAAACACGGCACTCCCCTCGACGTAGACACACTCCTCGACGTCCGCTTCCTTCCCAATCCCCACTACGATCCCGACCTCAGGCCGCTCACGGGCCACGACGTCCCCGTGCGAGAGGCAGTCCTGGGCTCAGAGGACTGCCAGGATTTCCTCGAGCAAACCGGCAAACTACTCTCCTTCCTCATCCCCCGCTACGCCGCAGAAGGCAAGACCTACTTCACCGTCGGCATCGGTTGCACCGGTGGAAGGCACCGCTCCGTCGCCATAACCGAGGAACTAGCCGCACGCCTCAGGCGGGAGAATTCCGAAATAGACCTCTTCGTCAGGCACAGGGAAGTGGATAGATAGCTGGTCAGCATTTCAGCACGCCGCCTTGCAGGCGGCTTGTCAGCATTTCAGGTAGTCAGCCAGTCACGTAATGCCGTGAGGCGCGCGGACAGGCGTCGTGATGTGCCCGGCTGGCCCAGCCGGGCACAGAGCCTCCAACAGAGCAAGCTAAAGTGCTGAAATGCTGAAGTGCTCAATGCTAAGACGACCGAAGGGAGGCCCGCCCGGTATACTCGGTCTCCATGCACGGGGTCGAGAACATGAGGGTGGTGGCGTTCGGTGGCGGCACGGGGCTGCCGGTGCTGCTCGAGGGCTTGAGAGACAGGGTCGGGGATCTTACGGCGGTCGTTACGGTCGCCGACGATGGGGGATCCAGCGGGCGATTGCGTCAGGAGCTAGGGGTCGCACCTCCCGGTGACGTGAGGAACTGCCTTGTGGCGCTCGCGGAACGGCGCAGACTGGCCGAGGTCTTCGATTACCGCTTCAAGGCGCCAGGGGACTTGAACGATCACAGCGTGGGGAACATCATCATCGCGGCGCTCGCGGACATGGCCGGCGGGTTCTGCGAGGGCGTTGAGCAGGCGGCCCGCTTTCTGAGGATCAAAGGCCGCGTCTTTCCGGCGGCGATGGAGAGCCTGACGCTCATGGTCCGTTACGCCGACGGGACGCTAACGCGCGGGGAGTCCGTTGTCCACGAGGTCGGAAAACAGGTCTCTGAGGTCTCCGTCGAACCGGTAGGTATACCTGCGCCTCCTGGGGTGATCGAGGCTATTCAGGGCGCCGACGTGCTCGTGCTTGCCCCTGGGAGCCTGTTTACCAGCACGATCCCCGCCCTGCTCGGCGGCGGGGTGAGGGAGGCCCTGTCAGATTTCGCCGGGCCCGTCATCTACGTCGCCAACGTGATGACGCAACAGGGAGAGACTGGGGACTTTACGGTCTCCGACCACGTGCGCGCGATAACGGAGCACGTCGGGCCTGTCGTAACCGACGTGCTCGTCCATTCTGGAGAGCTGCCGCCCGACACCCTCGCCCGCTATGAGGCCGAAGAGGCCGCTCCGGTCATCGTAGACACGGAGGTCCTGCGCGGGATGGGCCTGCGCGTGAGGAAGACGGACCTACTCTCGAAAGAGAGCCGCGCGAATATCAGGCACGACCCGGCACTGCTTGCGAGGGAGGTGGGCGAGGCTGCCCTCGTTCGCCTCTGAGGTGCGTCGCCAGCTCGCCGCAGGCGCCTCGTCGAGGGCCCGAGGAGTTGGCCGATCCGAGCTCGCCGGTCTGGTCGACGCCTCAGGCGTTTGGGATGAGGAAGGCGTTACCCTACGCACCACGAGCGCGGCCGTCGCCCGCTCCGCGGTGCGCCTGTGGCGCTCGGAGTTCGGGGTGGAGTCCAGGCTCTCACCGATCGACCCCGACCGCTTCGGCCGTACCCGCTACGCGGTTCGCACCGCGGGCAACGGGGCGATACAGGCGAACGAAGAACTGAGGTTCGTCCGAACCGCACGCACCGTTGCGGAGCGGGCCGGCTACCTGCGTGGCGCTTTCCAGGGTGCCGGCTCGGTGAACCGGCCTGGTGGTCGTGGGGGCCACCACCTGGAGTTCGTGCATCACGAAGAGGAGTTCATCCGCCGCTGCGCGGATTTCTCCCGCGCGCCACTGAAGGTCGTGCGCCGGCGCGGGCGGTGGGTGGCCTACACCAAGAGCGCTGACGGCGTGACGACCGTCCTCGCCCAGATGGGTCTCAACGACGCGGTCCTCGAGTACGAGGCGAGGGCCGTCCTTGGCGAGGCCAAGGCCAACGCGAACCGCGTAACCAACTTCGACGCCGCCAACGCCGGGCGTACGGCAACGGCTGCGGCCCGCCAGCAGAAGGCCTTCACGGCCGTCGACCCCGAGGGCCTGTCACCCGCCCTCAGAGAGATGCTGGAGCTGCGGCTCGAGCACCCGGACGCCTCCCTCGCGGAGCTCGCCCAACTCGGTGGTCTCTCCAAGAGTGCGGCGAACCACCGGCTGCGCCGGCTGGTCAGCATTTCAGCCGGTCAGCTTTTCAGCTAGTCAGTATGTCAGCTTCTTCCGCTGCAAACCCGGTCTTGGCAGGTCTTCCTCTCCTAACACTCGGAGGATGCGTTGCCATAGGCCTTGCTTGACCCACAGCTCGTGGCGCCGGTAGGCGGTCTCCCACTTGCCGTACTCCTCGGGCATTTCCCGCCACGAAGATCCGGTCCTTGCTATCCAAAGCATGCCGCCAAGCACCCTGCGATGGTCGTCGGGAGGCCTGCCTGTCCCGCCCCTCCGACGGCATCTGGATGGTAGCTTAGCAACGGACTAACTGATGCTGTAGGGACCCTTCTGCGAGCTTCGGTGGATAAGAGTCCTACTCCCCGAACAACCATGTACCATGACCGGTGCTCGCGTTGTCCTAGCTATCTGGGAGGTCGCCATGATGATCGAATTCTTCCTCACCACGTTCCGCTTGATTCGTGGCAACCCTCAGTTCCGCTCCCTGGTGTTCCTCGTACTCTTCATGCTGCTTGTCGGGACCGTCTTCTACAGCCTCGAAGAAGGGTGGAGCGCGGTGGATGCCTTCTACTTCAGCGTCACCACGCTCACCACCGTTGGCCTAGGCGATCTCGCACCCAAGACGACGATAGGCAAGCTCTTCACGGTAGTCTACATCTTCGCCGGGCTCGGTATCATCGTTGGGTTCATAGACACCGTGGCCAAGGAGACTTTAGGCCACCAGGCGAGGCAGAGCGGCAGCGAGGAAGGCCAAGAAGATGATCCCGCAAGTTAGACTGGGATCGCCAGCCCCTACTAACGGACTTCGGTGAATACTCCCTACAGCATCAGTTACTCGGACCGACCCGCTAAACACTGCTCGGGACAGGCGTATCGAGGGGCGAAAACCTCACAAAGGTGCTCAAAGAGCGGGACGAGACAGGGGTCAAAATCGAGGCTGCTAGGCAACTCACAGCTAACTGATGCTGTAGGGGGTGGGTTCAATCGGTGAGCGCAACAGTCTTGGCCAGTGTAGCAGCCGGTGTGTCGTAGCCTAAAGTCTTGCGGGGCCTCGTGTTGAGCTTGAGCGCGATCAGGTCGAGGTCGGCCTGATCGTACACCGAAAGGTCGGTCCTTCTGGGCAGGTACTGCCTCAAGAGCCTGTTCGTGTTCTCGCTCGTGCCCCGCTGCCAGGGGCTCTTGGGATCGCAGAAGTAGACCCAGACATCGGTTGCTACCGTGAACTTCTTGTGGGCGGCCATCTCCGGGCCCCTATCCCAGGTGAGGGTGGCCATCATGGTCCTCGGCAGGCGCCTTATCTGCTCGCCTAGGGCACAGACGACGCTCTCGGTGTCCTTGCTGCCAACACGCACCAGCATCACGAACCGGGAACTGCGCTCGACCAGGGTGGCTATGTGAGTGTTGCGCGATCCGGCCAAGAGATCCCCTTCCCAGTGTCCTGGCACAGCTCTATCCTCTGCCTCTGGCGGGCGCTCGCGGATGGAGACGGCCTCCTTGATCTGCCCGCGCGGTTGCCCCCTCGTGGAGGCGTGGCGCCCCTTGCGCATCATCCGCCCGCTTCTAAGGTGCGCGAGCAGCTCCCTTTTTAGAGCGCCCTTGGCCTGGACGAACAGGGTGCGGTAGATGGTCTCGTGTGAGATACGCATAGCCTCATCGAGAGGATACTCTCTCCCCAGCCAACCGGAGATCTGCTCGGGTGACCAGTCGTCCCGTAGCTTCCCTGCCACCACGACCCGCAGGCGCTCGTTGATCGCAAGCCAGCACCTCTTGGGACGTCGAGCGCGTTTTGAGGCCTGCTCCTCTGCCTTCTGGGCCCGGTACCTCCTGCGCCCGCCGTTGCGGTTTACCTCCCTGCATACGGTTGAGGCACAGCGGCCCAGCCGGGCGGCGATCGTACGAAGGGATTCTCCGGCAGCAAGCCCCCGGGAGATCTCCTCCCGCTCGGACGGGGTGAGTGCGCATCCACGCCGACGCCGCTCGGGTGGAGAGATCCCTCCGGTGACCTCGAGCATCCCGTGGACGGAGCCGGGAGGCTTCTGTAGTGCTCGGGCGATGTCGCTGATGGACTCCCCGGCCCTCCACCGCTTCCACAACTCCTTCTTGCCCGCCGCCGACAACCCTCCAGGACGACCCATTCTCGCCACTTGCGCACCTCCGGTCCAGACAACACCGAAAACCTACCGTGTTGCACAGACCGGTTGAACCTACCGGTGCCTTCCACGCACTCGGATGAATAGCGTAGGATGAGCGAACGATGGGACGCTTCCGCGAAGTCGACGTGGTCGTCGTCGGGGCGCTTATCCTCCTTTCGGCGGGATGCGCCCGGAGCCCGGACGCGCACGAGGGACCACTGCCTGTGGCGGTAAGGTTTGATGCCCGAGGCGACGCTTCGAGACGACTAGCTGAGGGCTGAAAGCCGCCGCAGGCGGTGGGCTGAAATGCTGAAAGCTCCCGAAGGGAGCGTGCTGCATAATCTTCCGGCTTTTCGGGCAAAATACGATTGTGTCGCAAGCTAGAGACAGGAGAGAAGAGTGGCCGTAAGAGTAGGAGTAAACGGTTTCGGCCGGATCGGGATGCTGTTCACCAAGGCCGCGATGGACCGCGGCGACATCGAGGTCGTGGCGGCCAACGATCTGATGCCCTTCGATAGCCTGGCTAACCTTTTCAAGCACGACTCGACCCACGGGATCTGGCCCGAGGACGTATCCTTCGACGGCAACGTCCTTCACGTGGGCGACCATGAGATCAAGACCTTCGCTGAGCGGGACCCGGCCCAGATACCCTGGGGCGACGTCGGCGCGGACATCGTGGTCGAGTCGACGGGCGTCTTTACGAATCGCGACGGGGCCGCAGCCCACATCGAAGGCGGGGCGAAGAAGGTCATCATCTCGGCCCCTGGCAAGGGTGTCGACGCCACCTTCGTCTACAAGGTGAACCACGAGGACTACGATCCCGAGACCCACGAGGTCGTCTCCAATGCTTCGTGCACGACCAACTGCATTATTCCGATGGTCAAAGTGATCCAGGACAACTTCGGCATCGACTCCGGTTACATGACGACCGTTCACGCCTATACCAACGACCAGAGCCTCCTGGACGCGGCCCACAAGGATCCTAGGCGCGCCCGCTCGGCCCCCAACAACATCGTCCCCACCTCCACAGGCGCGGCGAGGACGGCGGGTGTGATCTACCCCGAGCTCGAAGGCAAGGTCGACGGTATGTCGATGCGCGTCCCCGTCCCCGACGGCTCTATAACGGACTTCGTCGCCCGCATCTCGGGCGAAGCCTCCGCCGACGACGTGAACGCCGCTTTCCGGTCGGCCGCTGATGGAGAGCTCTCGGACATCCTGGAGTACGCGGAAGCCCCGCTGGTCTCCAGCGACATCGTAGGCAACAAAGCCTCGTGCATCTTCGACTCACAGCTCACCATGTCCAACGGCGGCACCGTCAAGGTGCTCGGCTGGTACGACAACGAGTGGGGCTACTCGAACAGGACGTGTGATCTCGCAGCGTACATGGGAGAAAGGCTGTAAGTAGCGGTCAGCTTTCAGCCGTCAGCTATCAGCCAAGACCAGTTGTGGTGCGGCCGGGTCGCGAATGCGAACCTCGGCCGCACCCAACCGTGAAGTGACGTACCGAACTACGGTGGTCCAGTGGGTATGGCTTCGCCAACCCGACAACAGCTAAGAGCTGAAAGCTAATAGCACCGACCGAAGGGAGGCCAATGAAACGTAGCGTCAGAGACCTCGACTTGCAGGGCAAGCGGGTACTGGTGCGCGTAGACTTCAACGTGCCCGTCAAGGACGGCGAGGTCACGGACGATACGCGCATCCGGCGTGCGCTGCCGACGATCAGGCACCTCCTATCGGAGGGGGCTCGTCCGATTTTGATCTCCCACCTCGGCCGTCCGAAGGGCGAGCCTGACGAGAAGTACGTCATGGACCCGGTCGCCGCGCGACTCCGGGAGTTGCTGGGCGAGCCTGTGGAGAAGTTCGACGCCGCCGTCGGCCCTGAGGTGGTAAAGGCGCTCGACGATTGGGACGGGAGTGGTGTGGTGTTGCTCGAGAACTCCCGGTTCTATCCTGGCGAGACCAAGAACGACGCGGGGTTCGCGGATCAGCTCGCGGCCCTCGCCGACCTCTATGTAGACGACGCGTTCGGCGCGGCCCACAGGGCGCACGCCACGACCGTCGGGGTGGCCGAGAGGCTGCCCGCGGCCGCAGGGCTCTTGATGGAAGAGGAGATCGACTACCTCGATAAGGTTCTAGAAGACCCGGAGCGTCCCTTCGTCGCTATCCTCGGGGGGGCGAAGGTCTCGGACAAGCTCGGCGTTATAGAGAGCCTGCTGGAGACTGCGGACTCACTGCTTATCGGCGGCGCTATGGGTTTCACGTTCTTCGAGGCGCTTGGCTATGAGACCGGGGACTCCCTCGTCGAGGACGACTACCTTGAGGAGGCAAAGCGCCTGATGGAGGAGGCCGGCGAGAGGCTGGTACTGCCGGTCGACGTCGTCGTCGCCGACGCGATGGAGGAGGGCGTCGAGTCCGAGACGGTCGCGGTAGACTCCATTCCTTCTGGCAAGATGGGCCTCGACATAGGCCCCGAGACCGTCGCCCTCTTCGAAGGGTACATCTCGGGTGCGAGCACCATCTTCTGGAACGGTCCGATGGGCGTCTTCGAGATCGACGACTTCGCGAAGGGCACGGAGGGCGTGGCCAGGGCCGTCGCCGAGAGCGGGGCGACGAGCGTGGTCGGCGGTGGAGATTCGGTTGCTGCCGTCAACAAGCTCGGGCTCGAAGACCGGATGAGCCACATCTCGACCGGTGGCGGGGCCTCACTCGAGTACGTCGAAGGCAAGGAGCTGCCTGGCATAGCAGTCCTGCCGGAAGAGTAGTAAAGGGAGGAGATCTCATGGCCCGACGCCCGATGATGGCCGCGAACTGGAAGATGAACAAGACCGTCAGGGAGGCCCAGGAGTACACTGCCGCCCTTCTGCCGCGCGCCGCCGACGCACGGGGAGACGTGGACGTGGCCGTCTGTGTCCCGTTTACGTGCTTGCATGAGGTGGGCCGAATGGCCGAGAACTCTGCGGTCATCGCGGGCGCGCAGAACTTCTACTACGAAGACTCGGGCGCCTATACCGGCGAGGTCTCGGCGCCCATGCTCCTCGACGTCGGAGCCGGGGCTGTGATCGTGGGCCACTCCGAGCGGCGCGAAGTCTTCGGCGAGACCGACGAGATGGTCGCCAGGAAGACGAAGCGCGCCGTGGAGGCCGACATCCTGCCCATCGTCTGCGTCGGGGAGACCAAGGAGGAACGCGACGCAGGGGGCATGTGGGAGAAGGTCTCGGGCCAGGTCAGGCAGGTGGTCGATGAACTCGATGACGCCGGCGGCGAAGGCATCGTCTTCGCCTACGAGCCGATCTGGGCCATAGGGACGGGCGATACCGCCACCCCCGAGGACGCCCAGGACGCCATCGGTAAGATCAGGGACCTGCTGAGGGAGACGCAAGGAGTCGACTTCGCAGGCAGCGTCCGCATCCTCTACGGTGGCTCCGTCAAGCCGGATAACGCTGCTGATATCATGGCCCAGGAGGACATCGACGGCGCCCTGGTCGGCGGGGCTAGCCTCGAGGTCGAGCCGTTCGTCGAGCTTATAGGGGCCGCGCAGAACGCCGTCGCCCAAACAGAGTCGTAGGGCGTGTGGTAAGGTAGCCATATGCTGTACTACATAGTCGCTTTCTTTCAAGTCGTGTTCTGTATAGCCCTGGTAGGCCTGATCCTCCTCCACTCGGGGAAGGGCGGTGGGCTCTCATCCTCACTAGGCGGAGGGATGGGCGGCACCTTCTCGGGCACCACCATCATGGAGAAGAACCTCACCAGGTTGACCCTTATCGTCGTAGGACTTTTCTTGCTGACCAACGTGACCCTGTTCTACCTGGGATAAAGCAAGTCAGCACTTCAGCATTTCAGCTAGAACCACCGCAACGGTGCCCGTACGCGGTTTCACGATCTGCTTTTGCGTCCGCTGCTACAGAGTCATATGCGCAGGCAAGGCGATAGAAATCTTCGTAAACGGGCGTAAGGTATCCCCGGTGCGGGTACCTACAATACAGTGAAGCTGACTGGCTGAAATGCTGACATGCTGACCAGCTATAGAAAGGACTCGCCCGGGGAGGATGGGGAGAACAGGCGAGTCCACGGTAATTATACACCCCGACGTATCTGGGGCGCGTGTGCCAGGTTACACAGTTAATGGACTGTTTATCTCCGAGGCGGATGCACAGGGTGAGAGGGTGAGCCTGGTGTCGGAGGGGGGACTCGAACCCCCACCCCCTTATCGGGGACTAGGCCCTCAACCTAGCGCGTCTACCAATTCCGCCACTCCGACAGGGCAGCCCGCAGAGTATACGGGAGACACATAGTAGGGTCAACGCCGCACACCCGGCCTCCACTATGCTAAGTTCTCCTGATGCGTAGAAAGCGCTTCGCCCTGTTCGCCCTCGCTGGGTTAGCCTGCTCTGTCGCCCTGATCTTGCGCAAGGGGAAACAAAGGACCGACAGAGGCGAATGGCCCGTCAACCTGGCCCACAGGGGCGCCTCGATCCTTGCCCCAGAGAACACCATTGAGGCGTTCCGGATCGCGGTAGAGGCGGGGGCCGGCGGCCTCGAGCTCGACGTCCACATGACCCGGGACGGGCACATCGTTGTCATCCACGACGCGACCGTGGATCGGACCACGGGCGCTAGCGGCACCGTCGCGGAGATGACCATCGGAGAGCTTCGCGGGTTCGATGCCGGCCACACCTTCAGCCCCGACGGCGGATCCAACCATCCGTACCGCGGCCTGGGCGTTCGGGTGCCGACGCTACGGGATGTCCTCGAAGAATTCCCCGGCGTTGCCGTGAACATCGACATAAAGGCCAAACGTCCCGGTATCGAGGCGACGGTCCTCGGGGTCTTGCGCGAGGCCAACGCCCTCGGGCGTGCCCTCGTGGTCTCCACCCCTCGCCATACCGTGAAACGGTTCCGTAAGATCTCAGGCGGCCACATCTCCACCGGGGCTTCGAGGTGGGAGACAGGGATATTCTATCTCCTGAGCAGGTTCCGTCTGGAGCGGCTCGTGAGCCCGGCCTACGACGCGCTGCAGGTACCCCTCAGGCACAGGGGCATACCGCTCGTGACCCCCCGCTTCATCGAGGCGGCACATGCGAGGGGCGTGAGGGTAGACGTCTGGACCATAAACCAGGCGGACGAGATGCACCGCCTGCTCGATCTAGGGGTCGACGTGATCATGACCGACCGTCCGGGGATGCTGACGGAGGTGCTACGGCGTCGAGCATAAGGCTTTTTTGGAGCTCTCACGCTGCGATGAGCAGTGCGATGGAGGCCAGGCCGAAGAGCGCGTAGGCGGTACCGAGGGGCAGGAAGTATCTGGGGTCTTCCCGCAGGGGCGTCAGGTACCTGGTGTAGGGGAGGATACGCATGGCGCGTCTGAGGACGGCGTTGTACTCGTAGCGGAAGAAGATCATGTGCAGACCGTTTGCGACCGTGACCAGGCAAAACGGCAGGGCCCAGAGCTTCGATGGATAGAGCTTCAAAGCAGGTGGCGTAACGAAGATGCAAATCAGCCAGATCACCTGGATGATCACGTAGCTCACCCAGGCGGCGGTGATCCTGTATCTGTGCCTCTCGTCGATATCGAGATTCTAATATCGAGATTCTGATGTAGGCCCCGACAAGACAGCATTTCGTTTTCCCGGATTGTAAACTTGTCGGGACATAAGAGAGTCAGAATCCGGCCTGCAGAACAGTATATTTGAGTAGGAGAGATATGATCAGGGAATCACTCGTCAAAGACCCTTCCCTCGCCCCGGAGGGACACCGCAAGATCGACTGGGTCGCCCAGCACGCGCCGGTTATGAACAAGATCGCCGGCGAGCAACTCGCCGATGGTTCGCTGCGCGGTCATAAGATCGCGATGACCATCCACCTGGAGGCGAAGACGGCGTATCTGGCGCTGCTTTTGTCCGAGGCGGGGGCGGAGGTCACCGTCTCGGGGAGCAACCCGCTCTCCACCCAGGACGACGTCTGCGCGGCCCTGGCCGAGCGGGGCGTGAGGGTCTTCGCCACCCACGACCCGTCCGACGAGGACTTCGAGGGTTACCTGCACAGAACGCTCGAGACCGGACCCGACCTGATCGTCGACGACGGAGCCGAGCTCGTCGGACGTCTGATCGAACATCACCCCGACCTCGTGGGTAACGTCATGGGAGCCACCGAGGAGACCACGACGGGCGTAATGAAGCTCAAAGCCATGACGGCGGAGGAGGTGCTGCCCTTCCCCGTCCTGGCCGCCAACGACGCCAAGATGAAGCACCTCTTCGACAACCGCTACGGCACAGGCCACTCCTCTATCGTCGCCTTGCTCTCCAATACCAACCTCTTCCTCTCGGGCAAGGCGGTCGTGATAATGGGCTTCGGCTGGGTGGGACGCGGCCTCGCCAAGTACGCCGACGGTATGGGGGCCCGCGTCATCGTGTGCGAGCCTGACCCCGTGAAGTTACTCGAGGCATACTCCGAAGGCTACGAGGTGATGAGCTCGCTGCAGGCCGCCGAGGTCGGGGATGTGTTCCTGACGGGCACGGGTAACCTCAAGGTGCTAGGTACTGAGCACTTCGCGCTGATGAAGGATGGCGCCCTTCTCGCGAACGCCGGACACTACGATCACGAGTTCGATCTTGCCGCCCTGCGTGAGACAGCGGCGGGCTCCCGCGAGGTTCGGCGCAACGTTACCGAGTACGAGTTACCCGACGGAAGGCGGTTGCACGTCCTGGCGCGCGGGCGGCTTGTCAACATCGCCGCCGCAGACGGGCATCCGGTCGAGATCATGGACCTCACCTTCGCGGTGCAGGCGCTCGCTGCCCACCACCTCGCCAACCACGCGGCAGAGATGGCGCCGGGCATCCAACCTATCCCCGAGAAGATAGATGACCTCGTCGCCCGCGCCAAGCTGGCCGACCTGGGCGTAGAACCCGAGACCCTGACAGAGGAGCAGATCTCCTACCAGCAGAGCTGGAGATAGAACGGCAGTCTCCGGAGCATGAGGACCATTACGATCCGTTACACCGCCTTCAGGGAGTGCCCCAACTGCGAAGGGCGCGGCGATGACGGGGCCTCCTGGCGCCCCGCGGAGTGCAGGCGGTGCAGGGGAAGGGGCAAGCTCGTGACCGACGTTGAGGTCGAAGACTCCGTGGACGGAGTTCTGCCGCGCTCGCGCTACGATTTCAACGCCCTCGGCGAGGTCTACCTGCTCGACTTCGACGAGGACGAGGAGTTCGAGGTCGTAAGACCTGATGCCTAAAGCCGCGATCTGTAGGAAGTCAGCCTCCTGCAAATCGCTTCAAAGCCCCCTGGGATTGGCGTAGGCCATGATGCGGAGTCCATGGGCGAGGGCGGCGGAGATCCCCACCGCGAGGATGTCGTAGGTGGCCCAGTAGACATAAGTGGGACGCCCCAAGCCACCGTACTTGTCGGCGTAGCCTGCCGGGTCGTCGATGGCGGCCCAGGTGTAGGCGAAAGGGTAGAGCGCCCACTCCGCGGCCGCGGCCGCCGTGGCCATGAGGATCGCGGCGATTATCCCGCGCCAGCCGCCACGGAACGTTAGCAGGACCCCGAGCGCGACGTAGACGAGCAGGCGGGTAACCTGGATCAGCTCCACGCGACCAGAACCTTCGTAGGCGCTCCTCCACGAGAAGATCTCCGACCCGAACCCGAAGATCGTGGCGGCCACGATGCACGCAAGGGTCAGCGCGATCAATGATCCCAGACTCTGCTTCATACGCAGGATTATATTGGTCGCGCTAGGGCAGCGCGGCGAGTACGGCCTTCGCACTGAGGCGTTCTTTGAAAGATACGACACCTCCTTCCACGGCCCCCGAGAGAGCCTCCTGCGAGGCGCCGAGCCTCTCGGAGGCGGCGACGAGCAAGCGATGGCCCTGCTTCTCGGCCTCCCTTAGCAGGGCCACGCGCTCGACGAGGTTGCGCTCGGACCAGAAACCGAGGATCTCCAGTTGGACCACCTCCCCGGTGCCCGTGTGCCGCAGTGTAAAGTCAGGGACGAGCGCCACTTTTCTCCTTGGGAAGGGCAGCACATCGCCTCCCCTTTCGAGCTGCCAGCCGCCCGTATCCTTCGTGCGCTCCCAGGCCCTGACGAAGGCCTCGCGAACATCGTCGGCCTCGCGCTCGTCCTTCGGCCCCAGGTAATGACTCTCCAGTCCTGAAGTCTTCGAATCGAGCTCGAGAACGGTATCCCTGCCTCTCCACTCCACATTCGCCGAAAGCTTCCATGGGGAAGTCATCAGCAATCCGGGGAGGAACTTCGCCAGGCGCAGCCCGTACTTGCGCGTGCCACCGAAGATAGAGAGCGGACCATCAAGATGGATACGATGACCGTGGGCGAGCGGTTCGAGGTCGTAGATCAAACCTAGAAGCTTTACGTAGTGGAACACGAGCCTCGCGTCTGCCCCTTCACCAAGGTCGACGACGAGATCCTTTGCCGAGTAGAGCACCCCCTGTACCTGGGCGACGTTGTAGCGACGGACGAGCTCCCCCGGCGAAGGCCGGTCGAAGTCGCCGAGGAGTTGCGCGCCCTGCCTGTCCGCGTACATATAGGCGGCCGGATCTTCGACCCCAGTCTCAACGGCGACCTGCGAGAGTACGTCCTCGCGTGTCGGGGCCTCGAGCAGCCCGGCCTCTGCGGCCGGTGGTTCGGGCAGGGACGCCGCGAGCTCGAAGATGCGGGTCCGAAGCGTGTAAGGGTCGGCCTCGGTCGGCGCACTCCAGCTCGCCCGCTCTTCGAGGAGCTTCGAGAAGGCGCGTACGATCTTGAAGCCCCTACGGGCGTCGAGGCCAGGGCCGAGACCCTCCTCCCGAACTGCGAGCTCCCGCTCCAGTTGGGACCTTGGCAGTCCGACATGTTCGGCATAGAGATCGCAGAGTTCTCCCGCGACATCGAGTGCGCGCTGATCGTCCGGCGAGAGGCTGTGGGTGACGAGTTTGCCGCGGTACAGGCGGGCCATGACGTGCTCGCTGCGGAGCACTAGAGGAAAGCCTCCTTGCGGCGGCGGGCCGTAAACTCTTCGCCGGTCTGGGTCGTGACGAGCTCGTAGAGGATCGCCCGCTTGCCTTCCCTCGGCCTGAGGATACGGCCGAGGCGCTGGACGTATTCGCGCCTGGATGCGCTGCCGGCGAGTATCACGGCCACCCCGGCGTCTGGCACGTCGACCCCCTCGTTCAGTACGTCTGAGGCAATGACGGCCCTGTAGCGTCCCTCCCGAATGCGGTCGAGTATCTCCTTGCGTTCGCGGGCTGGCGTCTCGTAGGTCACGCCCGGTATGAGGAACCTCCGGCTGAGCGCGTAGACTTCGTCGACGCTCTTGGCGAAGACTATGATGCGGTCATCCCAATGCCTCCTGAGGAGCGTCTCCAGCGTCGCGCCCTTCCTCATCGCGCCTTCCCTTATCTCACGCCGCTGCCGCGCCGCGAGCAGCGCCTCCCTCCCTCCGGAGTGGCTCGTCGAGGCGACCATGATGAAGCGCTGCCAGTCCTCTGGCGAGCGCATTGGCAGGCGATGCTTCTCGAGGAAGTCCCTGTAGACGGCCTCGGCCTGAGCATAGTCGAAGCGTTCCTGGGCCGTGAGCTCGATGGGTATGCGAATCAGCTCGAAGGGCGCCAGATAGGTCCCGGCGAGGTCCTCGGGCGAGCGCCGGTAGACGGTCGGCCCGGCGAGGTCGGGGAGGAGGTCGTGCCCCCCGTCGGGCCTCTCCGGCGTGGCGGTGAGGCCGAGAGCGTAAGGCGCGAGCAGCATCTTCGGGATGATCGCGTTCTTCGGGGCCGGCAAGTGGTGTACCTCGTCGTAGACGACGAGCGCGAAGCGGTCCCCGTAGCGCTCGGCGTGGATGTAGGCCGAGTCGTAGGTCGTCACCGTGATCGGTGTTATCTCGTGGTAGCCGCCGCCGAGCAGCCCGATCGTGACGGAGCCGCCGAAGGCGTCCTGCAACACTGAGTACCACTGCTTCAACAACGCGAGGGTCGGGACGACGACGAGCGTGCTCCGCCCGACGCGCTCCATCGCGCTAACGGCCACGGCCGTCTTCCCTGCACCGGTCGGCAGGACGACCACGCCGCGGAGCCCATCCCTGCGCCAGGCGCCGAGGGCCTCCTTCTGGTAAGGGCGGGGCTCCATGGCCACGCGGGACTCGAGCGGGATCTTCTCGAAGGCCGAGGCCCTGTCCTCGTGCGGTATGCCCTGGGCGCGCAGGTCGAGGACCGTCTCACGGTAGGCGCTTGCGGGGGCCCGCCACTGGCGGGTCCTTCCGTCCCAGACGAAAGGCTCGGGTAGCCCGGATGAAGCCCCGGTCGCGACGAGGGTGCCGGCTTCGTAGAACAACTCGATCACGCTCCACAAAGCATAACCGAGACTTACCCCACTCTCAGCGGTAAACTGCCCGTGCCGTGACCGAGGGCAGACCCTGATACGGGTGCACAGACGGTTCCAGGAGCGCCACGCGCTACGCGCAGCGCTCCCGCTGGCGTCAGTGATCTTTATCCTGGCCGGATGCGGCGGCGCTTCTATGGAGGTCCATTCGGATGGGAGGCAAGACCAGGATTCCTCGCGAACGCGCGAGAATAAGGGGGTATCCATGGTGTCAGGGATGAGCGTCAGGGACATGGTGGGGCAGATGTTCGTCGTCAGCGTAGGTGGCACGGAGCCCGACTACTACATCGAGAAGATGGTGCGGGAGCGGAACATCGGCGGTGTGATCCTCTTCGGCTACAACATGAAGAGCGAGCAGCAGGTGAAGTCGCTGACAGGCTCGCTCCAGAAGCTCTCCATGGAGACGGAACCCGCGATACCGCTCTTCGTCGCCGTCGACCAGGAGGGTGGCGACGTCGCCTCCGCCCCCTGGGTCGCGCCTGAGCCCGCGGCGGCCGAGGTCGGGAGTCAGGGAGATCCGGACGAGGCCCGCTCCATCGCCGCCAGGATGGGCCGCCAGCTCATGTGGGCCGGTGTCAACACGGATTTCGCCCCCGTCGTGGACACAGGCTTCGGGGCGGCGATCGGCAACCGCTCCTTTGGGGAGGACCCTGAGCTGGTGGCCAGGATGGGGACGGCGGCCGTCGAGGGGTTCGAGGAGGCCGGCGTGATCTCGGCGGCCAAGCATTTCCCGAACCACGGGCCGGCGAGATCAGATTCGCACGTAAGCCTGCCCGTAATAAGGCACGATGCGAAGACCCTCCGCTCTTACGATCTGCCACCCTTCGAGGCCGCCGTCGATGCGGGCGTGCCCATGGTAATGGTCGGGCACCTCGTCTACCCGGTCATCGATCCCCACAACCCTGCAAGCCTCTCCAAGAATGCCATAAGCATGTTGCGTAGAGATCTCGACTTTGACGGGGTGGTCATAACCGATGATCTGTCGATGGCCGGGGCCAGGGGTCGAGGAACTGTGGCCGAGGCCGCTGTCGAGGCCGTCGAGGCGGGGGCTGATCTCCTCATAGTCTCCAGTCCGCTGCGGCAGCAGGTCGACGCTTACGACGCCGTAGTGGCCGCCGTCGAGGCTGGGGAGATACCGAGATCGCGCATCCAGAAGTCCGTCGAGCGCGTACTCGAGGTCAAGGAGAGATACGACTTGCGCGGGGCGGGCTAGCAACATGTAGAATGTGGCCAGGTACAGGGGTATAAGAGCCCACAAAGGCAGAGAGGGGATCCCGGACGACGGAGCCGTCCGGGTAAGCGGAAGGAGGAAGAGGGATGGCTGAAGTAACCCTGGAGGAGGTCACCAAAGTCTTCGGCGAAGACGTGGTCGCCGTGGACAAGATGAATCTGGATATCCCGGACGGGGAGTTCGTCGTCTTCGTCGGTCCGTCCGGTTGCGGGAAGTCGACGGCCCTACGCATGATCGCCGGCCTCGAGGATATCAGCGCGGGCAAGGTCTTTATAGGAGATCAGGTCGTCAACGACCTTCCGCCGCGCGAGCGGGACATAGCCATGGTCTTCCAGAACTACGCCCTCTATCCGCACATGAACGTGCGGGAGAACATGGGCTTTGCCCTCAAGCTCAGGAAGATGGACAAGGACGAGATCTCACGCAGGGTTGACGAGGCCGCAAGGATACTCTCGATCGAGCGCTTCCTCGACAGGAAGCCTAAAGCGCTCTCTGGCGGCCAGAGGCAGCGTGTGGCCCTCGGTCGGGCCATAGTCCGCGAGCCGAAAGCCTTCCTTATGGACGAGCCTCTCTCCAACCTCGACGCCAAACTGAGGGTGCAGATGAGGACGGAGATCGCCAAACTTCACAACAGGATCGGCACAACGAGCATCTACGTCACCCACGACCAGACCGAGGCCATGACGATGGCCGACCGGATCGTGGTCCTCAAGGACGGTAAGGTGCAGCAGATAGACTCGCCGCAGCAAATGTACGACCATCCGGACAACGTCTT